>WNFA01009939.1_pt1 | contig 11852 bp, 9 predicted proteins | sample 5400481 | NCBI WGS metagenome assembly WNFA01 (sample SAMN13153340, study PRJNA577476) | soil metagenome | isolation source: 120 cm saprolite under Douglas fir tree site 2 hole 1 replicate 2 | place: USA:California | collected 2015-04-18
TGAGCGCGCGCCCCTCCTCGCCGAGGCTCTGCGGTGGGTGGCGCATCCCCCGATACGGAATCGCGGCACCGTGGTGGGCAGCGTCGTCCACGCCGACCCCGCCTCCGAGCTGCCCGCGCTCCTCCTGTGCCTGGACGGCGAGGTGGTCGCGCGGCGAAGGGGAGGGGAGCGCGTCATCTCCGCCGGCCAGCTCTACGTGGCGCCTCTGACCACCTCGCTCGAGTCGGACGAGCTCGCCACTGCGGTGCGCTTCACGCTGCCGCCTGCGGGCGCGGGCTGGGGCTTTGCCGAGGTGACCCGACGCCACGGCGATTTTGCCCTGGTCGGTTGCGCGGCGGTCCTGGCCCTGGATGAGGCGGGGGCCATCTCGCATGCGCGCCTCGGCTTCTTCGGCGTCGGTGGCACGCCGGTCAGAAGTGGGCCCGGCGAGGCCGCCCTCCTGGGCCAGAAGCCGACGGCGGCCCGCATCGGCGAGGCGGCCAAGGCGGCGGCGGCCGCCTTGCGCCCCGACGGCGATCTTCACGCCACCGCGGAATACCGCTCGAGCGTGGCCGCCACCCTCGCCGAGCGGGTGCTCACCGCCGCGCTCGAGCGCTGCGGGAAGACGGCATGAAGCGCGCCATTCGAGTAACGGTCAATGGCGTGTCCCACGCGCGTGATGCTGATGTGCGCTCGACTCTCGCTGATTTCGTTCGCGAAGACCTTGATCTCACGGGAACCCACGTTGGCTGCGAGCATGGCGTGTGCGGCGCCTGCACCGTGCTCCTCGACGGCGAGCCCGTCCGCGCCTGCCTCATGCTGGCCGTCCAGGCCGACGGCCGCGCCATCACGACCATCGAAGGTATAGCCGCGGGCTCGGGCATAGCGCCCGGCCATGGGCTCCATCCGATCCAGGAGGCTTTCTGGGCCAAGCACGGGCTGCAGTGCGGCTACTGCACGCCCGGCATCATCGTGAGCGCCTGCGCCTTCCTCGAGGAGCATCCGGCGCCGACGCACGAGGAGATCCGCGAGATGCTGGCCGGCCATCTGTGCCGCTGCACCGGCTACCACTTCATTGTGGAGGCCATCGCCGAGGCCGCGCGGACCATGGCGGGCGGCGGCAAGGCTTGACGCCTCTCGTCGCGTCGGGCAGAGTGCGTACACCGCGGGCAGAGTTGCCTACCTTCGCCACCGACGTCGTCATGCTGCTCATGCGAGTTTTCGAGAGGGACGGAGGACCGGACCATGCGGAGCTGGCTCAACCGACTGATGCTCGGCGCGGGCGCGGTGGCGGCGCTCCTCGCCCTGGCCATGAGTGGGCCGACGGCGCAGCCCAAGGAAGTCCTGATCGGCGTGCTCTATCCCACCACGGGCCCCACGGCGCAGGCGGGTATCGACTCCAAGGTCGCCGCCGAGCTGGCCGTCGAGATCGTCAACGGCAAGCACGATCTCGACCTGCCCCTGGCGCGGACGGAGGGGTTGCCGAACCTCGGCGGCGCCAAGATGCGGCTCATCGTGGTCGACCACCAGGGCAAGCCCGAGCTCGGCCAGTCCGAGGCCGAGCGCCTCATCACGCAGGAGAAAGTGACCGCGCTCTACGGCGCCTACCACAGCTCGGTCTCGGCCACGGCCAGCCAGGTCGCCGAGCGTTACGGCATCCCGTACCTGTCGGGCGAGTCGTCCTCGCCCACTCTCCACCGGCGAGGCTTCAAGTGGTTCTTCCGCACGAGCCCGCACGACGAGCACTTCTCGATCGCGATGTTCGAGTTCCTGAAGGAGTTCCAGGCCAAGAAGGGCGTCAAGTTCCCCACCGTGGCCACCTTCTACGAGGACACGCTCTTCGGCTCGGACTCCTCCCGCGTGCAGGAGAAGCTCGCGGGCGAGCACGGCTACAAGGTGGTGGAGAAGATCGCCTATCGCTCGCGGAGCACGTCGTTGACCTCGGAGGTCCAGCGCCTCAAGGCGGCCGGCCCGTCGGTGCTCCTCCCGACCGGATATACCAATGACGCCATTCTCTTCGTGCGCACGGCCCGCGAGCTCGACTACAACGCCCCCATGATCCTGACCCAGGATTCCGGCTACATCGAGTCGGACTTCATCACGGCCGTGGGCAAGGACGCGGACGGGATCATGTCGCGCTCGGTGTTCTCGCTCGACCTCGCCGCGAAGAAGCAGATGGTGGCCAAGGTCAACGCCATGTACAAGGCCAAGCAGGGCAAGGATCTGAACGACAACACCTCGCGCTCCTTCACGGGCATGATCGTGCTCCTCGACGCCATCAACCGCGCGGGCTCGACAGACCCGGAGGCGATCCGCAAGGCGCTGCTCGCCACGGACCTCAAGCCGAGCCAGCTCATCATGCCGTGGAAGGGCGTGAAGTTCGATCCCGCCACGGGGCAGAACGAGTCGGGCACGCCCCTGATCACCCAGTGGCGGGGCGGCCAGCTCAAGATCGTCTGGCCCTTCGACCTCGCGTCGACGGACGTGCTCTATCCGCTCCCGAAGTGGTCCGAGCGGAAATAGGCAAGTCGAGGTAAGAGAGGCGAGGAGATGGCTGAGGGCGTTCGCATCGGCGTGGACGTGGGCGGCACCTTCACGGATCTGGTGGCCTGGGATCCCGCGGGGCGGATGGAGTCGTGCAAGGTGCCGACCACGCCCGCCAATCCAGCCGAGGGCGTGCTCCACGGCATCGCCACCCTCGCGCCCCGGACCGGGGCCTGGGCCTCCCTCGCCCACGGGACGACCATGGTCACCAATGCCATCGTGGAGCGCCGCGGCGCGCCCGTGGGCTACATCACCACGCGCGGCTTCCGCGATGTCCTGGAGATCGGCCGCATGAGCCGGCTCCACCTCTACCGGCTCGACCTGCCCGCCAAGCCCGAGCCGCTCGTGCCGCGCCGCCTGCGCCGCGAGATCACCGAGCGCGTGGGCCCTGATGGCACCGTGCTCACGCGGCTTCATCTGGAAGAGCTCCCCGCCATCGTGGAGGATTTCAAGCGCGAGGGCATCGAGAGCGTGGCGGTGTGCCTGCTCCATTCCTACGCCTCGCCCGCCCACGAGCAGGCCCTGCGCATGGCCCTCGAGGCGCACTTCCCCTACGTCTCGATCTCGAGCGAGATCAACGCGGAGTTCCGGGAGTACGAGCGCGGCTGCACGACCGTGCTCAACGCCTCGGTCATGCCCCTGGCCGCCCGCTATCTCGACGACCTCGTCCAGCGCGCGGCCGGCAAGCCGCTCCACCTCCTCCACTCGGCCGGCGGCATGATGTCGGTGGAGGCGGCCAAGGAGCGGCCGCTCAGCATGGCCATGTCGGGCCCGGCGGGGGGCGTGGCCGCCGCCGCGCACACGTCGCGGGCGCTCGGTCTCGCGCGCGCCCTCGCCTTCGACATGGGCGGCACCACCACGGACGTCTGCCTCATCGCGGACGGCGTGCCCGAGACGGCGGGGCAGCGCAAGCTCGGCGACTATCCGGCGCGGCTGCCCATGATCGCCGTCGAATCCATCGGCGCGGGCGGCGGCTCCATCGCGCGGGTCGAGCCGACGGGCGCGCTCAAGGTCGGGCCCCGCAGCGCCGGCGCCATGCCGGGGCCCGCGTGCTACGGGCAGGGAGGCGCCGAGCCGACGGTGAGCGACGCGAACCTGCTCCTGGGCTACCTCAACGCGGAGCGGATCTACGGCGGATCCATCCGCCTCGATCCCGCCCGGGCCGAATCCGTCATCCACCCGCTCGCCGCGCGCTTCGGGTTCTCGCTCATCGAGGCCGCGCACGGCGTGGTCGAGGTCGCCAATGCCAACATGCTCCGCGCGCTCCGGCTCGTCTCGGTCCAGCGCGGCTATGATCTCCGCGACTTTGCCCTCATCGCCTACGGCGGGGCGGGCCCGCTCCACGCGGGTGCCCTCGCGCGTCAGGCCGGCATCTCGAGCGTCATCGTGCCCGCCCACTCCGGCGCCTTCTCGGCCCTGGGCTGCCTCGTCTCGCCGCTCCGCTACGACACCGTGCAGACGCATCGGGCGCGGCTCGAGACGTGGGACGCCAAGGTGGTGGAGGAGCGCTTCGGCGCCCTCGAGGCTCAGTGCTTGCGTCCCCTCCTGGACGAAGGGCATGCCATGGACCGGATCGTGCTGCTGCGGAGCTTCGATTTCCGCTATGTCGGACAGAACTACGAGCTCGAGATCGGCTTCGTCCCCGGGGGACCGGGGGCGCTCAAGGCGGCCTTCGAGAAGCGCCACCGTCAACTCTATGGCTACGCCACGGGGGAAAACGTGGAGTGCGTCAACCTGCGGGTGACGGCGCGGGCCGCCGAGGAGCCGCCCCCGCTGCCCGCGCCGCCTCCGGGCACAGCGGCCGCGGCCACCGGCTCGCACCGCGCCTACTTCCCAGAGACGGGCCCCGTGGAGATGCTGCGCTACGACCGGGCCAGCTTGCCCCCCGGCCACCTCGTGGCGGGGCCGGCCATGGTCGAGGACGAGTGGTCGACCACGATCGTGTACCCGGGCATGCGCTGCGTCGCCGACCGCCTGGGCAATCTCGTGATCGAGGTGGGAGCGCCGGCATGAGCGCCCCCGCGCTGAGCCCGATCACACTGGAGGTCGTGCGCAACGGTCTCTATGCCATCGCCGAGGAGATGAGCGTCATCGTCATGCGCTCGGCCCGCTCGCCCCTGTTGAAGGAGGCGGGCGATCTCTCGTCCGCGCTGACCGACGCGCAGGGCCGGTTGATCGCCCAGGGGCGCGACATCCCCATCCACATGGGCGTCATGGGCTTCACGGTCAAGGAATTCCTCAAGCGGATTCCCACGGACACGCTGCGTGAAGGCGACGTGTGGTTCCTCAACCTTCCGGAAGTCGGCGGCAATCACCTGCCCGACGTCAAGGCGGTGCGGCCCGTCTTCTTCGGGGGGCGGCTCGTCGCCTTCGCCATCAACCTCGCCCACTGGGCGGACATCGGCGGCGCCGTCCCCGGCAGCTATGTCCCGTGGGCCACCGAGTGCTACCAGGAAGGACTCCGGATCGCCCCCATCCGGCTCTTCTCGGCCGCGGGTCCCGAGCGGCCCGCTCTCGATTTCGTGCTCGCCAACCTGCGCGGGCGCGACGAGCGGGAAGGGGACATCTTCGCCCAGTTCGCCGCGAACGACGTGGCGGCCCGGCGCCTCCACGAGATCTTCTCGCGCTACGGCGCGGAGACGGTCCTCGCCTGCTTCGACCGGCTGCACGACGAGTCCGAAGAGCAGATGCGGGCGGCGCTGCGCGCCCTGCCCGATGGCTCGTGGGAAGGCGAGGACTTTCTCGACGATGACGGGGTCGAGGACCGGCGCATCCGGATCAAGGTGCGCGTGACCAAGCGAGGCGACGAGGCGAGCTTCGACTTCTCGGGGAGCGATGGCCAGGCCATGGGGCCCGTCAACACGACCTACTACATCGCCTGCTCGGGCGTGTACTACGCCATGAAGGCGCTGGTGGCGCCGGACGCGCCGCCCAACGAAGGCTGCTACCGGCCCCTTCGCGTCATCGTCCCGAAGGGGAGCGTGCTCAATGCCGACCCTGACCGGCCCGTGGTCGGGGGCAACCACGAGACGTCTCAGCGCGTGGTGGATGCCATCATGCGGGCCATGGCCCAGGTCATCCCGGACCGTGTCCAGGCGGGAGGGCCGACGACGGCGGGGCTTCTCATTCTGGGCGCGCGCCTGCCTGACGGCCGCTGGGCGGTCTACTACGAAGTCCACGGCGGCGGCGAGGGCGCCACGGCAGGCAAGGACGGCGCCTCCGCCACCCGCGTGCACATGTCGAACGTGATGAACACGCCGGTGGAGGTCGTGGAGAGCGAATACCCGCTGATGATCGAAGAGCTGGCCCTGCGCCCGGGCTCGGGCGGCGACGGCCGCCACCGCGGTGGCCTGGGCTTCCGGCGCGCCTATCGCGTGCTGGGATCCGACGTGACGCTGACGACCATGATCGAGCGCCGGCTCGTGCCGCCGTACGGCCTCTTCGGCGGCAAGGAGGCGGCGCCATTCAGGATCACCCTCAATCCAGGCACCCCGCGCGAGCGGGACGTGAAGGGCAAGGAGACGCTCAAGCTCGCCCAGGGGGATCTCGTCCTGCTCGAGACCTGCGGCGGCGGCGGCTACGGGAATCCCGCCGATCGCCCGATCGCCGCGCGAGAGGCCGACCGCCGGGAGGGCTACGTCGCATGAGGCTCGAGAATCGCATCGCCCTCGTCACCGGCGCCGCCAAGGGCATGGGCCGGGACATCTGCCTCACCCTGGCGCGCGAAGGCGCGGACCTGGCGCTGGCCGCGCGCGATGTCCCGCCCCTCGAGAAGCTCAAGGATGAGATCGAGGCGCAGGGCCGCCGCGCGCTCGTGGTTCCCACGGACGTGACGGACGAGGCGGCCGTCGAGCGCATGGTGGCAAAGACGCTGGAGGCCTTCGGGCACATCGACATCCTCGTCAACGCCGCCGGCGTCACCGGTCCCATCGAGACGCCCGTGCAGGAGATCAAGGCCGAGGATTTTCGCTTCGTCCTCGAGGCCAACGTCCTCGGCACGTTCCTGCCCACCAAGCACGTCCTGCCGGGAATGATCGCGCGGAAGTACGGCAAGGTGGTCAACATCAGCGGCACCTCGGGGCTGCGCGGCTACAAGTACCGCGCGGCGTACTCCTCCTCGAAGTGGGCCCTGCGAGGCTTCACGCGCACGATCGCCCTGGAAGCCGGGCCGCACAACATCAACGTCAACGCCCTCCATCCGGGCATCGTGGCGGGCGATCGCATGGACAAGCTCTGCCGGGAGAAGGGGAAGAAGCGCGGCTGGACACCCGAGCAGGTGCACCAGGAATACGTCAACGAGATGGCCCTCCGCCGCGTCACCACCTCGCAGGACATCGCCAACGCGGTGCTCTATCTCGTCTCGGACGATTCGAAGAACATGACCGGCCAGTCGGTGACGGTGGACGGCGGCTGGGACGTCTGATGCTCCCACCCCTCACCCTGCCCTCTCCCCTTGAGGGGAGAGGGTTTCATTGGGATCCCTCTCCCCCACTGGGGGAGAGGGCAGGGTGAGGGGGCCAGTTCTCTCTCCTGCGAGATATCGAATGGCGTGGCGCGGCGGAATGCACACCCCTCACCCTGGCCCTCTCCCCTCGAGGAGAGAGGGAACTTAGATGGCCTATCGCGTGATCGGCGGGTCCCAGCCCAGGGGGGACGCCTGGGAGAAAGTGCGGGGCCGTCCCATCTATGCCGGCGACCTCGCGGTGGCCGGCATGCTCCACGCCAGGATCGTCCGCAGCCCGTATGCCTCGGCGCGCATCGTCAGGATCGAAACCAGCGAGGCCCGCGCGCTCCCGGGCGTGGTCGCCGTGCTCACCCACGCCGACGTGCCGCAGAACGCGCTCCGGATGGAATTGCCCGGGCGCATGGCCGAGGCGACGGCGGGCGCCGTGCTGGCGACCCAGCCCGTGCTCGCCGAGGATCGGGTGCGCTTCCAGGGCGAGCCCGTGGCGGCCATCGCCGCGGAGACTCCGGAGCTCGCCGCGGAGGCCGCGGAGCGCGTGCGCGTCGAGTACGAGCCGCTGCCGGGCGTCTATGATCCGGCGGAGGCGCTCAGGCCCGGCGCGCCCCATGTCCACGAGGGCGGCAACCTCCTCCGGGCCTGGCATATCCGCAAGGGCGATGCCACGGAGGCCTTCGCGCGCGCGGACGTCGTCGTGGAGAAGACCTACCGGACCCCGTTCGTGGATCACGTGTACCTCGAGACGGAGACGGGCATCGGCTGGATCGACGCCGAGGGCACGCTGGTCCTTCGCGTCAGCACCCAGGTGCTGGAGCATTTCCGCGACGTGGCCGAAGTGCTGCGGCTGCCCCATGGGCGGGTGCGGCTCGAGGGCGCCTATCTGGGCGGCGGCTTCGGCGGCAAGGAGGACGTGACCGTCGAGTGCCTCCTCGGCCTGCTCGTCTGGAAAACGCGGCGGCCCGTGCAGCTCGTCTTCTCGAGGGAAGAGAGCTTCATCGCCGTGGACGCGTTCACCGTCTACACGAACAATCCCGTGGCGAGCGCCTACCGTACCTTCGGCTCCATCCAGACGTGCATCGGCTACGAGGGGCAGATGGACGCCCTGGCCGCCACGCTGTCCATGGATCCGCTCGAGCTCCGCGAGAGGAACTTCCTGAGGAAGGGCGACAGCATCGCGACAGGGCAGGTGCTCGAGAGCGAGCCCATGCTGGGGGAGACCATGCGGCGCGCCTGGGAGGCCCTCGGTCCGGTCCGGCCAGGTGGCGGGCCGTTGCGTGTGGCGCGGGGACTCGCCGCCTCCTTCACGCCGTACGGCCGCATGTGCTGGACGCGAGATTCCGCCTCCGCCTGGGTGGGCATGGAGCTCGATGGCACCGCGGTCGTCCGCTGCGCCGCTCCCGACGTGGGCGGGGGCCAGACCTCCTCCCTCTGCTCGATCAGCGCGGAAGTCCTCGGCCTGCCTGTGGAGCAGGTGGCCGCGGTGGGGCGCGACAGCCACTTCACGCCGCGCGCCGGCACCACCACGGCCACGCGCCAGCTCTTCATGTCGGGAAACGCGGTCCTCAAGGCGGCGCGCGAGGTGCGCCGGCATCTGGTCGATCAGGCCGCGGAGATGCTCGAGGCCGCCCCCGAGGACATCGAGCTCGTGGAGGGGCGGGCCCTCGTCCGGGGCGCGCCGGATCGCGCCATCGATTTCTCCGCCCTCGTGAAAGCGGCGACGGCGGCCGGGCGACCCGTCCAGGCCCTCGACAAGTACGATGCGCCCTCGGCGCCGACCATCGATCCCGCCACCGGGCAGGGCAAGCCCTTCAACGACTACACCTTCGGCACGCAGGCCGTCGAGGTCGAGGTGGACGAGGAGACGGGGCAGACCCGCGTGACGAAGCTCGCGGCCTGCTATGACGTGGGCCAGGCCATCAATCGCCAGAGCACCGAGGGCCAGATCGAGGGCGGGGCCGTGCAGGGGCTGGGCCACGCGCTCCTCGAGGAAGTGGTGCTCGAGGACGGCGTGTCCAAGAACCCGCACCTTCTCGACTACAAGATCCCGACCACGCTCGACGCGCCCGAGATCATCACGATCCTGCTCGAATCTGGCCAGGGCCTGGGGCCCTTCGGAGCCAAGGGCATCGGCGAGCCCGCCATGACCCCGACGCCGGCCGCCGTGATGAACGCGGTGTCCCGCGCCGCCCGCTCCCCGCTCACCCAGTTCCCGATCACCGCCGAGCGCGTCCTCGCCGCCCTCAAGAACTCTTCCTTGAGGGCCGACTTTCGAGCCGAGACGCTTCCCGTTGTTCGAGCTGAAGGGCGAAGCCCTGAGGCGAGGGCTGAGTGAATGCCGCAGGCGTGGCTCTTCGAGCTGAGTGACGAAGCTGCGAGGCGAGGACCGAGTGGATCAGCGGCGAGGCGAGTGCTGAGAAGATAAGGGGGCCACTTCACACCCATGCGCCTGGACTTCACGCTGAACAACCGGCCGTACCGCCTGGAGGCGCCCGACCACTGGACGGTTCTCGACCTCCTCCGCGACGGCCTCGCGCTCACCGCGACGAAATATGGCTGCGGTGAGGGCGTGTGCGGCACCTGCACCGTGCTCCTCGACGATGAGCCCGTCCGCGCTTGCCTCGTGCTCGCGGCCCGCCTCCGCGGGCGCACCCTTCTCACCGCGGAAGGCCTGGAGTCGAACGGCGCGCCCGACCGTCTCCAGAGCGCCTTCGCCCGCGCGGGCGCGGCCCAGTGCGGCTTCTGCACGCCGGGCATGCTGCTCTCGGCTCGCGCACTCCTCGCCGCGAATCCGTCGCCCACCGAGCACGACGTGCGCGAGGCCCTGGCGGGCAATCTCTGCCGCTGCACGGGCTACACGAAGATCGTCGAAGCGGTGCTGGCCGCGGCGGGCCCCCGCTGATGCGCCTGCGCCCCTTCGCGCTCGTCGAGCCCGAGACCATTCCCGAGGCCGTCGAGATCCTGGCCCGCCTGGACGGGGAGGCCCGGGTGATCGCGGGGGGCACCGCCCTCGTTCCCACCATGCGCCTCGGCCTCGTCACGCCCGATCGACTCGTCTCCCTGCATCGGATCGCCGGGCTCTCGGAGGTCCGCGTCGACAAGGGCATGCTCGAGATCGGCGCCATGACGAGCCTGTCGGCCCTCGTGCGCCGCAGTGTCGTCCGCGAGGGCTGGCCACTTCTCGCTCAGGCGGCGTCCCGCGTGGCGACTCCGCCGATCCGCAGCAGCGCCACCCTCGGCGGCAATCTCTGCTATGCCGAGGCCGCCTCCGATCCCGCGCCGGCGCTGCTCTGTCTCGAGGCCCAGGTGCGCGTGGCGGATTCGGTCGGGGAGCGCGTGGTGCCGATCGGCGAGTTCTTCACCGGCTTCTACGAGACGGCGGTCGCCGCGGGAGAGATCCTGACGGCGGTGCGCGTGCCGCCCATGCCGGAAGGAGCCCGCGCGGGCTACGTCAAGTTCTGCCCGCGCTCGGCCGAGGACAAGCCGCTCATCGGCGTGGCCGCCCTCGTGACGCTCGACGGGGCCAAGCGAGTGAGCGACATCCGGCTTGCCCTCGCGGGCGCCGCGCCGACTCCGATCCGTACGCGGCGCGCCGAAGCGGCGCTCCAGGGTGAGACTCTGACCGATGCCGCGGCTCGCGCCGCCGCGGACGCCGCCGCCATCGAGGCTGATCCGCTCTCCGACCTCATGGGCTCGTCCGACTACCGTCGCGAGATGATCCGCGTCTGGGTCCGCCGCCTGCTCCTCTCGCTCCGCTAGTTGGTTCCGCGTTCTCGACTTCGGTATACTCCGGCGCGTGCTCCCCACCCCTCCGCTTCCCGCACCATTCCAGGCCCTCTTCGCAGAGCTGGAGGAGATAGATTCCTCAGGGGCCAGCCGCACCTTCCATCAGTGCTTCGGGTGCGGCCCTCATCATGATATCGGGCTCCGCGTTCGCAACTTCAAGTCAGACGGCGGTGTGCTCTCGCCCATCGTGATCCCGAGTCGCTTCGAGGGGCCGCCGAATGGCGCGCACGGCGGAATTGTCGCCGCCTACCTCGATGAGGTCCTCGCGGGAGCCGCCGTGAGTCACACGGGGCGGGTCCATGTGACGGGAGAGCTCAGCATTCGGTACATCAAGCTCACGCCCATCGAGCATCCGCTTCTGGGTCGAGGCCGTGTCGTGAAGCAAGCGGAGAAGTATGTGGACCTCGAAGGCACGCTCGAGGATCTGGAGACCGGCGAGGTCGTGGCGAGGGCCACCGGGCGCTTCTTCGCGCTTCCGAATGCCCGATAGTCGCCGCGGACGACTCCCGATGCCGGCCCCGCTTGACGGGTGGCCCGCTTCTGGGACAATAGCCGCTACTCAAAGGGGTGACGATGACATGCTCGTCCACCTTTCTCGATGGCCGATGATCAGCCCCACGGTGAGCTCGCCATGAGGGCGAGCGCTCGTCCCGTCGCGCAGGGGGCCCATCTGGTGGGCAGCGTGCCCCTCGCGAGCGCGGAGGTCGTCTTTCAGACGGTGGCCGCCGAGATCGGGGATCGCCTGCGCCGCATCCCCGACGGCGAGACCGGCCCGCGCTCGGACTGGATCGTCTGGCAGCTCCCGGTCTTCACCTCCCAGCCGCAGCTCGAGGTGGTCCCTCCAGGCCCCGACAGCTGGCGGCCGCTGCCGCGAGTCCGTCTCGGCGAAGGTATCCGGCCCGACAGCGTGGTGTTCGAGGCCCTGGGGTACGCGGAAGCGGCGATCGCCTCGTATCGCGTCTTCGCGCGGCTGAAGCGTGACGGCCTCGTGCCGGTGGCGTGCCGCTTCCAGGTCTGCCTGCCCACTCCGCTGGCTCCGATCAGCGCCTTCGTGGTTCCCGAGCATCAGGGTGTCCTTGAGCGC
>WNFA01004336.1_pt1 | contig 11849 bp, 11 predicted proteins | sample 5400481 | NCBI WGS metagenome assembly WNFA01 (sample SAMN13153340, study PRJNA577476) | soil metagenome | isolation source: 120 cm saprolite under Douglas fir tree site 2 hole 1 replicate 2 | place: USA:California | collected 2015-04-18
GCCTCCAGGCCGCCAATCTTCGTTAGGCTCTGCACCACGCCTACGTGAGTCAGCCGACGGCCGCCGTTTTCTCCGCGCAACACCTGCGATTCGGCGTGATTCAGTGCAACGACGAAATAAACATCGGCCTTGCGGGCCTTGAAGGTTTCCGGCAGCGCATCGGCCTCAACATGCGCGCGAAGCGTACTGGGACCATCCAGCGAAATCCCCGAGATGTGCACCGCGACCTTCTGTACAGCCAGGGATTTTTGAACTGCCTGGCTGGCCAGATGGGAATCGTTGCCGACAAACTCGGTCGTTCCGTCAACCACCATCTGAGGCGTGTAAACGCTGCTCAAACCGAAGCGGTCGGAGTAGGCGCTCTGGCGGTCGCTGAAAAAACGCGAGGAGTAAGGATCGGTCCAGCCGATGTGGTTCCAGTAATCCACATGTTCGCTGAGCACGATCAACTGCGCGCCGGCGACGGGTTGCGTGCGATCCAGTTGTTGCAGCAGTGCGTCAGCCGGAGGACAACTGGAGCAGCCTTCCGAAGTAAACAGTTCCACCAGAACCGGAGAGGAACTTTCCTGACGCGGTGCATCGGACGCGGCTACAAACAGCCAGGTCGCAAAAATCGTGACAAATAACAGAGCCGAGAATTTCGCCATTTCACACCCACGTGACGGTGCGACGAGTATCGCACGCTGCCTGAGTGGATGTGTGGGTGGGCGAAAAGGTTACAACGAACAGCCGTCCCGCCATCGTCCGAGCGTCCGCGGACTCACCGCGATGTCAGGGAAAGCCAGGTCCCTCCACTGCGCTCGCTTTGCTTCCCTCGGGTCGGGATGACAGATCTGCCCGGGTTCGGCTTACCGCTTCTGGTCTATAATCACGAAATTCTTCCCATCATGCGTTCATTCCTCTCTCTGGGCTTGTTGCTTCCGCTGTTTGCGTATGCTCAGACGGCCGCGACGAAAGTTCCCGCGCCTCAAACTCCCGTGCCCCGGTTCAAGGACGTAGCCAAGGAAGCGGGACTGACCGTTTCCCATATCTCCACTCCGGAAAAGAAATACATCGTGGAGTCGATGAGCGGCGGCGCCGGCCTGATCGATTGTGACAACGACGGCAAGCCGGACGTCATCACGGTGAACGGTTCCACCATCGATCGCTACCGCCAGGGCGGCGATCCCATGATCACGCTTTACCATCAGGACGCAGATTTCAAGTTCACCGATATCACAAAAGCTGCGGGACTCACACGCAGGGGTTGGGGCATGGGCGTGGCCGTCGCCGACTTCGACAACGACGGCCTGCCGGATATCTACGTCACCGGATTCGGCGGCAACGCGCTCTATCACAACCTGGGCAACTGCAGATTTGAAGACGTTACCGACAAAGCCGGCGTGGCCGCAGGCGGCTTCAGCACGGGAGCGGCGTGGGCCGACTACGATCGCGATGGATTCGTGGACCTGTACGTTTCTCGCTACGTCCACTTCGATATGGACCATCTGCCCACCTTCGGCAGCGACGAGAAGAATTGCCGTTTCAAGGGAATCCTGGTCCAGTGCGGTCCCTGGGGAATGATCGGCGAGTCGGACCTGCTCTTTCACAATCGCGGCGATGGGACTTTCGAAGAAGTTTCGAAAAAAGCCGGCATGGAAGATTCCAACCGCTACTACGGACTGGGCGTGATCTGGGGCGACTACGACAATGACGGCTGGCCCGATCTTTACGTCGCCAACGATGCCGGCCCCAACTACCTGTATCACAACAAACACGACGGAACGTTTGAAGAAGTCGGAATGCTTTCCGGCATCGCGCTCGGTGGTGACGGCCAGGCGCAAGGCTCCATGGGCGTGGACTGGGGGGACTATTTGCGCGAGGGCCGGCTGTCTATGTTCGTAACCAACTTCCACGAGCAGCCCGATACGCTGTACCGCAACCAGGGGAAAGACGGATTTGCCGACGTGAGCTGGATCGCAAAAATCGCCCAGCCTACTTTCCTAATGGTGGGGTGGGGCGCCGGTTTTTTCGATATGGACAACGATGGCTGGCTGGATATTTTCGTCGCTAACGGCCATGTGTACCCGCAGGTGGATTCGGTCCCCGGCGGCATGACCTATCGCGAGCCTATCCAGTTGTTCCGCAACAATCGCGATGGAACCTTCCAGAATGCTTCAAGTGCGCTTGCAGGAATGCCCGCTGAAAGCCGGCGGGGTGCGGCGTTCGGTGATCTAAACAACGACGGCAACGTCGACGTTGTGCTGGTGAACGTGGGAGCGCCCCCCACGATGCTGCTGAACCAGGGTGGGAATAACAACCATCGCGTGCTTTTCAAACTGGCAGGCACCAAGAGTAACAAGGCGGCGATCGGTGCGCGGGTCACGGTGAAAGCAGGGAAACTGGCGCAGTTCAGTGAAGTTCGAGCGGGAGGCAGCTACCTCTCGCAGAATGATCCCCGGTTGCACTTTGGCCTGGGCGTGGAGTCCAGGATGACGGAAGTGGAAATCAGGTGGCCGAGCGGCAAAGTGGAAGTGTTGCGCGACGTCCCCGCAGATTTTATTTACACCATCGTTGAGGGTCAGGGGATTCAGGGAAAGATCCCGTTGCCTGCGCCGTAGTTTTCATTCCTGCTCTTGCTCCAGCATTTTCCCCAGCGTCGGCTTATGTTTGCCCGTTTTCTTTTCCCTGCGATCGGGCACCACGCGTCCCGCCGGAGGCGTGCCAATCTGCGCCCGGGCCATGGCTTTCACCGCGTCGACCGCGCTGAACTTCTTCGGCTTGCGCTTCTTCTTCGCCATTGGATACATCTTGCCATAGCTTGAATGGGGCAAAGCTGCAATAATTGAGTCGTGCTGGCGAGTCTTCCCCACCGCCTGCTCACGGACTGACACCTGATCATGGAAGAGCGAGATTTCTTCGACGAACGTTCCGAAAGGAAGATGGCAACGCTGAACTGCCCGCATTGTCATCAGCCCGCCGAATATGAAGTTACCTGGATCGTCCGCACCAAGAAGCGGCAATTACCCGGACGCGGCGACGAGCGCGATCGCGCCCGCTTCGCCAAAGCCCGCTCTTACATGCTGCGCAAAGACGACATGATGGCGTGCAAGAACATGCGTTGCCGCAAGCGCTTCGAAATCTCGGGAGTGCAGTCCGTAGTGTTCACCGAGTAGCCATCGGCATTCGGCACTTAGCTTTCAGCAAAACCTACAGCCTCAAAGTATAGTCTTCGCTGAATGCTGAATGCTGCGTGCTCATTTATACTCATGTGTTTGCTTCAGGTGACTGCATGAAGATTCTGGTTTGCATGAAACAGGTGCCGCAGAAAGATGCGCCCCTCAAACTGAACGAGGCCGGTACCTGGATCCGCGAAGACGTCTCTTATGAGGTCAATGAGCCGGACGCCTTCGCCCTCGAAGAAGCCCTCCGCCAAAAAGAAAAGCATGGCGGGGAAGTAGTCGTGATCACCGCCGGTCCCGCGCGTGCCCAACAAGTCTTGCGCGAAGCCCTGGCCAAGGGCGCCGACCGCGCCATCCATCTGGAAGACAACGCTTTCGTCGGCCTGGATGCTTCCAATACCGCCAGGGCCTTTGCGGCCGCGATCAAAGAGGAAAAGTTCGATCTCATCTTCACCGGCCTGCAGTCCGACGACTATGGCTACGCCCAAACTGGCGTGGTGCTGGCGGAACTGCTGGGCTGGCCGCACGCCACCATCATCATGCAGATCGAAAAGACGGACGGCGGAATCAAGGTCAAGCGCGAACTCGAAGCAGGATACTTCCAGTTTGTGGACATGCCGCTGCCGGCGGTGCTCACCATTCAGTCTGGTATCAACAAGCTGCGCTATGCCACGCTGATCGGGATCAAGCAGGCGAAAAATAAGCCTCTGCGCAAAGTCGCAATGTCCGAAGTGCAGTCGGCGATCACTCCCAACATGCAAAAGATCGAACGCCTGTATGTGCCACAGAAAACCAAGAACACGGAATTCCTGGAAGGCCCTCCGGCGGAAGTGGCAAAAAAGCTGGTAGAAAAACTACGCAACGAAGTACGCGTGCTGTAGCTCCACTGGGAACTGGGAACTCAAATCTGGCAACTGGTTTCTGAAGTCCAGGTGTCGAAGCGCAAGACCTGAGAAGTCAAAAAGATGCCCGATTCAATCCTCGTAATCGTCGAACAACGCGAAGGCAAACTAAACCGCGTGTCCTGGGAAACACTCACCGCAGGACAAGCCCTTGCTGCCGAAACCGGCTGGACTCTGGAGGCTGCCGTCGCCGGCAACAACGTCACAACCTTCGCCAACGAAATCGCGGGCAAAAAAGTCGCGAAGGTCTATGCCATCGAGTCTCCCAAACTCGAGCCGTACACGCCCGATGCGTTTGCTGCCGGGCTCAAGCAGTTCATCACATTGAAACAGCCCAAGCTGGTGCTGCTGCCGCACACCTATCAGGTACGCGATTTTGTCCCCAAGCTGGCAACCGCGATGCAGCGCACCGCGATCAGCGATTGCATCGGCTACAAGAAAGAAGGCGACAAACTTTTATTCACCCGCCAGATGTTTCAGGGCAAGCTCGCGGCTGACGTCAGCTTCAGCTGCGACGCACCCTGGTTTGTGACCTTCCAGAATGGAGCGTTTCGCGGCGACAAGGTGGAGGCTGGAGCCTCTAGTGCGCCGGTCGAAACCGTCAAAGTTGACATTCCGGACGGCGTGATCCGCAATAAGCCGCAGGAAGTGTTCAAGGAAGCCAAGCAGGCAGTAGATCTGACCCAAGCCGAAATCATCGTGTCAGTTGGCCGCGGGATCAAGGAGCAGAAGAACATCGAACTGGCGAAGCAGCTGGCCGAAGCGCTGGGCGGCGAACTCGCAGCCTCGCGTCCCATCTGCGACTCGGGATGGCTTCCCATGGATAGGCAGATCGGATCGTCGGGACAGACGGTTGCGCCCAAGCTGTATCTAGCGCTCGGCATCAGCGGTGCGATTCAGCACATCGTCGGCATGAAAGGGGCGCGCACCATCATCGCGGTGAATAAGGATTCTGAAGCTCCGATTTTCGAGATTGCCGACTACGCCGTAGTGGGGAATCTGTTCGACATCGTCCCGCCCTTGATTGAGGAAGTGAAGAAAGCCAAAGCAGGGAGTTGATGGTTACCCGCTTGAGTACATCGCCATAGGTAACCGATTTTTCGATACTCATCTTAGGCGTCGCCTTCTAGAATAGAGATCATGGACATGATTCTGACAGCCGTCTACGAGCAGGTTTCGAAGGCTGAGGGTGACGGCTACGTTGCCTACATCGAAGAACTGCCGGGCGCCATCTCCGAGGGAGACACGCTGGAAGAAGCGCGCGAAAATTTGCGTGATGCTGTTGAACTCCTTTTGGAAGCCAACCGCGACCTGGCCGGAAAGCGGATCTCTGGCAAGAAAGTCACTCGCGAAAAGATCAAAGTCTCCGTCGCCTAGCCCTCTCGCAAGACAATCAGGTTAGCGTTAAGGGCAGTCGTGAAGGACTACAACACGAAGAAAGCAGAATGAAGCGCTAGGACCTAGTTCGCCACCTGGAAGCAAATGGCTGCGTTCTTCTCCGCGAAGGGGCCAAGCACAGCGTCTACTACAATTCCGCCGCCCAGCGAACCGCCACCGTTCCACGGCATCGCGAAGTCAAGAACCCGACGGCCATTCGTATTTGCAAAGATCTCAATGTCCCACATCCGCTTCGCTGAATTCGTTCCGCCGTATATCATAGGTACTCGACCCGCGCTACAAATGGCTAGCTGTGTGAAAATCCGTTGGAACAGGCGGTTTGCCAGGCGCTGAGGGCCAAGGTTAAATGCTGATTTTCCGCAAGCCCCTCACCGGCGTCGAGCGCCCCCAGATGCCCGCCGATGTGGTCATCGTCGGCGGCGGGCCTGCCGGCATGGCCTGTGCACTGCGGCTCTCGCAGCTCATCGATCAGCACAACGCGAAGAATCCTGACTCGCAACTCAGCAAGGAAAATATTTATGTGCTCGAGAAGGCCCGTGAAGTCGGCCAGCACTGTCTCTCCGGCGCGCTGCTCGATCCCCGCTCTATGCGCGAACTCCTCCCTGGATTCGAGAAAGAAGCGCCGATCGATGCCGAGGTTACGAAAGAGGCGGTTTACTTTCTAACGGAGAAGGGCAAATTCAAGTTTCCTATCACGCCGCCGCCGCTGCGCGATCACGGCAACTATGTCATCTCGCTGAACCGGTTTGTGAAGTGGCTCGGCGGCAAGGTGGAAGAAACCGGTATCACGATCTTCACCGGATTCGCTGGCTCGGAACTGCTTTTCGACGGCGAAAAGGATGGCAACCGCGTCACCGGCGTCCGCACCGACGACAAGGGCGTGGACAAGCAGAACCAGCCGAAATCGAACTTCGAGCCGGGCTACGATCTGCAAGCCAAGATAGTAATTCTTGCCGAAGGCACTCGCGGCTCGCTCACCGAGCAGCTCGTCACCCGCTTTGCTCTTGATCGTGACCGCAACCCGCAGACCTACGGGCAGGGCATCAAAGAACTCTGGGAGGTTCCAGCGGGGCGCATCGGTCCCGGCGAAGTTATCTACACGATGGGCTGGCCGCTCACCACCAGGGAATATGGCGGTGCCTGGATTTATGGGGGCAAGGACAATGTAGTCTCGCTCGGCTTCGTCACCGGACTCGACTATCCTGACCCGCGTCTCGATCCGCAACGCGTGCTGCAGCAGTTCAAGCGGCATCCACTGGTAGCCAAGCTGCTGGACGGTGGGAAGATGATTCGCTACGGCGCGAAGTCGTTGCCCTACGGTGGCTGGTGGTCGATTCCGCCGGTAGCGGGCAATGGATGGATGATCCTGGGCGACTCCGCCGGCTTCCTGAATTCACAGCGGCTGAAAGGCATTCACCTGGCGATCAAGAGCGGGATGCTGGCCGCTGAGACCGCTTTTGAAGCATTAAGGAAAAATGATTTCTCGTCCGCGGCGTTGGGGGATTTTCAGAAGCGAGTGGAGTCGAGCTGGATCAAGGATGAGCTTTGGAAAGTACGCAACTTTCATCAGGGTTTCGAGCACGGCTTCTGGCGGGGAATGATGAACGCTGGCATTCAACAATTCACTGGTGGACGCGGTCTGCGTAATCGCTATCCTTCGACTCCGGGATATCAGCACCTGAAGAAACTCGCCGAACTGCCCGCCGACGGCGGCGATGAGGCTCACCTGATTGGCCCCGCCAAAGGCGATGGCAAGCTCACCTTCGACAAACTTACCGACCTCTACCACTCCGGCACCAAGCACGAAGAAGACCAGCCCGCGCACCTGGTCATTCACGATACCGATGTCTGCAACACCCGCTGCATCAAAGAATTCGGCAGCCCGTGCCAGAATTTCTGTCCCGCGAACGTTTACGAGATGGTGGACGACGCCAGCCAACCGAATGGAAAACGCATCAGCCTGAACCCGTCAAACTGCGTACACTGCAAGACCTGCGACATCGCCGACCCGTACCAGATCATCACCTGGGTGCCGCCCGAGGGCGGCGGCGGGCCGAATTATGACGGCATGTGAAAAAACTTCTAGGCCACTGATTTACACGGATTTTCACGGATCATCTTTTTCACGAATCATCTGAGGAACGTTGTCTCCCCGACGGATCGTAAAGGAGTCGCGCATGTTTCGAAGAGCCCATATCAGTCTGATCGCAGTTGTGCTGATTGCGTGTGTCGGTGTCTTCGCCCAGCAGCCCGCCATCCCCACCACCGGCTTTGCCGGCCTGGATCAGTACCGGGCCTCGCGCATCGCGGTTTTCACCGACGACTTTGGCCAACTGGCGCGATATCGTGACGCCAACGCCAGTTTGAAAGCACCGGCCGCGGGTGGGGACCGCGTGGTGTTCTTCGGCGATTCGATCACTGACATCTGGAAGCTGGAGGACTATTTCCCCGGCAAGCCATATCTCAACCGTGGCATCGGCGGGCAGACGACTCCGCAGATGCTGGTCCGGTTCCGGCAGGATGTGATCGACCTGCATCCCAGAGCGGTTGTTATTCTGGCGGGAACCAATGACATTGCGGGCAATACCGGACCCATGTCGCTGCAGACCATCGAGGCAAATTATGCATCCCTGGCGGAGTTGGCGCGCGCGCATGGCATCCGCGTGATCTTCTCCTCTGTTCTTCCGGTACATAACTATACCCCGAAGGCTCAGGATTTTTACGCGCAACGGTCGCCGGAGAAAATTCTGGAACTGAATCGCTGGCTCAAAGACTACAGCGCGGGTAACGGCCACGTGTATCTCGACTACTTCAGTTCGATGGTGGACGAAAAAGGACTGCTGAGGCGGGAGCTGGCGGACGACGGACTTCATCCCAACCCGGCGGGCTACAAGATCATGGCTCCGCTGGCGGAAGGCGCGATCACTAAGGCACTGGCCACCAATCCCTGAATTCATCTTCCTGAATTCAACTCTCTGAATTCATCCCACTGGTCCTAGTCTGCATCTATAATGACGTTGAGTTTCCGACCGCCTCGGCTTGTGGGTATACCCTGGCCGTGGCGGCGAGGAGTTGGTCTCCTTCGCGTCCTTTATGTTGTCTTTGCGTACTTTGCGGTTAGAAGCTCTTAGCCGCAAAGATCGCCGAGAGAACGCGAAGGACGCAAAGTAAAGCCGACTCCGAGGGTGCAGGTGGAAACGCCCGCGCCTCCCGGTCCTTGCAGGGGCCATTGGAAAGGAAACGGCCGCCGGAATTACTCCGCCTGTCCGTGTCCTTCCTGATTAGCACTCAGCAGTCAGCACTCAGCATTCAGCCGTGTGAGGCGATGCATGGGAGTGACGAAGATCTTAGGTTGCTGAGTGCTGAATGCTGAGTGCTGAATGCCTCTTTCCGACAAATTCGGCCGCGCCATCACCGATCTGCGAATCTCCATCACCGATCGCTGCAACTACAAGTGTGTCTATTGCCGCACCGGGAACGAGGGTGCGCTGTATGGCGACCTGCCCTTTGCCGACTACCTGCGCATGGCCCGCGTGCTTACCGGACTGGGGATCCAAAAAGTGCGCATTACCGGAGGCGAGCCGCTGCTCCGCAAGGGCGTTGTGGATTTCGTCCGTGAGCTGGCCAAACTGCGCACAACCAGTGGAGAAGATCTCGACATCGCGCTGACCACCAACGGCCATCTCCTGACCGACATGGCCCAGCCGCTCAAAGACGCCGGCCTGCGCCGGGTCACGGTCAGCATGGATGCGGTCGACCCCGAACGCTTCGCCCGCATCACCCGCGTGCCCGATGGATACGACAACGTGTTAGCCGGCATCCGCGTTTCGCGGCGGGTGGGCTTGTGGCCGGTGAAAGTCAATTGCGTGCTGATGCGCGGCTTCAACGAAGACCAGATCATTCCCTTCGGCATGTTTGCCCGCGAAGAAGGCGTGGTCGTACGTTTTATCGAATTCATGCCGCTGGAGGAAGACCGCGTCTGGTCTCCGAACACCGTGGTCACGCTGGACGAAATCCTGCGCCGCATGGGGGAATACCGGCCGCTGGTGGAAATCCCGCACGCGCGTAGCGAGACCGCCCGCCGTTACCGGTTCGAAGACGGCATCGGCGAAATCGGCATCATCGCACCGGTCTCGCATCCTTTCTGTGGACACTGCAGCCGCATTCGCATCACCTCCGACGGCAAGATTCGGACCTGCCTGTTTTCCGTCTGGGACCACGATCTGCACGCCCAGATGCGCCGTGGCGCTTCGGACGAAGAGTTAGCGGAGTTCGTTCGGGGAGTAATTCAGAAAAAAGAAGAGCGTCATCATATTGGCGAACCGGATTTCGTGCCGGCTTCGCGGACGATGGTGCATATCGGGGGATAGGCTTCGGACGTCAGTTATCAGTCGTCGTAATCAGGACACCCGGGAAGGCACGACTTCAGTCGTGCCACAACGGCTTTTCTTGTTCACAAAATTCAAGAATTGTTTTTGCGTTTGGAGTCGGAGTTAGGCAACGACTAGCCGGGAAGGGCACGACTTCAGTCGTGCCGCAAGAGCGCTAGGCGACAGTCGGCTTCAGCCGCTGAGGTCGGCTCGTCCAGTTTGAATCCTGGGTAAACGGAGCAATACCGGTATTCCGTCGCACTCTCGACCAGCCTGCGCTTCACCGGGTTCTGGTGGATGTAATCTCGATGTTTGGCAAAATCCTCAGCGTCACGAATCCGATGATCCGTAAATCCTCTCTGCCAAACTTCCCCGCCTCTGAATTCAAGGCCGAATGCATGCGAGTATCCACCCTTGATCAGTTGAATGGTTCGCTCCAGCGTGACGTCGTTCGCCGGCGTCAGCAACAAGTGTACGTGTTCGGGCATCAGCACAAAAGCATGCAGTTGGAATTTTCCTTGCCTTCGATAGCTGTACATTGTCTTCAGGAAGAGCCTCACATAAGATTCCACGAAGAGCCTTCTGCGCTGCGAAGTGGAGAACGTTATGAACTATGTTCCTGGTGGGGACATCAGACGAGTAGGCTTCACAGCACACCCCAGCGGCTTAAGCCGCAATGCTTGTAACCTAGCGCGGCACGACTGAAGTCGTGCCCTTCCCGGTGCACAAAATCTTCAGACGGTCCCGTCTTGGGAATCGAGAGTCATGTTCTGGGAATCAAGTGAAAGGTCCGGAACGAGAACGAGTTTCCCGAAGACTGAGAAAAATGAGTCTTGCGGGCTTCGGAACTCCACATTACCAAGCCGAGAGTGTGTCCCACCCGTGCTCTTCAGTCCCTGCATCCTTCGGCCTCGACGCCAGAACTGCTCAGCTTGCACTCCCCACCCGCGGCGGTGCACAATATCTACGGTTACTCAGTCACCTGCGTGTGGTTACTCGCGGGTAAGAAAAAATGCGGCGCGTTCGCCGTTGCTGAGCATCCAACTAGCTGTACAAGCAATAGGTGGCTTCAACATCCCCGCCGGTTGGGCTCGTTCAAACGAGCAGCGAACCGACTGGAGCCGCTGAGAGGCTTTCAACATCCCCGTTCCAGTTCGAGCCGCCTGCGCCATCAGCGCGTGCCCGTGCTTGGAGCTGAAAGCGTGACCGAACATGGCTACCGCGACACCAGTTTGCAGTTTGGAGAATTATCTCGTTCTCCCCGACCACACCATGGATGAGCGCATTGCCGCGGCCCGCGAGGCATTGGGCCGGGATTGCGTCATCCTCGGACATCATTACCAGCGCGATGAAGTCATCCGCTTCGCCGACTTACGCGGCGACTCTTACAAGCTCTCGCAGCAGGCCGCGGCGGCTGCAGGCAAATACATCGTCTTTTGTGGCGTGCATTTCATGGCGGAAAGCGCTGATGTGCTCAGCCATCCCGGACAGGTGACGATCCTTCCCGATCTCAACGCCGGCTGCTCCATGGCTGACATGGCCGAAATCACCCAGGTGGAAGATTGCTGGGAGCAACTGGTCAAGGCAGGCCTCACCGATGACGCCGGCCAGGGCATCACGCCCATCACCTACATGAACTCCACGGCCGCGATCAAGGCTTTCTGCGGAGAGCGCGGCGGAGTGGTCTGCACGTCTTCGAACGCGCCCGGCGCATTCAATTGGGCCTTCGCCAATAATCCAAGAATTCTTTTTCTTCCTGATCAGCATCTGGGCCGCAATACCGGCTACCGCATGGGCATCCCGCTGAACGAAATGGTGGTCTGGGATCCGTACATGATCAATGGCGGGGTCACACCGGAGCGTCTGCGCGCGGCGAAAGTAATTTTGTGGAAGGGCCACTGCTCGGTGCATCAGCGTTTTCTGCCGGAGCATGTGGACAATGTGCGCGCGAAATATCCTGGCATTCGCGTGATCGTGCATCCCGAATGCCGCTGGGAAGTTTGCCAGAAGGCCGACGG
>WNFA01004341.1_pt1 | contig 11846 bp, 11 predicted proteins | sample 5400481 | NCBI WGS metagenome assembly WNFA01 (sample SAMN13153340, study PRJNA577476) | soil metagenome | isolation source: 120 cm saprolite under Douglas fir tree site 2 hole 1 replicate 2 | place: USA:California | collected 2015-04-18
GATCGCGCCGATTTGATCGATCATATCGCACCTCCTTATGTGTATATACACTAATATCGACCGACGCTGCCTCTGCTGCGGCCGCGCGCGGGCGGGCCTCAGCGATTTGTCGGGCCGAGCGGCAGGCCGCGCGGCTTCTTGTCCACGGTATCCTGCGCCGTCTTCCAGGCCGGGTAGGCGGATGCGAGCTTGCGGCGGCCAGCCCCGGTCAACCGCAGGTGCCGTTCGCGTCCGTCCTGCGACCGCCGGATTTTGACCCAGCCGTTGCGCTCGAGCAGCGCCGCGCCGCGGGTGAGCGTCGTGCGCTCGAGGCCGAGCGCGGCGGCCAGCGCCCCGATCGGTTTCGGCCCCGCCACCGCGAGCGCCACGAGGATCGAGAACTGCGTCGCCCGCAGGCCGTGCGGACGCAGCTTCGCCTCGTAGAGCCGGGTCAAGGCGCGCGAATTGCGGCGCGCGGCCAGGCAATGGCAGCGCGTGCACAGCGCCAGGTCGATACGCGCGGTCATGGCTGTCAGTGTATATGCACTCAATCCGGCGTCAACCGCCGATCACGAGGGTTTGATGGCGAGGAAGCAATTGCCGATTGCGCAAGGGGACGCGCCGCCATGCCGCCGCGATCGGAGGCGGTCCCGCCCCAATGCGAGGATTGCTCTTCGCGCGCCGCATCGTCTGCGGCCGTCCGTCGATCCGTCCACTGCGTTTTCGTGCGTGCTCACGTGATCACCCGCCGGCCGACCAAACACGCAATCCGTTGCTACGATGCGGTGGCGATTCCAATCGCCTAACATCAACTCGCGCGGCGCTGCCGGACCAGTTTGATATTCGGAGGATAGCGCGCCCTCGTCGATGAACCATGGCGGGGGCCAAACTTGCGTATGTGGCGAGCGCTTGCTATTGGCGCCCGCATGCCGCTGGTATCCATCACGCGCCTGCGCGTGCGTGCGTGGCGCTATCTGCCCGCCTTCGTTGTCGGCACGTTTCGGTCGGCGCTCCAGGCCAAGGCTTCATCCGGAAGCCTGGTGGTCTCCGTCCTGAGCGATTCCAATTTCACCTTCTGGACCCGTACGGTGTGGAATGACGAGGCAGCCTTGCGCTCCTTCATGCTTTCGGGCGCACACAAAAAGGTGATGCCTCGCCTCTTGGAATGGTGCGATGAGGCCGCGGTCGTCCACTGGCTGCAAGAATCGCAGGAACCGCCGCCGTGGCAGGAGGCCCATCGGCGCATGCAGAAGGAGGGCCGACGCTCGAAGGTCAATCATCCTTCCGAGGCGCAAGAACGCTTCGAGATTCCGCAGCCGAGGACAACCGCCGAATTGAGATTGAAGTGACCCGGCCGCCGATGCGCAATGCCGTCGAGGGGCCTCTGGAGACAGCGTTGCGCGAGGGTCGCCTCCGCGGCCAGCGCCGCCGAGCTGCCGGTCCATTGGTCGACAATTGCGGCGGCGCCATCATTGTGGAACGATCTGGACTATTCGGAGAAAGTGCCATGGGAAAATTCACCATCCAGCCGCACGGCCGTTTGCAGGAATGGATAGCCCACGAGAAGGGTTACTTCCGCGACGAGAACCTCGATTATGAATTCCGCGGCGGCTTGTCGGCGGAACGCAAGAAGCAGGTCGACGGCGCCGGCAAGGTTGTCGACGTATTCTCCGGCGCCTTCGAATCCTACGAGCAAGGCGGCGGAAACAAAGGCGTCAAATCGGACGTTTCGTGCGCGTGCCACTGGGCCGTCAACCAGGCCTCCTCCCAGCAGATCGGGACGATGTGGGGCAAATCCTACGTGGTCACGCCGGGCGGCGTGATGGTGCCGCCGGACTCGCCGATCGGCACGCCGGAGGATCTGGCCGGACAAGAGGTGGCGGTCGGCTACCATTCCGGCAGCCATTTCACCACGATCCAGGCGCTCGAGCCGTTCCTCGACCGCGAGCTGATCAAGCTGAGGTTCGTCGGCTCGTCGTGGGCGCGGGTGGATGTCGGGGTCGAACGCGACATACCGGCGACGAGCGTTTGGGGAATAACCTATCAGGTCCTGGAGCAGCTGGGCTTCCGAAGAATCGTCGACACGACGTTCATGATCGCTTTCCTGTTTCCTCCCGGTGTGGACCCGGCTGACGTCGAGAAATACATGAACGGCCTCAAGCGCGCGCAGATGGATCTCGACTTGCAGCCCGAAAAATACAAGCATTTCTATCTCAACGAGATTCCCGATCGCTACCAGTCACGGATCGACGTGCGCCGGTTCTCGACGGGCGAGCGAATCGTGTTCCTGCCCTATGGCGAGGAGACTTACGCGAAGACCCAGGCGTGGATTCGCGAGCGCGGAATTTTCGGCGAGCAGGCGCCGGCCATCGACTACGCGACTGCGGTCGCTCATTGAGCCAAGCGGGCCGCGCTTCGTTGTTGGCTTGTGAGGCAAGCATTCCAGTTAACTCACTCCGCCACCATGCCGGCACCGTGCGCGTGCGCTGGTAGGCACAAATTCTGCAAATGGGATAATGGCCCGCGCCTCGGCCATGTGCCGGCGAGGCCGAAATACCGATTGCACAGGGGAAAGTGAACGCGCCGCCGATGCCGCCGCGAATGAATTCACGTCAGCTTTCGGATCAATCCCGAAGTGGGTCGACCAGTGGGCTCAAATGGCTCTGTTGCATTTGACCCATAGGAGACATGCAGCGAACCGCTATTCGATCACCTCGTCGGCGCGCTGCTGGAGATGCAAAGGCACGTCGAGGCCGAGCGCCTTGGCGGTCTTGAGGTTGATCACCAGCTCGAACTTGACCGGAGCCTGGACGGGAAGCTCGCTCGGCTTCGCGCCCTTGAGGATGCGATCGGCATAGGTCGCCGCGCGCCGATAATTGTCGGTCAGGTCATTTCCGTAGGACAGCAGGCCGCCGAGTTTAGCGAAGAGACGGAACGCATAGACGGCAGGGAGACGATAGCGAGCCGCCAGCGATGTGATCTCTACGCGATGGGCGTCCGTGAAGCTATCCGGCATCACGATAAGGCCACCATTCGGCTCGCGTGCCTGGGCGGCAAATACGGATTCGAGCTCGGACCGGTCGCGAACAGGTGCGGCAACCGCCTCCACTGTGAAGGAGGCAGCGGCGGCTTTGAAGGGGTTCAGGTAATAGTCGGCATATGGCGCCGTTGCGGGGTTGAACAAGATGGCGGCTCGGGTAACGCGCGGCGCAATCTCCTTGAGCAGCTCCAGCCACTTGCCGGCCATCGTCGGCTCCATAGTGACGAAACCGGTGACGTTGCCACCCGGCCGCGGGAAGCTCGCGACGAAGCCGCTGCCGACCGGGTCGACGACCAACGCGAAAATGATCGGGATGGTGCGCGTTTGTTGCAGCAGCGCGACCGTGGTGGGCGTGATGTGCGAAAGAATGAGGTCGGGCTGTAGCGCGACGAGTTCCTTCGCGAATCGTTGCATCGACTCCGCGTCGGCGGGTGTCGCCCAGCGAGTGTCGATCCGGGTGTTGCGGCCCTCCGTCCACCCGAGCTTCTCGAGTCCGTCCCGGAACGCCGCGATATTGGCCTGTGCTTGCGAGTCGCTCTCGGCATAGCCCATCAGCACACCGATCCGCTGCACCCGGTCCGGCTGCTGCCCGCGCGCCGCGAACGGCCAGGAGGCCGCCGCGGTGCCGAGGAGCGTGATGACCTCGCGCCGCCTCAAATCATTGAATCGCATCTGCCGCCGCTGGTTCGAGAAACGCATTGCATCATACTCGAAATGGCGAGTCCCGGTCAGTGGTTTGCGACCTACTTCGTAATGCGTCGAGAGAAAGACCCGGCTTGTAGGGTGGGCAAAGGCGTGCCCTTGCACGCCGTGCCCACGCGACTGCGATCATTCTCCGAAAGCGCCTGTCGTCTCACGGACGCGGCCGCCCCAGGACATATGCACGACGGTATCGCGACATGGCGGCATGAGAGGATCATCTATCGTTTCGCGTGGCTGCAAGACGCGTGGGCACGGCGCGCTAGGGCGCGCCTTTGCCCACCCTACACGGGCTAAATGTCTGCTAATGGCACTTCGCGTCGGTTCGCTGTGCGCGCCAGAGACTTGAATTTACGTCAGGTTTTGGAGGACTCCGGAAGCGCAAGGTGGCGGCGTTGCCGCCGTCGCGATCGACCGGCCGCAGGTGCGCAATGCCGTCGACGAGGTTCACACCTGCAGGTAGCGTTGCGCGATGGTCGCCTCCCGGCCAACGCCGCCGAGGTGCCGGTCCACACCACCTGCCCCTTCTCGATGATGGCGTGGCGGTCGGCGAGCTTCATCAATGCTTCGAGATGCTTGTCGACCAGGAGGATGGCCTGGCCCTCCGCGTTCCGGCGCGTCAGGCATTTCCAGATCTCGGACCCGGAGATGAAGCAGGCGTTAGAGGAGACGGTCGAATCCGTGCGCACTGACAGCTCTAATTGATCTTGATTCCGACCGCCTTGATGACGGCGCTCCATTTGTCGATTTCCGATTTGAGCAGAGCCTGCAGCTCATCGGGAGGAGAGCCCACGACCGTATAGCCTGCTTGCTCGAGCTTGCCTTTGACCGTGGGGTCGGCGAGAGCCGCGACGGTATCGGCACTGATCTTCTTGACGATCGCAGGCGGCGTCTTGGCCGGCACGAACAGGCCGTGCCACGATGACACCTCATAGCCCGGTATGCCGGCCTCCGCCATGGTCGGCAATTCCGGCGCCACCGGGTCCCGTTTGGCGCCGGTGACCGCAAGTCCGCGTATCTGGCCCGAGCGCATGTTTTCAAGCAGCGCCCCGCTGCCGAAATAGCAGTCCACCCGACCCGGGATGAGGTCGTTGAGCGCGGGCGCCGCGCCACGATAGGGCACATGCGCCATCTCGATCTTGGCCATTTGCTTGAGCAGCTCGCCGGCCAAATGCGGCGTGCTGCCGGTCCCCGGGGAGGCCAATGTGGCCTTGCCCGGATTGGCTTTCGCGTAGGCGACGAACTCCATGACCGATTTGGCGGGCAAGGAGTTCGACACGAACATGAATAACGGAAATCCGGAAACAACCGAGACCGGCGCGAAATCCGCAATCGGATCGTAGCTGAGCGAGCGGTACAGACTGCGGTTGACCGCGAGCGATGCGGTGGCAAATAGGACGGTGTAGCCGTCAGGATCGGACCGCGCGACCATTTCGTTGCCGATGTTGGTGCCGGCGCCTCCCTTGTTCTCAATGACGACTTGCTGACCCCAGATTTTCGAGAGCTGCTCGGCGACGATGCGAGCGACAATGTCCGTCGGCCCCCCGGCCGCGAACGGCACGACGAGGCGCACGACGCGATTGGGCCAATCGGGCGATTGCATCTGCGCCCACGCCGCCCGGCCGATAAGGTCGGGCGCGAGCGCGATCCCGGCGGAGAGTGCAATCAGGCGGCGGCGCGTGAGCACGGGGACCCCTGGCCGCACTCATCCTATCCGGTCCGCGAACTTGCGCATATCCACCAACGCAGATGCTTGGCGCCGAACCTGCGGCCGCCGCCGCCCGCGCCCGACGAACAGCCCAAAGCGCGCATGAAATCTGCCCGCAACCGACGCGACTGACCCACCGTCGACGTGGCGCAGCAGCGATGAAAAGGCCGCCTATGACTGCCGCGCTTCCGCCCACCCTCTCAACAGGCTGGTAAGGATCGCGAATAACGTGAAGGCGAGTATGCAAGAGAGGGTGGCACCTGAAAAGCGCAGGCGCCCGTCGAACTGTTGAGCGGCAAATACAAAGATCGGGCCAAGCGCTCGCATGACATTGACGGTCAGCGGTGAAGTTCTGGCAACACCAAGCTGAAGGAAAAAGCTCGGGATGACGATCAATCCAAACGCAGCGAGCGCAAGCAGGGGCAACGCCTCGAGCGCGGGACGGGCGTGCGCCTGACCCAGGGCAAGTTCCGCCGCCACTGCAATTCCGAGCGTCAATGGGAAGCGTAGCCCCATCAATAGGACCGATCCGATGCCAAGGTTGCCGAGGCGACGAGCAATCATGTGGCTGATTGCGATGATCGCTCCGCCCACGACCGCTGTCACCACGGCTGCAATGCGAATGCCGACCGGCTGTCCGCCAAGTCCCGATTGGCCGAGCGCTGCGACGGCAGCGATGGCTGTAAGTGACGCGAGCACCCCGAAATGACCGATGAGTTCAAGCCAGCCCGTGTCCGCTCGACGGGCGATCGATATTCCAAAGCCGGACAACATCAATACGGTGATCGACCCGATGCCCGTGTAGAGCGTATTCACGATGGCGGGTTCGACGTTCTTCAATGCGAAGAAATACATGATCCATGCCGCTGCCGTCGTCGCGTTGAGGGAGAGAAACAGCCTGGTGTGATTGACGAGCGCCCGCACTTCCTTGGGCTCGCGCAGCCATGCCCATCCTCCGAACACGACGGTCGATCCACCGAATGCCAGGATCGCAACGACGAAGAAGCTGATGGATTGGAAGACGTTGCCGAAAAAGGCGTCCCGAACCGCTTGGGCGACCGCGAAGAAGAGCAGGCAACCCAATCCGACCAGCGCCGAAGGCACGACCAAGCTCCTGTGGTGGTTGGTCAGGATCGCGCGCGACTACGTCGGAGGCCACCCGTTTCCTGCGCCGAGCTGGACCTGCCGATGACCGCCGGCGGCGGATCTCGGCGCTTCGCGGCGCTGTGCCATCACGGCCAGCAGTTGGGATTAGCCCGGACCAACGTGCCCCTGCACCATTGCGTTCCGGATTCACAGGCGGCTTGCAGATGGTCGACGGCGAGCATCGCCTCACTCCATCTCGTCGCCGAGATAGGCGGCGACCACGCGCGCATCGGCGCGCACCTCGGCGGGCTCCCCGCTCGCGAGGATGCGGCCGTAGAGCAGCACCGAGATGCGGTCGGCGAGCGCGAACACGGCGGTCATGTCGTGCTCGACCAGGAGGAGCGGAAACCGGCCCTTGAGCCGGCGCAGCAGGTCGACGAGCCGCGCGGTCTCCTCGGGGCCGGTCCCGGCCATGGGCTCGTCGAGCAGCAGGAGCTTCGGCTCGGTCGCGAGCGCGATCGCGAGCTCGAGCGCGCGCTTCTCGCCGTGCGAAAGCTCGCCGGCGGGGACGTGCGCGCGCGCGGCGAGGCCGACGTCGGCGAGCGCCGCCATCGCCGGCTCGTTCAGCGCCGCTTCCGCCGCCGCCCGGCCGAAGACGCGGAAGCTCGAGCCCGCGCGCGCCTGCACCGCCAGCGCCACGTTCTCGAGCGCGGAGAAGCCGGCGAGCACGGAGCTGAGCTGGAACGAGCGCGCCAGGCCGAGCCGCGCCCGCGCATGCATGGGGAGCGCGGTGACGTCGCGGCCGGCGAACCGGATCGTTCCGGCATCCGGCGCGATGAGCCCGGAAATCTGATCGATCAGCGTGGTCTTCCCCGCGCCGTTCGGCCCGATGACGGCGTGCAGCTCGCCCGGCATGAGCTCGAGCGAGAGGTCGTCGGTAACGACGAGCGCGCCGAACGCCTTGCGCAGGTTTTTAAGGCGCAGCACCGCTTCAGCCACGGCCGCCGCTCCGCAGCAGCGCGCGCGCGAGCCCGAGGAGGCCGCCGCGCGCGAACAGCACGATGAGCACGAGCACCGGCCCGAAGATCACCTTCCAATCCTCGGTGTAGCCGGAGAGCCACTCCTCGGTCAGCAGGTAGGCGGCGGTACCGACGATCGCGCCGTCGAGCGTGCCTAATCCGCCGAGCAGCACCATCACGATCAACTCGCCCGAGCGCTGCCACGACATGTAGGCGGGGCTCACGAACTCCGTGGCGTTGGCGAGCAGGAAACCGGAAAGCCCGCCGAGCGCGCCGGCGATGACGTAGGCCGCGAGCTGGAAGCGGTAGACGTCGAAGCCGATCGCCGCCATGCGGATGGGATTCTCCCGCGCTCCCCGGATGACGCGGCCGAAGCGCGAGGCGACGAGCGCGCGGCAGAAGAGATAGGTGCCGATCAGGCAGCCGAGCACGAGGCCGTAGAACGCGCGCTCGCTCTTGATCGGCGCGAAGCCGAGGAGCGTGCTGCGCGCCGCGATGGTGAGCCCGTCGTCGCCGCCGAACGGCGCGAGCGAGCTCGCGGTGAAGAACGCCATCTGCCCGAAGGCGAGCGTGATCATGATGAAGTAGACGCCCCGGGTGCGCAGGCAAACCGCGCCGGTCAACAGCGCGTAGAGCGCCGAGAGCGCGAGCGCCGCCGGCAGCGCGACCAGCGCGTCGGAGACGCCGTAGCTCGCGAGGATGCCGACCGCATAGGCGCCGAGGCCGATGAAGGCGGCGTGGCCGAACGAGATCAGCCCGCCGTAGCCGACCAGGAGGTCGAGCGCGAGCGCGGCGATGGCGAAGATCATCACCCGCGATCCGAGGCTGACGAGGTAGCCGCTGCCGGCGAGCGGCGCGAGGAAGGGGAGCAGCGCCAGCGCCAGGAAGATGCCGGCCGGCAGCGCCGCGGCGGAAACGCGCGCCGGCGGCGCGAGCAGGGCCATGTCAGCGGCCTTTCGCCGGAAACAGTCCGGCCGGGCGGACATAGAGCACGACCGCCATGAGCAGGTAGATCAGCATCGAGGCGATCGCCGGCCCCACGGTGCGCGCCGGCGACGGCCCCATGACGAGGCGCAGGACGTCGACCGAGAACGAGCGCCCGAGCGTGTCGACGAGCCCGATCAGCAGCGCCGCCAGGAAGGCGCCGCGGATCGAGCCGATCCCGCCGATGACGATGACGACGAACGCCAGGATGAGCACGGTGTCGCCCATCCCGGGATCGACCGACAGGATCGGCGCGATCATGATGCCGGCAAAGCCCGCGAGCATGGTGCCGAAGCCGAACACGATCGTGAACAGCCGCCGGATATCGACGCCGAGCGCCGACACCATCGCCGCATTGCTGGCGCCGGCGCGCACCAGCATGCCGATGCGGGTGTGACCGACCAGCACGTAAAGCAGCGCGGCGACGATCAGGCCCGACGCGATGACGACGAGCCGCCATACCGGATAGTTGAGTCCGTCGGCGAGCGGCAGCGAGCCCGCGAACAGCTCCGGCATCGGCAGGCCGAGCGGCGCCGCGCCCCAGACGATCTTCACGCCGTGATTGACGAACAGGATGATGCCGAACGTGGCGATGACCTGGTCGAGGTGATCGCGGTCGTAGAGCCGCCGAAACACCACGAATTCGAGGACGAGCCCGAAGCCGAGCGCGGCGGCGAGCGCGAGCACGAGCGCGGCGAGGAAGCTGCCGGTGACGGCGAAGAACGCGACCGCGAGATAGGCGCCGAGCATGTACTGGACGCCGTGCGCCAGGTTGATGAAATCCATCACCCCGAACACCAGCGTGAGGCCGGCCGCGATCAGGAACAGCAGCACCCCGAGCTGCAGCCCGTTGAGGATTTGCACCACGAGAAGGCCGGTGGACATGAAGCGGCGACCGCGTCCCAAAACGCCGATGTCATGCCCCGCGTAGGCGGGGCATCCAGTAACCCCGGTTGTGAGCGGTTGAGCTGAAGCCGCGCCTCTCACTCCGGGTCGTCGGTTACTGGATCGTCCGCTGGAGCTTGCCCTCGGGCCGGCTGCAGGCCGGACCCGGGGGCGGACGATGACAGCCGAGGAATCCCAATGCAGCGTCTCCTCACTTCATCGGGCAGTCCTTGGCGTGCGGATCGGCGTAGTTCTCGAACACCTTCTTGACGATCTCGGTCTGGAACTTGCCGTCGGCGCGCTTGGCGACCTTGACCAGGTAGAAGTCCTGGATCGGATAATGATTCGTGTTGAACCGGAAGCCGCCGCGCAGCGACTTGAAGTCGGCCTTCAGCATGGCGGCGCGCAGCGCCGGGCGGTCGGCGACGTTGCCGCCGACCTGGCGCACGGCGCTGTCGATCAAGAGCGCCGCGTCGTAGGACTGGAAGGCGTAGGTCGCGGGCACGGCGCCGAATTCCTTCTCGTAGCCGGCGACGAAGGCCTTGTTCTGCGGATTGTCGAGATTGGGCGCCCAGTTGGCGCCGCCGAAGAAGCCGAGCGCGGCGTCCTGCTGCGCGGGCAGCGTCGATTCGTCGACCGTGAAGGCGGAGAGGAAGGTGATCGCGAGCCCGGCCTGCCGGAACTGCTTGACGAAATTCACGCCCATGCCGCCGGGCAGGAACACGTAGATGGCGTCGGGCTTGGCGGCGGCGATCCTGGCGAGCTCGGCCGAGAAATCGAGCTGGTTCAACGGCACATAGACCTCGTCCGCGATCTCGCCCCGGAAGAAGGCCTTGAAGCCGGCGAGCGCGTCCTTGCCGGCCTGGTAGTTGGGCGCCATCAGGAACACCTTCTTGATGCCGCTGTCCTGCGCGTGCTTGCCCGACACCGCGAACACCTGATCGTTCTGGTAGGACGTCACGAAGAAGCTCGGGTTGCAGTCCTTGCCGGCGAAGCTCGAGGTGCCGGCATTGGGGCTGATCAGGATGGCGCCGCCGTCGGTCACCGGCTTCATGATCGCCGCCAGCACGTTCGAGAAGATCGGGCCGACGACGAAATCGACCTTGTCGCGCTCGATGAGTGCCTTCGCCTTGGTCACCGCGAGGTCGGGCTTGAGCTCGTCGTCGGCGACGATCACCTCGACCTCGCGTCCCCCGAGCTTGCCGTCGAGCGTCTTGACCGCGAGATTGAAGCCGTTGCGGAGCTGCTGCCCGAGCACCGCCGGCGGCCCGGACAAGGTGGCGATGACGCCGACCTTGAGCTTGTCCTGCGCCTGCGCGGACGCTGCCGCCAGGATCATCGCCGCGGCGACGAGGATTCTCGTCATGTCGACCTCCCCTTGCAATTGGCCCCAGTGGATCACTCACCCGACAGGCGGCCGATCGAGCGGGCCTGCAGACACTTTAGAGCATGTTTCGATCATGCGGAATCGCTCTCCACGTCATAGCCTAGCTTGTCCCACGACTGTCCGGTTTGTGTAGAGTGGTGCGGCGGACTCGGTGCACTCCCTCTCCCCGCTTGCGGGGAGAGGGCCGGGGTGAGGGGGATTATCCAAGCGCTCAGGCTGTGGAGAGTCCCCCTCACCCGCTCGCTTCGCTCCATAGCCGATGCTTCGCATCGGCGTCCTTAGCAGCTAAGAACGGCGGCCGAAGGCCGCCTATGCTCTCCCCGCAGGCGGGGAGAGGTGGAGCTCGCGGCACGCGCGTCGTGTGCCGTTAAGCCTGGCCCGATTTCAGCGGCGCCGCCGCGTTGCGCCGCGCGCGCGCGGCATTTACGCTTGCCCCGAAAAGGAGCGTCCTTTGCCGCACGGCATCGTTTCCGCTGCGCTTCGTTCGTGGTTGAATGGTCGGGCGCCCAACGACGGGAATGAGAACAGGAGCAGCGAAGGGAGCTCGCGCGCCATGCAACCGCTGACCGCAGGCATCACCAGGGCCAATACCGGCATCGACGGCATCGTCTGGACCATCCTGGGCCAGACCTACGTGCCGAAACAGGTGTCCGAGCATTCGTTCGCCTGGCACGCCACCTTTCCGCCCGGCACGTTCGTGCCGCCGCACATCCATCCGACGCAGGAGGAATTCATCTACATGTTCGAGGGGCGCTTCGACCTCCTGATCGACGGCAAGGATTTCGTGGCCGGGGCCGGCGACCTGATCCGGCTGCCGATCGGCGTCGCGCACGGCATTTTCAACAAGTCGGACCAGCCGGTGAAGTGCTTCTTCTGGGTCACGCCCACGCGCTCGCTTTACGACCTGTTCTGGGCGATCCACAGCATGAAGGAGCAGAAGCCCGAGGAGGTGGTCGCGCTCGCCGCCAAGCACGAGGTGGTGTTCCTGCCGCCGCCGCCCGGGGCGTGACGCCAACCCCTACCGCAACTTGGGCATCACCTCGCCGGCGAACAGATCCA
>WNFA01004342.1_pt1 | contig 11843 bp, 9 predicted proteins | sample 5400481 | NCBI WGS metagenome assembly WNFA01 (sample SAMN13153340, study PRJNA577476) | soil metagenome | isolation source: 120 cm saprolite under Douglas fir tree site 2 hole 1 replicate 2 | place: USA:California | collected 2015-04-18
TCGCCCACACTCCGCCGGGTATCCTGGCGCAGAATTTTGGCGTTCCAGCCGAGGCGTTTTCGAAAATACCGCTGAACGATCGCTACATTTTCCAAAGCACCCTGCCGGGACCGCTCGCAGCCGACCAGGCAGCCGTGCTGAGTCGCGAAGGCCCCCCGAAAAACCCGTTCACCTTTTCCCTGAAGCGCCAACCCTTCGCGCGGGAGACGGCCGCCGGTACGGTGCAGATCGCCGACAGCCGGAGCTTCCACGTCTCGAAGACCATTGCCTCGGCACTCGTGACCCTGCGCCCCGGCGCCTTGCGCGAACTGCACTGGCACCCCAATGCCGATGAATGGGTGTACTTCATCAAAGGCACGGCGCAAGTCGGGGTGTTCGCCGCCGGCCCGAAGGCGGTGACGACGAACTTCAATCCGGGCGACATCGGCTACATCAAGCGCACCAATGGTCACTACGTGAAGAACGTCGGGGACACCGATTTGGAATTCCTCGAGGTGTTCAGGAGCGACCGCTTTGAGGACGTCTCCCTGTCCGACTGGTTGACGCACACGCCGCCCGCGATGGTCGCCGCGACGTTCAACACGGATACGGCGACGATCGCGAAATTCCCCAAGGATAAGCCGGAGATCCTGCCGGGGTGATCCGCAATGACCGCTTTACTCGGCCAAGCAACGCTGACCGACCGTGCCATCCTCGCAGGCAGCGAAGCATTGGCCGGTCGGCGGCGCGGGCTGCGCTCGCTGCTGCCGTTCGCCGGGCCAGCTGTTATTGCCTCGGTTGCCTACATGGATCCAGGCAACTTCGCGACCAACATCCAGGCCGGCGCCAAATACAACTACAACCTGCTGTGGGTCGTCGTTGTCGCCAACATCATCGCGATGATATTCCAGGCGCTGTCGGCGAAGCTCGGCATCGTCACCGGTCGGAACATTGCTGAATTGTGCCGCGAGCATTTTCCGCGACCAATCGTCTGGGGAATGTGGGTCGGCAGCGAGATCGCCGCTATGGCAACCGACCTTGCCGAATTCCTCGGCGGCGCCATCGGCCTTTCCTTGCTGCTGGGTATACCGTTGCTCGTTGGCATGGTGATCACCGGCATCGCGACCTATGCGATTCTGACCCTGCAGCGTGGCGGATTCCGGCCAATCGAGCTGCTGATCGGCGGCTTGGTGGGGGTGATCGGTGCGAGTTATCTCGTCGAGCTATTCATCGCGCCACTCGATTGGTCGGCGGCCGCATTTCACGCGGTGGTACCGCGCCTCGATGACGGCGAAGCTGTGCTGCTCGCAGTCGGCATCGTCGGCGCCACAGTCATGCCTCACGCGATCTATCTGCACTCCGGCTTAACCCAGGACCGTGTCCTTCCGCGAACCAGCGCGGAGCGAAGGCGGCTGCTCCGGTTCTCCAATCGCGAGGTGATGCTGGCGCTCGGTCTCGCCGGTCTCGTCAACCTGGGCATGGTCGCAATGGCCGCTGCCGTCTTTCACGACGGGGTGCACGAAGATGTAGCGCAGATCGACACTGCCTACCGCACCCTGATACCGGTCCTGGGCTCCGGCGCCGCGGGGGTGTTCCTGGTGTCCCTGATTGCTTCGGGACTGTCGAGCTCGGCGGTCGGCACGATGGCCGGGCAGGTCATCATGCAGGGCTTTGTCGGGTTCCGCATCCCGCTTTGGCTCCGGCGGTTCGTCACGATGGCGCCCTCCTTCGCGATCGTGGCCCTGGGAGTCGACGCCACTCAGGCACTCGTTCTTAGCCAGGTCGTGCTGAGCGTCATCCTGCCGGTCCCGATGATCGCTCTGCTGATCCTGACGCGACGGCGAGAAATCATGGGTTCTTACGCAAACGGACGCCTAACGATGGTGGCAGCAATAGCTGCCGCCGCCGTCGTGCTCGGGCTCAATCTCCTGTTGGTGCTGCAAATGGCGGGCGTACCCCTTGGGATCGATTGATTTCAGTTCAAAGCGGATCAACACGGAGACCGCGGATGTCAGATAAGCCTATTTTTCAACCCAACGACGCGCCGGCCGGCGGTTGGGGCGCATTGCACGCCACGGCGAAGGCATTGCGGGAGGAAAGCGCGATCCTCAAGGGCGGAAGATCGCTGCTGTCGATGAACCAGCCCGACGGGTTCGACTGCCCGGGCTGCGCTTGGCCCGATCCGAAGCACACCAGCTCGTTCGAGTTCTGCGAGAACGGCGCCAAAGCTGTCGCCTGGGAGACGACGAAAAAGCGAGTGACGAGGGAATTTTTCGCGACCTGGACGGTCAGCGAGCTGGAGCGGCAGAGCGATCACTGGCTGGAGGAGCAAGGCCGGCTCACGGAGCCGATGCGGTACGACCGATCTACGGACAGGTATGTCCCGGTGGTCTGGGACGGGGCCTTTGCATTGATCGGGCGAGAGTTGCGCGCTCTCGCCGATCCGAACGAGGCGGAATTCTACACCTCCGGCAGGACGTCCAACGAAGCGGCATTCCTCTATCAGCTGTTTGTGCGGCTTTTCGGGACGAACAACTTTCCGGATTGCTCGAACATGTGCCATGAGCCGACCAGCGTCGGCCTTCCGGAATCGATCGGCATCGGCAAGGGAACAGTCGTGCTCGAAGATTTCGAGCACGCCGACGCCATTTTCATTCTCGGCCAGAACCCCGGGACCAACAGCCCACGCATGATGACCGAATTGCACAACGCATCTCGCCGGGGGGTCCCGATCGTCGTCTTCAACCCGTTGAAGGAACGGGCCCTCGAGCGGTTCGCCGCGCCGCAGGATCCGATCGAGATGGCGAGCTTCGGATCGACCCGGATCGCGAGCGAATACTGCCAGGTCGGTGTCGGCGGCGATGCCGCCGCGCTCAAGGGGATCATGAAATTGGTGCTCGAGGCCGATGACGCCGCAAGAGGCGCCGGCGAGCCGTCACTGCTCGACACGGCCTTTATCGCCGAGCACACCGACGGTTTCGAAGCATTCGCTGCCGATCTCAGGCAGACCGCCTGGGACGACATCCTCTCGACCAGCGGTCTGCCGCGCGAGCAACTGGAGCGGGTTGCGCGGATCTATATGCAGAGCAAGGCGGTGATCGCCTGCTATGGCATGGGGATAACGCAGCATCGGCTCGGCACCAATAATGTGCAGCAGCTGGCGAACCTGCTGTTTCTACGCGGCAACATCGGTCGCCCCGGCGCCGGCATCTGTCCGGTGAGAGGGCACTCGAACGTCCAGGGGGACCGGACGGTCGGGATCGATGAGAAGCCGAAGCCGGAATTTCTGGATCGGCTGGGCCGGGTGTTCGGCTTCGACCCACCCCGCGCGCACGGTCACAACGTCGTCCACGCCGTCGAGGCCATCCTCGACGGCCGGGCAAAGGCATTCATCGGCCTGGGGGGCAACTTCGTCGCTGCGGTGCCCGACAAACCTATGGTTCAGGAGGCTATGCGCAAGCTGCGGCTCACCGTCGCCGTGACGACCAAGCTCAACCGCGGCCATCTCGTTCACGGAAAAGAGGCTCTGATCCTGCCCTGCCTCGCGCGCAGCGAGATCGACTTCCAGAAGAGCGGTCCGCAGTCGGTCACGGTCGAGGACTCGATGTCGATGGTGCACGCGTCGGGCGGCCTGCTGGCGCCGGGCAGCGAACAGCTCAAATCGGAGGTCGCCATCGTCTGCGGCATGGCGCGAGCCACCCTGACGGATACGACGGTCGACTGGCAGTCGTTCGAGGACGACTACGACCTGATCCGCGACAAGATCGAACAGGTGTTTCCCGACCTGTTCAAGGATTTCAATTCCAAGATCCGCAAGCCGGGCGGGTTTCGCCTGGCCAACGGCGCCTCGGAACGGGTCTGGCGGACGTCCACCGGCAAGGCTCGGTTTCTTGTGTTCCGCGGGGTCGACGTAGATCCGCCCGTCCCAAATCCTGAGATGCTGCGCCTCGCGACCATCCGCAGCCACGACCAGTACAACACGACGATCTACAGCATGAACGACCGCTATCGCGGGGTCTACGGCACGAGGACCGTCGTCTTTATGAACAAGGACGACATGGCGTCGCGCGGGATCGCTCCCCAGGCGCTCGTCGAAATCGAAACCCTGAGCGACGACGGCGTGGAGCGGCGGGTCAGCGGCTTTGCGGCACTGCCCTACGACATCCTGCGCGGATCGATCGCCGCCTATTATCCGGAGACGAACCCGCTGCTGGCGCTGGCCCATCACGATGTGAAGAGCGGGACGCCGGCGGCGAAATCGATCCCGGTGATCGTCCGCGCAATGACAGCCGAAACCGAGGGGGGTTCCTGAATGCCGCCCGCATCATTCGCGCGACCAATACCGGCGCGTGCAACCTTGGCCCGGTCACTGTTGTCGACGCGCCAACCCCAAATCCGGCGTCGATCCGAAATGATTACCTGCTTCCGTCTCTGTGGCGGTGCCGTCGTGCCGCGGGACGCTGCAATTGCGGCCGAGGTACCGGTCGCCCTTGCCTACAACGGCGTGTCCCACGTCGTCATGATGGCAACGCCTTCCGACCTCGCCGACTTTGCCGTCGGCTTTAGCATCAGCGAGGGCATTCTGGCTGATGGTACCGAGCTCCTGGACCTGAAGATCGAGGAGGGCAAAACCGGCATCCGGGTCAGCATGACGATCGCTGAAGAGCGCTTCGCCGGGCTCAAGGAGCGCCGACGCAACATGACGGGCCGCACCGGCTGCGGGCTGTGCGGCGTGGACGACCTGACCCAGGTCGCTCGTCCGCTCCCGCGCGTCGGGGCCCGCGTCAACGTTGACATCGGGGCGATTCACCGGGCGCTCAATGCGCTTCCGGCTTGGCAGCCGGCAAACAGGGAGACCGGCGCGGTGCACGCCGCCGCATGGGCAACCCCTAGCGGCAAGATCGCGCTCGCGCGCGAAGATGTCGGGCGCCACAACGCGCTCGACAAGCTGATCGGCGCCATGGAGCATTGTCAAATCGATCCGGAGGCCGGGTTCGCGCTGATTACCAGCCGCTGCAGCTTCGAGATGGTGCAAAAGGCCACGACCATCCGCATCCCTATCCTTGTAGCTATCTCGGCGCCGACGACAATGGCGCTGCGCATCGCCGAGCAGACGGGAATAACGCTCGTCGCGTTGGCGCGGTCGGACAGCATCACCGTCTACGCCAACCCCGGAAGGATAAGAGGATTACTGGTGGGGCTCGCTGACGGCTGAGGCTGCAGGACTTTGGTAGGGCGATCAGCTCATGCAGCGGCAGCGTGCCGAAGCAGCCACGCCGGCTTGGCAACTCCGTGCTCAAAGTCGGGGTGGGCGCGGTCCGGTGCGATGGCAAGCTGGATCGCGTCCAGCAAATCCTGGTCGTGAACAGGTTTGGTCAGGAACTCGATCGCCCCGCGCTTCATCGCCCGAACCGACATCGGGACATCGGCGTGACCGCTAATGAAAATAATCGGCAGGTGCAAATTTGCCTTGGCCAGTTCCTCTTGAAACTCGAGCCCGCTTTGTCCGGGCAACCTGACGTCGAGAACCAGGCACCCGGGGAGATCCGGAGGGTCGCTATCGAGGAATTCCTGGACCGAGGCAAATGACTCGACGCACAGTCCTACTGCTCGCAGTAGCCCTCGGAGCGCGTCGCGTATATCCGGATCGTCATCGATGACGACGACAACCGTCTGAGCCTCGTCATCGGGCACGATCATTCGCGATCCGGTCGCCGAATGCCGGCCCGGTGGGCCCCAGCCGGACAAGCTGGTTGGCCGCGCTGGTCCGAGTTGGCGTGGTGCAGACTCCAATCCGGGTCGGTCGACGGCATCCGGTTCGATTGATGCGCCGGTAACCTCGCTGGTAAACACGTAACCGCGCCCGTGGACGGTCTTTATGACGTCACGATCGACGTTCAAAACCCGCCGCAATGCCGACATCTGCACCTTCAGATTGCTCTCATCCACTACGGTATCGGGCCAGACTCGGCTCATGATCTCTTTCTTTGTGATGAGGAAGCCGGGCGCCAACATCAGCACCATCAGAAGATCGAAGGCGCGGCTGCCGAGCTCGATGGGCTGTCCATCGACCAGCAGTTTGCGAGCTCGCGGCAGCACGCAAAACCCGGCAAATCGAAGGACCGCGTCGCCGTTTATGCTAACCTCGTACCGACTGGTGCTCGCCGGATCCCGTTGGAGCATCGGCTGGTGCGCGAACTGTCGTGGTCCCAATAGTTGCTGCATGACGCCTTGCCTCCTCGATCGCTTGCCTAAGGGTGCGTGACGTTGCCGAGCTGACGGTCGAGTGCCGACCGGATACAGGTTAAGAGACCAGATGACGCGGCGCGGCGCCGTCACGCAATTGGACAAGCGTTTGGAGCAGTCAGCAGAAGGATGGGAGGTTACTATACGTTGGTCGAAGGGGCTTACGACTTTGCAACAGCCCGGCCGCTCCGAGCTATTGGGGCGTGAAGCCGTTGAGCGCGCGGTTGATGCTCAACTCCGGGCGCGTTATGCCCGACGGGTTCTGTACCAGCATATCGTGCTGGGCCTGCCTCAGCTGGGTGGCGTAGTCATCCTGCATCTGCTGTTGCAGAGGGCTGGTTGCAGGTGCCGACAAGGAGATCCCCGGGTTCACGATGTGCAGTGGCGCGGCGGGCACGGTGCTAAGTTGCTGGGCCATAACCGGCGTGGCCGCAAGCACCACGGAGATCACCAACGGGACCGGAAACAGCAAGCTCTTCATCGAACACCTCCATTAGAACGTCACCGTTGAAGCAGGCCCGATTTCAGATCTGGGCAATTTCTGTTCAGGCTAATTTAAGCAGCCCGGCTAAAGCGCCGATCTCCTGATGGTGAAATCGCTTTTAGAAACTGGGAACCCTTGCGACAGTGACACTCGCCGTGTCAGCGAGTCGCCACGCCAGCGTCTTTGGCTGCGAGCGCGCCGATTGCCGTCCAGTCAAGCCTGTCGCCGCCATGGGCGAGGAGGGTGAGGAAGCGGTCGCGCAAGAGGCTGGCAATCGGCATCGGCACGCGCAGGTCCTCGGCGGCGGCCAGTACGAGCCGGATATCCTTCTGCGCGAGGGGCGCGGCAAAGCCGGCCGGCTCGAACTCTCCGTCGGCGAGAAGCGTGCCGTAGGTCTTGTAGATGGGCGCGCCGAACAGCGTCGACGTTAGGATGTCGACATACTGGCGCGCATCGAGACCGCCCTTGCCGACGAACGCGATGGCCTCCCCGAGAGCTTCGATAACGGAGCCGATTAGGAAATTGCCGCTGAGCTTGACGAGATAAGCGGCCTTCGGCGTCTCGGAAACGACGAACGTCTTTTGTCCGATTGCATCGAGAAGAGGGGCCGTCATTTGGACGGCCGCTTGCTCTCCTGCGGCGAGCACATAGAGCTTCCCGGCCGCAGCGAGCTCGGGGCGGCCGAACACGGGGGCCGCCACGAAGCCCTGTCTGACACCGGCATGAGCGGCTGCGAGCCGCTCTGCCAAGCCAACGCTGATCGTGCTCGAGGAAATATGAATGGCGCCGGCAGGGAGGCTCTCGAGGATGCCGTGCTCGGCGAACACCACGACCTCGACGGCATTGTCGTTTGCGAGCATCGTGAAGACCGCATCGCCCCGACAGGCATCCGCAATCGTGGCGGCCTCCTTGGCCCCTCGTCTCACCAGGGCTTCCGCCTTCGACCGCGTGCGATTGTAGACGGTGACCTCATGGCCGGCGTTCAGCAGATTCGCCGCCATGCCTGCACCCATGTGGCCAAGCCCGATGAAACCGACCTTCATGATCCCGCTCCTTCACACTCAGTGACTGGTTCGCGCGGCTGTCAATGGGAGGCCTTTGCCTAGGTCTTCAGCAGCTGCGGATCGATCGGCAGCGCGCGTATGCGCTTGCCGGTCGCGGCGTAAATGGCGTTGCAGACCGCGGGCATCGTTGGCGGCACCCCCGGTTCGCCGACACCGGCCGGTGGCGCGCTGCTGTCGACGAGGTAGACACGGGTATCGGGCGTGATGTCGGTCCGCGCGACCTCGTACGCATCGAAATTGGCTTGTTCGATCCGGCCCTGCTTGGCGCTGATGTTGCTGTAGAGGACATTGCTGATCGCCATGATCGCGGCCCCTTCCATCTGCGCCCGTACCCGGTCTGGGTTGACCACGAGCCCGCAATCGGCCGCCATGTCGATACGGGGGATCGTCACCGTGCCGTCATCGCCGACCGCAACCTGGGCGACTACGGCGACATAGGTCAGGAAGCTGCGGTGCACCGCAATGCCGCGACCCTGTCTCGCCGGCAGCTTCTGACCCCAACCGCTCTTTGCCGCGACCAGATCGAGGACGCCGCGCAGCCGGCCCGTATCAACCGGATAGGCCTCGAGCGAGGCGCCGTAATTCGGATAATTCACACCCAGCGCCGGCAGATCGATATGGCGGGGTCCGCCAATCAACTGACGCAAATAATCGAGCGGGTCGCGGCCGGCGGCCGCGGCAAGCTCGTCGGCGAACGAGCAGACCGCGAAGGCGTGCGGGATGTTGAACACGGAACGGTACCAGCCGATCCTGACATGGTTGGCCGCCGCGCCATTCTCACAGCGAATATTGGGAATGGCGTACGGCATATCGGTGACGCCCTGCTGCAATTCGCCAGGGCTGCCATAGCTCACGTCCGGTTGAAACGTCGCCTCGATGGGCGGAAAGACAGTCCGATGCAGCCAGGCCGTCGCACGACCGCCCGCATCGAGCCCGGCTTCGAGGTGCTGGGCACAGATCGCGTGATAGTAGTCATGCTGGATATCGTCGGGCCGGCTCCAGGTCAGCTTGACCGGCGCCTTGAGCTTCTGCGACAGCAGTGCTGCCTCGGCGACGTAATCGGGCTTCGACTTCCGGCCGAAACCGCCGCCCAGTAAGGTGACATGCAGGCTCACTTGCGCCTCGTCCAGCCCGAGCACTTGGGCGACGAGCGTCCTTGCGGCTTGCGGATTCTGGGTCGGTGCCCAAACCTCGCAATGGTCGGCGGTCGCATGGGCAACCGTGGCCGGCACTTCCATCGGGGCGTGTGCGTAATGCGGCACGAAATAGTCGGCCGAGATACGCCGCGTCGCCGAGCGTAGCGCGCCGACGACATCGCCTTCACCGCGCACCAGCCGGCCGGGCTGCTTCGCCGTCGCTTCCAATTCGGCGCGGTAGGCCGTCGTGTCGTAGCCGGCATTCGGCCCCAAATCCCAGTCGATCTTGAGCTTTTCCCGCCCCTGTTGCGCGAACCAGGTGTTGCTCGCGATGACCGCGATGCCGCCGAGCGGGTTGAAACCCGACGGGATCGGCGTGGCTTGCATTTCGATGGCCTGTTCCACACCAGGCACCGCGAGCGCCTCCTTCGGATCGAAGGATTTGGCGCGGCCGCCATAGACCGGGCAGCGCTCGATCGAGGCGTGCTTCATGCCCGGAACGACCACGTCGATGCCATAGGTCGCCCGCCCGCGCACGATGTCGGCGAGATCGACGATCGGCACGGGCTTGCCGACATAACGCCGCGCCTTCGCCGGCTTGAAGCGGAGCTGCAGGTGGTCAGCCGATGGCAGTGGCAGGTCGGCGGCCACCTTCACTAGCTCGCCGAAGCCAAGCCGGCGTCCGCTTGGCTCGTGCACAATGGCATGGTTCTGCGCATGACAGCTGGCGGGATCGACGTTCCACACGCGCGCCGCCGCTTCCTCGAGCATTTGCCGCGCGACCGCACCGGCCTCCCGCAACGGCTGATAGAATTGCCGCATGCTGCGCGAGCCGTCGGTGTTCTGATCGCCGTATTTTATATCGCCGTCGGCCTGAACGACCTTGACGCGCTTCCAGTCGGCATCGAGTTCGTCCGCCAGCACCATCGGCAAGCCGGTCCTGATGCCGGTGCCCATCTCCGAGCGGTGGGCAACGATCGTTACCAGCCCTGAATCATCGATGCTGACATAGACGTTCGGCGCGAAGCCCGGTTCCGGCGCGGCCCCGGCCGGAAAGCTGCGAAACCCGACATGAAAGCCGAGGACCAGCCCCGAACCGATGCCGATGCCACGGAGGATGCTCCGTCGGCTGAGGTTTTCGACCGTGATCATGCGCCTGACTCCGCCGCTTGCTTGATCGCTGCCCGGATGCGCTGATAGGTGCCGCAGCGGCAGATGTTGCCGGACATCGCATCGGTGATCTGTTGGTCAGTCGGCTTCGGCGTGTCTTTCAGCAGAGCCGCCGCCTGCATGATCTGACCGACCTGGCAGTAACCGCATTGCGGCACGTTATTGGCGATCCAAGCGCGCTGCACCGGATGCGTGCCGTCGGGGCTCAGCCCCTCGATCGTGGTGACTTCCTGGTCGCCGACATCGCCGATCGAGGTGATGCAGGACCGGACGGCCTGGCCGTTCAGATGCACCGTGCAGGCACCGCAAGCGCCGATGCCGCAGCCGTATTTCGTACCGGTAAGGCCGAGGAGATCGCGCAACGCCCAGAGAAGCGGCATTGCCGGATCGGCGTCGACAGCGCGCGTCACGCCGTTTACGCGTAGGTTTGTCATCCGATATCCCTTGTCTTTAATGGCACATTCAGGTCACTTGCTAGTACCGGTCTGCGGCTGCAGTGACTTGAGGTAGGCGATGACCCGCTGCCTCGTGTCGCTGTCGGGCACGCTGGCCACCATTTTTGTGCCGTGGACGAGCCCGTTCGGGTTCTGCAAGAATTTGTCGAGCGTCTGTTCGTCCCACGTCAGGTGCGCATTCTTCAGCGCGGCGGAATAGCTGTATCCGGGGACCGAGCCGCTGGCTCTGTCGAATACGCCAGCCAGTGACGGGCCGACTTTGTTCTGGCCCGCTTGTGTCGAATGGCAGCCGGCGCAGCGTGTAAAATCCGCCGCTGTCGGAGTGCCGACGGGTGCAGCCGCCGAGGCCGACCATGCCAACGACACGCCGGCGAGGACGGCGGTTGCCCGGAGTGCGACGCGTCTTGTGTTTATCGCTTTCATCCACGACCCTCCTCGCATCCGATCTTGTCTGGGTCAGGCGACTAGGCTCTCGGCCGCGGTCTGCGGGGGAGCCATGAATTCGGGGCCTACCGGGCTCGTGATCGTGTCCTGGAGGATGCGATCGATTTCCCGCTTGGCAGGCTCGTCGAGCGACCAGCCCATGACCTGCGCGATTGCGTCGAGCTGATCAGGCCGGCGTGCTCCCCAGAGGGCGATCGTCGGTCCCTGATCGAGGACCCAACGTATCGCCAGCGCCAGCACGCTCTTTCCGAAATTCTTGTGCGCAAACGCGTCGAGCGCCGACACCGCCGCCAGATATTGGTTGAAGCGTGGCTGCTGGAACTTCGGGTCGACACGTCGCAGGTCATCGCCTTCGAACCGCGTCGCCGACGACATCCTGCCGCTGAGCAATCCACGGCACAGCGCACCGTAGGCGAGGACGGCGAGACCGGTTGCTTTCGCATAGGGCAGCAACTCGCCTTCGATTTCCCGTTCGAATAAATTGTAGGGCGGCTGTGTCGACCGCACCGGCGCGATCTGGCGGAAGTGTTCGGTCTGCGCCCGGTCCAAATTACTGACCCCGATAGCGCGGATCTTGCCTTCCTGAAGGAGCTTCGCAAACGCGCCGGCGGTGTCTTCGATCGGAACGATCGGATCTGGCCAGTGCAGATGATAAATGTCGATATAGTCGGTTTGTAGCCGCTCGAGCGACTCGTCGACTTCCTTGCCGATGCGCGCCGGCGAAGCGTTGCGATGAATGTTGCCGTTCCGCCATTCGAGGCCGCATTTGGTGGCAATCAGGATGCGCTTGCGGCGGCCATTGGCGGCCAGTGCCCGGCCGACGATCTCCTCGGCAAGACCAAAGCCGTAGACCGGGGCGGTATCT
>WNFA01005943.1_pt1 | contig 11842 bp, 8 predicted proteins | sample 5400481 | NCBI WGS metagenome assembly WNFA01 (sample SAMN13153340, study PRJNA577476) | soil metagenome | isolation source: 120 cm saprolite under Douglas fir tree site 2 hole 1 replicate 2 | place: USA:California | collected 2015-04-18
AACAACAAGATCCTCGTTATAGCGTCTGGCCCGGATGCCACGAACACACAATGGATAGTCACGGTTGGTAACACAACGGGAGGCGCCCAGAGCCAGCCGATAACCGTTACGGCGATCTGCTCTGGCAGTTAGGGCGAAAGGCCGTAACAGGCGCACTCTTCCGGTGCGGCGGAAGAACTTGAGAAGTGGAATGTGTAGGAAGGGCGAACGGGTAGTGGCCACGAAATGACGACGGAGGATCACCTTATGCGAAGCTGCCTCAAACTCTTGACGTTCTCGCTCGCGCTAGCAGTTACATCAGCGCTGAGCATACCAGCGGCGCTGGCACAATCGACGGTTAACATCTCCGTCAACCAGACGGCCTCGAGTAGCTGTCCTTCTGGGGAGCCGGTTGCGTTGACGGGCAATCTGCACTTTACGTATTCCTTTACAACGGATCCAGTCACCTTGATCAACGCGTACCAGATAAACGTCTCCAGCGGCGTCTCCGGAATCGGCCAGAGCACCCAGACTAACTATGCCGGTGGTGCGTCATTCGGATATAACCTCTCAACCACGAATTCGCCCGCGCAGTTTACAGCGCAGTTGAGCTACGGTTTGAACTCGCAAGGTTCGGCCCCGAGCTTGACGCTGAATCAGACGGTCAACATCACAGTCGATAACGCCGGCAATATCAGTGCCGCGGTCGCCAGCAGCAGTACGCAGTGCGCCAATTAGGACGGCACAAAGGGCACATGAAGACGATCGAAAAGACGAATGGCTCGGCGGTAACGCAGGATAGCAACGGTGATGACGTCATCCCCATGCCTGAGGAATTCGCGAGGCTTTATAAGGCGGGCTACGAGGCTGGCTTCGCCAGCGGGCGGGAATCAGGTTACCGGCAAGGTTATGAAGCCGGGTTCGAGGACGGCCGCAGGCAGGGCGATGACAACGGCGCTCCTGCGGCCGTCGAGAACGCCGCCGAAAGTGCCGCCGGGTTGGGCAAGTCTCGCCTCTTCGGCCTTCCGTGTACCGAGTGCCGAAGGTTGATGTACAGCGACGAGGCCAGATGCCCGTATTGCAAAACTCCCCGGGCAAAACTCGTGGAGCCACCATCCGCTACTTGCTCTGATCCGGAGGAGGTTCGCGAACCGGATGGCGGATTAGAAGCCGCCGCGAATTTCTCGGCAGGAGTGAAAAAAATTGCGGAGTCCGAACTCCGAGGTGCGATTCGGGCAGGTTTGACAGGGGTTTACAGCGGGTCCGATGGCAACGGAAGTGCCGGTCCCACAGTGGCGGTTCGAACCAAGGAAAGTAGCGGCACAAAGGTAACAGGCGGAAAGTAACGTGCGAAGTTGGGGGAGGATCAGATGTTTCAAGGCTCTAAGGGCGTAGCAGTCAGGCTGATGATTCTGGTGCTGGCGTTTGCGGTTAACAATGCGGTGCTGTTCGGACAGTCCGCCACGCCGCCCGTGATCTACACTTACACCGCACCGGTCGCGAACCAGACCACGGTTAACAATTGCTCGGTCGGCGAGCCCGTGGCGCTGAACGGCACGGTGCAGGTCAGCTATCAGTTCACCACCGACACCAAGGGGGTGAACCACTTCAGCATCACGGCGTCGAATAATTTGACTGGACTTGGCCAAACCACCAGCACCAACTATCTGGCCGACGACTCGAGCGATTACAACGTCAACTCCAGCCAGACCTCGGCAGAAGCGACCGTGGAGTTGAAGTCGGATTTGGTTTCTCAGGGTTCGGCTCCCAACATGACCTTGGTACAGACATTGCACGTCATGCTGGATACTGCCGGAAATATCTCCGCTGAAGTGATGGATAACGTGACGCAGTGCGGTAACTAGAGCATCGCTTGTAATTTTGCCGGGGTTGTTCCTGCTGACCTTGCTGGTAGTTGCCCCCGCGTACGCACAAAGTACCTTCGGGTGTGGCGCGGTGGGTTCGAATTCAAATGTCAACTATAACTTGCATCAGCCCGTTAGTGAGACGTTGAACAACAGCTGCGCCGCGACCACGGCCAATCCGTCGGGCCCGCTTGTCACTCTGGGCGGGGAGTACTTCTACGAGTTCCACTGCGAGACGAGGGCCAACGGCGACCTCCACGAACACTGGACCTCGCATTACAACTTGACTGGTCAAGATGCAAACGGCATCAAATATGTGGGCAAGGACGAGCAGCACTACGACTATAAGCTCGACCCGGACAGCACTTTCCCTCCGGTGCCAACCGCTGATTTCAGGACCTCCGACAAGTTCAAGCTGAAGGCGCAAGGGCCGACGCCGGACCTGACCATCACGCAGAAGCTGCACGTCAGAGTGGACGCCAGCAACAACGCTACGATCGATAGGGAAGGTCAGCCGGTCACCAAGTGCAAGTAGCCGGAATGCGCCTGGGTGGACTCTTATTCGCCATGGAGCGGCGGGCCGGCAGGCTGGTGTAATAGACTACCGGGATTGCTCCGGGAATGACCTGTCCCTCGCCGTTCTTCATGAACTCCGTGTGTAAGTCTTAACCTGCGCCTTCCTGGCGGAGTGAAGGCTTGGCCCACTCCGGGAGAATTCTTCCTTTAGGTTAGCCAGCGCACTTGCTCACATGTGAATCGACGCCTCAGTCTGCCTCGCAGCTGCCTTTCGTGCTTTCCACTTGGTTCGTAGATAAACTCGGCTCCGTATCGATGGATTTGTGTCCCGCCAGGAAGCGGGAAGACCACACTCTTGCTAGTGCTTCGCTGTTTGTGCCGGCGCTCCGCGCTAATCGGAGGAAGCATTCAAGCATTCCCTCGTGGGGTGTACTCCCTACCGGCGTTGTTGCGGCCGACACTCCTGCTGGATGAGTTGCGATTTAACGGCACGCAGCACTCCCACCCGCTGGAATGCTGGCTACGCGCAGGAAATGCTCGCGCGGTGTTCCGGTCGCGACCCATGGGCGTTAGTTGACGGTTTCGGTGCGAAGGTTCTCTGTTCGCGGAGCCAGCCTATGATCCAGCTCTTCTCAGCCGCGCCTTGCCTATCTCCATGATCCCGTCCAACAACACCCTGCACGCTCTCGACGAAGAAACAGCGCAGCGGATCGCGGATGATTTCCGATGCCGGCTTCGCACGTTTCGCCTTAAGCATTACCGAGAATTTCGGACAGGTGTGTCAGCCTTTCGGGCTTCACCCTGCGAATGCGAGATTTGGCACGTGCTTTGCTGATGTCCCTAAGAGACGTCAGGGAGGCTTTTGCTCTGCTTCACGATGTTCTGGAAGAACAAGGTTTCAAGCGATCGCTTTGCGCTCCGGCGCCGCCGCCAGGCAATCCAGGTGATTCCCCCCGGGGTGGAACCGACGTGCCGGGGTGCCGCATGTTCAAGCTCTTCGCGAGTATTACCTCTGAGGCACTTGGCTCTTGGTCAAGAAATGGGTAGACTGTGCCGCAAACTCATAGCCGTGCATGGCGGACCCACTATCCAAGTCTCGGAGTTTGCAGCCTGCAGTTGTCTTTATTTTTGCGCTACAGGTGGTCGCCACCGCATGGCTGGGCGAGAGTCTTGCGGGTTCGGTTCTCAGCCACACCCTTCAGATCGCAGCTGCCTGGCTGGCTGCGGGCTACGCTCTCGCCGCTTTCCGGCAAGCCCGCGGCGCCAGCCGCCATTTCTGGTTGCTTGTCAGCATCGGATTCTTGATCAGCGGGGCGGTGCCCGTCGGCTGGATGTACTACGGTGACTGGCTTCGCGTTCCCATCCCGAATCTCTCTCTGCTGCATTTGCTTCAGTTCGCTCCCGGTGCGTTCGTCGCGATGGCGCTCTTGTTGGACGAGGGAAATGATTCCGTCCACCTCGACTGGCCAACCCTTCTCGACTTTCTTCAGGTTGCGATGGTTACCGCTTTTCTCTATTTCGACCTCTACTACATCCCGGCGCGCGACCTGGATTTTAGGGGCGCCCTGGTGCGTGATGCCATTACGTCCACGGCTCAAAGTTCCTTGTTAATACTGCTGGCTATCGTTCGCCTTATCGTAATCCGCTCGGCGCGACTCCGTACCCTCTATTGGGGAATGGCTTGCTATCTTGCGGTGCTTGCACTTTCGTCGGCGATTGCGGACTATGGCCGCATCTACCAAAGATCGTCGCCGGTCACCTGGGATCTAGGCTGGTACAACTTGTGCTGGACTGTTCCTTTGCTCGCCGCAAGCGTTCTGGCCGGCTCTTACCGGCAGCCTAGGGAGGAGGGGATCCCTAGCAAAACCCGGCACACCACCCTGCCTTGGTTGGTGATCACCAATTTGGGACTTGTCCTGGTTCCGTTGCTGGTGGCCGAAGAAACCGGCCGACTGCCTTCTGAATGGAAGCCGATCGGCCTCGCGGTCCTCTTCCTGTCGACCGCGTGGTGCATCTCGCGGTTGGTCCTGCATCAATACCGCACGGCCGGCGTCGCCGAAGAGCATCAGGAAAGCCTAGTTCTCCTTCGGGCCGTCACCGAGGGCACGACCGATGCGGTCTTTGTTAAGGACCTGAGCAGCCGCTACCTTATGATCAATAGCGCCGGCGCGCGGATTCTTGGCCGGCGAGTTCAAGAAATCGTCGGCAAGGATGACACCGAGCTGTTTCCCTCTGGCGTCGCCCGGCAAATCATGGCCCGGGACCGCCGGGTGATCGAGTCTGGGCAAACCCGAACTTACGAGGAATCGGGAATCACCGGCGGGCCGGAACGTGTCCACCTTGCCACCTTAGGACCATACCGCGATGCCAGCGGCGGAATCATCGGCCTGTTGGGCATTTCACGCGATATTACCGACCACAACCGCGCCGAGCAGAGGTTCCGGTCCCTGGTGCAAAGCTCTTCGGACTTAATCATCACCATCGATGCCGGCGGGGTAATGCGTTACGTGAGCCCTTCCGCGGAGCGCGTTCTGGGCTATGGGGCGGAACACCTACCGGCGCAGAACATCTTCGCCTATGTTCATCCTCCTGATCTGGACCGCTTTCGCGCGTTTTTCACCCGCATTCTCCGGAAACCCGGCTTTAGTGCCGAAGAAGGCTATCGTTTCCGTCGTTCCGATGGATCGTGGGCGGACCTTTGGGTGGTGGGAACGAACTTGCTGCACGATTCCAACATACAGGGCATCGTGGTTAATTGCCGCGACGTCAGCGCCCAGACCCGGGCAGAAAAGGCGCGCGTCGAAGCGGAGACTCGGTATCGCACCCTGGTGGAGCAACTGGCCACGATCACCTACATCGCGAAGTTAGGACTGCACGGAGAGTGGCTCTACGTTAGCCCACAAATTGAAGCCATTCTCGGGTTTTCACCTTCCGAATGGCTGAGTGAGCCCGGACTGTGGGTCAGCCGGGTTCATCCGGACGACCGCCGGCTGGTAGAAGAAACCGAGGAGGCCACGTTTTCCGGAAAACCCTTCCGCGCCGAGTACCGCATGTTCCGGCGTGACGGCAAGGTGATCTGGGTCAATGACACGGCCGCGGTCGTCCACGACAGCGACGGGAATACCCTGCTGCATGGAGTCATGGTGGACGTAAGTGAGCGCAAGCAGCTTGAAACCCAGTTGCGCCAGGCGCAGAAAATGCAGGCGGTCGGACGGCTCGCGGGCGGCATCGCTCACGATTTCAATAATTTGCTCACCGTGATCACGGGGTATGCCCACTCCCTGCTGGAACGCGACCATCCCGCGGAAGACGAAGTCCGTCGCAGCGCCGAGCGCATCGGCTCCGCGGCCGCTCGGGCGGCAGCTCTCACCCGCCAGCTGCTCGCCTTTGGCCGCAGGCAAATGCTGGAGCCGCGCGTCCTGAACCTGAATTCCGTGATCGCCGAGATGGACAAGATCATGCGCCGCCTGGTCACCGAAAATATCGAAATCGTTACCAAGCTGGGAGCCAGTCTAGGCTCGGTGAAGGCCGACCCCGCCCAGATCGAGCAGGTCATCCTGAACCTGGTGATTAATGCCAGGGACGCTATGCCCGAAGGCGGAGTGCTCACCGTCGAGACCGCCAACTTTGAACTCGACCGGGGATACGCCGATGAGCACTCCACTGTTCGCCCTGGTCCCTATGTCATGCTCGCCGTCAGCGACACCGGCATGGGAATGGATGCCGATACCCAGGCGCGCATTTTCGAACCGTTCTTCACCACGAAGGAGACGGGCAAAGGGACCGGCCTTGGCCTCTCGACCGTGTATGGGATCGTAGAACAGAGCGAAGGCTACATTTGGGTCTACAGCGAACCTGGCCGCGGCAGCTCCTTCAAGACTTATCTGCCACGAGTCGACCAGGCGGCGCAAGCGGTGCTAAAACCCACGATTGAGCTCTCCGCTATCCACGGCACGGAGAAGATTCTGCTGGTCGAAGACGACCGCATGGTGCGCGACTTGGCCCAATCGGTCCTGCGCAACTGCGGTTACACGGTCATCGCGCCAGAACGGATCGCGGACATGGAGTCTGTGTGTCGCGAATATGCTGGCTGGGTCGATCTGCTGTTAACCGATGTCGTAATGCCCGGCGTCAGTGGCCGGGATCTGGCCAGCTCCATGACCTCTTTGCGCCCCGACATGAAGGTTCTGTACATGTCCGGTTATACCGACAACGCGATTGTTCACAAAGGATTGCTCGATCCGGGAATCTGGTTCTTGCCAAAACCATTTACCCCTGCAACCCTCGCCGCCAAGGTTCGCGAGGTGCTTGATCATCCCGGCAAAGCGGCATGACCCCAAAAGCGATGCGCTAAACGGGATGGTTCACCCGGTTGCTAGATTGCTCCGGGGTATAATGCCGCCTGTTCGGGGGCAAAATGGAAATCCCGGTGAAGACCCGGTCCCTTCTCATAGCGTGCGCGCTCTTGGTGGTCGCCTGCCTTGCCCCGGCCGATACCCTCTACTTGAAAAACGGCATGTACATCGTCGTCACCAAGGCCACAGAAAAAGATGGACAGATTGAATACTGGGTAGGAAGCACAAAATATACGATTTCCAAGAACCTGGTCGCGAAGATCGAATCTGGTAACGGCCCCTCCACAAGCATCCATTCGGCGACTCCGATGAACGGCAGGGCGCCGGCGGTGCGGGACCTCACCCGTCGAGAAGCCGGCCCAGACACAGGAACCCCAAGCCATGACAAGCTGCAACTGCCAGTCCCCGGCGGGCCAAAGCAGCACGAACCGTATTGGGCCGCTTTGCGCAATCGCATCATGCAAGGGGATCGCGTAAACGAGATGAAGCTGGCCGAAATCGAACTGGACCACGACGCGCGCACCACCTCGAACGCTTACTTCCTGGCCGGAGTGACTGAAATGCAGGGCGGCGAGGCCGCGAAGGCCAGCGCCTATTTTGAAAATGCTATCCGGGCGATGCCGGAACAGGTGAATCTCCTGGAATGGCACGCCATCGCCCTGTCCACTCAGGGCAAGTATGCCGAGGCGGTTTACGAACTGGAGCATGCCACTGCCCTGGAGCCCGATTCGGTGCATCTGCTCCAGCTATTGGGGCTGGCGCGCTACGATGCCGATCGCACCAGTGAAGCGGTGACGGCCTGGAAGCGGGCCATGGAACTGTCGCCCGATCCGTACACGGAGAGACTGCTGCGCAAGGCGGAACGCGAAAAGGAAGTTGAGGAGCGATCGCGGCGGAAACAGAGCACACATTTCATCCTGCACTATCAAGGAGACGCGACCTCTGCGGAACTGCAGCAGCAACTCCTGGCGACGATGGAGGATGAGTACCGCGATCTGGCCAGTCAACTCGGCTACGAGCCGACCGAGAACATCATTATCATTCTTTACACGCAAAAGGAATTTGTTGACATCACGGAAGCGCCATCCTGGGCGGGAGCAATGAACGATGGCAAGCTACGCATCCCGATTCGCGGCGTCACCGCCATGAATCCGGAGCTGGCACGCGTTCTCAAGCATGAGCTCACGCATTCGTTTCTGCGCTCCCTGGCGGGTGGCCGCTGCCCGACATGGCTCAACGAGGGCACGGCAGAGCTGATGGAGCCCCGCAGCTCAAGCCCGTATGCATCACGTCTCGCGGTTCTGTTCCAGCAGCGTAAAGAAATCCCGTTTTCCGTACTGGAAGGTTCGTTCACCCGATTTTCTGATCTGCAAGCGCAGGTTGCGTATGCGGAGTCTTTGTCCGGAGTGGAGTACTTGCGCGAGCGATATGGCATGGGTGAAGTAGTAAGAATGCTGCGCAACATCGGCTCAGGCGTAGAGCCCGAGATGGCCCTGCGACAGAGTACAGGAATGGACTATTCCGCGTTCGAGCAGAGAATCGGAGAGAACCTGGCCAAGGCGGGCGGGGATTGATTTCCACCCGAGAATGGGATGCGCAACAGTTTGCACCCTAACTCCATGTTTACCTTGTAACTTATTGAATCTAAACAGTTTCATTTTGGAACCACAGCTGCCTTAAGTACTGGCAGCGAGGCTGGTAATCTCTCCCATTTTGACACCTCTCCTGTTGCGGGCCTCGCGCGGTCGATTTAACCACTGACCGTAGCTTCCTCCCCTGGACTTGAACATACGATCGACTTTGGAGGTTGCAATTTTATGCGCGTTACATTGACAGTTCTGATCTTCGTCATAGCCCTGCAAGCTGCGGCACAGAATACGCCCGTAGCAGCCGTGTTCGACTCTCAAACCGCCATCGCTCGCCCCTCGCAGCCCGCGTTTTCTTTTACTCCCGTTAAACAAACCAAGGCCAGAGTGTTCGATCGCCAATTTTTCGTGCTGGCGGGAATTGCGACTGCCGCCACGATGTTGGATGTGGCTACAACCTCCCACTGCATGTCCACGTACGCAAGTTGTCAGGAAGGAAACCCGCTGCTCGGTTCGCATCCTTCGCAGGCGAAGCTCTACGGGGTCAGCTTCTCGATGTTGGGCGGTCAACTGCTTGCGAGCGCGTGGATGCGCCGGAAGTCGCCGAACGGAAAATTGTGGATGGTGCCTCCGATGGTCGCGACCGCGGGCCATGGATTGGCCGCGTTGCTAAATGTCCGGACGATGCACCAGCTCAGTAGCGGTCAGTAGAAGTAGGATCGAAGTCTAGCCCGCGCGGCGCAAGGGTGAGGCCCTAGCCGCTGCGGTTAGGTCTTTGATCCCGCGGCACTATTCTTCGCAGACTTCTTTCCCGTTCTTGTCCTTCTTGCATTTGCACTTCTTATCGCCGGAAGAACTCACGCATTTTTTCTTCTGGCCGCTCTCTGCGATCAGGATGCCCGCCACGGTAGCGCCCGACGCACCGCCGATGACAGCCAGAGTCTTACCTGAGATCGAGTGACTTGAAGAGGCGGCTGGTTCGGCTCCGGCGGCCTTCTTCTTCTTCTTCTTGTGAGTTGCTTCCTGGCCTTCCGGAACGGTCGAGGTCTGCTCCCCATCGGCTACGGTCACGTTTCCCTGCCGGGCGGCAACGACTACGGAATCGTCGGACTCGGCGACCTCATATTTCGACTGTTTCTGCGCCGCCGGGGTGATGGTCAGGCCGTAGGCACTCACCGCCATCCCCTCTGAGGTGGCGACTGATACGCCCCCTTCCGTGAGTTCCACTCCGTTGCCCATAAATTTGATCAACGCATTCGGCATGACCAGCACCGACGATCCGCCGGCGATAATGTTGGCCACCGAGTCCTCGGCGGTCTGGATCGAATCGCCCGAGAACAGAGTAGTGATTTCACGGCTGCCGGCTCCGTTCACTTGCACCTTTCCGCTCGCATGCAACACCGCGCCCGATGCGCCTGGACTATCCACTCCCAACGCCACGCAGGAAAATGACAGCATGAGAACAATGCTCGTCAACTGACGCTGCCAGCAGAGTTTGGTCACGGCTTCCTCCCAGGTTTTCGCTCATCATAACACTGGTTAAGATCAACACAACCGTTAAAGTGTCGGTCTAGGTTCCAAAGCCAATACCCCATCGATCCAAGATCGATTCGGATGAAAAAAAAGCCTACACCCCGGGGAGCCAAGACTTGGGCACGCCGGTTTGTCTTTTGTGCACTCGCTACCATCTTGCCGCTAAACCTGGACCGTTCGATGCCGAGCCTCGAAACTGTGCCTGATAGCGCCCGGCCCATCCTCTGTGAGCGAGCTAGCAACAGCGACTGTCTGAAAGTCGGCAAACGGAAATTGCTTGTTTCTTAGGGGGAGTTGCCCGGAGCGTGCTAACACCAGGTGTTTGGCCCGCCCAGCGAACTTGAGCAGATGGTCGGCGCCAACGGTCGGAAACCCCGGAGAAAATTGCGCGATTCACCAGGAAATCTGGTATCTCCTCGCCTCGAGCACTTGCCGCAACGTCGCCACCAAGGTCTCCGGGTCAAATGGCTTCTGAATGAAACTCACGTTCGGTTCCGATAACAGACCGTTCTCTACCAGCGCTTCTTCTGAATAACCCGACATGAAAACTACAGACAGATCGGAATGGAGTTGGCCCACGCGTCTAGCCAGCTCGAAGCCCCGTAACTGGGGCATGATGACGTCTGTGACCAACACATCGATAGTTCCAGGGTAACACTCAGCGATGTCAAAAGCATCGGTGCCAGTCTCCGCCTCCAAAACGTTGTAACCCTTAGCCTCAAGGGATTCTCGTACTTCTTGCCTGATAGAAGGCTGGTCCTCTGCTAATAGTATCGTCTCCGAATTGGTTGCTACGTGACCCAGAATTCGAGGTGCTCTTTTTGACGGTGCTGAAGTCACCGCTTTCTCTGCCAGCGGTAGAAAGACTCTGAAAGTCGTTCCCTGGCCCACTGCACTCTGCACCTCTATCGAGCCTCCAGTCTGCTTTACGATTCCATACACCATGGAGAGTCCCAACCCAGTTCCCTTGTCGGTAGGCTTGGTGGTAAAGAACGGCTCAAAGATGTGAGCTCTAGTCTCGGGATCCATTCCGCAGCCTGTGTCAGCTACCTCCAACAACGCGTAAGGTTGATCTCTGGGCCCACCCATGGTCGCGTTCGTCGGCTCAACTCGACAAGTCTTGATCTTCAACACTCCCCCAGTTGGCATCGCATCACAGGCATTCAAAGCCAAATTCATGACCGCCTGCTCAATTTTCCCCGGATCTACGCGGACGCGGAGGGCGCGCGCAACCGGACACATCATCAATTGCACTTGATCCCCAGGAAGCGTAGACAGGATCGGTCGCATTTCCCTGAGCAGGTCATTTAGATCCAAGGTTTCAGGGAGTAAGACCTTGCGGCCAAAGGCTAGCAACTGCTTGGTAAGCGAGACGGCCCTTACCGACGCACTCTGGATAACCTCAATGTGCTCAAGAGCTTGAGTAGAGCCCCCAATTCGAATTTTTGACAGCTGGGTAAGAATCACCATGAGCAGATTGTTGAAGTCATGTGCGACCCCGCCCGCTAATCGACCGATCACCTCCATCTTTTGCGCTTGGCGTACTTCCTCCTCAAACCGCTTACGTTCCGTGATATCGCGAAAAATTCCTTGAATGATTTTCTTGCCCTCAAGCTCCGTAAGGCTGGTGTTGACCTCGACAGCGATCACCCGTCCCTCAGCATCCTGCAGATGCATCTCCTTGCCGGTAACATTGGTGCCCAATACCGTATGCTGGAGCATCTGCCAATATTCTTCACGCTCGCTCTTGGGGCAGAAATCTTCCCCCAGCCGGCCGACGATCTGCGAGGTGGTCACTCCGAGCAATCGTCCGCTCCTCTCATTTGCCTCGAGAATCACTCCCGTTTGCGCGTCAATCACGAGGATGCCGTCATTGGCCGTGTCGATTAGGTGCTTGTAGCGTTCTTCTGTTTGACGCATATGCCGCAACATCAACCAGGTAACAGCCGCGCCCATGATCAGCGATGCAGCCGTGGCGGCTGATGTCACCAGCAAAAACAGGGCCGCT
>WNFA01004344.1_pt1 | contig 11840 bp, 11 predicted proteins | sample 5400481 | NCBI WGS metagenome assembly WNFA01 (sample SAMN13153340, study PRJNA577476) | soil metagenome | isolation source: 120 cm saprolite under Douglas fir tree site 2 hole 1 replicate 2 | place: USA:California | collected 2015-04-18
GACGCGCGCCGCGAACTTGGCGAGGCCATCAAGGAACTGAAACGCCGCACCGGGGCCTCGCGCGTGGCGCTGGTCGGCAATTCGCGCGGCGGCAATCCGATTCGCAGTTATATCAAGAACGGCGGGGCCGCGGATGTCAGCCACGCCGTACTGTGCGGCGTTCCCAACCACGGCGTCTATGATTGGGACGATGGTCTCGGTGGCGAGTTCAACGGCCGTGGCCCGTTCTTGCGCGGGCTCAACGAGGGCGAGAGCGAAGTGACGCCGGGCACCTCGTTCCTGACATTGCGCAGCGACGGTCTCGACAAATATGCCCAAGCAGATGGCCGCTTCGTCGGCAAGCCGGGTACACCAACGGGGATCACCGCGGAAGGTCCCGCGCTGAAGGGCGCAACCAATCTCGTGCTCGGCGCCGTCGACCACCGCGAGACGGCGTTTTCTCCACGCGCATTCCGCGAGATCTATAAATTCATCGCCGGCCGCGAACCAGACCGGATCGCAATTACACCGGAAGCGCAGGTCAAACTCAGCGGCCTCGTGACGGGAACGCCGGGCGGCGTTCAAACCAATCGTCCGGTCGCGGGTGCGTCGGTCGAGATCTATCGCGTATCGCCCGACACCGGAGAGCGCACCGGCGGCGCGATCCTTGCCTCGCAATCCGCCGAGGATGGACGCTGGGGGCCGGCTGAGGTCGATCCATCCTGGTATCTGGAGATCGTGCTCACATCCGCAGGTTCGACCACCACGCATTTCTACCGCTCGCCGTTTCCGCGTTCGTCCGACATCGTCCATCTTCGCGCCGCGCGCCCGCTGGGGCCTGCCGATGCCGGCGCCGGCGCGGTCGTGCTGATGTCGCGGCCGCGAGGCTATTTTGGCTTGCCCCGCGATGTCGTGCTGTTCGACGGCAAGGAGCCGACCGATGTGAAAGCTGGCGTGCCGACCGACTCGGTCACCACCTTGCGGCTTTCAGCGGCGGAGGCCAAGCGTCCAGTTGTGGCGCTGTTCAACGAGGAACGGATCGTGGCGCGGGCGTGGCCGTCATCTGAAAACAGAATTGCGGTGGCCGAGCTGACTTGCTAGCTGTTTTCCCGGTCCCGGCGCCTTCATGGTGCCCGGTTTTCGGACCGGATACGATTGCGAAGCGCCGGCCGTATCCTATCTACGTCTGAGATGGCGAGGCCGACAATGAGCATAGCCGAAGTTCTGGACACGCCCGTCACGCGTCGGCCGCTGGTGCCGCCGAGCCCGCCGCGCGCGTCCGAAACCATGACCTTCTTCGGGCGGCTGGCGATGATGCGCGAGAACGTGCTCGGCACCTGGGGACAGCGGGCCTACGAAGAGGATATCCTCCAGGGTCGCTTCTTCGGGCACAGCAGTTTCATTCTCAACACACCCGATGCGATCAAGCATGTGCTGGTCGACAATTACGAGAACTATACCCGAACGCCGGCCGGTTTCCGGGTGTTGCGCCCGGTGCTTGGCGAAGGCCTGCTGATCGCCGAGGGCCGCGCCTGGAAGCACCAGCGACGGACGCTCGCTCCGGCCTTTACGCCGCGCGCCGTCGCGACGCTGGTCCCGCACATGGCCGCGGCAACCGACGAGACGATTGCGAAGCTCAAGCAGACGAGCGGCGCGCCGGTCGATCTGCGCGAGGCGATGCAGCGGATGACGCTGGAGATTGCCGGACGCACGATGTTCTCATTCGAGATGAGCCGCCACGGCCCGGCGTTGCGCGATTTTGTCATGGAGTATGGCGCGCGGCTGGCGCGGCCGCATTTTCTCGACATTATGTTGCCGGCGGGCTGGCCGAGCCCGCAGGATTTCTCCCGCGCCCGCTTCCGGAAGCGTTGGACCAGTTTCGTGGCCATGCTGATGGCGGAACGCCGCGCCGCCGGCAAGCACGAAGGCGCGCCGCCGAGCGATCTGTTCGACCTCATGGGTGCGGCGCGCGATCCCGAGACCGGAGACGCCTTCACCGACGAGCAGCTCGGCGATCAGGTCGCGACCATGATCCTCGCCGGTCATGAGACGACCGCGACCGCGCTGTTCTGGTCGCTTTATCTGCTCGCGCTCGACCCGGCGAGCCAGGACCAATTGGCCGCCGAGGTACAGAACGCGTCCGTGAACGGCGCGCTCGATGTCGAACGGCTGAAATTTACCCGCGCGGTGGTCGATGAGAGCATGCGGCTCTATCCGCCCGCCTTTCTGATCGCGCGCGCCGCGGCCGGCCCGGACACGATCGCAGGCAGGCCGGTGAAGAAGAAGGATGTCATCCTGATCGCACCGTGGCTGTTGCATCGGCATGAAAAGCTCTGGCGCGATCCGAACGCGTTCATTCCGTCTCGATTCATGCCGGGTACGCCGCCGCCCGATCGTTTTGCCTATTTGCCGTTCGGCGTCGGGGCGCGGGTTTGCATCGGCGCGCATTTTGCGCTGGTGGAAGCCACATTGGCGCTGGCCAAGATGATCGGCGCGTTCCGGGTCGAACTGCTCGACAAAGAGCCGGTGATTCCCGTCGGCGTGGTCACGACACAGCCCGATCGCTCGCCGATGTTCCGCATCACGCCTCGGTGAGAATGCATCGCTTGGATGCACGCGTGATCTGCACTAAACTCGCGTTATGAGCGATGCCCAGGCCCAGTTTTCGGTGCTGAAACAGACGGCCGATCCCGCGGTCGCCGATGCGATCCAGCTTCTGATAGAACAGGGCGAGGATCACGAGCTCAACCGGATCAATCTCCTGGATTTTTCGACGCGAACAGGTCTCGACGAGGAGCGGGTGATTTCCGGCTTCCTCCATGCATCGCGGCTGGGCCTGTTCGATCTGACCTGGAACGTGCTGTGTCCCGGCTGCGGCGGCGTGCTCGATGCCCACTCAACCCTGAAATCGCTGCGTCACGACGATTATCATTGCGGATTATGCGCCTGCGGTTATGAGGCCTCGGTCGACGAGCAGGTCGAGGTCGCCTTCACGGTCAGTCCCCGGGTCAGGCGGATCGCGGCGCATGATCCCAACGCGCTGCCTCTCTGGGAATATTTCAAGCAGATATTCTGGAGTTCCGGCGTCGATCTCGACAAGGAATCGTTCGCGTCGCTGTCCAACGACGTGGTGCTGGACGCAATTGAACTGCCAGCGCACGAAAAGGCGGTGTTGTCGCTGCAATTGCCACCGCAATTCATCATCGTGTTCGAGCCGGTGACGCATGCCGCGCAATTCATCGATGTTCAGGGCGAGCCGACCGAGGAACATCAGCAACTATCGCTGACCTACAACAAGGTTGAGGCGCCGGTCGGAACTATGACCTTGCGCCCCGGACCGCTGCGGCTTTCGCTCGACAATCAGACCGGTGTCCGCGTGCTGCCGTCGGTCTTTGTCGCCGCCGACGCGCTTCATCATCTGATCGGCAAGCGCAAGCCGTTCCTCACCGCCAAGCGGATGCTGACCAACCAGACTTTTCGCGACGTCTACAAGGCCGACAATCTCAACATCGATCAGCGTCTCAAGATTACCTCGCTGTCGTTTTTGTTCACTGACCTCAAGGGTTCTACCGCGCTATACGAGCGGGTCGGCGATCTCGTCGCGTTCGATCTGGTCCGCGCGCATTTCCATGCCTTGCTGGAAATCATTGCGTCCGAGAAGGGCGCTGTCGTGAAGACGATCGGTGATGCCGTGATGGCGACATTCGTGAAGCCGGAACATGCACTGGCCGCAGGTTTGCGGATGCGCGCCGCCATGGAGGTGCTCAATGCCGAACGCGGAACCAAGGACCTCGTGGTCAAGATCGGCATCCATGAAGGTCCGTGCCTCGCGGTCATGCTCAACGAGCGGCAGGATTATTTCGGCCAGACCGTCAACATCGCGGCAAGGGTCCAGGGCCTGTCGACCTCGCACGCGATCCACATCACGGGGCCGGTGATCGACGCGCCCGCGGTAGCCGCCATCCTGGACAAGGCGGCGATTACGCCCATTCAAAAGCAGGCGGCGCTGCGCGGCATCGCCGACAAGATCGTGGTTTATGAGATTCCCTGAGATTGCCGAAACGTAATACGGGCTGGAACCGGCATGGATTGCGCAGGCTGAGCTTCCGGCCCATATATTGACGACACCACAGTCGCCGATGCGGCGGTCAGCTGAACTTGCCTATATTCGGTAGATAGATCGATGCTCGACGGACTACGCCAATTAATCACCGACATTGTGTCTCCCACGGAGCACCAGGATCGGGCCTTTGACGATACCGGATATCGTCTGGCGGCAACGGCCTTGCTGGTTCACGTGATCTCGCTCGACGGCGAGCCGTCCGAGATTGAAAAACGCAAACTTCACAGTCTGCTCGAGAGGCGTTTCGGGCTCGATCCCGGCACGGCAGATCAGTTGATCGCGTCTGCGATGCTGGTCGAGGGTGAGGCGGTCGATCTCTATCATTTCACCAGCGTCATCATGCGCTCGGTGAATGAGGAGGGCAGGCTTCGCATCGTCGAAATGATGTGGGAGCTGGTCTATGCCGACGGCCAGGTCAGCGAGTTCGAGGATAACGTAGTCTGGCGCGCCGCCGATCTCTTGGGCGTGTCTTCGCGCGATCGGATCGACCTCAAGCATCGTGTCGCCGCCAAGCTAGCCACGCCGGCTACCGACAATTCAGATATTGCCGACCCGGCAATGTGACACGGCACGGTGGAGGAGCCCCGATCCGTCAACCGTGCGGTACCGGACATGACGAAATTTTAATGTGCCCCGCGATAGCCGCTCTCAACTCGCGATAAGCCCTGAAAATATTGCTATTCGCTGCTGCAGCACTGTGCGTCCGACGACACCGATATGCTTGCAGATGGCTTGCATCCCGCCTAAGCCGTATGCTCTCGTCGTGAGGGTTGGCGGCATATCCCGCAATTCACTTAAGAGCGCTGAATCGTGACCGAGCGTGTGACGCTGATTACCGGTGCCTCGGCAGGCATAGGCACCGAACTGGCGCGCGTTTTCGCATCGAACGGCCATCGCGTCGTGCTGGTGGCGCGACGCGCGGATCGTCTGTCGACCTTGGCGAATGAAATCGTCGCTGGCGGCGGCGCCGCGCCGATTGTAATCCCCTGCGATCTCGAACAACCCGATGCCGGCGAAAAAATTGCCGCGGCCTTGGCCGCCGAGGGGGCGGAGGTCGAGTTCGTCGTCAACAATGCAGGCTTCGGTTTGTTCGGCGAGGCGATTGAACTGGACCTCGCCGGACAGCTCGGCATCATCGCGGTCAACATTCGCACGATGACCGATTTGTCGCTGCGGTTTGCCGACAGCCTGATCCGGAATCGCGGCGGCATCCTCAATGTCGGCTCGATTGCCGGCTTTCTGCCGGGGCCGGGAATGGCAGTGTATTATGCCTCCAAGGCCTATGTGCTGTCGTTCTCGGAAGCGCTGCGCCGGGAGCTCGCGCCGCGCGGCGTACGCGTGACGACGCTTTGTCCCGGCCCGGTGCCGTCGGAATTTCAGGTCCGGGCGGGGTTCAAACCCGGTTTTGATTCGGCGGTCCTGAATGTCTGCGCTTCGGATGTCGCGCAGGCCGGGTATCGCGGGCTGATGGCCAACAAGCGGACGGTACTGCCGGGCTTCGGCATCAAGATGGTGCCGTTTCTGCTCCGGCTGTTTCCGCGCGGGTTTATCCTGGCAGCGGTCGGGCGTCTTCAGCTACACAGGCGCTCATGAACTGGCGCTCATAAAGCGCATCGGCGGCCTGTTTTGGCCCGCGATTTGCTTTGCAGTCCTGAAAGCTCAGGCCATTTCATGTGAACTCACACCAAATTAACGATCACTTAGGTATGATTCCGGCTTGATAGCCGCCAGCAAGAAAAATCGATGCCGTTTCAGTCGAGCAAAATAACCCCCAAGACCCTGCTGCACTTTCCCGGCCGCGTGTCCACGGCGCCTTCGGCAGCGGAGCCTTTGTTGCCGGTGCTGATCGTCCTGCACCAGGAAACCTCCTCGCCGGGCCGGGTCGGTAATGCGTTGCGGGCGCTTGGGCACGGCTTGGATATCAGGCGTCCGCGGTTTGGCGACCCGCTCCCGGAAACGCTGGGCGGCCATGCCGGCGCGGTCATCTTCGGCGGCCCGATGAGTGCGAACGACCCCGACGATTTCGTTCGCCAGGAGATCGACTGGATCGCCGTGCCGCTCAGGGAGCAACGGCCGTTCCTGGGGATTTGCCTGGGCGCGCAAATGCTCGCCATGCAGCTCGGCGCGCGGGTGGCGCCTCACCCGGAAGGCCGTGCGCAGATTGGATACTATCCGATCCGGCCCACCGCCGCCGGGCTCAAGATCTGCCCGGATTGGCCGGATCACGTCTACCACTGGCACCGCGAGGGATTTGAACTTCCCGCCAGCGCCGAATTGCTGGCCGAGGGCTGCGATTTCCCGGTTGAGGCGTTTCGCTTCGACCAGTCGTTCGGCTTCCAGTTTCATCCCGACGTGACCTACGCGATGATGCATCGCTGGACCACGCGCGGCCATGCGCGGCTCGAACTGCCGGGCGCCCGGGCGCGCCATCACCACTTCGCCGATCGCGCGGTCCATGACGTGACCGAGCGGGCCTGGCTGAAGGCATTTCTCGATGGCTGGCTGGCGCGCGTGCCGGCCGCCATGTCGGAAGCCGCGGAATAGCGCGTACGGCAACGCCACGGCGATCCTGAAAGCCTTTTCTGTTTTACAAATGTGATAGTGTCGGTCCCACAAGCTTGCGCCAGCCAGGCAAGGGGAGGCGACATGACCGGCGACGAATTCGCAGGCCTGCTGAACGAGTTCACATTGTCGGCGGAATCCGGCGACGGCGCGCGCTTCGCCAGCCATTTCACCGATGACGCCGTTTATTACGACTACATTTATGGCGCGCATAAGGGCCGGGCGGACATCGCGCATATGATGCAGGATCTGTTTCATCGCGATGCTGCGGATTATCGCTGGGGGATGTTCGATCCGGTGTTCGACGGCACCAAGGGATATGCCTGGTCGTTGTCGAGCTTCGTCTCGAAGATCCCGCAATTCAAAGGCCAGCGCGTGGTGATCGACGGCATCAGCCGCTTCGTGGTGCGCGACGGCCTGGTCGCCGAATACCGCGAATCCGTCAACGGCGGCGTCGCCATGGCACAGCTCGGCGTCGAGCCGGATCGCATGACCAAAGTATTCGAACGCTGGACCGGCTGGCTTAAAGAGCGGCCGGAAACACTGGACTATCTGGCGCGGCCAAAAGGTTCGCGCGCGAAAAGCAGCGTCTGAAAGCATCGATCAACAATAACACGTTGTCGCGAAGACGATGACGAACACAGGGAGATCGCGGTGGCCTATCAGCATATTCTCTATGAAGTAAGCGAGAAGATCGCGACCATCACGCTTCACCGGCCCGACCGCATGAATGCGTGGACGCCGATCATGGAACGCGACGTGCGCCACGCCATGGAAGCCGCGGCCGCGGCCGACGATGTGCGCGTCATCGTGCTCACCGGTTCGGGGCGCGCTTTCTGTGCCGGCGCGGACATGGAAAGCTTGAAGGGGCTCGATCCCGGCGATATCAAGCGCGCCGAAAGCGTGCCGCCGTTCGATATGAACCGCAGGCCGGACTGGCAGACGCGCTACGCTTACTATCCGTCGATACCCAAACCCGTCATCGGCATGCTGAACGGCGCCACCGCCGGCATCGGGCTGGTGCACGCGCTGTATTGCGATCTTCGTTTCGCCGCCGACAACACCGTGTTCACCACCGCGTTCTCGCGCCGCGGGCTGATCGCCGAGCATGGCATCAGCTGGATGCTGCCGCGCATCGTCGGTCACGCCAATGCACTCGATCTTTTGATGTCCGCGCGGCGGGTGCAAAGCGACGAGGCGCTGCGCATCGGGCTCGTCAACCGCCTGTATCCGCCCGATCAGCTGCGCGAGCAGACCTATGCGTATGCGCGCGATCTGGCCGACTTCGTCTCGCCGAGCGCGATCGCCGTCATCAAGCGGCAGCTTTACGATGCGCCATTCCAGACCTTGGCCGAAGCGACCATCGACGCCAACCGGGAGATGCTGTTGGCGCTGCGCGGCAGCGATTTTCGCGAAGGCGTGGCGAGTTTCATGGAAAAGCGGCCGCCAAGATTTACGGGGAAGTAACACCAGGTGAGTTGCCAGAGCCCGTCGTCGCCCTTCGGGCTATGCCGGGCACGCTTCGCTCTTCGGTCTTGCGCGGCTGCGCCACGCGTAGCCCGAAGGCGAGACAATTGAGGTGTCGGTGAAAGATGTTCTGTAGCGCTCCAGCCCGTCGTCGCCCTTCGGGCTATGCCGGGCACGCTTCGCCTTCGGTCTTGCGCGGCTGCGCCACGCGTAGCCCGAAGGGCGAAGCGTGGTGGAGCCAGGCGGGATCGAACCGCCGACCTCGTCATTGCGAACGACGCGCTCTCCCAGCTGAGCTATGGCCCCATCGCGACCGCCAAGGGAAATGGCGGCCAGCAATCCGCGCCATTTACAATCCGCGCCAAGGCCAAGTCAAGAACGGCGAAATCGCGGTTTTCCGAGGCATTTGCCCGGAACTTCCCTTGTTTGCGGGAGATGGAACCGATATTTAGCAAGTAGCCTCTTCCGCGACCGAACCCCCGAGTAAGCCAGCCATGCGTGCCATTCTCGAAGTTATCATGATCGTTTTGGATCTCTATGTCTGGCTGTTGATAGCCTCGGCCATCCTGTCCTGGCTGATTGCCTTCAATGTCGTGAATACGCGCAATCAGTTCGTGGCAGCGGTCGCGGAGTTTCTGTACCGGATCACGGAGCCGGTACTGGCGCCGATCCGATCGTTCATGCCGAATCTCGGCGGGCTCGATATCTCGCCGATCATATTGATCCTAATAATTATCCTCATTCAGAAGCTCGTTGCATACAATTTGATGCCCTACTTTATTTAGCGCTGATGGATCCTTGGCGCTATTCCACCCAAGGTATCAGCGTCGCGCTGCGGGTCACGCCGCGCGGCGGCCGTGACGACATCGACGGACTTGAGACGCTGGCCGATGGCCGCATTGTGGTAAAAGTGCGTGTCCGCGCCATCGCCGAAGGCGGCGAGGCCAATCGCGCGGTCATGGAGCTTTTGGCAAAAGCGCTCGGCGTGCCCAAGGCCAAGGTGCGGATTCTATCCGGCACGACATCGCGCCTGAAACAAATCGCCGTCGATGGCGATCCCGCCAGGCTCGGCGACGCGCTGCGAAGCCTGACCGCCGCGAAGCCGGCAAAAACAAAGGATTGAGATGACGGCCCGGATCATCGATGGAAAGGTCATTGCATCAGAGCTTCGCGTCCGTGTTGCCGATGAAGTGGCACGGGTGCAGCGCGAGCACGGTATTACGCCCGGCCTTGCGGTGGTGCTGGTCGGCAACGACCCCGCCAGCGAGGTCTATGTCCGCGGCAAGCACAAGCAGACGCAGGCCGCCGGCATGGCGTCGTTCGAGCACGTGTTGCCGGCCGACGTCGCACAGAATGATCTGCTGGCGCTGATCGAAGAGCTCAATCGCGATTCGAGCGTGCACGGCATCCTGGTGCAGCTGCCGCTGCCGAAATCGCTTGATACCGAAACCATCATCAACGCCATCGATCCGGCCAAGGATGTCGACGGGCTGCATCCCAACAACGCCGGACGCCTGGCCGGCGGATTTGCCGCGCTGTCGCCGTGCACGCCGCTGGGGTGCATTATCCTCACCAAGAGCGTGCATGCGTCGCTCGAAGGCATGAACGCCATCGTCATCGGCCGCTCCAATCTGGTCGGCAGGCCGCTGGTGCAATTGCTGCTCAACGAAAACGCCACGGTGACGATCGCTCATTCGCGCTCGCGCGATCTTTCGCAACTCTGCGCCCGCGCCGATCTGGTTTACGCCGCCGTCGGCAAGCCCGAAATGGTGCGCGGCGACTGGATCAAGCCGGGCGCCACGGTGATCGATGTCGGCATCAGCCGGCTGCCGGGCGTTGACGGAAAGACCCGTCTGGTCGGCGATGTCGCGTTTGCCGAGGCGTTGAATGTCGCGGGCGCGATCACACCGGTGCCCGGCGGCGTCGGCCAGATGACGGTGGCGTGCCTCCTGGTCAACACGCTGCGCGCCGCCTGCGTCATTCACGGGTTGCCCAAGCCGGCGGTGTGACGTAGCGAAGGGCCACGTGTCCCGGACGCGGTGCAGCGTCCTTTACGGTGCACCGCAGAGCCGGGACCCACAGCTACGCGGTTACGGAGCACGGACCCCGGATCAGCAGCGCACCGCCCATAGCGCGTCGAAGACGCGCGTGAACGCGCTTATGGGCGCGTCGAAGACGCGCGTAAACGCGCTGATGGCGCTGCGCAGCATCCGGGGAACGGCCTCCGATGCAGATCAAGTCACCCCGCCGTATTCTCGATCAGCCGCCGATAGAACCGGATCATGTCGGCATAGCCTTCGATGCTGAGGCGCTCGTTGGTGCCGTGAAACCGTTTCAGGTCTTCCGAGTTGGCGCGCACCGGCGAAAACCGGAAGATGTTGTCGGCAATCCCGGCGTAGTGGCGCGAGTCGGTCGCCGCCATCAGCCCGGGCGCGACCACGACGTCGGGAAAAATCTCGCGGATGGTCCGGTTGAGCATGCGGTAGGAGGGACTCGCGATGCCCGTCACCGGCGGCGGATCGGTATTGCCGGGAAACGGTTCGATCGAGATACGATCGTTATTGACGGTAGAGCGAACATGATCGGTCACGCTCGCCTGCGTATCGCCCGGGATCAGGCGGAAGTTGACGGTGGCCTCGGCGTTGCCGGGCAGCACATTGTCCTTGTCGCCGGCTTGGAAGATCGTCAGCGCGGTCGTGGTGCGGACCGTCGCTTCGCTCGGTCCGCTCTTTTCGAATTCGCGCAACAATAACGGCTTGAACAGCCAGAGATTGGACAGCGCGACGCGGTTGAAGCCGCTCATCTCCGGCGCCAGCGTGTCGAACATTTCCGAGACGGTGCCGCGAATCTGCATCGGCAGCCGATTGTCTTCGAGCCGCGCCAACGCCGCGCTCATCATGCCGATCGCGGTATCGCGCGGCGGCATCGACGAATGGCCGGGCGTCGCATGCGCCGTCAAAACCAGCGTGGCATAGCCTTTTTCGGCGACGCCGATCAATGCGGCTGGCTTGTCGAGGCCCTTAATGAGGCCTTCCGCGATCAACAGGCCTTCATCGAGCACGAAGTCGAGCCGGACGCCGCGCGAAGCCAGAGTAGCGGCGATTGCCTTTGCGCCCCGGACGCCGGCGACTTCCTCGTCATGGCCGAACGCGAAATAGACGGTCCGCTTGGGACGAAATCCATCGCGAGCCATCGCTTCGGCGGCCTCCAGCATCGAATACAGGTTGCCCTTGTCGTCCCACGATCCGCGGCCCCAGATAAAACCGTCAGCGATGACGCCATCGAACGGCGGCTGCTGCCAGTCTTTCTCGGTGCCCGGCGCGATCGGCACCACGTCCTGATGCGCCAACAGGGCGATCGGCGGCGCCTTGGCGTCAGAGCCCTCCCAAGCGTAGAGCAGGCTGTAGCCCGCAACGATCTCGCGCTTCGCCGTGGCATGAAATTTCGGAAAACTTTTGGCGATGTGCGCCTGCAAGCCGCGCAGCGCTTCGGCGTCCTGTTCCGGATTGAGAAAATTCGAGATCGTCCGGAAACGGATCGCCTCGCTGAGCCGCGTTGCCGCGCCTTGCCGGTCGATCGGCGCACGCGGCACCGCGAAAACCTCAATCTGCCGCGAGCGGTGCGTCACCACATTGAACGTCAGCACGCCGGCGAGGATCACCATCGCAGCGATCACGAGCAGCAGGATGTTGCGGATGATTCTTATGAA
>WNFA01006694.1_pt1 | contig 11839 bp, 12 predicted proteins | sample 5400481 | NCBI WGS metagenome assembly WNFA01 (sample SAMN13153340, study PRJNA577476) | soil metagenome | isolation source: 120 cm saprolite under Douglas fir tree site 2 hole 1 replicate 2 | place: USA:California | collected 2015-04-18
GTGCGCTCCCCTTGAGTTCTTTAGCTGTAGTCAAGAGCAGCACTTTGACCTCCTCAGTCAGCTCCATCCTCGTTCCTCCAAGAAATCTTTTCTTGGCGCAGTATAACATACTGGGACAATTTAGTTTTCGGAAGTCCCTTAGAGGCGCAACAGGGACGGCTGGAAACAGCGCGAGCGCGAAGTAGAGAGCAACACAATGCGGAATGAAACCATCAACAATGGAAGGGGTCGCGATCTCTCTCGCAATCGGGGCGGGATCCGGCACCCGCTAACGAGCCAGTACACCGAGCGAAAGCCAGGGGCGGAGGTAAAAACCAGGCTCTGCCCCCATGTCGCTGTGATAGCAGCGGCTTTTGTGACAGTCGCCGCGACCAAGCGCATGTGTTCCGGCAGGATGCGGTGACAGGAAGAGGGAACGATGAATCAGACGTTGAAAGAGAGACTGGCGAAAGCCGCACTGGCAGAGATCTCTCACCTGGAGTGGGAGATGCTCGATGAGCAGCAACAGGCCCAGATGTATGAGCTGGTGGATCGTTTTAGCGAAGCACTCCAAGGCGATGCCATGATCCATGTGCTCACACGTGCCACGATGGAGCATCTCACGATTGCTCCACCATCGCTGCTTGAGAAAGCATTGGTCCCACAGGAACAGGTCGTCCTCGGCCTGGTGACTGCGCTCTTTTCATACGGCAACAAAAGCCGCTGGAAGCGATGAGGTTCCAGCGGCGAATCACCTGGCAGCAATTTGCTCACAGGTGTGTGAAGTCTCTTGTAGAGTGGGTTGGTATATCTTCCCGATGCCAGGAAGATATAAAAAATGAAAGGATATGCGGCATGGATGATCAACCGAATTTTGTGAGTTCTCCTTTCGATGCTATCCGTCATGAGGACGGTAATCGTGAGTTCTGGAAGGCAAGAGAGCTTTTCAAACTCCTGAGATATAGTCACTGGGACAACTTTGAGAAGGTGATTGCCAAGGCAAAAATTGCATGTGAGTATAATGGTCATCCAGTGGAACAAGAATTTCACGAGACGACGAAACAACGAAAGGTTGGTGCCAGAGGCGGCACGGCTGATATTCGAGACGTTGAACTGACACGCTATGCCTGTTATATGATCGTCCTCAGCTCGGATTCTGCCAAACCGATCGTGGGTCTCGCAAAAGACTATTTCGCTCAACAAACCCGCCGACAGGAGCTGGCCGACGCTGATACCTTTGCCCAACTCTCTGAAGATGAAAAGCGCTTGATCTACCGCGCACAGCTCAGCCTCTATAATCGAAAGCTGGCCCAGACCGCTCATGAAGCTGGTGTAAGAACCACGCAGGAACATGCTGATTTTGCAAACGCCGGTTACAAGGGACTCTATGGAGGACTTATAGAGAACGACATACACGCCTTGAAGAAACTCGCACCTGGTGAAGAGATTTCCAATTGGATGGACTCTGAAGAGCTTGGTGCTAACATCTTCCGTGCTACACAAACGGATGCAGCGATGAAACGCGAGAAGGTCAAGGGGAAAGAGCGAGCGAACGCCACGCACTTCACTGTGGGGCGCAAGGTCCGAGAGTTTATCATCAACGAACTGGGGGGAACACCGCCAGAGAAATTGCCTACTCCAGAGAAAAGCATCAAGCAACTTGAGCAGGAAGAACAATTTCGACTCAAACAGAAAGACCAACCGAGTCTTTTTGATCAGCCCAATGAAGAGAGCGAGCAATAAACATGACTCGGAGCCCTCGGAGGAAAAGGGGAAGCACGGTATGCCACATCGAAAAGCAACAGACCAGCAACTGGCCGCGCTCGTCAAAGCGCGGGCCGCACTCGCCAAAAAGCATACCTGTGAGCGCTGCGGCTGTGAAGATCCTGCGCGTGGGCTTCAGAAACACAGCGATTACCGAATCTATGAGACACTCCGCGATGGCGAGAAGCATCGTTATTGCATCTCCTGCCGCATCTATTTCCGCTGGATCGATGCGAGGCTTCAGATAGAAGCGCAACTGCAGGCGCTCTTTGAACAACGGACACCTTTCTTGCTGCTGGATACGGAAACGACAGGGAAGCTGGAGCACCGAGGCTTCCAGATCGTCGAAGTCGCCGTAGTGAACCAGGATGGCCAGGTACTCTATCAGTCGCTCTGCAAGCCCGATATTGCCATGCAAAGCTCCGCCTCTGAAGTCTCCGGCATCACGGATGCCCAGCTCGCCGACGCGCCAACGTTCGCGCAGGTCTGGCCGAGCCTGGTGCAGGTACTCGCCTCGACGGATGCTCCTATCTACACCTGGAACGCTGACTTTGACCGCCAGGCGCTCCTACTGACAGCGAAACGCTTCCAGCTCCCTGTCCCGGCGGCGGTAAGCTCCAAAAACCGGTGGCGTTGTGCCATGAAACTCCACGCCCGCTGGTACGGGGAATGGAGCAATGGCAAAAACGACTATCGCTATCAGCCGCTCGAATGGGCCTGCACCGAACTGGGGATTGAAGAGGGCGGATATCACCGGGCAATCGGGGATACGCTGAATGTGCTCCGCGTCCTGCGGGCCATTGCTGCTCGCGCAGGGAAGTATCCACCGCCAGGCGATATGCCCTACCATCAGCGCTATTATGGCGAGTGATGGTGTGACCGCAGTACTGGCGTCACCACGGCTGGCCGCGGCGCAATGCGTGACAGTGGATCTGTTGTTGGTAAATTAACTGAAGGGTGGGAATCAGGCATTGATTGCCTGAGCAGACGGCCCCAGAAGCTGCTTGCGGCTCTTGAAAGTTGTAAATTCGTGGCAGCATTGACCCTCTTTCGCCCTTCCAACTTTCGTATCCGCTGGTAAATTGGGTCAAAGCATGATGTCGCTCAGCGACATGAAAGCGAATGAAAATGGGCTATACTGACCAGGGTGATGAGTGCGAGTGGTCGTTGCATATTGATACCCTCAGTTCGAGGTCAAAGCTGACCGGGGTGCATCCAGCATGAATGACTGTTGCCACGAGCACGCGGAGGAATCTTGTCCGTTTTTTGCACCTGGCACTCATCATTGGCGCGAAGTGTGGTCAAGTTCAAGAGGGATTCTAGATTTTGTGGTGTTTGAAGCTCTCAGAAAAACCTCTCCCCAAAATGTGATCAATGGATTCTGTGGTGTTTACTCATCCATATCAAACACCGCAGAATCCATTGATCGACTGGTTGAACCCACGGGATGCGCAACGAGATAGCACTTTGCAGTAAAATACAGTAATTTCATACATATGCAATCTACGCTCTTGAAAGGACAAAATGTGTAAATCCCAAGATTCTGCGGGAGATTTCTGTATAATTCTGCGGGTTGCAAAACAAGCAGGAGCAGAGAAAAAGAGGGCGGTTTTCTGCTGCCTATCAGCCATTTCTGCTCCAGAGGCCGCTTCGCTTAGATTGCCTGCTCACCCGCGTAATTGTACAGATTTCGCTCTCAGAGCTTTGGGATTTACACCCGAGCAGATGCAGGTTTCAGGCACGGTGCTCATGCCTGCTTGCCCAAGAGGAGGGGAAGCCACGAGTACAGCCTCGGCCCATAGCCTGGACGCGAGGCTCGCGGCAGCAGGCCGGGAGGCTGTGCCTGCTCGTCAGTCGGAAAGCACCGAAAGATGCAACTGGAGAAGCGCTGCGGGGTCAGCCATCACGTTGATCTGGGCGATCTTGCCACCTGTGATCGTGAACTGGGTGACATAGCGCAGCCGTCCATACGGAGCCACAACGACTCCGACTGCGCCGTTCACCAGCGCCGGTTGTGCGAACCGGGCAAGCCGCAAGAAGGCTCTTGCCTGCCTGACCACAGCCGTCGCCCCACGAACTACCTGTGACTTGCCCTTAAGTGTGGCAGCAGAGTCGGCCCGGTACACAATGTCCGGGTCGAGCAGGGCGAGCAGCACTTCGAAGTTGCCGGCACGCGAGGCAGCCAGGAAGGCGTCAACCATTTCTCGGCTTGCGGTGAGATCAGCGTCGGCGACCTTTGCCCCTCCTCGTATCCGGCGGCGAGCACGGCTCGCGAGCTGTCTGGTAGCGATCTCTGAACGCTCCACTACTCTCGCAATTTCCTCGAAGGGAACAGCAAAGATATCGTGCAGCACGAAGGCGAGACGCTCGTGAGGCGTGAGCGTCTCCAAGACCACGAGCAGCGCAAGACCGACCGAGTCGGCCAACAGCGCCTCTTGCTCAGGATCGATCATGCCAGGCTCTCTCGTGCTTGGCTCAAGCACGGAAGCCTCCAGGGACTCCTCGCGCCGCAATTTGCGTGAACGCAGCATGTTGAGGCTGATTCGCGCTACCACCGTCGTCAGCCAGCCGCCCAGGTTCTCAACTGAGCTTGTGTCGGAGCGGCTGAGGCGAAGCCAGGCTTCCTGTACGGCGTCGTCTGCCTCCGAGAGGGAGCCGAGCAAGCGGTAGGCCACCGCTTGCAGATGGGGACGGCTTTCCTCGATTGCTTCTGCCAGCCATTCGTGTTTCTCCATTGGTTCTCTTCCTCCATAATGTTGTGCCAAAGAAGTGACACGCCAAACGTGCCTAATGTGACAACGTCTGGCCCGTGAGAGCCGATCTGGTGGATCGCAGAATGGCACTGGTGTTGGCTCTTCGGTCACATTCTCTCGTTGTGTGGTGTCAGAGAAGTGACAAGGGAAATCTGATCGATGGGCCATGAGATGGATGTGCAAAGAGCGCGCTCCATGCTGTCAACATGACAGAGAGAAGGCTTGATACCCTCATGACCATCATACAACAAAAGCCAGATCTCTCCTGGCTTCTAAATAAAAGGAAAAGAAACATGAAAAATGAATTGAGCCATCAACAGACGAGCGGAAGGGGCAGCGAGTCGCTGTGGAGAAAACCGATCATGACCTCCATCCTCTGGGTCGTTCAGGTATTGCTTGCACTCTTCTTTCTGTACGGCGGCGCCATAAAGCTGGTCCCGTCGTCCTCAGTGCTGGGAGCAGCGCTGTTGGCATCGCTGTTGGCACCGCTGCCAAAGCTGTTCGTGTACTTCATCGGCATAACCGAGGTGCTCGGTGCACTCGGCCTGATCTTCCCTGTGCTCCTGCGCATCCTCCCCATCCTGACACCACTAGCCGCCGTCGGACTGATAATTGAAATGATCGGCGCAACGCTATTCGTGATCCTCTTCTATGGTGTCGCGCCGGCGGCATTCCCGGTGGTGACAGGGCTCCTCCTGGCTTTCGTCGCCTATGGTTGCTGGTTGCGCCTCAAGACGGTTTCATCTGATGGTCCACGAAATTTTAGGGATGTAAGCATACGATAAGAGTACTCAGGCGGCTCAACACCTACGATCATGGGCAATTCACAGCCTGATGCAAACCAATTCTTGAGCTTGACGGCACATCAGGAAGGCCGCTCTGAGGGGTGCATGGAGCTTGACGAACTGCTTGCTGGGTGCAAGCAGTTCGTCTTCGCTTAGATTGCCTGCTCACCCGCGTAATTGTACAGATTTCGCTCTCAGAGCTTTGGGATTTACACCCTGGCGACTGCATCGCATCTCCAACCTGGATACCATACCGTGATTGCGCGAGCCTGCAAGGGAGAAGTCACGCCGAAAAGAGAACACATTCTAACCTGGGCGAGTGTGCTAAAGGCAACAGCGTCTTCTCCTTCATGCCTTCCACTATGATGCCGATGATGAGCAGATAGATGAACTGGCGGAGGCCCGCGCACGTATCAGCGATCTAGAGCGACGGCTAGACGCTCAATTCTGATATCATTTCCGTAATTTGATAGACCAAAAAGAAGCGGGGAAACAAGAGGCAAAGCCTTCAAAAACATTACCAAAAGCAAAAGGCAGTATTTTAGTAAAATATGGATATGCTCAACCTTCCCCACTGGCAGGTGCTCGCGTGCGAGGAAGGCAAGGAGAGCTATGTGCTTCATGCCCAGCTTTCCTTGCCTCTTTTTGCCTGCCCATCTTGCGGCATGCCTACCATGGCTAAGCACGGCTCTGACGCACAAACCATCCGCGACCTTCCCATGCATGGAAAAGTCGTGTTCATTCAGACCAACCATCAACGCTATCGATGTATCACCTGTCGAAAAACCTGCTATCAGCACCTCCCAGAGATTGATCCCAAACGGTTCATGACCAGGCGGCTCGTTGAGTACATCGAGCGCAAGACGCTTTCAACCAATCGGACCTTCGCAAGCATTGCGGAAGAGATCGCCGTTGATCCCCGCACGATCCGCAATATCTTTGACGACGCAGCAGATCGACTCAATGCCACCATCAGTTTTGAGACGCCCACTCTCCTGGGCATTGACGAACTCCATGTCCTGGGTGCCCCGCGCGGCATCCTGACAAATCTGGAGGCTCACACCATTGTCGATTTCCTCGAAGACCGTAAGAAAGCGAGCATCATGCATGCTCTCCAGCGTTTCAAACATCCCGATTATGTACGTGTTGCCGTGATTGATCTATGGAAACCGTATAAAGAGGTAATTCGTACTGCTTTACCTGATGCTGCTATTGTCTGTGATAAATTCCATGTGCTCAAACTGGTCACGACGGCTTTAGAGACATTTCGTAAGGAGATCAGTGCCCAGCTCTCCGAGTCCCAGAGGAAAACGCTGAAGATGCATGTCCGCTTTTTGCTCCTTCGTCGCCAGCACGATTTGACCTCGGAGCAACTCTTTCTCCTGGAAACCTGGACCAGGAATTATCCACTGCTCGGCCAGGCTCATCAACTCAAAGAGCAATTTTTCAAGATCTATGACAACCAGACCCTCACCGAGGCTCATACCGCGTATCTGGCTTGGGTCAAAGATGTTCCCTCTGAACTCATGCACATCTACCAGCCGCTCATGCTCACCATCGAGGAATGGGGAGAGTATATCTTCAATCACTTTGAGCAAGACCACATTACTGGCGGGTTCGTCGAATCGGCCAATAATGTCGCTCGGATGCTCAACAGAATTGGTCATGGGTACTGGTAAATGCCCTACGAAGTGAGCAGGTCTGGCCCTCAAACGTGAGAAATTGCCCTCAATCTTGAGCATTGCCATGAACATATCTGGGGAAACCGCTCTCCATCTGACTTCTTTCATCGAAACGTTGTAAATTGGCATAGGGTGTAAACATGGGTCATCCCGAATTTTATTAAATAATCGGGAGTCCCACTACCTCTATTTTAGCCCTACAATCCGGGGACTGTAAAGAGCCGTGGGACTTTTAGCAGGCCGCGACAAAGCGAGGCCGCCAGGCGCGATTCTGACGGCTTATTTAGGAGGGGCGGAGAGATTCTATGGGTCGCCGAAAACACGATCCTACCGTAAATAATGGCGAGTGACGACCGAAACCCGCTGGTGGCCGAGTGCCAGGCTCACACGTTCCGCGGCCAGGTGGTCATAGTCCGACCGTTTGAGCCGACCTTGCGCTGGCAGCAGTGATCGACCAGGTGCATACACCAGGTACAAGGCCTGCGCAAACTCTCGGCGATAACTATGTACATCGAAGTGTTTGGGGATGCGCTCGAAGACCAGTGCGTCCGGATCGCGGCCCTGGCTCACGGCCAGGACATCTGCTTCACGCCCTGGCAAGACAGGAACATTCCGCTCTAGCCCACCCTTGCCGCTCTCCACATGCACCAGCAGCTGACCATCCCGGTAGAAGATGTCGCGGCAGCGCAGCGCGCGCAGCTCATGACGGCGCAGGCCTGCCGCCTGCGCGAAGTTCACCAGCTCGGGCCAGTTGGCTGGCTGGAAGTGACGATCGTGCTGTTTCGGCCCGCGCGACCGGGTGATGTTGGCACGCTCTCGGCGCGGGATCGCAACGGTGTTGGCCAGGGTGCGGTTATCGAAGAAGAGGCGCAGCGCTGCCCGTTCGACCTGCAACGTGTAGGGACTCTTGCCCTCGGCGAGCTGCTGCTGGAGATAGGCCGTCGCCAGTTCATCGGCGCGCGGGTCCAGCTGCGCCAGGCTGGTGATGTGATATTCTGAGCGTACCCATTTGACGAAGCGGATGCTTTGTTCCTGGTAGGAGCTGCGCGTCTTATAGGAGTGAATCTTGCCAGTTGACACCGACCAGGCCGTTCCCTGCTCCTCACGAATCGCGATCTTGGCGTCACGGCGCGATTCCCCAATGGCCATCTTGCCATCGAAGCGCTCGATGGTTTCGCGGACAATGCTCTTGCGGTGTGCTGCTCCCATGTGCGCGCTCTCAATGTGTTCTTTACAAGTGGACAATACTTGCAGTTTAATCTTGTTCGCTATGCATTGCCGGGATAGTGCCGACGAGCCGCATACGGGACCTCACTGCTCTCTTTTTTTCTTCATTCACCTGCATTCTGCTGTTTAGAACTCCCTGGCGGGTCGTTCTAACCGCAGATTCCACCTCGACTACATGAAAGAGAGACCAACCTACGAGGATGCACTCCGGGGCCACGCTACCAGGATCGCACTACCAGGACGCTTTCCGAATCCTGCCAGTCGGACTCTCACCGCTGGCAGGCCCACGCTCCGGGGCCACTTTCCGAGGAAGCATTACAGGAACGATTTCCAGTCTGCGCTACAAAGACACGCTACCAGGTGGCCTACGAGGATGATAGGAGCTTGCCCGTTGAGGCTGCCGGGGGAGCAGGACTCAAACCGCCGTGCAGCCAGTGTGAGCAAACCCGGTTATTTGGCTCAGGCGAGTAACTCAGCACCAAGCACAGGAAACCACTCCTCGTCGTCGGATGCCAGCGAGCAACTCAGCACATGCATCCAGGTGACCAGCCTAGTCGTCGAACCCCGGCGAGTAACTCAGCGACAGACAGGTTCAGGTGACTCTTCCTCGCTCGATTCCAGGGGTTTCCCACTCTGGCGTAGAGAGCGAACCTACAACCCCAAATGGTGGAGTCAGCCATAAAAACACTAGTAGCATAGCATGGCTTGTGGAGCGGCGTCAATCATGTTTGGATATCTTGAATCATCCTACATCATCCAGTATTTGCCAGGAAAAAAGAAGAGCACTCTGGAATATCTCTCAGCATGATGGGACTTCGTAGAAGAACGCAGGCTTTCCAATACCTTCTTAGATTGCTTACAACTTCCTTGGAAATCCAACGTAATACTGATATGTCCAGCATAATCATGGGAAATAGTGGAAATCCAACACCTATACCGGTCTAGGAAGGCTGACAAGTGAACCGCCGATTCAACTTTAGTCAGTGCGTCACCCTGCTCGACACCAACTTCAAAACCTTCAAGCGTTGGCTCACAGAGGACGGGATCGACGCAGAGCAGCAACAAAACCGCGCCGATTCGCGCGAGAAATACCTGACGGAAGACCAGCTGGTGGCGATGGCCCGCAAGCGGGAGATCCCGCTGCAGCTGCCCGAAGAGCGTAAGGGCGAATCCACCTCGGCGAAAATCCTGGCGGGACTGGCAGGCATGGATAGCCGCATCACGACGCTAGAGCAACAGATAACCGGGCGCTTCGACCAGGTGGACACACAACTTGCGCAACTGCAGACGCTGGCAGAGATCCAGCACCAGATGGAGCAGCTGATGGCCGAAGTACAACGACTGCGCACATCCACCCCGCCACAGGAACGCCCACCCGTCCCGGCCCCCCAGGCGAGCAATGCCGCCCCTGCCATCTCCCCGTCCCCCCCAAGAACCCCCACCACCCCCCCCCGGCTTACAACGCAAGGCAAAAGCCAGGAAGCTCCTCCCAGCCACGCTCACGCCACTCGCCAGCTTCAGACAAGCGCATGGGATCTCTGAGAAAGCGGTTGAAATCGCCATCCAGAAGAACAGGTTAGCGGTCAAGCGCGGTGCGTGGGTCCATGAGCATCGCTCTATTGGTCTGGCCCTGGATCGACAAGGCCAGCAGCAGTTTCACGAACTCTTCTCTGAACACGCAGGCTTCGAGCGCAGCGACGACTGCCCCATGTGCGCTTTGAGCGCCGGTTGACCGACTTGACACCTGTTGTATACTGGCGGCGTAGCCGCCAGGTGCTCAAGCATGAGGCGCACAACTGAAACACTTGCTCTCTTCTTTTGGGCCTCACTCTTCAATTCGGTGTGACCTGGTTGTCACGCTTAGCCAATGAGCAGAACCCTTGCCGATTGTAACTTTCCCGCGCTTGAGCGTCTCTACTCTACGCTCCCGTTGTTGCTCCCCAGCTCCGCCAGTTTGAGGAAGACCCAGGATACATGGAAAAATCTCTCATAGCCGTCCAGGACGTGAGTGAAAAACCGGATAGCTCTTCATGACCAGAGTTTCAGCGATGATCTGCCCGCCACTTTTCATAGGCAGTGCGGTCGCCGTTAAATGCCCCCAGTCCCGCCAGCTCGTCAGCGCGGTCATTATGCGGGTGTCCAGTATGTCCAGCCACCCAGAGAAACAGCGGCGGCTCTCTCCTCGAACGCTCAAGCTTGCGATAGATCTCCCACAGGTCAGGATTCTTTGTCATCTTATACTCCCCCTGCGCCACTTTGATCACATACTCACTATCACTGTAAATCGTGAGCGGAAGCGCTGATGGGGCAAGGGAGAGAGCAGCCAGGACAGCAGCAATTTCAGCTCGATTATTGGTAGTTGTGGGAGCGAGCGGTATATACCCGTAGCATTCAATACAGGGGACACCCTTGCGCACGTGACCATCGGCACTATCGAGAGCCGACCACAGGAGAGCCGACCAGCCTGCCGGACCGCCAGGGTTGTTGAGACAAGCTCCATCGGTATACGCAACAAATCCCTCGTGCGTTCGCGTCGGAAGAATGGCGCGAATATCTATGCCCTGTACTGCTGTCAAGACTGAGCGCCATTCTTCTGAGTTAGGCAAATCGGTTTCGCTTCTATTCATAAGAACCATTCCGTGATTAGGCTCATGAGTCCATTTCGCGCGCATTATACCATGCACATAGACGCTGTGAGAGATTTTTCCATGTATCCTGGGCCTCACTCAGTTTCAGCCGACCACGTTTCACCTGCAGCTTGAGGTGCGCCGCGTCATGCGCCAGGCGCAATTGCTCGATGCTAGCATTGCCGCAAAACGCGCTCCAGCAGAACACCGTCGGCGCGAGATCAAACGCCTCGGTCACGATCAGCGGGAAATCGAGCTGCTCGCCGGCCAGCATCACCTGGTCGATGAGGGCCGCGCGCTCTTCCGCCAGGCTCTTGCGCGCCTCATCGCGCACCAGTTTGAGCATACCGGCGACCTGCTCAGCGAGCGTGATCCCGTAGGTCAACCTCAGAGAGCGCAGCAGGTCGAATGCCTCCGGGGGGAGATCTCCCCAGCGCTGGCGCAATTTGTATGGATTACGCACCTCATGACCTGCTTCTCCACCCCACATCGTCACTAAACAAACAAGCGACCAGCTCCAGAGAGCGAAGAAGCGTCAGAGACGATAGAATGGAGGCAGACCCCAAGCCATTCTACTGTCACTTGAAAGGAGGAAATCCTATGCTTGCTGAAGCCGATTTGATCGCGAAACGGGCTGCGTTACGGTGGCTGGTCCAACAGCATCCGCAGTGGACCCATCAAGACCTGGCCGAGGCCCTCTCGATGTCACGCTCCTGGGTGAGCAAATGGCTCGGGCGGTTGCGTCAAGCCGATGCCAACACTGTCCTGGCGTTGCACTCCCGTTCGCGAGCGCGGCACACGCCCCCTGCCTCCATCGCCTCCCAGCCAGCTGTCGTGCAACGGATCTTGGAGATCCGCCTGGCACCGCCTGAGAACTTGCAGCGCGTTCCAGGACCAGAAGCAATCCTGTACTACTTGCATCGCGACCTCACCCTTCAACAGGCGGATGTGCGCCTACCGCGCTCCCAAACCACGATCTGGAAGATCCTGCGCCAGGCAGGCTGCATTGAGCAGGACCGCCA
>WNFA01004347.1_pt1 | contig 11838 bp, 10 predicted proteins | sample 5400481 | NCBI WGS metagenome assembly WNFA01 (sample SAMN13153340, study PRJNA577476) | soil metagenome | isolation source: 120 cm saprolite under Douglas fir tree site 2 hole 1 replicate 2 | place: USA:California | collected 2015-04-18
TCATGCTCGATCGTTTCGTGTGGGGCCAGGTCGAGCGCATCTCGCCCGAGGCCCCGGTCCCCGTCGTGCACGTGACCCGGGAGGACGAGCGCCCGGGCGGCGCCGGGAACGTGGTGAGCAACGTCGCGGCGCTCGGGGGCCGGGCGGCGGCGTGCGGGATCGTGGGCGACGACGCGGCGGGGAGGGCGCTCGCCGCCGCGCTGCGCGCGCTCGGCGCCGGCACCGAGGGCGTCGTCGTCTCGCACCAGGCGCGCACGACGGAGAAGACGCGCATCATCGCGCACCAGCAGCAGGTGGTGCGCCTCGACCACGAGGCGGCGCCGGTGCGGGACGGGGCCGGGGCGCACCGCGTGCGCGAGCTCGCGCTGCGCGGGCGCGCGCGAGCGGACGTGGTGGTGGTGTCGGACTATGCCAAGGGCGTGGTCGGACCGGAGCTGCTCGCGGCCCTGGCGGAGGCGCACGGGCGGTCCCCGTTCACCTGGGTCGTCGATCCGAAGCGAGCCAACTTCGCGCACTACCGCCGCGCCTCGCTCATGAAACCGCATCGCGCCGAGGCGGCGGAGGCCGCGGACATCGACATCCGCGACCGCGCCTCGCTGCGCGCCGCCGGCGCGCGCCTGCTCGCGCGCTGGGAGACCGAGGCGGTTCTCATCTCCTGCGGCGAGGAGGGCATGGCGCTCTTCAAGCGGGGGGGCGGCGTGCAGGAGTTCCCCACCGTGGGGCGCGAGGTGTTCGACGTGACCGGCGCCGGTGACACCGTGCTCGCCACCTGTGCGCTGGCGCTCGGAGCCGGCGGCGCGCTCGAGGAAGCGACCGTGCTCGCCAATCACGCCGCCGGCGTCGTGGTCGGCAAGATCGGCACGGCCACCCTCACGGCCGCCGAGCTACGCGCCGCGCTCCCGGGGGGGAGGCCGAGCGCGAGAGCGCTCGGGCCGCGCGTGGCGGGAGCCGCGCGGACGTTGGATCGGGGGCATCGGAAGCGCGGAGCGCGCGAGCACTGGACGGGCCCCCGGGATCACCAAGCGGGCCCCCGGGGGAGTTGAAATAACCTGCGTAGCATGACCGGATACGGCGCGGGGCGCGCCGACGCGCCGACGGCGCGCGTGACCGTCGAGATCCGCAGCGTCAACCAGCGCTTCCTCGACGTGCGGATCGTCGCACCGCGCGAGTACGCCGCCTGGGAGCGTGAGATGCGCGACCGCGTGCGCGCCGTGGCCCAGCGCGGCCGGGTCGAGGTCAGCGTCGCGCGGGCCGCGGTGGCGGCGCGGCGACGGTACGCGGTGGCGGTGCGCGCCGAGCTGGCGCGGGCCTACGTCCTGGCCGCGCGGCGTCTCGGGCGGCAGCTCGGGCTGGCGCCGGACGTCGCCCTGGTCGACGTGCTCCGCCTGCCCGACGTCTTCGAGGTGAGCGAGCAACCCCCCGAGCTGCCGCGCGAGCTGCCGGCGGTCCGCCGCGCGCTCGCCGGCGCGCTCCGCACCTTCGACGCGGAACGTCGGCGGGAGGGCGCTCACCTGAAGCGCGACATGCTCGCCCGCGCCGCGGCCTTGCGGCGCGCGACGGCGGCCATCCGGCGCCGGCTGCCGCGCGCGCTCGCGGCGCTCCGCAGCCAGGTCGAGGAGCGCCTGGCGCGCCTGGTGGGCGGGGCGGAGCTGGATCGCGGGCGGGTGGCACAGGAGGTCGCCGTGCTCGCCGACCGCAGCGACGTGACCGAGGAGCTGGTGCGGCTCGAGGCGCACCTGGGAGCGCTCTCCGCGGTCCTGGGCGACGGCGGCCCGGTGGGCAAGCGGATCGAGTTCCTGCTCCAGGAGATGCAACGCGAGCTCAACACGACGGGCGCGAAGGCGGGGGACCGGGAGATCACGGACGTGGTGCTCGGGGCCAAGGCGGAGGTCGAGAAGCTGCGCGAGCAGGTGCAGAACGTCGAGTGAGCCGGGGCCGAGGAGCACGGGCCCCCGATGTAGCGGCCGCCTCCCCTGAAGGCGTGAGAATTTGGTATTGATCTGGGAGAAAAAGGCCTGTACGTGTCAGCCGTTCCTCCAACAACGGGCCGCTGACAGGGGGATTCACCCTCGAGTCTGCCGCAGGTCGACGTCGTCACGGCCGGGAACGCGCCGGCCGCTCTCGGCGGCACCGTCCAAAGCGCCGGCGCGCGCTGTCATCACGATTTTGTGACTTGACGATGCACTCATTTGGGATTCAAGCTCTCGCGAGGCACCCAACAAAGGAGGACCGTATGAGGGAGTTGCGAAGCGTTCTCGTGCTGAGCGCTGCGATGATCGTCGCGGGAGGCAGGGGGTCGAGCGTACGGGCCGACGCAACGTGCGTTCAGAACGCGAAGGCAACCTACAGATCGTGCGTCAGCCAGTGCAAGGCGGATTTCGTGGATGCACGGCTGACCTGCCGCAATGTTCAGCCCGCCTGCGGTGTAGCGTGCCTCGCCGGGCGGCAGGCGTGCATGGACAACGTTGACAACATTCTCCAGACCGGGCAGCTGCCCGACGGCAGCACGCTGGCGAACTGCACCGGCGGCACCGACCAGTGCAAGGCGAACTTCAGAGCGGCGAAACAGGCTTGCGGCGCGCCCTGTCAGCCGTCCGACACGCAGTGCATCGAGTGCGTCGACAACGCCCAGGTGACCGATTTCGAGTGTCGGGACACGTGCAGGGATAGCTGGCGCACGAACCCTACGGTCATCGCGATGCAGCAGAGCTGCCGCGACAGCTTCAGGGCCTGCATCCAGCAGTGTCCGCCGGCGACGCCGTAGGTCGCGGACCTTCCCCGGGCGCGACGCCGTTTCGGGGCGGGTGGAAGCGGGGGCGCAGGGCCTCTCGCTTCCACCCGCCGTCGATCCTCGGTTCCTCAACTCCAATTCAACGGCTGCTCGAAGGCCTGTCCAGCGGCGCAGTACGCCGGCGCCGGCCGTCGATGAGCGGCGAGGGTCCCGGCCATCCGGGAGCCCTCGCTGCTCGCGCGCGCCGGGCGGGTGCAGAACGGGAGGGCCGGCGGCTATAATGGCCGCGTGCTGATCACGATCTCCGGCCTGCCGGGGAGCGGCAAGACGACGGTCGCGCGGCTGGTCGCCCAGACGCTCGGCCTCGAGCACGTCTACGCCGGGGACCTCTTCCGCCGCCAGGCCGAGGCGGAGGGGTTGACGCTCGAGGAGTACGCTCGCCGCGCCGAGACCGACCACTCGATCGACCGCCGTATCGACGACGCGATGCGCGCCCGCGCCCGCCGGGGCGACGCCGTCCTCGAGGGGAGGCTCGCGGCGTTCATGGCCGAGGAGGCCGGGACGCCGGCGCTGCGCGTCTTCCTCGACGCCCCCGAGCCCGTGCGCGCCACACGCATCGCGGGGCGCGAGGGCGGGGACACGGCCGAGCGCTTGCGGCAGATCCAGGCGCGCGAGGCTTCCGACGCCCGCCGCTACCGCCAGATCTACGGCCTCGACTACCACGACCCCTCGCGTTACGACCTGGTGCTGCACAGCGACGGCCGCTCGCCCGAGGAGCTGGCGGCGGCCATCGTGGCGCACGCACGAGGCGCGTCGTGACCATCAACGACCTGGTCGAGCGCGTCCGCGCCTACACGCCGACGGCTCCGGTGGACGTGATCCAGCGCGCCTACGACTTCTCGGCGGGCGTGCACAAGGGCCAGCGCCGCGCCTCGGGCGAGCCCTACCTGACCCACCCGCTCCAGGTGGCGGGGATCATCGCGGATCTCCGCCTCGACGTGCCGAGCGTCGCCACCGGGCTCCTCCACGACACGGTCGAGGATACGCTCGCCACGCTGCCGCAGATCGAGGAGCACTTCGGGGGCGAGATCGCCGCGCTGGTCGACGGGGTCACCAAGATCGGCCAGATCAACTTCAGCTCGCGCGAGGAGAAGCAGGCGGAGAACTTCCGCAAGATGCTGCTCGCCATGGCGCGCGACATCCGCGTCATCCTGATCAAGCTCGCCGACCGCACGCACAACATGCGCACGCTCGGCCACCTGGCGCCCGAGCGGCAGGTGGACATCGCGCAGGAGACGCTCGACATCTACGCGCCGCTCGCCCACCGCCTCGGCATCTACTGGATCAAGTCGGACCTGGAGGACAACGCGCTGCGCTTCCTTCACCCCGAGGTCTACTACCAGTTGAAGCGCAGCGTCGCGAAGCGCAAGGCCGAGCGGGAGAAGTACACCCGGGAAGTCATCGCGGTGCTCGGCAAGCGGCTCGGCGAGGCGGAGGTCGAGGCCGAGGTGAGCGGCCGTCCCAAGCACTTCTACTCGATCTACCAGAAGATGCAGTCGCAGAACCTGCTCTACGACCAGATCTACGACCTGGTCGCCTTCCGCGTCGTGGTCGACACGCTGGGCGAGTGCTACGAGGCGCTCGGCGTGGTGCACGCCAACTGGAAGCCGGTGCCGGGGCGCTTCAAGGACTACGTCGCCCTGCCCAAGGCGAACGGCTACCAGTCGCTGCACACCACGGTGATCGGCCCCCACGGCGAGCGCATGGAGATCCAGATCCGCACCCGCGACATGCACCGCGTCGCCGAGTACGGGGTGGCGGCGCACTGGCGCTACAAGCAGCCCGGCGGCGCGACCGACGACGGCCAGCGCTTCGCCTGGCTGCGCCAGATGCTCGAGTGGCAGCAGCAGCTCCAGGACCCGCAGGAGTTCCTGCGCTCGGTGAAGGAGGACCTCTTCGCCGAGGAGGTCTACGCGTTCACGCCCAAGGGCGACCTGCTGAGCTTCCCGCTCGGCTCGACGGTCATCGACTTCGCCTACCGCATCCACTCCGAGGTCGGGCACCACTGCGCCGGGGCGCGCGTCAACGGGAAGATCGTCCCGCTCCGCTACCAACTGCAGAGCGGCGACACGGTCGAGATCGTCACCACCGGCAACCAGCAGCCGTCGAAGGACTGGGTCAAGCTGGTGAAGACGCCGCGCGCCAAGGGGCGCATCCGCGCCTGGATGAAGGCGCAGCAGTCGAGCCGCTCGGTGGCGGTGGGGCGCGAGATCCTGGAGCGCGACCTCAGCCGTCACCAGCTCGACCTGAAGACGCTGCGCGGCGACGGGACGCTCCGCCGCGTGGCGGAGGAGCTCGGACAGAAGGACGAGGACACGCTGCTGGCGAGCGTCGGCTACGGGAAGCTGACCGCGCCGCAGGTGCTGGGGAAGCTCCTCCCCGCCGAGGAGCTCGAGCGCCGGCGCGAGAAGGGCGAGGGGAGACTGCAACGTCTCCTCCGCATGGTCAGCCGGCAGACGAAGAGCGGCGTGCAGGTCTCCGGCGTCGAGGACATGCTGGTGCGCTTCGGGAAGTGCTGCAGCCCGCTCCCGGGCGAGCGCATCACCGGATTCATCACCCGCGGGCGCGGCGTCACCGTGCACGCGGTCGAGTGCCCGAAGGTGCTGGAGAGTGACCCGCAGCGGCGCGTCGAGGTGCAGTGGGAGAACGGTGCGGGCACGCCGCGCGCGGTGAAGGTCGAGGTCACGTGCATCGACCGTCCCGGCCTCCTGGCCGCCATGTCGAAGGCCATCAGCTCGGCGGGCGTCAACATCAGCCACGCGCAGGTACACGCGCTCGGCGATCGCAAGGCGCAGAACGTCTTCGAGGTGATGGTGGCGAGCGCCGAGGAGCTGAACCGCGTGATGCGCAACCTGGGCCGCGTGCGCGGCGTGATGAAGGTGGCGCGGGTGCGCACGTGAGGCGCATCACCAGCGCCGCCGCCCCGCGCGCCCTCGGACCCTACGCCCAGGCGGTCGCGGCGGGCGACCTCGTCTTCTGCTCGGGGCAGGTGGGGATCGATCCCGCGACCGGCGCGCTGGTGGCGGGGGGCATCGCAGCGGAGACGGCGCGCGTGCTCGAGAACCTGGCGGCGGTGCTCGGCGCCGCAGACCTGGGGCTGGCCGACGTCGTCAAGACGACCGTGTACCTGATCGACCTCGGCGAGTTCGCGGCCATGAACGAGGTGTACGGGCGCTACTTCCCGGAGCCCCACCCGGCGCGGGCGACCGTGCAGGTGGCGAGGCTCCCGGCCGGGGCGCGGGTCGAGATCGAGGCGATCGCGGCGCGGGGATCGGTGTAGCACCTGCGGGGGATCCGCCGGTCGTCCCGGGATCAGTGCACGCACGCAAGGCTCGCGCGCGGCCGCGACCCGCGAGGCCGCTGCCCCTGCCGAGTTTTACGCTTCCCCACGGCATGTTTCTTGGGTACAGTCCCACCCACCCATGCCTACCCCGCCGTGCCCGTCCGCCTGGAGGAACCTCTGCCTGCTCGTGACGCTCGTCCTGCTCACCGGATACGCGCGCGCCGAGGCGCCGTTCAAGAAGCCCCACATGCATCACCCCGGGCACGGCTGCCAGATCTCCGTCGGCCCGGTCACCGTCCCGCGCGGCACGGAGCTCACCGAGTGCACCTACTTCAAGCTCCCGAGCAGGCGCGACATGGCCGTCAATCGCGTGAAGATCAAGGTGAGCGGCGGCAGCCACCACGTGCACATCTACCGCCCCGCCGATCCCACGACGAACCTCCCCGACGGCCACGAGCACTGCAACTTCGCCCTCGACTTCAGCGTGTGGCAGCTGGTCCTGGCGACGCAGGAGTTGCTCCTCGATTGGAAGCTCCCGCCGGGCGTCGTGTTCCACTTCCGCGGCGGCGAGCAGCTGGCCGCGCAGACCCACTTCGTGGACAACGGTCTCCTGCAAACGCCGACCGGGCAGGGCTGGGCGCTCTTCAACCTCTACTCGATCCCGCAGCGCAAGGTGAAGAACTACGCCGGCGCGTTCTTCGGCCAGGATCGCGACGTGCTCGTTCCGCCCCATGCGACCTCGACGGCCACCACGCGCTGCCTCTTCCCCAAGCCGGTCAAGCTGCTCGCGATCACCGGGCACTACCATTACCGCGGCGTCGAGTTCACAGCCGGTACCTGGGACGGCACGAGCGGCGTGCAGCTCTACGACCAGCACGGGTACCTCGATCCGCCCTTCCTGCGCTACTCGGCACTGACGGCGCCCACCGTGCAGGGGCTCCAGTGGACCTGCACCTACGACAACGAGACCGACCAGACGTTCACCTTCGGCCCGTTCACCGACAATAACGAGCACTGCAACCTGTTCGCCTTCTATTACCCGACCGACACGCCCGACGAGTTCACGACCTGCGTCCAGAAGGACGGCGTGGTGACCACCACCGTGCGCGGGGAGTGAACGCCGTCTAGGTCTAGGCGGTCGCGCCGTGCCGCCGCGGCGCAGCCTTCCGCACCCGGCCGCTGCGCAGGCAGCGCGTGCACACGAGGAGGCGCGTCCCACTGCCGCCCACCGTGGCGTGCACCTGCTGGAGGTTCGGCCGCCAGAGCCGCTTCGTCTTGTTGTTGGCGTGGCTCACGTTGTGGCCGACGGACCGTTGCTTGCCGCAGATGTCGCACGCGCGCGCCATGGGCTGGGCTGGGTAGCATGCCGTCCGGGCGCTTGCAAAGCGTCGTACTCGCGGCGCGGTGCCGGGCGCCTTGTAAATCGTGCACACCTCTTTGCAGGAATGATCAAGTCCGCCGCCCGCTCCGCGCGATCAATGGGGCGTCACGACCCGGGCCATGGCTGGCATCCGGATTGCTGCCCGGAAGAGAGGGCTGAGCGCACCCGCAGCCGGAGGGCGCCCGACGCAAGGGAGAACGCAGGGGGGCGCTCGTCGCTCCCGGTCCAGGCGCGTCGTCCGCGCATCGGGCCGGCAGAGCATCCGATCCTCGAGGACGACGTAGACGGATGGAGCATCGCTCGAGGGCCGGTCTCCGGAGGGTGCGCCCAACGCGAGAAAGGAGGTCGAAGCAATGACGATCAGACTCCCCGTATTCGCCGCCGGCGCCATCGGACTGGCGTGCCTGGTTGGCGGGGCCGTCTCCGGCGCACGGGCCGGCGAGGGTTGCATCTACCAGGGTGCGATGTATCGGATGGGGCTTTCACCTGTCAGGCGGGTGTCCGCTTCAAGTGCGACGACGGCGACTGGAAGTCCAAGAAGGAGCGCTGCACGTCGGAGCGTGTCGTCGAACGGCGCGACACGACGACTTACAGCGGCACGGTCAGCAAGGTAGACCCGTCGTCCTCGACGATCATCCTCCGGTCCGAGTCCTCGGAGGCACCGCGGCGGTACACCTTCACGAAGAAGACGACCTTCATCGATGAAGCCGGCAACAGCGTCACCTACGAGACGATCCGGAACCGGCCGGTCACGGTCTACTACGAGAAGGATGGCGAGAGGCTCGTCGTGAACAGGGGCATCGTCAGCGGACCGTCGGCGGGCGTCATCCAGCGCAAGGAGACGACCGAGGAGCGCGAGACCGACTGAGTCGCGTGGGTTCCGGAGCCGGGGGGCGAGGGCGGAAGCCCTCGCCCCCCGGCTCCTAGGAGCCGCGGATGCGGCGGATGAGCTCGCTGGTCGAGACGCCCGGCAGCAGCGCGATGCGCTCGACGCGTCCGCCGCGTGCCAGGGTCTCTTCCCGGCCCGCGATCTCGTCCTCGGCCCAGTCGGCGCCCTTCACCAGCACGTCGGGGCCGAGCGCGGCGACCAGCGCGCGCGGCGTGTCCTCGTCGAAGACGATCAGATGATCGACGGCGGCGAGCCCCGCCAGCACCTCGACGCGCTCCGCGAGGCGCAGGATGGGCCGCCCGGGGCCCTTCAGCCGCCGGACCGAGGCGTCGCCGTTCAACCCGACGACGAGCACGTCGCCGAGCGCGCGCGCGGCGGCGAGGTAGCGCACGTGGCCGGGGTGGAGGAGGTCGAAGCAGCCGTTCGTGAACACGACGCGCGCGCCGGCGGAGCGCCGTGGCGCGAGCGCGGCGGCGAGCGCCGGCAGGTCGGGCGCGAGCTTCGACGTCGGCACGGCGGGCGAGGATAGCGCACGGTGGCGGGCGCGGAAACGGCGTCGGCTTGACCCCCCGGGGCGGCAGCGGCTACACCCCGCCGCACGATGGCGAACTACCGGCGCCGTCGCTGGCGAGAGACCATGACCGTCCAGGTCGACCTGAACGGGCTCCTCGCCGCGGCGGTGGGGGCGAGCGGACTCGCCGCCGAGGAGCTGGCGGGTCTCGAGCCCGAGCTGGCGCGCGTCCAGAACGAGATCGCCGCGCGCCGGGCCGCGGGCACGCTCGCCTTCGCCGAGCTGCCGCACCGCGGCGACGACGCGCAGCGCGTGCTCGACGTCGCCGGCGGCATCGGGGCCGAGTGCGACACGATGGTCGTGCTCGGCATCGGGGGCTCGGCGCTCGGGCCGCGCGCGCTGGTGAGCGCGCTGGGCGGCGCACTGGACGCCCGACAGGTGGTGGTCGCCGACTCGATCGACCCGGACGCCTTCGGCGCGCTGCTCGCCCGGCTCGACGTGAAGCGTACGCTGTTCAACGTGATCAGCAAGTCGGGCGAGACCGCGGAGACCATGGCGCAGTTCCTGGTCGTGCGCGACCGGCTGCTGCGCGAGCTGGGCGCGGTCGACTACAAGCAGCACCTGATCGTCACCACCGACGCGGAGCACGGGGTGCTCCGGCAGATCGTCAACGACGAGGGCTTCCGCTCCCTCGCCGTGCCGAGCGGCGTGGGCGGGCGCTTCTCGGTCCTCTCCGCCGTCGGGCTCTTTCCCGCGGCGGCGGCCGGCGTCGACGTGGGAGAGCTGCTCGCCGGTGCCGCGCACATGGACGAGCGGGGGAAGGCGGCGGCGAAGCCGCTCGAGGCTCCGGCGCTGGCGCTGGCGGGGGTGCTCTTCCTCCTCGCCACCCGGCACGCGAAGCCGATCGTGGTCCTGATGGCGTACTGCGAGCGCCTGGCGACGACCGCCGACTGGTTCTGCCAGCTCTGGGCGGAGAGCCTGGGCAAGGAGCAGGACCTCTCCGGACGCACCGTCGAGTGGGGGCAGACGCCCGTGCGCGCGCTCGGCGCCGCCGACCAGCACTCGCAGCTCCAGCTCTACGCGGAGGGTCCGCGGGACAAGGTCGTCCTCTTCGTGCGCGTCGAGGATCACGGCGCGGCGGTCGACCTGCCGACCACCTACCAGGACCTGGAGGGCGTCGGGTATCTCGGCGGTCACTCGCTCGGCGAGTTGCTCAACGCCGAGCAGCGAGCCACCGAGCTGGCGCTCGCCAAGCGCGGGCGGCCGAGCGCGACGCTCGTCCTCCCGGCGGTGAACGCCTTCACCCTCGGGCAGCTCCTCTACCTGCTCGAGATGGCGACCGTCGCGGTGGGCGGGCTGGCCGGTGTCGACACCTTCGGGCAGCCCGGGGTCGAGGAGGGGAAGCGGCTCGCCTACGGGCTCATGGGGCGTCCGGGCTTCGAGGCGCAGCGCGCCGAGGTGGAGGCCTGGCTGGCGCGCAAGGACGCGCGCTTCGTCGTGTAGGCGTGGGCAAGATCGCGATCCTGCCGCCGGCCGTGCAGGGGCAGATCGCGGCCGGCGAGGTGATCGAGCGGCCGGCGTCGGTGGTGAAGGAACTGGTCGAGAACGCCCTCGATGCCGGCGCGCGGCACGTAGACGTGCGGCTGGCGGCGGGCGGGCTCGAGCTGATCGCCGTGCGCGACGACGGCGAGGGCATGGCCGCCGAGGACGCGCTGGTCGCCTTCGCACGCCACGCGACCAGCAAGCTCGCGCGCGCCGAGGACCTGCCCGACGTCACCACGCTCGGCTTCCGCGGCGAGGCGCTACCCAGCATCGCGGCGGTGGCGCGCGTGCGGCTGGTGACGCGCCGGGCGGTGGAGGCGGGCGGGGTTGCCGTCGAGGCCGACGCGGGCGGCGCGCGGCCGGCGGGCGCCGCGGGTGCACCCGCGGGCACCAGCGTAGAGGTGCGGGACCTGTTCGCTGCCACGCCGGCGCGGCGGAAGTTCCTGCGCGGCGCCGCCACCGAGGTGGGTCACGTGGTCGACGTGCTGACGCGTCTCGCGGTCGCGAGCCCCGCCGTCGGCGTGCGCCTCGAGCACGACGGGCGCGAGGTGCTCGCCTTCCCGCCCGTCGGCGACGTGCGTCAGCGTCTCGTGCAGGTGCTCGGGCGCGAGCGCGCCACTGGCCTCGTGTCGGTCGAGGCGGCGGCCGGCGGCTACGGGCTGGCGGGCTTCCTCGCCCCCCCGCGCGAGACGCTCGCCAGCGCGCGCCTGGTGTGGACCTACGTCGCCATCGGCGGCGCGGCGAGCGGGCGGTGGGTGCGCGACCGCCTCCTCCTGCGCGCCGTGCTCGACGGCTACGCGTCGCTCGTGATGCGCGGACGCTATCCCATCGCGGTCCTCTTCCTGGCCGTCCCGCCCGGCGAGGTCGACGTGAACGTGCATCCCGCGAAGCTCGAGGTCCGCTTCCGGACCCCGGCGGCGGTGCATCAGCTGATGGTGCCGGCGCTCCGGGCGCGCCTGGCGACCGCGCTCGCCCCGCTGCCCGGGACGCCGGCAGCGGTCGTGCGCGAGGCGGCGCCCGTCTACGCCGCGCCGCCGTCGGGCGGCGAGCCGGCGCGGGAGCCCCCGGCGCAGACCCCGCTCTGGGCACCCGCGCCGCACGGGTTTGCGTCGCTCCGCTTCATCGGCCAGATCTTCGACGGCTACCTCCTCTGCGAGGGCGAGGGACGGGTGGTGCTCATCGACCAGCATGCGGCCCACGAGCGGGTCGTGTTCGAGCGCTTGCGCGCCGAGTTCCGGGCCGGCGGGGTCGCGCGCGATCGCCTGCTGGTGCCGGAGACGATCGCGCTCGCGGCGGCCGAGTCGGCGGTGCTCGTCGAGCACGCCGGGGCGCTCGCCGCGGTCGGCCTCGAGGGCGAGCCGTTCGGCGACGGCACGTTCCTCCTGCGCACCGTGCCGCGGCTGCTCCGCGGACGCGACGTGGGGGCGCTGGTGCGCGCCGT
>WNFA01009260.1_pt1 | contig 11837 bp, 6 predicted proteins | sample 5400481 | NCBI WGS metagenome assembly WNFA01 (sample SAMN13153340, study PRJNA577476) | soil metagenome | isolation source: 120 cm saprolite under Douglas fir tree site 2 hole 1 replicate 2 | place: USA:California | collected 2015-04-18
CCGCTTCTGGAGGGCTTCGTGGATGGTGGCTTCGGTGATCTTCGTGGTTGCCGCTGGAGACGCGGCTAGCCGCGTCTCTACGGAAAGGGAGGCGCCAGTCAGCGAGGCGGCTACTTCAAGGGCGTTGTAGGCGCCGCGGGCGTCTCCGCTCGAGTATGCGGCAATCTTGCGAAGACTTTCTTCAGACGCTTCGAGATGCATCTGGCCAAGGCCGCGCTCAGTATCGGTGAGTGCGCGGCGCAGAAGAACGACAATCTGATCTTCGGTCAACGGCTTCAGTACATAGACGCGGCAGCGCGACAGCAGCGCGGAGTTGATTTCGAAGGACGGATTTTCGGTGGTGGCGCCGATCAGGCGAATGCTGCCTTTCTCCACGTGCGGGAGGAAGGCGTCCTGCTGAGCTTTGTTGAAGCGGTGAATTTCGTCGACGAAGACGATGGTGCGCGTGCCGTACTGGCGGGCGCGTTCGGCGTCGCTCATGACCTGCTTGATTTCCTTGATCCCGGCAAGAACGGCGGAGAACTCGATGAAGTCCGCCTTGGTGATGCGGGCAATGATCTTGGCTAGAGTGGTTTTGCCCGTGCCGGGAGGACCCCAGAAGATCATCGAGGTGGGGTCGTCGCGCTCGATCTGCACGCGCAGCGGTTTGCCGGGCCCGACCAGGTGCTCCTGTCCGACGAATTCATCGAGCGTGCGCGGGCGCATGCGGTCGGCCAGCGGGCGCGCGCCCGCGGTGGCGGGAGTGTCGTTCGGGATGGGTGCGAACAGGTTCACAGGATCATTTCACCACAGAGACACGGAGACACAGAGAAAAACCAAAGAACTCATGCCTTGGCTTTTCTCCGTGTCTCTGTGCCTCTGTGGTGAGATCTCTCATTTGCGATTTCTCGCCGCCTCGTACAGCACGATGCTGGCGGCGACTCCGGCGTTGAGCGATTCGTTTCGTCCATTTGCCGCGTGAGTTCACGGGACAGACCCGCGCCCTCATTGCCTATGAAGATCGCGAGCGGCAGAGTCCATGAGATCTCGGGCAGCGGAGTTCCCTGGTGCGAGGAAGTTGCCAGCAGGCGAACGCTGCGTGCGCGCAGCAGCGGAATCAGTTCCGCAGACGGAATCCGCAGGAAAGGCAAGCGGAAGATTGAACCAGCCGAACCGCGCAGAACTTTCGAGTTGTAAGGACTGACGGTTCCTTCGGTCAGAAAAACTCCGGCGGCGCCAAACGCTTCCGCGGAGCGCAGGATGGTGCCCAGGTTGCCGGGATCCTGCAAGCCAGCGGCCACGACCAACGGGAGGTCGTCGCAGCGGTCAAGGAGTTGAACCGAAGAGAATGCCTCCGGCTTGAGCAGGGCCGCCACGCCCTGGGGCGCGTCGCTCGGCACGATGGAATTGAAGAGTGCATTCGGCAAGACAAGCGTTTCGGTTCGGGCGTTGATCTGGGAGAGAAGTTTTTCGGCGAGAGGGCGCGCCGATTCGCTGAAGAATACGGTCTCCAAGTGCTGGCCGCTGCGCAAGGCTTCTTCGATCAGCTTGACGCCTTCGATGGCGCACTCGCCGTGGGCCGTCAGTTCGGCGCGGCGGAATGCAAGCCGCAATTCTTTTAGCCGCTGGTTGTGGCGCCCGGCGACGGGATGCAAGCGGTCCACCTGATTGCGAGTTCGCGCGGCCTTCGCGTCTTGCTTCATAAGTTGGTTGCGAGATCGGGATTAAGATCAGGATAATACGAGTGTCCGTTCGAGCAGCCAAGGAATTTGGGTCGCGAGTTCTTCGGCGCCTGCCCGGCACTCAGATAGAATCGTTCTCGCACCCACGATTGCTAACTCACGACGATTGCTAACTCATAATGACCAAAACGCTCAACATCGCCCTCGTCTCCGCCTTTCTTCTCGCACTGCTGGTCGCCCTGCTCGCCGCAACCAATCCCGCCGCCGACTCCCAGGAAGCGGCCCGCCTCAACAACATCGGCGTTGCTTACATGAACCAGCAGCTCTTTGAAAAAGCCTTGAAGACGTTCGACGCGGCGGCAGCCAAAGATCCGGGGTTAGCGGTGACCACTGTCAATCGCGGGGTGGCGTTGCTCAACCTGCAGCGCGTTGAGGAGGCGAAGGCGCTGCTGGAAAAAGCTACCGCGAAAAATCCCAAAGATGCTCACGCCTGGTACAACCTCGGCCTTTATTACAAAAACTCCGCCGATGCGAGCGCGGCCGTCGATGCGTTCCGTCGCGTTACTGAAATTGATCCGAACGATGCCGACACCTGGTACTTCATGGGATCGACCTACGCGCAACTCAAGCAATTTCCGGAAGCAATCGGCGCCTTCGCAGCCGCGTTGAAGATCGACCCGCTGCACGCGTCGGCTCAGTTTGGACTGGCGCGGGCTTACCAGCAATCCGGGCAATCCGACCCCGCGCATGAGGCGATGAAGAAATTCCAGTACATCACGCAGAACAAGCTGGGCGCGCCCATCAGCCTGGCCTATGGCGAGCAGGGGAAATATTCGCGTGCGGAAGAATCGCCGGTGGTGGTGGAGAAGGTGGGAGCGGGGATTGCGGTTAGGTTTGTCGATGTGACATCGGAAGCGGGGATCGCACCGACGCTCGGAGCGCAAATAGGAGGGGCGGCGAGCTATTTTGCTCCGGGTGCCTGTTTTCTGGATTACGACGGTGACGGCAAGATAGATTTGTTCCTGCCCGATAACGGCACTCAAGGAGGGATGTCGCTCTATCACAATCTGGGAAACGGGAAATTTGAGAACGTCACGAAGAAAGCCGGTCTTGAGCGTTTTGCCGAAGGTTTTTCCTGTACGGCGGGTGACTACGATAATGACGGATTTACCGATCTGGCGGTGGTTCTCCGCGACCGGATTCTCCTCCTGCACAATGAAAAAGATGGCACGTTCAAAGATGTGACCCAACAGGCTGGCCTGCCCACTGGGATGTCCACGTCAACGCACCAGAGTGCGGCAAAGCTGCCAGGTGCGTCATTTGTCGGGCCAGCAGAGGCTTTGGGCGTAACGTTCATAGACTATGATCACGACGGCGACCTTGACCTGTACGTTACAAAACTGGTTCCAGTGAGATTGCCGGACACATCTGAGAACGTCTGGTCTGAAACCCTACCGCCTGGCGGCGGCAATACTATGTGGCGTAACAACGGGAACGGAACCTTCACAGCCGCACCTGAAGTGGGTATGGCAGGCAATACCGGAAGCATTGCGGCTGTGGGAACAGACTATAACAATGATCGGGCTGTGGATGTAGTCCTGACCGGCGGGCCCAAAGGTGCGACAATCTTCGAAAATCCGCGCGAAGGGATGTTCAAGGTCCAGGAGTTATGGCCTGATCGTGGACCCGCGCGGGCAACCGGAGTCGCCGTCCTTGACTTCGATCACGACGGATGGATGGATCTCGCCTTCACTCACAGCACTGACCCTGGTTTTACGTTGTGGCGAAATAATCACGGCAAGGGTTTTGAGCAGGTAGACTTTCCCTCGCCCAATTGGGTTCGCGCCTACGGGGTCGCTGCCATCGACTACGACAACGACGGCTGGGTCGATCTCGTCGCGGTCGGCGAGACGAAAGACGGCAAGGGTGAAGTCCGCCTCTTTCGTAATCTCGGGCCGGACGGCTTCAAAGATGTCACCGTCGAAACCGGACTCGACAAGATTCAGCTCAAAGAGCCGCGCGCCATCATCGCCGGCGACTGGCGCCGTCGACCTTTTGATCACGCAAAACCACGGCCCCGCCGTGCTGCTCCACAACGAAGGTGGCAACAAGAACAACTCGCTGCGACTCGCGCTCAAGGGGCTGAACGATAACAAAAGTGCCATCGGCACGAAAGTTGAAGTCTTCTCCGCTGGCTTGCGGCAGAAGTTTGAGGTGTACGGATCGTCCGGCTACCTCGGACAGAACTCGCCCTACTTGACCATTGGCCTTGGCCAAGCTAAAGAAGCCGATGTGGTTCGCATGCTGTGGCCAACCGGCGTGCTGCAGGATGAAATCGGAGTCGCCGCCAACAAGGTGCACAACTTTACTGAGATGGATCGCCGCGGTAGTTCTTGTCCAACGTTGTTTGCGTGGGACGGTCACGAATATCAGTTGGTCGGCGATATGCTTGGCGCGGGTGTCGTGGGACATTGGATCGCGGCGGGTGACGGCAGCGTCGTCCCTCAGGGGCTAAAGCCCGCATCGTTCCAGAGCCTTAGCGGCACGGCTGAAGCCGTGCCCTTCCCGAGTGCTGAAACCGTGCCCTACCCAAAACCGAATGCTGACGTCGCGCCTAGCCAAAAACCGACTTATGAAACCAGCTCTAAGGTTGTGCGTAACATTGCCCGTCCTACCGAAGCTATCAAGCTCGGCCGCAGCCGGCTCCGCGAAAAAGATGGCAAGCTGAGCTTTCGCTTTATGGAGCCACTTGAAGAATCCGTGTACCTCGATCAGGTGCAATTGCTCGCGGTCGATCATCCCGCCGAGGTCGATGTTTATCCCAACGAATATTTCGCCAGCAATCCGCCGTACCCGCCGTTCAAGGTTGTATTTAGCCGCGATGCGCGTCCGCCCGCCGGTGCGTGGGACGAGCACGGGCACAACGTGCTCCCCGATCTGCTCGCGCATCGCTATTTCGGCGACTTCAAAGTGCTTTCATTTTTGGGCTTCACCGAGCCCCATAGCCTGGAGCTTGATCTCGGCGAGCCCTACCGCGGCGGTCCTCTGTGGCTGCTGCTGCATGGCGAGATCGAATATTTCTCCGCGACTAGCATGTACGCCGCGGATCAAGCGCACCTGCGGCCGTTTGCGCCGTATGTCGAGGCGCTAGTCTCGACGGGGAGCTCGACAGGGAACGCCGGAAAAGAAAAATGGGTCCGCGTCATAAATGACATGGGATTCCCAGCGGGCGGCGCGCGCACCATGACGGCCGATCTTACTGGCAAGCTTCCGCTGGGCACGCGGCGCATTCGCATCACCACAAATCTGCAAATCTACTGGGACAACATTCTGATCAGCCGGACGAGCCAGGAGCAAAGCCAGGATCAGAGGGCCCGCCTGACGCCGGTTCTGCTCGCGCGCGCGGAACTGAATTTCCACGGATTCCCGCTGAAGATCGAAGACCAGCCGCCAGGCAACGTGAAATACATTTACGAAAAGGCCAGCGCCACCGGCCCTTACACGCGTCCCGCCGGCGCTTACACTCGCTATGGCGATGTGCGGCCACTGCTTGACTCGATTGACGACAAGTTTGTCGTCTTCGGATCGGGCGATGAAGTTGCGCTGGATTTCGATCCGGCGAAGCTGCCCGCCTTGCCTCGCGGGTGGGTGCGCGACTATTTCTTCGTCGCCAACGGATACGAAAAAGATATGGACTTCTATGCCTACCGCGGCGATTCGGTCGAGCCGCTGCCATTCCGTGATATGCACACTTATCCGTATCCCGGACAATCTTTTCCGGCCGATGCCGAGCACTTGAACTACTTGCTCGAATACAACACCAGGTTCATGTCGGGGAATGAGGCGAGCGGATATTCGTTCCAGTACCCTAAGCGATGATTTTGTCATGGTGATATTTTTTGTCGTCCTGCGCGAAGCGAAGGATCTGCTGTCTCTTGCAGCGGGAAAAGAGCAGGTCCTTCGCTTCGCTCAGGATGATAATCCAAAATTGAAGTAATGGAATCGCGCTACAATCGCACTGCATGCGGGCCGGCCAGATTACGATTTCGTTGATCGCTTTTACCGGCCTGCTATCAGCCCAGACCGCGCCGCAAGGCTCGATGGGTGCCGCTACGAAAATTCCTCCTGCGCGCGCTGAAAAGAAATCGCTGGCGCCCAAACTCACCGCCCCCGTTCCAATCTTCCGCGACAGCGCAACTCAGGCTGGTCTGACCGCCTCCCACATCTCCTCTCGCGAAAAATACTATGTTATCGAGTCCATGAGCGGCGGGGTGGGTCTGTTCGACTGCGACAATGACGGCAAACTCGACATCGTGATGGTCAACGGCTCGACGGTCGATCGCTATAAACAGGGTGGCGATCTCCTCGTCACGCTCTGGCATCAGGACGCGGGCCTGAAGTTCACCGACATCACGGAGAAAGCCGGACTCACGCGCAAAGGTTGGGGCATGGGCGTTGCCGTCGCCGACTTCGACAACGATGGCAACCTCGATCTCTTCGTGACTGGCTACGGCGGCAATGCGCTTTATCGCAACAAAGGGAATTGCACTTTCGAAGACGTCACTGACAAGGCTGGAGTGCGTGGAGGCGGCTTTTCTACGGGCGCGGCTTGGGCGGATTACGACCGCGATGGCAACGTCGATTTGTTCGTCTCACGATATGTTCACGTGGACATGAACGACCTGCCTGCCTTCGGCTCAACCAAGTTCTGCCAGTTCAAAGGTGTGCCGGTGCAGTGCGGGCCGTGGGGAATGGAGGGCGAGACCGATCTGCTCTACCACAATCACGGTGAAGGCACGTTTGAAGAAGTGTCGAAAAAAGCTGGGGTTGATGATCCCGAAAAATACTACGGACTGGGCGCGACCTGGGGCGACTACGATAACGACGGCTGGCCCGATCTGTTCGTCGCGGATGACGCCACTCCCAATCATCTCTATCACAATAATCGCAACGGGACGTTTAGTGACGAGGCCATGGTCGGCGGCATCGCGCTGAACAGTGAAGGGCAGGCGCTCGGCTCCATGGGCGTGACTTGGGGCGACTACGACCACAGCGGCCGCCTCTCGATGTTCATTACTGAATTTGCCGACCAGCCCAACACGCTTTATCGCAACCAGGCGGCGCGGGGATTCGAAGATGTCGCCATGCCATCGCATCTCGGGCAGCCCAGCTTGCCACTGGTGGGCTGGGGTACGGCGTTTTTCGATATGGACAACGACGGCTGGCTCGACCTGTTCGTGGGGAACGGACACGTCTATCCGCAGATGGACAACGTGAAGGGAAGCGCCGCCTACGCCCAGCCGATGCTGTTGCATCGCAACCTGCGCAACGGAACGTTCGAAGAAGTTTCGAAGGCGGCTGGGTTAGCCGACATGCCGGTGAAATCCCGGCGGGGAGCCGCTTTTGGAGACATCGCTAACAACGGCAACGTTGACATCGTTTTGCTCAACGTGGGCGAGCCGCCGTCGCTGTTGCTTAACACAAATAGAATCCCGAACCACCGTGTGCTGTTCCGTCTGGTGGGAACCAAGAGCAATCGCGCGGCGATCGGTGCGCGCGTCACCATTCATGCCGGAGGGATGACGCAGTTCGACGAAGTGCGCGGCGGCGGAAGTTATCTTTCGCAGAACGATCTGCGCCTTCATTTCGGGCTGGGGTCGGCGGCAAAGATTGACTTGGTTGAAGTGCGTTGGCCGTCCGGCAAGACGGAAAGCTTCAAGGACGTGGCCGCGGACAAGATCTACGCCATCACGGAGGGGCAGGGGATTAAGGAGACGGTCGCTTTGCCTGCTCCCGAATCGATTTCTTTCTAACCTGAAGGCGGGCGCATGGCTTCATTGCTGCCGCGCTTTCGCCAGATCTTTCCAGGTCACGAGCACGAATCCCTGCTCCTTTAGGAACTGCCGGAACTCCGCGCTCTTCACCATATTCAGGTCGCGTTGACGCCAGGCTGCGCCCCAATCGGGATGGTCCCAGGTGGCGCCGCGCATTTCCTCGTCGTCGTAGGCTAGATGCACAATGAGTTGATATACACCCGGCGGGAGTGGCGCAAGTTGCTTCTTGTACCAGTCGAGCCAATCTTTGCTGTTGGGCGCGACGCCGGGCTCCATGGTGACGACGCGTTGTACCGTGGCCTCCTCCGCGGTCACAGAACTTCCTGCGGGCGAGCCATGAGTTCCCGAGGGTTCCAAAAGAATCGGGAGTTTGTATTCGTCGCGCAGTTTTCGGTACACGCCGAAGAGTTCGCCAGAGGACACCATGCCGGCCATGTGCATATCAAGGTGTGTGACCGGAATGCCCGCGTTTTTCGCGCGGTCAATCTGCGAGTGCAATTCGTATTCCACGTCCGGCATCTTCGCGCGTTGGGTAACGTCGGGCGTGTCGAGGGGAAAGTATCCATGGGTATCGACGAGGCTAGGGACTCTGCCCACGCCGCTGACCGGGCCCCAGCGCAGATCGGTCCACTCACTGGTCAACGCCAGGTGGATGCCGAGATCGGCGTTCGGATGCTGTTTCGCCCAACGCGCCACCTCGGGAAACCACGGGCAGGGGACAAGGATGCTGGCGGAAGTAATCCAGCCCTTTTCGAGAGCCTCGAACGTGGCGCGGTTGACGGAGTGATTCATGCCGAGATCGTCCGCGTGAATCACCAGCAGACGCGCAGAGGCGGTATAGCTTAGCCGTTCTTGGACGGTTTTACTTTCGATGGTCTGGGCGAGGTTGACTTGGACAAAGCCAAGGCAGATAGGAAAGAGCAAGAGTAGAAGACGCATTCTTTGGTTCATGATGGTCGACCTGCACTCCGCTGATTCCGCCGAAATCCTGAGTTTTACCAAAACTCGGCAAGAATCGTTTTAATGCAATGTTTTTTCGTTGACAGAATATCCCTTCCGTATAGAATTCGAGAGGAATTTTGTGGACTGCGGCTGGGTCTAGTTGCGACCCGCGAGTAAGCCTTCCCCGAACCCCGTTATCTCCGCAGGATAATGGGGTTTTGTTTTGAGATCGTGAATGAGTTCTACTGCCAACCCGCCCGCTGACGTGCCGCGCCTGAGGCGCACGCTCACGCTCTGGGACTTGATTCTGTATGGCGTCATCGTAATTCAACCGGTTGCCCCCATGTCGGTATTCGGGGTGCTCAGCGATCGCGGACATGGGCACGTGGTCACGACGATCCTGATCGCGATGGTAGCGATGCTGTTTACCGCCATTAGCTATGGCCGTATGGCGCGCGCCTATCCCAGCGCCGGTTCGGCCTTCACCTACGTCGGCCAGGAAATCAATCCCGCTCTGGGTTACGTTACCGGTTGGAGCATGGTGATGGATTACATGCTCAATCCGATCATCTGCACGATCTGGTGCAGCCAGCAGGCGCACGTGTTTGCTCCCGGCGTGCCCTACTGGGCGTGGGCGGTCTTCTTTGCGATGGTGTTTACGCTCCTGAACGTCCAAGGAGTGAAAACTTCGGCCCGGGTGAACTCGGCGCTGGCGGCGGCGATGGGCGTGGTGATTGCCATTTTCTTTGTGGTCGCGGCGCGCTACATCTTTGGGCATCCGCACGATGGCGCTGGCTTCTATACGCGACCCTTCTACGACCCGACGCTATGGAACACGAAGGCCGTGCTCGGTGGAACATCGATCGCGGTACTCACTTACATCGGATTCGACGGCATCTCCACGCTCTCGGAGGAGGCGGAAAACCCACGGCGCAATATTCTGCTGGCAACGGTGCTGACCTGCCTCGTGATCGGCATTCTATCTGCCATTGAGGTCTACGTCGCGCAGTTGATCTGGCCCGCATCGCAGCCTTTTCCGGACGTCGACACGGCCTTCGTTCACGTCGCCGGCCGCGCCTGGAAGCCGATGTTCGGCATTATCGGCTTCACTCTGCTGGTCGCCAACTTCGGATCGGGCATGGGCTCGCAGATCGGCGCTGCCCGCCTGCTCTACGGTATGGGACGAAGCAATGCGCTGCCGAAATCGTTCTTCGGAGTCGTGGATGCGAAGCAGCGCGTGCCTCGGAATAACGTCTTGTTTGTGGGTGCGGTCGCGCTAATCGGCGCGTTCGTGATGAGTTACGGTCTCGGCGCGGAGATGCTCAATTTCGGCGCGCTCATCGCCTTCATGGGTGTGAATGCTGCCGCTTTCATGCGCTATGTGGTGCGCGACAAGAAGTGGACGCCCTCGTTCGTCCTGCCACCCGTTCTTGGCTTTGTGATCTGTTTTTTACTCTGGCTCAGTCTTAGTGCTAAGGCCAAGATCGCCGGTACCATCTGGATGGTCGCGGGAATCGCCTTTGGGGCCTGGAAGACACGCGGCTTCCGGGGAGACTTGGTCAACTTTGATCTGCCCGCGGAAGAGTGAGAGAAGTTAGACCCGAGCGAAGCGAGGGATCTGCGGTCCGCCGCGAAAATGCAGATCCCTCGCTTGGCTCGGGATGACAATTCCTCAAGAAAGCCTATTCCACGTTCCAGCCGCTCACTTCGACCTCTGGTCTCGCCGCTCCCATGCCGCTCGCGCGATACGTTGCCGTGATCTCCCGCTTTTCACGGGGCAGCAACGAAATGTAATTGTCCTGCCAGACAACCGGTAGTATTTCCTCGCCGCCTTTGCCCTTGTTGAGCTTCAAACGCACGAAGAACGCTAGGGACGTGCCGGGATTCTCGACGGTGACATGGGTTACCAGATCTACGCCCTTGGTTTCGCTGCGGCTCGATACGTTCAGCTTTACCTTGGGCAACAGCGCGAGCGAGGTGTAGTCCGCATACGACGCGGTCGGAGTCGTGTACCAGTTTGACTTTGACCAGTCGAGCGTTTCCGGTTTCGTCGAGAGCCAATAGAAGTTCGACCCGACTGGCTTGCCGCTGCCATCGGTGATACGAAGATCGAGGAAGTAGGTTGGCGACAGTCCCTCGATCGGCGGCAGCTCAAACACTTTCGCGGTGCTGTCGGCGGCGGCATCGAGCGAAGCGTCCTTCGAAAACTTCTGCGTTCCATCCAGATTGAACACGCGTGCCGCCAGCTTCAGGCCCTTGGCATCCACATAGTTGCTGCTCACGAGCCACACCGAGTGGTCGTCGTATCCATAGATCGGGTCGAGCGTCTGCATCGCTTTCTTCGCGCCGAAATATCCGCCGCCCGGCCGCAAATAGTAATCGTAGAGATGCCAGATCATCGAGGGCCACGCGTTATTCAGCATCCACTGGATGACTCCCGTCGATGTGTATTTGTTGCGGCTGTAGGCCTCGTACATGGCGCGCACGCCTTCGTATGTCATGAGCTGCGATTTGTAGGTGAAGTCTTCGGCGCTGCCAGCCTTTCCATAGCGCGCGGTCAGTGCGTCGGTGAACACTTGTGTCGTCTTGAAGGCGCCGCCGCCCGCGTGGAAATTCCAGTACTCATCCAACGGCCCACCCACCGTCCAAAGATGATCTTTGGGAATCATGCGCTCAACGCTCTCAATCGGCGGAACCGCCGGTCCCATGCTGGTTTCCGTGTTGAAGCCGTAGGCGCCTCCACATCCGCCGGCGTTGCATGACCTTTCTTCCGTATGAAGATGCGGATCCGCCGCCCAATAGGAAGGCGCCACGTATTCATACGGCCCGCTCATTTTCACGCCGCTTCCGCCTGTCAGCGTGGTTGGCTTCGCCGTGGCGGAAGACACGATCGGATTCGGCCATCGCAGGTCGGATTCAATCTTCAGGTACATCTCTTCCACGTCCGGCGGAGGAGGATTGTCGCTGCCATTCAGCCACATCACAAGGCTCGGATGGCTCCTCAGTCGGTAGATCTGATCGCGCAAGGAGGACTTCGCGATCTCGAAGTCCTCATCTTTCCAGCTTCCCCAGTGCTCCCAGAAATCGCAGCAGCACCAGCCAGCCATCACCAGGATGCCTTCGCGGTCGGCCATCTCAAAGAATTCCTCGGTCTCGAGTTTGCCTTCCAGCCGCACCGTATTCAGCCCGATGTCGCGCACGTAACGGAACTCATCGGCGAGCCGCTCTGAGGTCTCGCGAAGAATCATGTCGGGCGTCCAACCGCCGCCGCGAATCAGGATGTTCTTGCCATTGATCTTGAACAGGCGTTTCAGGCGATCCGGCGCCTGCTCGGAGACTTCGGATGTGATCTCGCGAATACCGAACTTCGTATGGGACGCGTCGGAGAGCGTGCCGTCCA
>WNFA01004354.1_pt1 | contig 11832 bp, 10 predicted proteins | sample 5400481 | NCBI WGS metagenome assembly WNFA01 (sample SAMN13153340, study PRJNA577476) | soil metagenome | isolation source: 120 cm saprolite under Douglas fir tree site 2 hole 1 replicate 2 | place: USA:California | collected 2015-04-18
CGCCGCTGCCGCTATCTGAGCGACGAGGAGCGCGCGGTAAATGATGCTGCCGGCCTCACATCGACGGTACGCTTTGCCATGCCTCTGGACGGTGAGACAGTCGTCCACGACGAGCTGCATGGCGACATCACCTTCAAGAATGCCGACATTGACGATAAAATCATACTCAAATCAGATGGTTTGCCAACGTACCATCTCGCCCACATCGTCGATGACCACTTGATGGGGATAACGCACCTTCTGCGTGCCGAAGAATGGATCTCCAGCGCACCATGGCATATACACATCTGGAATGCATTGGGATGGCAACCACCATTATTCTACCATGTCCCGGATGTGCTTGGGAAAGATAAAAAGAAACTTAGCAAGCGACACGCCGCACCCTCCTGGAAAGAGTTACAACAAAGGGGCTTTTTGCCAGAGGCAGTCTTCAACTTCCTGGCCCTCCTCGGTTGGTCATATGATGATAAAACGGAGTTTTTTACACGCGAAGAGTTGATTAGGGCCTTTTCATTAGATCGTATCGGCATTTCTGGCGGCATTCTCGACATGGAGAAGCTCGAATGGATGAATGGGGTCTATATTCGCAATTTGTCTCTGGAGGAGTTCACACAGCGCACAATTCCCTATATGGAGCGTCCAGAGGTCGATGGTGGATTACAGGATAGTATCTCGCGCCCGCTTGATTTTGACTACACCTCACGTGTCCTCTCTTTAGAGCAAGAGCGTTTGAGAACACTGGGTGAGGCAGCGCATGCGGTCTCATTCTTCTACTCCGACGACCTGGCCTTCGAAACGGCCTTGCTGATCCAAAAAGGTATGGATGCAGAGCGCACAAAGGCAGCTCTTTTGAGCGCACAGAAACTGTTAGCAGGCCAAGAACATTGGGAACACAGTGCTCTTGAAACGCCCATGCGGGAGTTAGCGGTAGAGCTTGGTCTGAAAACGGGACAACTTTTCGGCTCTATTCGCGTAGCAATTAGTGGCCGCATAGCAACGCCTCCTCTTTTCCAGATGATGGAGGTGCTTGGGCGCGAGCGCACAATGCTGCGTATTGAGCAAGCAATCGAGCGCCTTTAGAAAAAAGAATTGAGATGAAATGTCCCAGAGAGACTATATTCTGAGGATAGTTGAAGAGTTCGGTAGAGCATTGGCCCAGGTGCTATATAACAGGCAAATCAAAGATTATGCTGCAGCTCATAAACTCATCGATGAGCAATGTAAACAAGCATTTGGTATGGGCATCGGTTTCATGCGCTCAGTACCTGAAGAGACCTTGCTTTCTATGTTCACATCATTCGATACCCTGGATACCGAAAAATGCTGGTTGCTAGCCATTCTCTTCAGAGCCGAAGGTGACATTTACCAGGATCAAGGGAACACCAGTGAAAGTTATTACAGCTATATCAGGGCTTTAAACCTTGTTCTCAAGGTTTTGTTACTTGATACGACTAGTAGTGGCAAAGACGTTGTTCCAGAGCTTGATGATCTTCTCTCCAGTTTAAGCGATTACGAGCTTCCGACAAGCACTAAGTTGCTACTTTTCCAGTATTTTGATCATGCTGATAAGTATGCCAGGGCTGAGGATCTGCTGTTCGAGATGCGCGAAGCAGGCGATCACGGGGGAGAGATACTTGCCCGTGGAACCGCCTTCTATCAACGGCTCAAGAGGAAAAGTGATGCGGAGTTGAGGGCGGGTAATTTCTCAAGGGAAGAGGTAGAAGAGGGTTTGGCGCGCTTGGAGTGGATGAGAAGTTAGGCAGGTCTGCTATTCCTCAACGCTGGACGCTCACAGGGGTGGAAATCGGCGGCCGAAAATCTTGCAGAGTTCAAGCTGATAGTGTATAGTATATCCAACATACAAGGCGATTGGGCATCGACTTCTCTCATCCTGTTTTGAATATTCTCGCGTAAAAAGCACTTACACCCGGTAATCATTCAATCTGATTGCTACTCTAATGCGGCTCTTAAGAGGATGTGCATGCTGCTTCTCCAGGACATCGCAGTCACTTACCACAACATTGTTCCGGCCGTGCAGGGTATCACACTAGAGGTACCGGATAAGAAGGTGGTAGCCTTGCTGGGCGCGAACGGAGCTGGTAAATCCACTACCTTGCGCGCCATCTCTGGCCTACTAAACTTCCACAAAGCCAGCATTATACGTGGATCCATCCTCTTTGATGGTGAGCGCATCGATCGCTTGAATGCCACTCAGATTGTTCAACGTGGCGTTGCCCAAGTTCTGGAGGGACGCCGACTCTTTGCTGACCTGACCGTGGATGAGAATCTACGGACAGGTGCGATTGCTTCACGCGATCATGCTGCCATACGGCATGCTTATGATCGCGTGATGGAACTCTTTCCATTACTGCGCGAGCGCCGCAAAAGCGTCGCGGGTTACCTCTCCGGCGGTGAGCAGCAGATGCTCGCTATTGGCCGCGGTTTGATGACAAACCCCAAATTGCTGTTACTGGATGAACCCTCCCTCGGCCTGGCACCATTCATGGTCCAGCAGATTCGCTCCATTATTGTCGAAATCAACGCCAGTGGCACAGCCGTTCTGCTGGTGGAGCAGAACGCGCAGATGGCGCTCTCCATTGCGAACTTTGGCTATGTCCTTGAAACCGGCAAGGTTGCGCTGGCGAAGCGTGCTGCGGATCTCTTGCAGGAAGAAAGTGTACGGAAGTTTTACCTGGGGTTGCACGAAGGTGAAGAACGCAGCATGGCCACGATCCGACAACACCGGCCTCAGAGGAGGTGGTCCAAATGAACGAGCTACCTGCCGGGGTGAACGCACCCAAAGAACACACAACGGTGCCCCCACTGCTCTCAATTGAAGGGATATCGGTACGTTTTGCAGGCGTCAAGGCACTCACTGACGTCTCTTTCCAGGTAATGCCTGGGGAGTTGTTCGCTGTGATCGGTCCCAATGGTGCGGGCAAAACATCACTGTTCAATGTTCTCTCACGTGTCTATCAGCCTGTTGCAGGCAAAGTGACTTTCGATGGGCGCGACCTGCTGAAGCTAAAAACACCTCAGGTGGCACGCGCCGGCATTGCCCGCACCTTCCAGAATCTTGGACAATTTCCTTCCACGACAGTACTGGATTACCTGCTAGTGGGTCGGCACACACGTATGCACAGCGGCATCCTGCGCGGCGGAATCTACATAGGCATGACCTTCAATGAAGAGAAGAAGAACCGCGCCTATTGCTTACACTTGCTCGATCTGCTGGGGTTAAATCACGTAAGCAACTATCCATTAGGAAGTCTGCCATACGGTCTACAAAAGCGAGTCGACCTCGCCCGTGCTCTGGCGCTGGAACCGAGGTTGTTATTGCTTGATGAGCCGGTAGCTGGGATGAGCCTGGAAGAAACTGAGGACATCGCATCGGTTATTCTGGACATCAAGGAGCAGCTTGGTGTCACTCAGATTCTGGTCGAGCATGATATGGCAGTTGTCATGGGTATTGCTGATCGCATCCTCGTGCTTGATTTCGGGCGAGTTATCGCGCAGGGCGTTCCGGCTGAGATTCAGGCAAACCCTGATGTGATTAAAGCATACCTGGGTGAAGAATTCGGAAGTGGAGCCGTAGATTCTACAGAAACTATATCAATACCGACCGATGACAGCCGTTAGACATTCCTGCTAATCAGGAGGGAACATGGCTTACTTTATTCAACTCGTTTTTGCCGGAGTTGCGCTGGGATGCATCTATGCACTTATTGGTCTCGGTTTTACCATCATCTTCAAAGCGAGCGAAGTCATCAACTTTGCCCAGGGTGACATGCTGTTAGTGGGCGCATACATCGTCTCAGCCGGAGTGTTCGAGTGGCATTTACCGTTCTTTCTGGCACTGCTGCTCGGCCTCCTTCTGACTGTGTTCATCGGCTTACTCTTTGAGCGCTTTGTCCTGCGGCGCATGATTGGTCGTCCAGTGTTCTCCATCCTCATGATTACTATTGGCCTGGGTATTGTGCTTCGCACCCTCGTCATTGCGAAGTGGGGATCGAACCCCATTCCTGCCGCCACCCCTTTTGAATTCACTAGTGGTTTCAATATTGGTGGCGTTCATTTTGGCGCCAACGAACTATGGACCATCATTGTCACGGTGCTGGTGTGCGCTGCCCTCTATTACTTTTTCCTTTTCACGAAATATGGGCTGGCGATGCGAGCTACCGCAATTGACCAGGAAGCTGCGCTGGCTATGGGCATCAACGTTCGCACTGTGTATGCTCTGGCCTGGGGTATTGCAGGAGCCATTGCCACGATTGGCGGCATCTTTCTCGCTATCAATGCCGTTGCAATTGATCCTACTCTCGGGAATATAGCGCTCTTCGCCTTCCCTGCCATCATCCTGGGAGGGATCGATTCCGTGAGTGGAGCTGTTGTGGGTGGAATCATTATTGGCCTGGCCGTGGTGGTGACCGCTGGTTACGAAAGCCATTTCGCGAATATCCTGGGTGCAGGCTTTCATGAAATCACTCCATACCTCATTATGATACTTGTACTGCTTATCCGGCCATACGGGCTTTTCGGTACGCGAAAGGTGGAGCGGATATGAGTGCTTCCGTAGCTTCCAGCAAAGGGCCAATTGATGTCCAGGCTCAACCTCCCCGGCTGCTTGGGAGCCTCTCACGCTGGATTGCCTTGTGCCTGGCCCTGGTAGCGGTGATCGTTTTCTTCTCTATCACCACTGAAGACTGGCTAACCATCGTCAATTATACGTTGATCGCGGCTATCGCCTCGCTAGCGCTGAATGTGCTTTCTGGTTATACAGGCCAGGTTTCGCTGGGCATCGCGTTTTTTATGTCCATCGGTGCTTATACGGCAGCTGTACTCGGTGGTACCCCACCAACATCCCCACTCGACCCATTTGGATTAGGCCTGTCATTCTTGATCTGGTTACCAGCGGCTGGCATCGTGGCCGCCATTGTAGGGGCACTTGTTGGCCCAACAGCGCTGCGGTTGAAAGGCTTCTACCTTGGTATTGTGACACTATCCCTGGTCTTCATAGGAAACTACATCTTTATGAATGCTCGCGCCATATCGGGTGGCCCACAGGGACGTACTTTTCCGGTACCAGTCATCGGTGATTTCTCTTTCGACCAACAAAACACTATCTTCGGCATCACACTTACGTCGGGCCAGCAGTTTTTCCTGCTGATCCTGCCCATCCTGGGCCTATCGGCGCTTTTCGTGGGCAATGTAATGCGCTCACGAGTAGGAAGAGCTTTCAAGGCTGTACGCGATAACGAGATAGGCGCGACCATTATGGGGATTAACCTTTTTGAAGCAAAGATGGGCGCCTTCATACTGTCTTCGTTTTTGGCCGGCATCTCGGGCGCTCTTTTTGCCTCGTACAGCCGCTACGTCATACCGAATTATTGGAGTCTAACGCTCTCCGTTCAATTCGTCGCGGCTATCATTGTGGGAGGTATTGCAAGTGTATGGGGATCGATCCTGGGAGCGGCTTTTGTTTTTGGGCTACCGTTGGTGATTGATCAATTTTCACTGCTGCCGGTAGGAAGCAGCGCAGGGGGCCTATCGAGTGGCGATCTGAACGCCCTTATTTACGGTTTCCTGATCATTGCATTCCTGCTTTTTCAGCCGGGAGGTGTTATAGGATTGGTGCGCCAGAGCCAGGCGCTCGTACGCAAACTCAATAGCCATGGGGGAGAAGGAGGTGAATCAGCCGAGATAACTGACCTACCATCCACCGCCGGTGCGCATCTCGACGTTGGAGACCCGGCAGTCACAAAGGGCGAAGAAGCTTAGCGATTTGTCAATAACTGCCATGGCAGGTCATATACAGCAGAAACTGGATAGATGTAGCGCCGTTTTTGTTCTCAACTAACGTTATCTCATATCGAGTGTATCATGAAGAGGTGTAACACATGGTCAACAAAAAGATCTTTTATTCGTGCGTTCTTAGCCTCGCCACAGTTCTGTTGGTACTCTCCGGCTGCGCCAGCAGTAACTCGGCCACTTCTACGAGTAGTCTCAAAGCCGGTACTGGTGTTGATGTAACGAACAAAACTATCACGCTTGGTATCCTGTCGCCTTATTCCGGGCCTGTCGCGGACCCGATAGGCAAACCGCTGGCACTAGGCGTTAAGGTTTACTTCGACTCCGTCAATGCTAATGGTGGGATTGATGGCTACAAGGTAAAATTCCTTGAAGAGGACACGCAGTACAACCCACAGCTCCAGGTTCAGCTCTACAACCAGATTCACAACCAGGTTCTGATGATCGCTGATAGCCTTGGCACGCCTACGACCTTCGCCATCAAAGACCTGGCCGCCGCCGATCATATGTTGGTATCTGCTGCCATACTATCCTCTGCCCTGGCACGTGAGAAGTACCTTATCCTTTTAGGTACACCTTACCGACTGCAGGTGGAGAATGCTTTCGACTATGTCGTCAACAAGGTGGGTGTTCAGAATCCATCCGTGGGTATCATCTACCAGAACGATGAATACGGCCAGGATGGTTTGACGGGATACAAGGAAGCGGTCAACTTCTACCACCTGCACGATGTAGCCCAGGCAACTTATGCGGTAACTGATACAAATTACACCGCGCAGATTTCGCAGTTGAAGGCGGCTGGCGCGAAGTATGTCTTCGTCACCGCCATTCCAACCGCTACAGCAGGTATCATCGTCACCGCTTATAAGCTGGGTTATAACCCGCAGTGGATTCTGCAAAGCCCGGCATTTGCGCAGGCATTGCTGGCTGTTCCTGGTCTGGGCGCATTGTTGAGCCATGACTGGATCGTGTCTCAGGGTGCAACCTGGGGTGATACCAGTCAGCCGGGCATGGCGCAGATGCTCAACGATGTAGCCAAATACGCCCCTAACCAGAAGCCGGATGGCTTCTTCCAGTTCGGTTACACGGAGTCAAAGATCACCTACGAAATCCTGAAGAAGGCCCTGGATAATAACGATATCACTCGTGATGGCCTCTTAACCGCTTTCGAGTCACTAAAAAGCGTTGATCTGGGTGGTCTGCTGCCGCCGGTAACCTACGGCTCCTCACCGAACGAGCGCGTTCCGACCCGCGACTCGATTGTCTTTGTTATTGATCCCACACAGCCGACTGGTGTCAAAGCCCTGAGCGCCGACTTTACGGGAGGCGCTGCGAAGCAATCGCAATTCTGAGTAAGTCTTGTCTTGTATACCCATGCGCCTGGAATCAAGTCCAGGCACATGGGTATTTATTCTCTTAATTGACGATATGCAAAAGAGATATTTTTGCCCCGTAGAGGTTCACAAGTGTCAACGATAAAATCATCACAAGTCGCACATTCTACAGTCGCCGATACCTGGCGCTGGATGTGGCCAGACGTACTCATGCGCATCATTCCTCTAGCGGTTATCCCATTCCTTTACATCGCTATTTTTCACTTACCACTTGCTTTTCTAGGACTTACTCGACACAACTGGCCTCAACAGCTTGTTATTGGGCTGGTTGTTGGCGTTTTGATGACATGTTTCGCATCAGCTTATCGCATGTATGTCGTCGGTCCATTTTTTCGTAGGCCTACCCCGGGTGACCATCTGCTCCAGGGTTTCTACTACCTGCTTATCAATGGCCCGGTCGAAGAGTTATTTTTCCGGGGCTTCCTGTTGGCTGCTGTTACACAGTGGACAGGTTGGATTGGTTGGGGATGGCTGGTAAGCACTGCCACCTACACACTTTACCATCGCCTGGGAAAATGGAACTGGCGAAGTGTCGGTGGAGTGGGATTGGCTGGCCTGGTATTCAGTTTTCTGTATCTTGCACAGCCGGAACCACGCTCGCTTTTGGCAGTTATCATTGTGCACGGCTTCACGACCTGGGGTTTTCTTAGCCTGGGTGATGAAATCATGTACAGAAGGTGGAAACGCAAGCACGGTTAGACATCTATCTCGATCCCTATGCCCAACTCTCGCGCCCTCATGTAGATATGTGAAGCTACAGCAACATCCTGCACTGCAATACCAACGGACTTAAAGAACGTGACTTCATCCTCTGCCTGACGACCCGGTTGAACACCTCTCACCAGATCGCCCAATTCGACCCAGGTTTCAGCGCCACTGATTCGACCACCGGCCAGCGCTTGCAACAGGTCACCTGCCTCAACAAGTGCAGATTCGCGCTCGTCAACCACTATACGCGCATGAGCAAGTGTTTCTGCGTCAACTTCACACATCTCCGGGGTGAATGCTCCAATTGCATTGATATGCGCTCCCGGAGTAACATCGCTCCAATCAAAGAGAGGCGTTGTCGCAGTTGTAGCACATGCTACCAGCAACGCCCCAGAAAGCGCTTCATGTGCAGAAGAAGCGCGAGAAATGTGAGGACATCTTGAGCCAAGTAATGTTTGTACATGTGTGACGAATTGTTGATAATGTTCTTCGTTACGATTCACTACACGCACTTCCTGCAATGGACGTACTGCATGGATAGCCAGCACCTGCATTGGAGCCTGAACACCCGCTCCAAACAGCGCTAATATATCGGCATCCTGGCGAGCGAGCAGCGAAGTTGCCAGACCTGAAACTGCGCCAGTACGCATTGCTGTAAGCCACCCTCCTTCTAGAATCGCTTGCGTTTTCCCAGTAGTAGCATCTAGCAAAAGAACGGAGGCAATGATGCGCGGTAAATTTCTCAGCGGATTCTGTGGCATGACTGTGACAACCTTTAAGCCAAAGGCATGCTGTTCCGACGTTTGTAATAATGACGGCATAAGCAAAGCAATACCCTGCTCAGAAAGACCTACTGCCATACGCTGCGGAGCCTGCGCCAGTCCGGTGCTCAATGCGCCAAAAGCAATGCGCATTGCTTCAATGGCTTCTGCCATATTCAAGCAACGTTGAATGTCAGTGCGGGAGAGTATGAGAGCCATGTGAAACAAATCTCCTTTGTGTGCGTCATATTATAATAGTATGAGAATTAGTTACCTGCGGAGTGATAAGCGTCCTATATCGTTACCTTGATGTATGCCAATCGTCTGGCATTAAAGTATGATAAATTTTGCCACCTGGCAAGAGGAGTATCTCTTCATAATCTTACCCGCTAAGAACATTACCTATTTCTTCAGTACTTTGGAGGTCAAATTCATTGAAAATTGTTGTCACCGGTGGAGCAGGATTTATAGGATCCCATCTTTGCGCTCGATTATTGGAAGATGGACATAGTGTGCTGTGTATAGATAATCTTATCACTGGCTCAGAGCAAAACATTGAATCATTACGCAATAATCCACGTTTCACATTCGTACAGCACGATGTGACACAGCCCTTTAACTTTGAAGCAGACGCTGTCTACCACCTGGCAAGCCCAGCCAGTCCCATAGGATATATGGAACACCCCCTTGAAACTATCATGGTTAACAGCCTGGGTACATACCAGATGCTCGAGCAGGCACGGAAGCAGAAGGCGCTTTTCCTATTTTCTTCAACCTCCGAGGCCTATGGTGATCCCCTTGTCCATCCACAACGTGAAGACTATTGGGGTAATGTAAATCCAGTTGGGCCACGCGCCTGTTATGATGAGAGTAAACGGCTTGGCGAAACGCTGACGATGGAATACTACCGGCAATTTCAGGTTAATGCCCGTATAGTGCGCATTTTCAACACCTATGGCCCAAATAGCCAGGCTGACGATGGTCGTATGATTCCCAATTTCATCACCCAGGCCCTGCAAAACGAGCCTTTGACAATTTATGGTGATGGCACTATCACCCGCAGCATCTGCTATGTCAGCGATCTTGTTGAAGGGCTGTTGTTAGCCCTTTTTAAGCCTTTTACCGCAGGTGAAATATTTAACCTTGGTAATACTGAAGAGCTTACCGTACTTGAGTTTGCTCGCACAATTATCCGTTTGTGCCAATCTTCGTCTACGATCATTTTTGAACCTAGACGTATCGATGACCCAGAACGCCGGCGCCCGGACATCTCTAAAGCGCAGCAAGTGTTAGGCTGGCAGCATAACGTCTCCATGGAAGATGGACTGAAGCACACTATTGAATGGTTCAGCACTTACACATCACGTGTATCAACGGTCAGTTCGTAGGTTTTTATGTTGTTTCAATTTTCATGAAATAGAGTTTGTAGGGTCTATGAATAGTCCAAACGCTGGCGAGTATGCACCAACCCGCCAAGACTCCTGGCTTAATATACTATTTCGTACGTCTCGCAACTTCGTTTTGTCATCAAACTTGACGAGTTTGATATGTATTGTGATTGCGATTTTCCTCTTAGTTGTTCCACCTTTACCGTGGAATATTCGCCTGACGCTGTATACTGCTTTATTGGTATGGACAATTTTGCGCCCGCGAGTCGCCCTCTACTTGATACCTATTTGCGTGCCCTGGGGTTCACTGGACTACGTAGATCTAAAGGGGTTACGCCTGAATAGCGCAGATATCCTGGTAATTTTCCTGGCAATAGGCTGGCTTATGAGTTTCGGACTACGCCAGAAAATAGGGCCACGTGATCGAGAGGCTTCGCATATTCCGTCCTATCTTGTGATTGCCATGCTGGCACTCGTTGGTACAATGCTACTTTCAACGACGGTAGCGCTCAATATCAGTTCCAGTCTGAAGGAAATTAGCAAATGGCTGGAATTTGTAGTAGTGATCCTTTTGGGAAGCCAGTATTTACGCTCTCGTCGCCAGATCTGGATCATCGTAGCTCTTATTTGTCTTGCGGGGATTTCTCAAGCTTGCTACGGATATATTCAAGCATTCTTTAATCTTGGTCCGCAATCCTTTATACGCGATGCCAGCCTACGCGTTTACGGTACATTCGATCAGCCTAACCCGTATGCGGGTTACATAAATATACCTTTGAGCATCACTCTAGCACTGACCTTGTTCGGACGTAACTGGGTGACGCGAGTTCTAGCTGGGCTGACGACCATTATTCTCGGCGTTGCAGAGTACCTCTCGCAGTCGCGCGGTGGGGAGATCGCACTCGCAGCAGCGCTTATCTTTATTGTGTTAGCTGGTATGCCGCGCATTCGCGTACTCATGAGAGTGCTTATTGTCCTGTTCTTGGGCATTTTTGAAGCGCTATTAGCTGGTTGGAAACCTTTAAGTGTCTTCAATCCAGTATTGCGGTTCCTTGGGGTGGTTCAAATTTCCTTTACTAACCCTTCTAGCCAGGATTACTCAACTGCCGAGCGCCTGGCTCATTGGATTGCAGGGTTGCATATGTTTATGGATCATCCTGTACTTGGTGTGGGCATTGGAAACTATTCTGATGCTTATCCCCGGTACTTTATAACTATTTTTACTGCCTCTCTGGGACAAGCACATAACTATTATATTAATATAGCGGCTGAAACCGGTTCTATTGGATTATTAGCCTTTGTGCTCTTCTTGCTCGCTGTTTTTGTCGCAGGCGGGCATTCACTCCGAGAGATCAACAAGCAATTGAGCTTAGCCAAAACACAGAACCCGCAGATTCGACCGGTAATCCCGGCGCCCTTGGGAAGACACAACAAACTTCATCTGCTTTTGCATCCGCTGAGCCTGATACAATACTATCGAGAACAAGGTCAATTTGCCATTGTTGGCATGCTTACAAATGATAAAGCTTTAGCGATCGGGCTACTAGCCGCTCTGATCGCCACCTGCACACATAATTTAGTTGATGATCTATTTGTTCACAGTTTAACGAACCTTATCGCGTTACTACTCATCGCTCTTATACGTTTAGAGAGGGTAACGCCCGACGTATCGGATTAAAGGTATTTGGAGGATAATTTGCTTACGCAGAACACTGATAGTGCATCCGAAACAAATATGCCATCTGTACAAGATGACCAAACTCAAACTATAGA
>WNFA01004356.1_pt1 | contig 11831 bp, 8 predicted proteins | sample 5400481 | NCBI WGS metagenome assembly WNFA01 (sample SAMN13153340, study PRJNA577476) | soil metagenome | isolation source: 120 cm saprolite under Douglas fir tree site 2 hole 1 replicate 2 | place: USA:California | collected 2015-04-18
CAGGTCTTCGATGTAAGCCGAGGATGCGCCGGTGGCCAGCGCTTTTTTGTGAGCGGCCTCCAGGTCCTCCTGCTGGCCGACGTCGCCGATCATGGCGATCACTTCACAGCCGTAATTCTCGCGCAGCCAGGGAATAATGATGGAAGTATCCAGGCCACCGGAATAGGCGAGTACAACTTTTTTTGGTTTTGGCGCTTGCGATTTCACTCTGCGATTTCTCCTTCGTGATAGAACACGATATCAAGTAAACAGCGCGTGCAGAATGGCCTTCTGCACGTACATGCGATTTTCCGATTGCTGTAACACAACAGAATTCGGCCCATCGAGCACTTCGTCCGTCACTTCCTGCCCGCGGTGCGCCGGAAGGCAGTGCATGAAGAGCGCGCCCGGCGCGGCCTGCTCCATGAGCTTGCGATTCACTTGATACGGCTTGAAGATCTGGCGCCGCATCTTTTCTTCCGCCTCAAAGCCCATGCTGGTCCACGAGTCAGTGTAGACCGCCTGCGCGCCTTCCACCGCTTCCGTGGGATTGGTAAAGAGTTCAATCTTCGCGCGCGTCTCTTTCGCCACGCGCTTGGCGTCGGCAAGAACGTCCTGCGCCGGAGCGTAGCTCGCCGGCGTCGCGATACGGAGGTTCACGCCCAGACGCGCCGCCAGGAAAATCAATGAATTGCAAACATTGTTGCCGTCGCCCACATAAGCCAGCCTCAGTCCCTTCAGTAACCCGAATCTCTCTTCCAGCGTGAAAAAATCCGCCAGCGCCTGGCAGGGGTGGAATTTGTCCGAGAGCGCGTTGATCACCGGAATCGAAATATTCTGAGCCATCTCCTCCAGCACCCGCTGCTCGTATACGCGCGCGACGATGCCCTGCACCCAGCATTGCAGGTTCCGTGCGACGTCGGGAATGGACTCGCGTTCGCCGAGCCGTGCCTGCGTGTGGTCCAGAAACACCACAAACCCGCCCATGCTCTGGATACCGACCTCAAACGTTACGCGCGTGCGGAGCGACGGCTTCTCAAAAATCAACGCGATGTGCTTGCCGCGCAGCGTGGAAGCGTAACGCGCCGGGCGCGCCTTGATCTCGGCGGTGCGCTGGAGAAGGTCGCGGGCGTCCGCGGGAGTCCACTCCGCCCCGGTAAGCAGGTCCTTGGTTACGGCAACAGGAAGCGTGATCGTCGTAGTCATCGATTTCTCCAATTCCCCCTGTGACTAAACTGCCGCGCTGGCCGAATGCCCAGCGGAAGAAAACTCCCGGAACACCCGTGTTCCAGGAAGTTCGAGAGAGGTGGTTTTTGCGGGAGCCGCCACAAACCGACTGGGAGCTAGAGCCGCCGCGGCGGAACCTCCGCCAACGATGTGCACTTCGCGAACCCCGGATTGCAAGGCTCGCTTCGCCGCCTCCAGTTTCAGGATCATGCCGCCCGAAACCACGCGCGACTGGATCAGACGGTCGATTTCTTCACAGGAGATGGCGGAGAGAACTTTTTCTCCGTCCAGCACGCCGGCAACGTCCGTCAGATAGATCAGGTGGTCGGCTTCCACGAACTCCGCGCAAGCGGCGGCCATGTGATCGGCGTTGATGTTGTAAAGCTCATTGTCCGCTCCGAGGCCGAGGCAGGCAGCAACAGGCAGCAGCTTCGCCCTCCACAGGGATTCAAGAAAACGAACATTCACGCTGGTGAGATAGCCGACATATCCGAGGCCGCCCTCGACATCGTCATGCACCAAAGGCGAAGCGGAAAAACACGCCGCATCGGCCGCGCAGATGCCAAGTGCCGGCTGCCCCTCCGCGGTGATCGCCGCGGAAAGCTGCTTATTCAGCACGCCGGCGAACACCATGACCGCCGCGTCGCGAGTCTCTTTGTCCGTGACCCGCAAGCCGCCCACAAACTTGCTCTCTATGCCCAGGCGCTTCAGCGTCGCTGTGAAAATGCGCCCGCCGCCGTGAACCACCAGAATTTCGTGCTTGTGCCGGGCCAGCGCGGCAATCTGCTGGGCCAGCAAACGTACGGTCGCGGCATCTTCCAGTAACGCGCCGGCGAATTTCACGACGATCCTCATACAAGTCCCGTCCTTTCCTCGAGTCCCAGCGTGAGATTCAGGTTCTGCACAGCCTGGCCAGCGGCGCCCTTGCCGAGATTGTCGAGGCAGGAAACGACCACTAACCGCTTCCCGTCCGCATGAAGCGCGAAGCCGATGTCGCAAAAATTGGTTTTGATGATGTGCTGCACCTCCGGCAGCGTCCCTGCTGGATGAATGCGGATCAACGAATGGCCCGCATAAAACTTTCGGAAGAGCGCCTCGATGTCCTGCGGCGTCTGGGTTTTTCCCAAATGAACGTAAATCGAGGACAGGATGCCACGCGGAATCGGCAGCAGGTGCGTGGAGAAAACCACCTGCGATTCCGGCAAACCGGTGTGCTCCAGGATTTCCGGCGTGTGCCGGTGCGTGAACAGGTTGTACGCGCGGAAGTTTCCGTCCACTTCCACGAATTGCAGATCGCGGCGAGGCTCCTTGCCCGCCCCGCTGGCGCCAGACTTGCAATCGCAAACGACCGTATGTCCAGCGGCCAACAGCCCTGCCTCCTGCAGCGGCCGCAGCGCAAGAATGACGCTGGTGGCGTAACAACCCGGATTGGCGATCAGCTTTGCAGTTTTGATCCGCTCGGCGTAAAGCTCCGGCAGGCCATAGACCGCTTCGCCGAGTCGCGAAGCATGCGGCGTGGGCAGCTTGTACCAGGAGGAATAGGTATCGGCCGACGCAAAGCGAAACGCGCCGCTCAAATCAATCACGTGCAGCCCGGCATCCAGGAGTTTCGGAGCCATCTCCGCGGAAACCTCATGAGGCGTGGCCAGAAATGCCGTTCCGGCAGTGCTGCCCGCTATAGTCTCTAGCGATAGCGGCCTCAACGAAGCTTCTCCCCACCCGCGCAATTGGGGAAACATCTCCGAAAGGCAGCGCGCCCCGTTCGTTTCCCGCACATAAAAAGTTGGCTTGCCAATGCCGGGATGACGAAGAAGCAGCGTCGCCAACTCAAAACCCGTATAGCCGGTGACACCAATGACGGCGATGTTTCGGGGATCTCTCATTTCACGTGCGCTTCGATCTTCTTCTGCAGGGATTCCCGCGTTTTGCGGCTGGGTGTAATGATCAGCACCGTGTCGTCCCCCGCGATGGTGCCGGCGATTTCCGGAAACTTTGCCGCATCTACGGCGGCGGCCAACGGCTGAGCGCCGCTTGGAGGCGTCTTCAGCACCAACAGGTTTTCCGCCGGCCGGATATCCAGCAGAAATTCGCGCAGCGCCCGCGTCAGCGGAGCGACCCCCGCCGATTCGTCCGGCAACGCCGAGCCCGTCCTGTAGCCTTCTGTGGTCTTGATGAGCTTCAGCTCCTGCAGGTCGCGCGAAAGCGTGGCCTGTGTGACGCGCAGCCTCTGCTGCGCCAGTCGGCGGCGCAAATCTTCCTGGTTGGCGATGCGCTCGCTCGAAACGAGCCGCAGAATCTGTCCGTGCCGGTATGTTTTTGTCGCGCCCATGGCAAATATACAGCCTTCTGTATATTTATACAGGCGCAGGCGCAGCGATGTCAAACTTTTTTGATAAATTCCGGCACGGAGAAACTGGAATGTGTTTCCGCCGAGGACCAGCGATGACTCCCCGAAGGCAGACCACTGGTCCAAGGGGCAGGTTGCCCAAAAAGGGGGCAGCTACTTCATACGCCGCAAGACTAAGATGACCGCTGGATTTTCGCCTCCAAGAATGTTACCTATCAAAAACCACCCTTTTGGGTACCATGAGCGCCACTTGCCACATCTCGGGTTGCAAACACGACGTACCCGCCGCCCTGGCGGAGCAGAAGGTCTGTATCCTGCATTTCACCCTTTCGCTGGAAGCCAGCTGTGCCGAGATGCGGCGAGAGACCGCGTTGGGGAATGCCCCGCAGGAGAGGCAGCGGGATATCATGAAATTCATCACTACGAACGGCGAATCGCTCGCCCGCGTGGCCACCAGCGGCCTGCACCTCACGGATGACCTGAAAGCCCGCGTCCTAAGCACCTTTTTGACGCTAATGAACCTCCGCGAAAACCTGGACCGGGCTTCCATGCGCACTCCGGCCGGCCGCAGCGGGATCTTCCGCTAAAACAGTTCAAGCACCGATATATTTGGCGTAAAGCGAACGAGCGATCGCGGGGTCTTTCGTGCCTTTCAGGATTGCCCGGCCGTCGCTGAAAATGGTCATCTCGTAAGTGGCCACCTGGAATCGCAGCAGGAAGCCATTCTGGCGCACGCCTGGAATGCTGGTGGCAAGCCGCTGCTGCAATGCCGGCAGATCTAGATTGCGGCCCCGTTCATGAATTTGCACGGAGTCGCGCCCGCACAGGGTGATGTGCGGCTGAGCCTGGCCTTCCAGATATGGAAATTCGCGCAGGGCACACGCGCGGCAGCGGTGATTTCGCTCGGGCTGAACGGATTGAAAGCGGCCCGTCCAGACGTCGCACGAAAGCAAGCGGCCATGCAGTTGGCCTTCGTTGCCGGAGAGCAGTTTCAATGCCTCCGCCGCTTCGAGCGATGCGATCAGATTCACGATCGGCCCGAGGACGCCAACCGTGTCGCACGTTTCTTCCAGGCCAGGCGCGCCGCCGGTTTCGAGCAGACAAGCAAGACAAGCGGTGCGCTGTGGCCGAATTGTAAAGGTCAGGCCATAGCTGGCAACAGCAGCGGCGTAAACCCAGGGAATCCCCGACTGAACCGCAAAATCGTTGACCAAAAAACGCGTTTCAAAATTGTCCGTGCCATCCAGGATCAACGGAAACCCGGATAGCAACTCCTCCGCGTTCCGGGAATTAAGATCCCCCACAACTCCTTCAATCTGGACGTCCGAATTCAGCGCGCGAAGTTTGCGCTCCGCCGCAACCGCCTTGGGCAGCGCCTCCCGGGCATCGGCTTCGTCAAAAAGAATCTGCCGCTGCAGGTTGGAAGGCTCCACGAAATCCCGGTCCACGATTCGAATGCGGCTCACGCCCGCGCGCGCCAGCAAATTGGCAACCGCCGCGCCAATGGCTCCGCAGCCCACAATCACAGCGCTCGACGCGATCAGACGGGCCTGTCCTTCCGGCCCAATTCCAGCGAACAACATCTGACGGGAGTACTTCTCGTTAAGCGAAGGAGTCACGTAAAATAGATTCCCAGCACCGCAGGTTCTTTTCCTCTTCATCATAGCGCCAAAGTGACCAGGGGAGGCAACGCGCCTGTGCTACGCTTCGTCTGTGTTATAGAGCGCATGAAATGTCGGCGGAACAATGGGTTGCGGGCGATTGTCCTTCTTGGTTTGACACTGGGAGGAGCACGAGCGCACGCCCAGACCACTCCAGAATCCCAGGCCGGCAAACCGTCGGCGCCCAAATTGACCAGCGTGCGCGTGGTTACCGAAGACGGTAAAGTGCTGCAGGCCCAACTTCAGACCTTGCCGCTGAAGGTCGGCGAGCCATTGCGGCCTGAGCAGGTCGCTGACAGCATCCGCATCCTGTACCAGACTGGGGATTACGCGGATTTGCGCGCCGCCACCTACCCCGAAGGCGACGGGGTCCGGCTCGATTTTGTGGTCCGCGAAAATCTTTATTTCAATCAGATATTGATCAAAGGACTCACGCCCCCACCCACCGAAGCTTCCGCCGTCGCTGCCATGCAGCTTTCCCTCGGGCAAACCTACCACGAGCAGGACGTTAAGGATGCGATGGAGCGCTTGCGCGATGCGCTGCGTGAAGAAGGCTTGTATCGGGCAAAGATCAGCGTCGAGGAACGGCCTTTCCCGGAATCGCACCAGTTGGATGTGATCGTGAATCTGGACCCCGGCGCCCGAGTCCGCGCCAGGAAGATCGATTTGATCAACAACACCGAATACCGGGACGCCGAACTCCTCGCCAGATTCAAGCTCAGGTCCGGAAGTCCCCTCACGATCGCCAAAGTGCAATCGGGCACCGAGCGCATCCGAAAATTTCTCGAAAAAAAAGGGCACCTCAGCGCCCGCGTTTCGGTCCGCAGAGGCGAACTGGATCCGGCAACCAACACGATTCCGCTCACGCTTGAGGTTTCCGAAGGGCCCCGGGTGCGCGTGGCCCTGGTCGGAGCCAAATTATCGGGCCGAGATCTGAAGAAGATGATTCCTGTCTACCAGGAAGGTTCCGTTGACACCGACCTTCTGGAAGAGGGCAGGCGGAACATTCGAGAGCGCATGGAACGAGACGGATACTTCGACGCAAGAGTGGACTACGCCGTGGCGGCCCGCGATGTGGAGGGCTCGAAATCCCGGGAAAAGGGTTCGGAAGAGATCATTACTTATACGGTGCAACGCGGATCCCGGCATCAACTTTCCCGCATCGAATTTAAGGGGAACCACTATTTCAGCACGGACCTCCTGAAGAGCCGGCTGACCATTTCCACCGTCAGCCTTTTTACCAAGCCGCGATTCAGCCGGCGGCTGATGGAAGCGGATGCCCTCTCGATGAAGAATCTGTACATCGCGAACGGATTTCTTTCGGCAGGAGTGGATGGGCAGGTGGAAGAGGTCAGCAGGAAAAAGGGAGGCGAGCTGATCGTTCACTTCAACATTGAAGAAGGAAAACAGACGCTGGTCTCCAGCCTGCAGGTGGAAGGCGTGCGCGCGCTGCCGGAGGAGCAGATCCGCGAGGTCTTAGGTTCGCTGCCGGGCCAGCCCTTTTCCGACATCAACGTTTCGAGCGATCGCGACAACGTGCTGGCCCTCTACTATAACCAGGGATTCCCGCAGGCGACGTTTTCCTACACGGCGGAGCCCGATAAATCCCCGGAAGCGCAAGCCGCCGTCGCCAAAGAAAACGCGAAAGAGGAAAAGCTGACAGGCGAGGCCCGAAAGTACGCTATCGAACGCGCGGAGCCCGTAAAGCTGGTCTATAAGATTATGGAAGGCCCGCGTATTTCCGTAAAAAGAGTTTTTCTCACGGGATACAACCACACCCGCCAGCGAGTGATTCGCCGCGAGGTCAAGGTGAAGCCTGGCGCGCCCCTGCGCGAAGGGGAAGTCGTCGAATCCCAGCAGAAGTTGTACAACCTGGGGGTTTTCAATCGCGTCACCATCGAGCCGCAAAACGCCAATGGCACCGACCCGGAAAAAGACGTCGTGGTTCTGGTCGAGGAAGCCAAGCGCTACACCATTGCCTACGGCGGCGGATTCGAAGTGCAGCGCCTGGCAAGCACCACGGATCCCACCGGCGGAGAAATCCAGGCCGCACCGCGCGGCATCCTGGAAATTTCGAAACAGAATGTCACCGGCCGCGCGGACACCCTCGCCCTGAAACTCCGCGGCAGCACCATCCAGGGACGTGCGCTGCTTGCTTACACCGCACCCAATACATTCAATGTTTCGAAGCTGAGCACCCAGGCGAACGCGTACGTGGAAAAAACGCAGGACATCAACACCTTCGGCCAGACGCGCTACGAAGGCAACATTCAACTTACCGACCAGGTTACCTCGCGCTCGTCCCTGTTGTTCCGCTATGTCTTCCGTAAAGTTACTGTCAGCAATCTGAATATTCCCGCGGAAGAAGTGCCGCTCTTCAACCAGCCGACGCTGGTCTCCGAGTTCGGCACAACCTATGTTCGCGATTATCGCAACAATCCTGCGGACGCCACGAAGGGCTCCTTCAACACGGTGGATGTCAGCGCTGCGGCCACGTCCATCGGTTCCAGCGCCAGCTTCTTGCGCTACTTTGCCCAGAATTCCACCTACACGCCGCTCTCGCGAAACTGGAATTTTGCCCGCTCTCTCCGCATCGGCATTTTGCAGCCCTTTGGCAACACCGTTTCCCTGAGTTTTCCGGCACCCACGGCAGCTCCGCTGCCGCAGGTAATCCCGCTGCCGGAAAGGCTCTTCGCCGGAGGCGGCACATCAATACGAGGTTTTGCTCTCAATCAGGCGGGGCCACGCGACGCTCTGACGGGTTTCCCGGTGGGCGGCCAGGCGCTCGTAATCCTCAATCAGGAAATACGTTTCCCGTTGAAGCTGCCAATCATCGGCACAAAGCTCGGCGGTGCGTTGTTCTATGACGCGGGAAACGTCTACAGCCGGGCCAGCCGCGTAACTCTGCGCTGGTCGCCGCCGAAGCCCGTCTTTGTGGCTGCGATTCCCGGCCAGCCGCCGGGGCCATTCAACCCGACGCGCTGCGTGGCCAACTGCACCAATGAGCTGAACTATCTCTCCCACACTGTCGGCTTCGGGCTGCGATACGCCACGCCCATCGGCCCCATCCGCATTGATATGGGCTATCAACTGAATCCTGCGGAATTCGTAATCCCTTGCCAGAACACCCGGGCGTTTTGCCAGCAAGGCACGCACCTGCAGAAGTTTCAAATATTTTTCAACCTGGGCTCGAGCTTCTGATGCGTAAATGGATCACACTCGCGGCGATGTTCATCGGCCTTCTGCCGGTTCCTGGCCGTATCGACGCGCAGGAAGTGATCGACCGGATTGTCGCCAGAGTCGAAACTGACATCATCCTGTTAAGCGACGTCCGCCAACTTAGCCGCTACCAGGCCTTCCTCGATGGCAAAGCGCAAAGCGACGCGGACATCCTGAACCGCCTGATCGACCAGTGGATCGTCCGCAACGAAGCCAGCGTCGCCCGCTTTCCGCAGCCTTCCGATGAGGACGTTAACCGCAGCGTCGAACGCCTGAAACGCTCTTTTGCTTCGCCCGCGGAATTTCAGGAACGGCAAAACCAGAGCGGCATATCCGACGACGAAATTCGCCGGTTCGTCCGCGCGCAACTGCATCTCAGCAATTACCTGGACAGCCGCTTCCGCCCGGCAATCCAGATCGACGAAAAGGCCATCGATGATTTTTACAGGGCCCGTGTTGTGCCTCGGGCGGAGTCGCGCGGGCAGACCCCTCCGACGCTCGAAAACGCCCGGGACTTCATCCAGGAAGCGCTGGTGCAGCGGGCTATTAACGAACAGGCCGACCGCTGGCTGAAGGAAAGCCGCACGCGCGTCCGGGTTGAGATTATGCTGGACGAGAAACCAAAATGACGAAGGAATCTCGCCGCAAAAGGATTCTCTGGCTCGAGCACCTCTTCTGGGTGCTTGGCACCTGGACTCTGCTCGGCGTGGCGCTTGCCATCATCGGGCTGGGCAGCGGCCTGCTGAATCCCGTCTTGCGCCACTTCCTGGTCAACCGCTTGCAGAATCTGACCGGAAGCCGCGTGGAAGTTCGCACGGTTTCCGTCGGATGGTTTTCGCTGAACGTGAACGTAAACGGCCTGGTGATTCACGGCAAAGAGCCGCCAAGCACGGAACCCCTGCTGACCGCGGAGCAGGCCAGGATCGGTTTGCGCATCGACTCCTTCTGGGGACGCCGCGTCTCCTTGAATGATCTGGTCCTGATTCAACCCATGGTTCACCTCCGCGTGGAGAAAGACGGCAGCAACAATCTTCCGGCTTTCAAGAAAAGCAGCTCCAAAGAACCGCTGCAGCAAACGCTCCTGGATTTGCACGTGCGCCACGTCGAAATCAAGGACGGCTGGATTCTCTATAACAACCTGCGCTCGCTCATCGCGATAGAGGGCGGCGATCTGCGCCTGAATGTCATGGCTGCCGGAACCCCGGAGCATCCACTCTATCTCGGGACTCTGGATTGGGATTCCATTCAGTTCGCCCGGCGTCGCGATGTGCCGCTACCCGCAAACGTGTCGGCGAAGTTTTCCGCGAGCGGCGATGCCTTCACGGTGGAACAGGCGATAGTAGACGTCGGGCGCTCGCACGTGGACCTGCAAGCAAAGACCAGGAATTTCGAATCTCCCGACTGGACTTACCGCTACCGCGCCTGGCTCGACCTACTGGATATTCGCGAGGCTTTTCGCACTCCCGAAGTGCCGCTGGGCAGAATTGACCTCCGCGGCGAAGGAACGCTAGCCTCCGGAACAATCAAGGGGAATGGCGAATTCGCAGCGGACAATATCGTTCTGAGCTTCGAAGACTTTCACTCCGCCAATCTCACAAGCCGCTCCAGCTATCAACTTGAGCCCGATGGAGTCGTCTTGCCGGACTTCGCCGCGTACGCCCTCGGAGGCAGCGTCAAAGGCCGTGTCACCATGAAGTACGACGGCCTGAAATTCCGCGCTGACACCAGGGTCCAGCGCATTCGCCTCGCCGCGGTCACCCCTGCGATCGACCACACCGGCTTTCCGATCGACAGCCTCCACTGGGATTCCGTGATCTATGCCGACACCGTTGAAACCTGGCACGACAATTTCCGCGACTTCGATATTTCCGCACGCATGCGTTGGGACGAACCCGACGAAACCGCGCCTGGACACATTCCGGTTACCAGCGAGGCGGTCCTTCGCTACCGCTACACTCCAAATTCTCTCGAGTTGAGCCAGTTTGATTTTGACACCCCTTCTTCCCGCGGCAGCTTCACCGGAGTTCTTCATCCGAAAAACACATCCCTGGACGTCCACATGGATATCGGATCGCTTGCGCCCTGGGATGATTTCATCCATGCGCTGTCCGGCGACAAGCCCGGCACACCCGCCGGGAAGATCCTCATCAATGGCGCGCTGCAGTGGAATGGACGAATTATCGGGCCCTCCGATGGCCCAACGTTCCAGGGACACTTCCACGGCGAGCACGCGCGCTACGACAATTTCGCTCTCGACTCTCTCGACGGCGACATGACCTATTCTCCGAGCGAATTGATCATCGCCCGGGGCCACGCCAGCCGTGGCACGATGGGAGCCGGCATCGACGGCCAATTGCAATTGACCGATTGGGAGTTTCGCCCGGAAAATCAGTGGGTCAGCGAACTGAATCTTGAAAAAGTTCCCCTCGAATCGCTCGAGCAACTCGCCGGAAAGAAATATCCGATCCAGGGTTTGCTGACCGGGCAGTTCCATGGGCGCGGAACCCGCGCCGAACCTTCTTTAACGGGTTTGCTGGACGTTGCGGATGCAACTGTCTACACCGTCCCGTTCAACCGTCTCCGCGGCCAACTGACGGTGCTCCCGGATGAAGTGCGCCTCTCGAACGCCGAATTGCGCTTTTTTGGCCCGGGCGCGGAAAAAGCCGGCGGCGCTGGAATCGTCACCGGCTCCGTCGCCTACCGCTACGCCGATGAGTCGCTGACCACGGATCTGGTCGGGGCATCTCTTCCACTGGCAAACTTCGCCCAGATCAAGGCCTCGGGCGTCCCCCTCGATGGCCAGTTGTCGTTTCGCCTGAAATCCAGCGGTCCGATCGGCGCCCCGCTTGCCGACGGTTCCTTCCGCGTTGTCAACCTGCAAGTAGGCTCTGAAGTGATTGGCAGCTTCGGCGGCGATTTGCAATCCGATGGAAAACTCGCGCAACTGAAACTCAGTTCCGCCATGAGCGAAGGCGCAATCAGCGGTGGAATCACCCTCGGTCTTGCCGATCCGAAGCCGCTCGACGGAAAAATCTCCATCCGCAACATCAATCTGGACCCCTTTCTGCTTTCGGCCTTGCACCTGGGGAAATTCGGCGGGCACGGCGTGGCCGATGGCGATATCACCTTCCAGGGCCAACTGCAACATCCGGAAACCCTCACGCTCGACGGGAACTTTTCCCGGCTGGTGTTCAACTATGGCAACGTTCAGCTCGAAAATAAGGGGCCCATCCATCTCACGTCCACAAAAGACAGTTTGAAGATTCTGAGCCTCGCGCTAAAGGGTACGGAGACGAACGCAGAGTTGACAGGTTCCGTTCAATTCACAGGGCGCCGCACCGTGGCAATGAAGCTCAATGGTTCTGTCGACCTCCGCCTCCTCAGCGGCTACATGACCG
>WNFA01017706.1_pt1 | contig 11830 bp, 11 predicted proteins | sample 5400481 | NCBI WGS metagenome assembly WNFA01 (sample SAMN13153340, study PRJNA577476) | soil metagenome | isolation source: 120 cm saprolite under Douglas fir tree site 2 hole 1 replicate 2 | place: USA:California | collected 2015-04-18
AACGTCGGCGTGGTACACGACCGCGCGAGCGTCGAGGTGATGCGCGGCTGCGTCAAGGGCTGCCGCTTCTGCCAGGCGGGCTACATCTACCGTCCGCTGCGCGAGCGCAACCCGGAGCGTCTGGTCGAGCAGACGTCCGAGCTCATGCGGCGCACCGGCTACGAGGAGGTCTCGCTCCTTTCGCTCTCGACCGGCGACTACAGCGGTGTGAACCCGCTCTTGAAGGAGCTGATGGACCGCCTCGTTCCCGAGCGCGTGGCGGTCTCGCTCCCCTCGACCCGCGTCGACGCGCTCTCGCCGCACATCCTGGAGCAGATCCGCCGCGTGCGGAAGACGGGCTTCACGCTCGCGCCCGAGGCCGGCACGCAGCGCCTGCGCGACGTGATCCAGAAGGAGTACCGCGAGGAGGAGCTGCTCCGTGCCGCGCGCCTGTTCGCCGACCTCGGCTGGCGGAGCCTGAAGCTCTACTTCATGATCGGGCTGCCGAGCGAGACCGAGGAGGACGTGCGCGGCATCGCCGAGCTGTCGGCGCGCGTCGCGGCCGCGGCGGGCGGGCGGCTCCGGGTGACGGCCAGCGTCTCCACCTTCTCGCCCAAGCCGCACACGCCCTTCCAGTGGGCGGGGCAGCTCTCGTTGGAGGAGACCCGCGTGCGCCAGGCCTTGCTGCGCCACGAGCTCGGACGGCGGCGGATCGAGTTCCGCTGGCACGACGCCCGGCTCTCGCTCCTGGAAGGCATCTTCGCGCGCGGCGACCGCCGCCTGGCCGACGTCATCGAGACGGCGCAGCGGCGCGGGGCGCGCTTCGACGGCTGGTCGGAGCACTGCCGTCTCGAGCTGTGGACCGAGGCGCTGGCCGCGCACGGCCTCGACCCGGAGTTCTACCTGCGCCGCCGGCCGCTGGGCGAAGAGCTCCCCTGGAACCACCTCGACGCGGGCGTCAGCCACAAGTTCCTCCTCCAGGACCTGGCGCGCGCGGTGAGCGGCGTCCTCACCCCCGACTGCTCGATCGAGCGCTGCACCTACTGCGGCGCGTGCGACTTCGCGGCCGTGCGCAACGTCGATTAGTGCAGCGCGTCCGCCTCCGCTACCGCAGGCTCGGCCCCGCGCGCTTCATCGGCACGCGCGAGATCGGCAGTGTCTTCCTGCGCGCCGCGCGCCGCGCGCGTCTGCCGCTCGCCTTCTCGCGCGGGCATCACCCCATGCCGCTCCTCTCCTTCAGCCCGGCCATCCCGCTCGGCTTCTCGAGCGACGACGAGTACGTCGACCTGGACCTGACCGCGACCGTTCCGCCCGACACGGTCACCACCCACCTGGCCGCCGAGCTGCCCGAGGGGCTCGTGCCCGCCGGCGCCGCCGAGGTCGCGCGCTCCGCGCCCAGCATCGACGCCGGCATCACCGCCTTCGTCTACGAGGTCGACCTGGCCGCGCTCGACACGCCGCCCGCCCCCGAGGCAGTGGCGGCCGCCGTCGCGCGCTTCGCCGGCGCGAGCTCCTTCCCGCTTCGCAAGCGCACGCGCTCCGGCGAGCGCACGGTCGACGCGCGCCTCTTCGTGCGCGCGCTCGAGCTCGTCGCACCGCAGCGCCTGTCGCTCGAGCTGGCGGTGGGGCCGGAGGGCACGGTGAAGCCCGGCGCGCTCCTCGGCGAGCTGCTCGCCATCCCACCCGAGGCCGTCCCGACGCTCCGCGTGCACAAGGTCGCCACGCGCTTTCGCGCGGCGGCCGCCTGACGGCGGTGGCCAAGCAGATCCTCATCAGCGTGGCCCCGTGGGAGACGCGGGTGGCGCTCCTCGAGGACACGACGCTGGTCGAGCTGCACATCGAGCGCCGTGGCGGCGGCGGGATCGCGGGCAACATCTACAAGGGCAAGGTGGTGCGCGTGCTCCCCGGCATGCAGGCGGCCTTCATCGACATCGGCCTCCCGAAGGCGGCCTTCTTGCACGCCTCGGACGTGGGCGCCGCGGAGCTGCCGCCCGAGGTCGTCCGCGAGGGCGACGCGCCCGAGTTGGTCGAGACGCCCGCGCCGCCGCCGCCGCGCGACGCGCGGCCGATCGAGGAGCGCCTGCACAAGGGCGAGGAGGTCCTCGTCCAGGTCGCCAAGGAGCCGATCGGGACCAAGGGCGCGCGCGTGACCGCCCATCTCTCGTTGCCCGGCCGTTACCTCGTCTACATGCCAGGCACGCAGCACCTCGGCATCTCGCGCCGCATCGAGGACCCGGCCGAGCGCGACCGCCTGCGCGGCATCGTCGAGGCCGAGCGTCCCGAGGAGGGCGGGCTCATCGTGCGCACCGCCTGCGAAGGCGTGACGAAACGGGAGATCCACGACGACGTGCGCTTCTTGACCCGGCTCTGGGCGCGCCTCGCGAAGCAGGCCGACGCCGCCCCCGCGCCCGCCCTCATCCACTCCGATCTGGACCTCGTGTTGCGCACCGTCCGCGACCTGTTCACCTCCGACGTCGACCGGCTCTCGATCGACGCCCCGGAGGACCACGCGCGCGTGCTCGAGTTCGTGACCGCGCTCATGCCGCGGCTCGCCCCCCGCGTCCACCTCTACGAGGGCCTGACGCCGATCTTCGACCAGCACGGCGTCGAGACCAAGATCAACCGCGCCCTCGAGCGCCGGGTGTGGCTCAAGTCGGGCGGCTACCTGATCTTCGATCAGACCGAATCGCTCACCACCGTCGACGTCAACACCGGCCGCTACGTCGGCAAGAAGGATCAGGAGGAGACGATCCTCAGGACCAACCTGGAGGCGGCGAAGCAGGTCGTGCAGCAGCTCCGCCTGCGCAACATCGGCGGCATCATCGTGATCGACTTCATCGACATGGAGAGGGCCGCCAACCGCAAGAAGGTCTTCGACGCGCTCCAGGAGGCGGTGCGCAAGGACAAGGCGCGCGCCAACGTGCTGCGCATCTCCGAGCTCGGGCTGGTGCAGATGACGCGCAAGCGGACACGCGAGAGCCTGGAGCAGCTGCTCACCAGCCCGTGCCCGCACTGCGCCGGCGCAGGGCGCGTGCGCTCGCTCGAGACGCTCGCCTACGACGCGCTCCGTCGCGTGCAGCGCGAGGCAGCCGGGGCGAGCAACTCGACGCGCATCGCGCTCCGCGTGCACCCCGAGCTGGCGGCCTTCCTGACCGAGCAGGAGCGGCGGAGCCTGGAGGCGCTCGAGCGCCTGGTGGGGCGCACCGTCGCGGTCGAGGCGGCGCCCGAGCTCAAGCGGGAGCAGGTCGAGGTGGCGCTCGGCGGCTAGGAGCGCGACCCAGGATTCCGGACCGAGCCACGTAGCCGAGCGCCAAGCCTGGGGCACGCGGAACGACGAGGAATAGTCTTCTCCCTCCCTCAGGCCGAACGCGGCAGCGGCACGCGCACACTCACCCGCACGCCGCTCTCCGAGCTGACCGTCAGCGTCCCGCCCAGCGCGTGCACGCGCTCGCGGATGCCGACCAGCCCGATGCCGGGCCTGGCGCCGCCCAGCTTGACGTGCAGCCCGTGTCCGTCGTCGGCGACCTCCAGATGGAGCGCGTCACCCTCGCGCGCCAGCGTCACGCGCACCCGGCGCGCCTTGGAGTGCTTGGCGACGTTGGTGAGCGCCTCCTGCACGATGCGGTAGAGCGCGGTCTCGACCTCCACGGGCAGGCGCTCCGGAAGGCCGTCGGCGTCGAAGCTGGTCGCGATCTGGTGCTGATCGGCGAACGCCTTCAGGTGGCTGTCGAGCGAGGGCACGAGCCCGAGGTCGTCGAGGGTGGAGGGCCGCAGCAGGTGCGACAGCTCGCGCATCTCGGCGAGCGTCTTCGACACCAGGCGGCGCGCCTCGCCGGCGCGGCCGCGGAGGGCCGCCTGCGGCTCGGGCATCTCCTTCTCGATCAGCCAGAGGTAGGCGTTGACCGCGGTCAGCGACTGCCCGAGCTCGTCGTGCAGCTCGCGCGCGAGCCGCCGCCGCTCCTCTTCCTGTGCCGCCATGAGGCGGGCCGAGAACGCCGCCAGCTCCGACTGCCGCTCTGCCAGGCTGGCACGCATCCGTCCGAGGATGCTCGCGCCGGCGACCGCGATGATGCCGCCCACGCCGAGCGCGGCGACGGCCGACACGACCGGCGCCCCGCCGAGCTCCTCGGCGCTCGCCCGCAGCGCGCACACGAGCGCGAAGCTGGCGAAGGTGACCAGGCCGAAGAACGCCATGCGCCGCGGGCTCCACGAGAAGACCACCGCGCAACCCATGAGCAGGCAGACGAGCGCGTTGGCGACCAGCACCGGGTTGCGCGGCCAGAGCCAGACGTAGAGGTTGGTGTTCGCGACCGCCCCCAGCGCCAGCGCGAGGGCGAGGCCATCCGGGCGCCGCGCGCCCCAGCGCGTCAGGCTGGCGAGCAGGATGACGAGCCCGAGCATGGCGTGCGCCCCGTAGACCACGAGGACCTTCGAGAGCCCGGCCGGCGAGTAGTGCGCGTCGATGGGCAGGAACACGGCGACCGAGACGAAGATGATGCACGCCGCGATGCGTACCGGGCGCAGCGCCTGATCGTCCTGCTCGCCGTCCGATTCCACCCGCTACTTCTTCCGGCGCGCCACCGCGAGCTCCCGACGCAACGCCGCCACCTCGCGCTCGAGGGCCCGTATCTCGCGTTGCTGGGTCTGGAGCGCGGCCACCGCCATGCTGGTGTAGCCATAGAGGTCGACCATGTCGCGCCCGGGGTCGACCGACGGGCTCGGCACGACGTCGTCGATGATGAAGCCGAGCTGCGTGCGTGCGGCGGTCGCCTTGTAGCGGAAGGTCGCGAGGCGAAACTTCATGAGCTCGTCGTGGAGGCGCTTCGCCTCCTCCGCGCCGAGGTAGCGGATGTCCTCCTTCGCGGCGCGGCGCGAGATCGGGCAGGCGCCGCCGTGCGTCGGGTCGCTGGTGGCGCAGACGAGGAGCTGGTTGCAGTCGCTGCCCGGGTCGCAGGTGGCTCCTTCGGGCGAGCACGCGCTGCCCGGCGTCTGGCCGGCGGAGCACGGCGGGATCCCCTGGTCGCGATGGCCGCCGCACACCGGGTCGCCGCAGGTGTAGTACCACGCGGGGCTCGGGCACTCGGCCGCGGGACCGGGGCAGCAGCTGGCCGACCCGGTCGGTCCGACGCAGAGGCACTCGTGCTGACAGACGCCGCCGGCGCAGCGGTCGGCGGTGCATCCGTTCCCGTCGTCGCAGTCCATGTCGCTCCGGCAGCCGGCTGCGGGCAGCGTGGTCGTCGTCGTGCTGGCCGGCGAACAGCCACGCGTGCACGCGTCGCAGCAGCTCGCCTGGTCGCCCACGCACGCGCTCCCGCCGGGCGGCGCCGTGCACCTCCCCGTGCCGTCCTCGACGCTGCAGCGACCCGTTCCGTGGCAGCAGGTCACGGCGCCGGGCCTCCCGCACGTCGAGCGCGCCGCGCAGCGCACGACGGCGCCGCGGCAGCGGGGCCGGAGCTGGCCGCTGCGCACGGCCCGGGTGGCCACGGCGACGACGCAGTGGACGTAGTCGACGTGGGTGCTCGCGGCGGCACAGTCGCATTCGGCTGCCGCGGCGGCGCGGGCCGCGGCGACCGCCTCCGCATCCCCGGGACGGTCCCCGCAGGCGGGAAAGGCGGGACGCGCGGCGAGCAGCGCGAGCACCATGGCGATCGACCCGCTGGCTAGGAACCGCATGGGGACTTCCACTATTGCCGCGCGTAGCGGCCCATGAGCTCGGCCTGCCCCAGGGTGTGGCCCGCCATCGCTCTCGCGAGCGACGCCTTGCTCGCGCCGGGTGGGAGCGCGAGGACGATGTCCAGCGCATAGAGCCTGAAGTAATAGCGATGCGCCCCGCCGCGCGGCGGACAGGGTCCGCCGTAGCCAGGCTTCTGAAAATCGTTCGTGCCCTGGCGGCTGCCGTCGTCGAGGGCGAGCGTCGGGGGAACGCCCTCGGGGAGGCTGGTCGCACCGGCCGGCACGCCGTACAGCACCCAGTGCACCCAGGTGCCGGCGGGCGCGTCCGGGTCGTCACACACGAGCGCGAAGCTCTTCGTCCCCGCCGGCGGATCGGTCCAGGCGAGCGGCGGCGAGCGGTCCTCCCCGTCGCAGGCGTGCTTGCGCGGGATGGTCGCGCCCGACGCGAAGGCGCTCGACTCGAGCCGGAAGGCCATGGCCGCTCCTCCGGGCCGCGCGAGCGAGACGCCGAGCGAGACGAACAGGACGAACGCGCGACCGGACCGCACCGCAGCCAGGCTAGTCAGGGGGGATGCGCCTGTCCAGCGCACGGGGTAACCCCCTTAAAGTTCCTCGATTTCGCCGCCGATACCCGGAGAGCACCGGTGGCCGGGCGGCCCGGGCGCGGGGACCATGCGGAGTCCGGACGAGCAAGCGGCGCGCCACGCGGCGCACGACGCGGAGACGGATCGGCTGCTGCGCACCCGACTCGAGCTGACGGTCGCGTTCTTCCTGGTCTCCGTGGGCGCCTCGGTGGCGATCGAGGCCATGCACGAGCCCGGACGCACGCGGAGCGTGTTGATCATGTACGGGCTACAGGTGCTCGCCTGCTTGCTTGCGATCATCGTCGGCCGGATCCCAGGCCTGCCCGTCGGGCGGCGCGCGATCGCGGCCTTGCTCGGCGGCACGCTCGCCGTGATGCTCAGCGGGTACAACGCGTGGGTCGGCGCGTCGGTGGAGCGGGTCGCCATGGCGCAGGTGTCCCTGCATGTCGGGGCTCGGGCTCCTCACCGGCTTGACGACCACCACCTGCGGCGCCTTCTTCCTCGAGCGCTATCGCACGGACGCTTTCCTCCGCGCCACGCTCCAGGCCGAGGAGACGGAGATCGCCGCCACCCTGGTGCGCGTCGGCGAGACGCTCAACGCGCACCTCGGCCAGACCGACATGCTCGAGCGCTTGAACCGGCTGGTGGTCGAGAGCCTCGGCTGCGATTGGAGCAGCATCTACGTCTACGACGAGACGCGCCGCGCCTACCGCCTGCGCTCCAACGTCGGCAGCAGCCCCGAGGTGGCCGCCGACCTGGCGCAGCTCGAGTTTCCCCGCGACATCTTCCCCGCGGCCGCCGGTCTCCGCCCGGGCGAGGCGATCGAGATCGTGGACACCGACGGACAGGGTCTCGTGCCCGGCGAGCTCATGCGCCGCCTGGAGACCTCGTCGGCGCTCGCCGTCCCCATCTGCCGGCGGGAGGAGATGATCGGCGCGCTGGTGAGTGGCCATCGCGCGCGCACCGGTCCCTTCTCGGCGAAGCAACGGCGCCTGTCGCACGGCATCGCGCACGTCACGGCGATCGCGCTCGAGAATGCGCGCCTGATCGACGATCTCCAGTCGGCCAGCCGCCTCAAGTCCGAGTTCGTGGCCACCATGTCGCACGAGCTGCGCACGCCGCTCAACGTCATCACCGGCTACGCCGACCTGCTCGCCGAGGGCACCTTCGGTTCGCTCACCGGCGAGCAGCAGGACAAGATCGAGCGGGTGCGGCGAAGTGCCTTCGAGCTGCTCGACCTAGTGAACGCCACCCTCGATCTGGGCCGCCTCGAGGCGGGCCAGGAGACGGTCGAGCGCGCGCCGGTCGACCTGGACGCGCTCTTCGCCGAGCTCGGCGGGGAGCTGGAGGCGCTCGTGCCCCCGGCGGTGGTCCTCCACTGGCAGAACCAGCTCGGCCCGACGCCCGTCGTCGGCGACCGCGTGAAGCTGAAGACGGTGGTGAAGAACCTGGTCGGCAACGCCCTCAAGTTCACCCCCGCCGGCCGCGTGGACGTGCTCGCCGCCGCCGCCGCCGGCACGCTGACACTCGAGGTGCGCGACACCGGGATCGGCCTCGCCGCCGAGGATCTGCCGTTGATCTTCGACATGTTCCGGCAGGTCGACGGATCGAACACGCGCCGCTTCGGCGGCGTGGGCCTCGGGCTCCACATCGTGAAGCGGCTGGTCGCCCTCCTGGGCGGCCGGGTGGAGGTGCGGAGCACGCCCCGCGAAGGATCGTCCTTCACGGTCATCCTCCCGGCGCGGCTCGCGGGCGAGCAGCGGGCCGCAGGGTAGCTACCGCCGCGTGATCCAGTAGCGCTGGAACTCGGGCAGGAAGCTGAGCGTCTCCATCGAGCGCATGCGGTCCAGGTACACCTTGCCGTCGAGATGGTCGCACTCGTGCTGCACGACGCGGGCGTGGAAGTCCCGGGCCTCGAAGCGCAGCCGCTTGCCGTCGCGCCCGTAGGCCTCGACGCGCACGCGCGCGAAGCGCGGCACCTTGCCGCGCAGGTCGGGGACGCTGAGACACCCCTCCCAGTCCTCCTCCTGATCCTCGCCGAGCGGGGTGAGCTTCGGGTTGATCAGCACCGTGAGCGGCACGGCTTCGGCGTCGGGGTAGCGCGGGTTCGCGTCGACGCCGTAGATGGCGATGCGGCGCGAGACGTGGACCTGCGGCGCGGCGAGGCCGGCGCCGTCGTGGTCGTCCATGGTCTCGAACATGTCGTCGATCAGGCGCTGGATCTCGGGCGCGCCGATCGCCTCGGGCGAGACGGGCTCCGCCACCTGCCGGAGGATGGGATGCCCCAGATGCGCGACCTTCAGGACCGCCATCTCTTCTCGTGTCGCAGATCGGCCGCGCAGCTGCAAGCACGGTTTGCGAGCGCATGGCGCGGCCGCTAGCATCGGCGCACGCCGCTTCCCACCGCATCGGTCGCCGACGCGCTGCTCGCGGCCGCGTGGGTCGCGCTGGTGCTGGACGGCGTCTGGCAGACCGGCCGCGAGCACGCCGCGCGCGCGCAGCTCGGCCCCGTCGTGCTGCGCGCCTGGCAGCCGTCGGTGGCGGCCGGCCTGGCGGTCCTGGTCACCTCGCTCGCCGGCGCGGTGGTCCTCGAGCAGGCGCTCGGACGCTTCGTGTTCCGGCCCGGCGCCGCGCTCGCCGGCCTGGCGTTGGCCGGCGCGGGAGTCGTCCTCCACGGGTGGGCCCGGCGCACGCTCGGCCCGATGTGGTCGGGCGTGGTCCAGGTGCGCGCGCAGCACGTGCTCGTCGAGCGCGGGCCGTACCGCGTCGTGCGGCACCCGATCTATCTTGCCGGCTTGCTCCTCGCCGCGGGGACGTTCCTCGCGCATCCGTCACCCGCGAGCGCGTGCCTCGGAGGCGGCTTCGCCGCCGGCGTGGTGCTGAAAGCGTGGCTCGAGGAGCGCGCGCTGCGCGGCGTTCTGGGCGAGCAGTACGCGCGTTACGCGGCCCGCGTGCCGGCGCTCGTGCCCCGCTGGAGGAGGCGCGGGTGACCGGTGGCGGACGCTACCTTGAAGGGCGATTGTGCCGATGCGGCACTATCGCTACTTGAAGGCAGCCCGGGCGTGGCGCCGCGGTGTCGTGCCACGTGTGGCGGGATGACATCGGCTCCGCCAAAACCCTGCGAAATCCCCGGGATGAGTCCCCTCCGTGGTGACGCCCCACAGCGCGCCCGAGGGGGAGTCCCCAACCATCGGGCACGGATCGTGCACTGTCGAGGTCCATGGACCAGAGTCAGCCCCGCCGACCGGCCGCCCGGAAGGCAGACCGCGGAGCGGCATTCGTCTTCATGCTGTGCGTGCTGTCGATCCTCGTGCTCGTCACCGCCTCCGCCACCCTCATCGGCACGTCCGACATCCGCGCGACGCGGAACTACCGCGGCGCCTCGCAGGCGCACTTCGTCGCCGAGTCGGCGATCGCCGAGGCGCTCCAGCGCGTGAACGCCACGGGCATCGTCGACTTCGACAACGAGGTGACCAGGCAGTGGGCGACGCTGTGGGGCTCGAGCTCGCACGCCTTCGCGCCGGTCCCGGGGTACGCCTACACGGTCTCGGCGCTCTCGAACGCCGGCGACCCGGCGAACTCGGGTTCGTTCGTGGCGACGGCCAGCGGGCCGGAGGGCTCGCGGAACGTCGTGGTCGCGAGGATCAACCGATCGAACATCCCGTCGACCACGCCGGGGGTGATCTACCTGGCCCCCGACAGCCCGACCAGTGCGACCTTCAACGGCAACGCGTTCCGCATCGACGGGAACGACCGCAACTACACGAGCGGCGCCGGACCGGGAGCGCCCGTTCCGGGCATCTCGACCCGCAACAGCGCCAACACGCAGGAGGCGATCAACAGCCTCGCCGCGCAGCAGCTGGACAACGTGACCGGCCTCGGCTACGGCGCCGGACCGCCCATCGTGCCGAGCATCCTGACCGCGCCGGCCGGGCCGAGCGCGGCGCAGGTGAACCAGATCGTCAGCGATCTCCTCGCCAGACCGGGCACCGTCATCAACAACGCGAGCCAGGTCAACGGCAACGTCAATTTCGGGACACCGGCGTCGCCGCTGATCACCTACTTCCCGGCGAACGTCGAGATCAAGGGAACTGGCAACGCCAGCGGCGCCGGCATCCTGATCATCGAGGGCGACCTGACCATCAAGGGCAGCTTCAGCTTCGACGGGCTCGTCCTCGTGCGCGGACGGACGCAGGTCGTCGGCGATACCGACGTCACCGGCAACGCGACCGTCTACGGTGCGCTGTGGACGAACGACATCAACCTGGTCGTCGGGGGCAGCGCGCTCCTGCAGTACAGCACGCAGGCGCTCGCGCTCGCGAACCTGGCGAGCGGCGGCGCGGCGCTCCCTGCGCCGCTGCGCGTGGCCTCGCTGGCCGACTGCACCCAGCTCGCGGCCGGCGTGGGGGGTTGCCCCTGAGCCGAGGCACGGGCCGCTGGCCCGCGGACAGCGGCATCGAGCGTGCCCTGGTCGGTCGGCGCACCGAGCAGTATTGCTCCCCGCGTCGTTCGAGATGCTCGGAAGGGGGGACCGCGATCACTATCGAGGCGGCTTGCAGTGGATCGCCAGCAGGGTGACGGCCTCGGCGTTGGCCTTGGCAACCACCAGGTCCACTTGCTCGCTTCTCAGTTTCGGCACCTCGATGTCGACCAGGAAGGCCGAGACCGTGTCGGCCGCGATCACTGGGCGACGGATCGCACGGACGGCGGCAGCCTGCCGCGGTTCACCGAGCGCGAGTTCCGCGCCTTCCTCACCTGCAGGGTACTCGCGCGGGGCTTCGCCCGCGTGCGCTGCGGGGACTGCGCCTACGAGCGGCTGATGCCGAGCAAAGACGCCGTCCTTGAGAGCGCACAAGTTCGCGCCTCGACGTTTGAAGTTGAACGATGTCGTCCACCGCGACGCGCGCACGGTGGGGGAACCGCTTCACCCCATTCCGTGACCCTACGGCCTAAAGCAGGCGAGCGCCTTCGCGGAAGGACGGGAGGACGCGCGGAATCAGTCGGGAGCGGTCTGAGAAACGCCCTGTTCCATCCCGTAGCTCCTGAGGTTTCCCCGGTCCGGCTCGCCTTTGCAGCAGCCACCGACCCGCCGCCAGGCACGGGGGATGCAACCATACCCGTAGTTCGGCTCCGGAGGGGTGTGCCGGGGGGCAGCGCCAGGGTCTGAGGGCCTGTTCGGTCAACTTCACCCCGTTCGAAACTCCCATACCCACCGTTGCGCGACGCCTTTCTCGCGTCGTGTCGAAGAAGAGCTAGCCGGCGGTCCCGAGATTCCGCCCCATTCTCGGGGAGCGATGCGTAGCGTGGCCATGACGGTAGAATCCAAAATCACAGCAGATGCTGAAACGACCATCGCCGCTCAGCTGGCCCGAGCATGATCCCCAGACCCGACATTGCTTACCACCAAGCACGCATTCTGATCGTGGACGATGAGCGCCACAACAGACAGTTGCTTGAAGTCATGCTCGCGCCGGAAGGCTTTCACCTCCTGACTGCTGCCAGCGGCGAGGAAGCGCTCGCCATGGTGGCGCAGCAACCGCCCGACCTGATCCTGCTCGACATCATGATGCCAGGTATGGACGGCTATCAGGTGG
>WNFA01008833.1_pt1 | contig 11829 bp, 9 predicted proteins | sample 5400481 | NCBI WGS metagenome assembly WNFA01 (sample SAMN13153340, study PRJNA577476) | soil metagenome | isolation source: 120 cm saprolite under Douglas fir tree site 2 hole 1 replicate 2 | place: USA:California | collected 2015-04-18
ACAGCGCATGCGCATGACGGGTCGCCTTCGTCTCCTGCGCATCAGCTAAGCACTCCAGCCCAAACTCGCGCAGCGTCTGCAACATCCCAAAGCGCGGCTCACCCTCCGCCTCTTCCTCTTGTCGCAGCAGGCTCTTGTCTACCAGGGAAGCCAGCCCTTCCAGGATGTCCTCCTCGAGATTGCCCGCTGCCGTGCAGACAACTTCGGTGGCCTCCAGCGTGCAGCCTTCCACAAAGACGGAGAGCCGCCGGAAGAGCCTCTGCTCCTCGGGCGAGAGTAGCTCGTAGCTCCAGGCAATCGCGCCCCGCAGCGTCTGCTGACGGGCGGGCAGGTCGCGCGCTCCCCCCGAGAGGACGGCCAGCCCCTGCTCCAGGCGAGCCAGCAAGGTCTGCGGTGGGAAATACTTAATGCGTGCCGCCGCCAGTTCAATGGCCAGCGGCAACCCATCCAGGCGCACACAAATGGCAGCCACGGCCGGTGCGTTGGCACTGGTCACCGCAAAGTCGGGCTTGACAGCCTGCGCCCGCTGGATAAAGAGTGCCACCGCCTCATATTGCGAGAGGGCCACCAGGTCCGGCAGGCGTTTGAGATTGGGCACAGAGAGCGGGGGCACGGCGAACTCGTGCTCAGCCCGCACGTGCAGCGTCACCCGGCTGGTCACTAGCACCTTAAGCCTGGGACAGGCAGCGAGCAACTCGGCCACCTGCAAGGCAGCGTCGGTCACCTGCTCAAAGTTATCCAGCAGCAGCAGCAGGTGCTTCTCTCGCAGAGACGCTTTCAGGAGGTGTAGGGGTTGGGCTTGCCCCTGCCCTTGCTCTGCGGTCTCTTTGACCTCAAGCGTCTGGGCAATGGCACGCAGGACGAACTCAGGCTCGCGTATGGGAGCCAGGTTCACGAAGAAGACGCCATTAAGAAACACCTCGCTCAGTTCTGCTGCCACCTGCAAGCCCAGGCGCGTTTTGCCCACGCCACCGGGACCGGTGAGTGTCACCAGGCGCGTATCCTCGTGGCCCAAAAGTTGTCGGACGGCAGCCACCTCTTGCTCCCTCCCAATGAGCGGCGTGGGCTGCACAGGCAGGTTGTTGGGATGAGCGTCGAGCGTCTTGAGGGACGGGAAGTCGGCAGGCAGGCCCGCGATGACAAGCTGGAAGAGGCGTTGGGGGCCTCGTAGGTCTTTGAGGCGATGCATCCCCAGGTCCCGCAGGCTCACATCATGCGGCAATTCCTGCTCCACCAGGTCACGGGTTGTCTGTGAGAGCAGGACTTGTCCACCGTGCCCGGCGCTCATGATGCGTGCGGCGCGATGCACATCCAGGCCAACGTAGCCTTCTGACGTCAGAGATGGTTCGCCCGTGTGCAAGCCCATGCGCACACGCACCATCGTGCCTTGGGGCCAGGCATGGCTGGCGAGCGCACGCTGTGCGTCCACCGCTGCCAAGACTGCGTCGATGGCGCGAGCAAAGGCCACGAAGAAGGCATCGCCTTGCGTGTCGACCTCGTGGCCGCTCTGGTGCTGGAACGCGGCACGTAGCAATTGTCGGCACTCTGCTAGCACGTCAGCGTAGCGGTCGCCCAACTGCTGGAGCAGGCGTGTCGACCCTTCAATGTCAGTGAAAAGCATGGTCACTGTCCCTGAGGGGAGGTTGCGCAGAGGAGACTTCTTTTTCCCAGTTTCGGCTCCTTGTTCCAGGGTAGGGACCCGATTTATCGCGTCCGTGAGACGAGGTGATGCTGCCTGCTGGTAGGCGCGTTCCAAGGTGGTGGCGAAGTCCTGCACACTGGCGAAACGCTGCTCGGGATCTTTGGCGAGTGCTTGCAGCACCACCTCTTCGACGGCAGGCGAAAGCTCGGGCACCTGCTCACGCAAGGATGGTGGCGACGCCGAGACAAGCTTCACAGCCACCTCAAGAAATGGACCCTGGAAGGGCGGTTTGCCGCAGAGCCACTCGTAGACGACCACACCCAGGGCGTATTGATCACTGGCGGGTTGTGCCCTGCCCCGAAGTTCTTCAGGAGCCAGGTAGGACGTAGTCCCCGCCAGCGCCTGTTCCATGGGTTCTGTGGCATTTGAGGAGAGCAGGTGAGGTGCAAGCATGACCAGGCCAAAGTCACTGAGCAGCACCTGGTCCTGGGAGCCGAGGAGCATATTCTCCGGCTTGACATCGCGGTGAATCAAGCCCTGGTCATGGGTGTACTGCAAGGCCGAAGCCACCTGCTGGACGTAGGGGAGGATCAGGTCAAGCGGCAGGCGCGTTCCCTTGGGATGCCGCTGCCGCAGCGTGCCACGAGGAGCATACTCCATCACCAGAAACGGCATTCCGTCCTCTACAGCAAAATCGAGGACGCGCACGATATGGGGATGGGTCAGGTGAACCAGGGTCCGCGCTTCCTGCAAAAAGACTGCTCGCTCTTCGTCTGTGAGCACCACGTGGCGGACTTTCAGTGCCGCCTGGCTCTTGAGGTAGACGTGCTCGCCCAGATAGACCGAAGCCTGGCCACCTTCTCCCAACAGACGAAGCAAGCGATAGTTGCCAAGCTGCTGTCCTACGCGATCGTTCATCCTTTATCTCCTCATAGGGATATTCTGTTATGTTCATTCATGAGCTGAGACATATCCTGGTGCTGCTCCTGGCGAGTGTCTCTTGCGCTAACTATACGCTACCATATGCAGAACTTCAACATCCACGTCTTTCTTGGGTGGATGAAATAAATGTAGGCGAGCGACCGTAGGGGCCGATTCATCGTGCCCACCGCCGATTTATCGGCCACGTGCTGGATAAATCCGCACTCTACAAAGATCCCACGAGCGACCGTTCATCATCGCCGACGGGGCCGATAAATCGGCGATGGGCGCAGTAATGGACATTAACGAAATACCCCGGACACCGTAAAAGGGGATAAAACGCCTGTAGGGGCCGATTTATCGTGCCCACCGCCGATTTATCGGCCCTGGCAAACCCAATGGCATGTCCAGATCAATTTGTTAATATGCATAACTGGCCCCTACGGCCTATCCGTTCTTAGGCAATCAATCGAGCAAATGGTGGATGCATGAGACATAGGGGCACTGTGCCTCCAGTATTCAAATGCAGAAAAAAGAACCTCACCTATTCTGGCGGAGGATATTACCTCAACGTGTTATAATACACGTCAGTTAAGAGGCAACATTGTATTATCGATTTGACAAGGAAGACAGTTTCACGTTTAAGAGGAAGAGAGGAGAGTAGCAATGAGTGACGAACTCTCTGAGCCGATGCAGGTGGAGGTGTTTGCTGCATCGCTGCGCGCCGATTACACAGATGTCAAGGCATTTTTGGAGGCTCTGGCCGTCAAGTTAGAAGGGTCGTTGCCCAACAATACCACGGTGACGCGCCATAGTAGCCTCTTCTCGCGTGAGCATCCTGTGAAGGAGATTGCTGTCTCTCTGGGCGAGTATCAATATCGTATTGGCAAGGAACGACAGGGACCTCTGGTGGCACAGCGTGCAAAGATAGTGCGCGGCATCGTGCTCAAGACCGAGCAGATATCGGTGGAGCAGTGGATCGAAGAGCTTGCCGAGGCATTGGCACAATTTGCGACACACAGCGCACAGGCCCGTGCCGCTCTTGAGCGGTTTCTGATCTAAGGGTCTGCATTCTTACGGATAAAATCCCGTAGGGGCGGGAGTAGGGTGGATGCGGGGTGGGGACCCTTGTGGTCGCCCGAGGTAGGGACAGGTATGCCCGCGTTGGCTTGAGGATTAAAAAGGAGGCGAGTATGCCTTTCTGGAAACAGCCTTCGCCAGAGGAACAGCAGCGGCGCATGCAGGAACAGCAGGCTGCGGCGGCCAGCCGACGCGCATTGGAAACAGGCGGTCTACCGCTGCAGGCGACGCGGCGCTTGAGCGAGGAGACCGCTGCAGGGCACCCACTCTTCACCAGCGACCTGAGCACCAAAGAGTTCTCGCTGACGCGCACCCTGGGCTATCAACCCCTGAGCCAGGTGATGGGAAGTTCGATCTACCATGTAGGCTGGCAATACACCCAAACCTATGCACCTGACCCCAGTGCGAGAGAATTGACAACCCTCACCCATGCGCATCAGCAAGCCGCGCAGCTTGCCTTGAGCAGGTTAGACCAGGAGGCGGCCCTGTTGAAGGCCCACGGCGTCATCGGCGTGCGACTGACGACACGTGACTATGAGTGGGGCCGCGACATGCTGGAATTTACAGCGATCGGCACAGCTATCAAGCTGCCCAACACACCATTGCCGCAGCGTCCCTTCCTCAGCGACCTCTCCGGCCAGGAGTTCTGGACGTTGCTGCAGGCAGGATATTATCCGATTGGCATAGTGACCGGCTACTGTGCGTATTATATCTGCTTAGGTAGTACACTGGCGGTGCAAATGGGAAATTGGTACAGATCGCGTAACCAGGAGATGACCCCGTTCTCTAAAGGCATATCCACTGCACGTAAACTGGCGATGAAGCGCGTCGTGGACATGGCTCGTAACCTCAAGGCTGTCGGCGTCGTGGGCGTGCATATTGGCTGCGATAGAAATATAATAGAGTACGAGACGGATAAGCCTGTCCGGTATTATATGGATTTATGCGTACGGTTCTCAATCATCGGTACCGCCATCACTGCCCAGAGGCCGGACCATGTCATCCCGTCGCCGAGACCCACGCTCACGCTGACCGATCTGCGCCCTGGGCGATATGGCGCAACGCAAGAACTTACGATGAGAATATAGACATTTTAAGGAGGCGAGTATGCCTTTCTGGAAACGAACTTCTCCGGAGGAAGAGCAACGGCGCATGCAGGCACGGCAAGATGCAGAGACCAGTCAGCGTGCACTGGAGGCAGGTGGATTACCACTGCAGGCGACACGCCGCTTGAGCGAAGAGGTGGCAGCAGGACACCCGCTCTTCAGCAGCGATCTGAGCACTAAAGAGTTCTCGCTGACACGCAATCTGGGATACCAGCCCCTGAGCCAGGTAATGGGCAGCTCCATCTTCCATGTTGGCTGGCAATATACGCGCACCTATTCCTTCAATCCAAGTGAGCAGGAACTGACAACTGTCTCCCAGGCACACCAGCGAGCCACTCTACTCGCCCTGGGAAGGCTGGAGCAAGAGGCTGCATTGCTGAAGGCTCATGGCGTCATCGGCGTCCGGCTTACCACACGTGACTACGAGTGGGGCGCGAACATGTTGGAATTTACGGCAATCGGCACGGCCATCAAGCTGCCCAACACGCCCTTGCCGCAGCGTCCTTTTCTCAGCGACCTCTCCGGCCAGGAGTTCTGGACCTTGCTGCAGGCTGGCTATTTCCCGGTTGGCCTGGTGACGGGCTTCTGTTCGTACTATATCGCCTTGGGTAGCAGCTTATCCAGACAATTGAAAAGTTGGTTTAACTGGACCAACCAGGAGATTGTCCCATTCTCTCAAGGCATCTATACCGCTCGCAACCTTGCGATGAGCCGCCTCCTCAGCATGGCTCGCAGTCTCAATGCCTCCGGCGTTGTCGGTATGCATATCAACTTTGCTCGAGAGGTCATTGAGTACGAGACTGAATACAGCGGGCCTCATCTGGATTTATCTGTGCGGTTATCGGTCGTTGGCACCGCCATCACTGCCCAGAGGCCAGATCATGTCATTCCGCCGCCGAAACCGACGCTCAGTTTTACCGATCTGCGTCCTGGGCGATACGGCCAAACATCCGAGGTTTAACTTCGGACTTTTATTTTGATTAAGGAGGTGAGCATGCCTTTCTGGAAACAACCTTCCCCAGAGGAACAGCAGCAACGCATGCAGGCACAACAGGAAGCGGAGGCCAGCCAGCGTGCGCTGGAAGGAGGTGGTTTGCCGCTGCAGGCAACACGTCGCTTGAGCGAGGAGGTGGCAACAGGACACCCGCTCTTCAGCAGCGATTTGAGCACCAAAGAGTTCGCACTGACACGCACTCTGGGATACCAGCCCCTGAGCCAGGTGATGGGCAGCTCAATCTTCCATGTGGGCTGGCAATACGCGCGCACCTACGCCAGTTACCCAAATGAGATGGAACTGACCACTCTCTCCCAGGCACACCAGCGAGCTGCTCTACTCGCCCTGAGCAGATTAGACCAGGAAGCGGCGTTGTTGAAGGCCCACGGCGTTATCGGTGTGCGGTTGACGACACGCGACTACGAGTGGGGTAGTGATTTGCTGGAATTTACAGCGATTGGCACGGCCATCAAGCTGCCCAACACGCCCTTGCCGCAGCGTCCTTTTCTCAGCGACCTCTCCGGCCAGGAGTTCTGGACCTTGCTCCAGGCAGGCTACTACCCGATTGGCATCGTGGCCGGCTACTGCACATACTATATCTCTCTGGGCAGTCTCATCACGGGGCAGTTGCGCAATTGGATTGGTTGGTCTAACGTGGAGATCGACCCGTTCTCTCAAGGCGTCCATACTGCTCGCGACCTGGCGATGAACCGGCTTATCAGCATGGCCCGCAGTTTCAATGCTTCCGGCGTTGTCGCTATGCACATCGACTGCGAAAGGGAGCCGATCGAGTACGAACTCGAACAGGAGAACTATCCGACTCAGTACTTTATGGATTTTTCCGTGCGCTTCTCAGTCATCGGCACTGCCATCACTGCCCAGAGGCCCGACCATGTCATCCCGCCGCCGAAACCCACGCTCACTCTGACCGATCTGCGTCCTGGGCGAAACGGCGAAACACAAGAATTGACGTTGGAAGAATAACCCAGGCTCGACTTTTATAGCGACCATTGGATATATTACAGCGTAGTGGCGATCCCTTGCGGTCGCCAGGCTCGACTTTATGGAGGAGAACATATGTCTCAGCAAATGCCTCAATCCCAGCAGGGCAGTGACCTGCCAAGCCATGCCCGCGAACGTCTTCAGATTATGCGTGGCGATGCCACCCATCGCGCACTCTTCACCAGCGACCTGAGCGTAAACGAATTCTTGCTCGTAGCGGAGGCCGGTTTCGACCCGGTTGGTTTGGTAGTCGGCAGTTCGATCTATCATATTGGCTATCAACAGGCGAACTGGAAGCAGAACCAGGAGATGAATGTACTGACCCAGGCGATGTACCACGCCCGCGAATTGGCAATGACTCGTATGGAGGAGGAGGCCAACGCGCTGAGTGCAGATGGCATCGTCGGTGTGCGGCTAGAGGTCACCCGTCACGAATGGGGCGAGGCGCTGGCCGAGTTTGTGGCCATCGGCACGGCGATCCGCTCGCGCAGAGGCCAATCCTATCGCAATGCTCACGGTTTGCCGTTCACCTCGGACCTCTCCGGCCAGGATTTCTGGACCTTACTCCACGCCGGTTACCGGCCCGTGGGTATGGTGATGGGCAACTGCGTCTATCATGTCGCCCACCAGGGCATGGGCCAGTGGCTCAGGCAGGTCGGCCAGAATGTGGAGATGACCAATTATACCCAGGCGCTCTATGATGCCCGTGAACTGGCGATGGAGCGTATGCAGGCCGAGGCTATCAGTCTAGGCGCGCAAGGTGTGGTCGGCACGCAGATCAGTGAGCGCAGCCACGGTTGGGGCTCGCACATCATCGAGTTCTTCGCCGTGGGCACGGCAGTAATCTCGATCTCGGATGATCATAAGATACCGCAGCCGTCACTCTCGCTGCTGCTGAACGACTAAGTTCTGTTTTTTTGCTGCGGGCATTGCAACCGCAGGCTGCAATGCCCGCAGCAAAAAACCTCTAAAGAACCTCCCCCCATAGTCCTGCTTTCCTATTGCTCTACAAACGATGTGTGCTATACTAGCCTCGTTACTCACAGCATGGAGTTTAAAACAATGAGGGATTATAGAGCAGGCCAAGGCAAGCAGGCCACGTCAACCACCTCTGTGAACTCGGCCCGAATGCGCACAGCGACTGGAGGGAATCTAGGTATGAACGTTAGTACTGGTGGTCCGCATATTCTTCTTTTTGAACGCGATCAGCAACTGATTACATTGCTGACCAGCGAATTTCAACTGGCTGGCTATGAATGCCATGCGGCGCGCACGGCAGTGGAAGTATTTGATACGATTTCACGTCATCCCGTCCGGCTTGTCCTGGTAAACCTGGCACAGGCCGCAGCGGGTCGACGCGAGTTCTGGGTAGCCCTGGATGGCCAGCGCAGAGGACGTGGTGTGCAGGTATTTACTTATCGCTGTATGAACCTTGCAGGCTATGGCGCAGACGACCCTGATGAGCGTGGACGTGGGGCACAGGCGGACATGGAAGTAGATGGCATGCTCGGTATGATGAACCTGATTGATGCCGTGCGTGCGCGTATCCCGGCATCGACGTCAGGTTCACTATCACGAGTTTCGGCTGCTCCCTTTGTTGGTGGACAGTCGTCCGGTATGACAGGGTCAGGTGAAGCATCGATGGCAACACCTTCGCTTGCCACTTCGGTCACCTCGCCTTTCTCTGCAGCAGCACCGCAAAATACATTGGCCTCCATGGCTTCCTCTTCCACGCCTCCTCGTCAGCAGCCGGTGCCATCAGCGAGCAACCCTACACAAACGTATACCGACAGGATCCGTGCAATCATCTATCCAAGCCAGACGACATGGACTCCACCTGGCTCTAATCCGACACCCCTCCCAGCTTCTGCGCCAGCCATGCAATCTATGCAACCGAATACATCCGAAAGTGGAGAGGAATCCAGCCTGGCACAACTATCGCGCCTGTTGCAGCAGTATACGCCTATGCAGAACGATGTGGCACGAGAAGTGAGACCAGAGCCACAAGAGCGCCTGGTCAGTAATAGCGGGCAAGCGGGAGGAGGTGTACTGCCCTCTGCCTCGGTACCCATCAGTTCACTGCCCTTACGTGCATCGCCCATTCACGATCTACCCATCGAACGTGCTGCCGGCGGACAGAGCGGTGGGAGTGGGGCAGGAGAACAAGCGAGAAAGGCTTCATCGTCGTTTGCAAGGGAAGAATATAGTGATAATGACAACAATGCGGCTCTTTTAGAGCGGGCTCGGGCAAGTAGGCAGGAAGTACTTCCTCGGCGAGAGTTCGAGATGAATATAGCATCCGAGATTACCTTGCTGGACATCGTGCAGAGTCTTCCCCCAATGTCTTCCCCCCCTCCCCAGCCGCCTGTGCTGAGTGGACGCGCAACTCGTTCACTGGGCAGCGTGCTGCTCGAAGGTCATCTTGTTCCGCAGAACCGCCTGGAAGTCGCCCAAAATGTTCAACGAATGCTTCGTGGCGTAGATCTGAATTATCAACTTGGTGAGATTCTGCTCATGTTCAAGCTACTGACACCGGACCAACTGCTGGCAGCGAGCCTGGTCAGTTACGGATTGATCTCAACGACGCAGATCAGCGCTCTTGGTCGTATCCGCCAGGAACTGCACTCCATTGGCCTGGAATACGACCTGGAGAATCTGCTCATCCTCTTTCGTATCCTCACGCCTGAGCAGTTGCGCGAGGTCCGTTCAACCTGGTAGTGATAAAGAGCCTCTCACCACCTGGTAGTGACGGGCCTTTGCCAGAATCTCCGGGGGAAATTTCATAAAGTCGGTGGCGGTAAGCAGCACCTGTTCATGCTGGAGTATCTGCTGCAACAAGTACTCACGTCGCAGGTGATCGAGTTCGCTGAACACATCGTCAAGCAGCAGGACAGGCTCATCGCCCGTACTCGCATGCATATATGCCAGTTCTGCAAGCTTGGCTGAGAGCGCCACTGTGCGCTGCTGACCGCGTGAACCATAGGTGAGCATACTCATGCCATCAACCAGGAACTCCACATCATCGCGATGCGGCCCTAACAAGCACACCCCCTGCTGGATCTCTCTGCGCCGGGCCTCGCGTAACTGCTCGCGGTAGTGTCCTTGAGCCTCCAACGTATCCCAGGCTGCGTCAATAGCGAACGATGGGCGATACAACATCTGGAGTTGTTCGCGCCCGCCACTGATGATTTCCTGGAATGTACGCGCCCGCTCATCCAGTGAGGCCAGCATACGCCGCCGTTCAAACATAATCATGTTGGCTTGTGTCACTAATTGCTCGTCCAAATAGTCCAGCATGGACGGGTCCTCTTGATTTTCGCGAATACGCTTGAGAAGGGCCGCACGCTGCGTAATCACCTTGCGATACTTCTGCCATGCCTGGTAATAGCGTGGCTGCATCTGGCAGAGACTGCGATCGAGAAAGCGCCGCCGCTCTTCGGGCGAACCATCAACCAGGTGCAGGTCAGTAGGGGCAAACAACACCACCTTCAACTGCCCTACCAGTTCGATTGCCTTTTTCGCAACGCCGTTGACCTTGATACGCTTGCGCTGCGCACCAGCTGGCATCGGCATTGCCCGGTACGTATGATTGTTGCTCTGCGAGGAAGGCGGAGTGGGATCGAAGACGACAATCTCAACCTTCACATCCTCTTCCTGTTCGCGATGCCTGATACTGGCGGTAATGCGTGCGAGGTGATCTGGCGCCTGCCAGTTCACGACCTCGCGATCGGCTCCCGCATGAAACGAGTTGCTTGTAGCCAGCATCGCGACCGACTCAAGCAGATTCGTCTTGCCCTGGGCATTGTCGCCGGAGAAGAGAAAAAGCCCTGGACCCAGGGAGAGATCAAGGTGTGTGTAGTTCCGAAAGTCGTTTAGCGCGAGGTGAGCAAGATACATCCAAATGTCCGTAGGGCCTGGGGCGCGAGACCTCGCACCCCGATACTGCTAGCGATTGATGTGCATTGGCATGATGACGTACGTATAATCAGCTGAGCCGACAGGCCGGATGACACCAGGCCTGGTGGCCGAGGTGACCTCAAGGGCTACCTCTGGAGTATCGATCACAGCCAGGACGTCCGCCAGGTACTTCACATTGAAGATAATCTGCAGTTCAGGTCCGTCAACGGCTGCATTGATGGTGCCAACGTTGTCGCCCAGGTCCTCGGCAGTAGCCTCCACAGTCACTGCACCGGGCTCCAGGCCGTCACTGCCCCCCGGATTAACCTTGATACGGGTGATGTTGGAGCTATCACGCGCAAACAGCGCAGCCGACTTGACAACGCCCGCAAATTCCTTTGTCTCGACGACGGCCCGCGTCGTATGCTCCTTCGGAATAATCTGGCGATAGTTGGGGAAGGATCCCTCGATCAGGCGTGAGACAAGGTCAACCTGCTCTGTATGGAACAAGACCTGGCTGCGGTTAGGGGTCACGATCATCTGGACCGGCCCCTCAGCAGGCAAGATGCGCCCCAGTTCGGTCAGGGTGCGTGCCGGGACCAGGATATCGCCACGTGGGTGATCATCGCCCGGCAAAGGCGCGACGCGGACCGCGAGCCTGAAGGCATCGGCAGCAGCAAACGTCACTTTTTCTTCGCCGACTTGGACCAGCACCCCGGTAAAGACCGGGCGTGAGTCATCATCGGCGGCAGCAAACGCGACCTCAGCGATCATCTCCTTGAGCAATGCCGCGTCCAGCAGCACCGGCTGCTCACCGAGTGTATGAGATTCCTCGGGTATCGTGATATCAACCGGAACCGGTGGGAGACTGCTGACAAAGTCGGTGAGCAGTTTTGCAGGGACCGTTATCGCTCCTTCTTCCTGAATCTGTGCATCTATCCAGCAATTGATGCCGATCTCCAGGTTGGTGGCGGACAATTTCAAACGACCATGTTCGGTCGCCATTAAAATATTGGCGAGAATGGGCAGTGTGCTGCGATTCGAGACGGCATGGCTCACGATGGAAAGCCCACGGCTCAAGTCTTGCTGTTTGCATGTAATCTTCACGGGTCAGCTTCCTTCCTCCAAACGCATCCAACAAAAGTTCTTGCTTAGTATACCGTAGTCTGGGGAAGTTGTAAACTAGA
>WNFA01006523.1_pt1 | contig 11828 bp, 13 predicted proteins | sample 5400481 | NCBI WGS metagenome assembly WNFA01 (sample SAMN13153340, study PRJNA577476) | soil metagenome | isolation source: 120 cm saprolite under Douglas fir tree site 2 hole 1 replicate 2 | place: USA:California | collected 2015-04-18
TCCAACTCGTTGGGATCCTTGACCATGCGCGCCTGATCCACGAACGACGGAGCACTTTTAAGTCGCAGACCAGACGGCAGCAGGTCAGCTGCACGCTTCCGTTCTGCCACGGTCAGATGGTCTGCCTCAATCCCGATAGTCCACCCCCGCGCCCGCTTGCGCCGTGCGGCAATCCACTCCCCGACCGCGTTCAGCACGGCCTTGCGCGCGATGACGACCTTGGCTCCCGTCACTTCTTCCCGGGCCTGCGTGTCATAGCGAACATCCGTGAAGAACACACTACCGCTCTCCTGCACCAGCAGAAAGCCTGCGCTTCCCGTAAATCCGCAGAGATATCGAATGTTAGGAAGATGGCTGATGAGAAGCGCATCCAGCCGCGTGGACGTTAGCTGCTCCTTCAGGTGTTTCTGGCGAGTCTTAAAGTCCATTCGTGCCGAGTTTAACAGGGCAGTAGGAGTTGTCCGCTCAGCCCAAAAACAAAACCGCCGGCTCCGGGACAGGTTCTTCGCGGAAGCCGGCGGTCCTAAATCTTCAACCGCGCTGCTACGTCTGAATGATTCGCGGCGTGATGAAGAAGATCAACTCCTGGTTGGAGGTGTTAACTTGCGTGTGCCGGAAGAGGTTGCCCAGGTACGGGATGTTGCCGAGCAACGGAACCTGCGTGATGTTGATCGAGTTCTGCGTCTGGATGACGCCGCCGATCACCACCGTGCCGCCATCGGTCACCAGAACTTGCGTGGTGGCCTGCTGCGTGATCAGTTCCGGATTGCCCTGGACTTCCTGACCGAAGTTCGGGGTGGTGTTTTCCACGTCCACGTTCAGGAAGATCGTGTTCTCCGACGTGATCTGCGGAGTCACAGTCAACCTGAGGAATGCGTCGACGTAAGTCACGGTTGGCGGACCGCCCAATTGCGCCTGCGTCACGATGGGCACGCGTACACCCTGTTTCACCAGGGCTAGAATGTTGTTCTGGGTAACGACTCGCGGCCGCGAGAGCACTTTCAGTAAGCCGCGGGACTCAGCCATCGAGAGCACGGCGTCGATGCGAACCGTGTTGCTGGCGTTGACGAAGGTCAAGCCACTCGAGGGTGAGGTTACACCCAGGTTTGAAAACAGTGGAATCGTCGAGCCGCCGCTGCTGCTGCCGCCCGTCGGGGAAGTGGTAATGTAGCCTGGAGTCAAGCCGTTGACTGTGGTTGGCGAAGAACCGGCGCCGGCATTGCCGCCAATCGCCGAGTGGCCGTCGCCCCAGCCAAAGCCGAGTTGCGTACCGATATCACGGGCGAACTGCCGAGTCGCAGCAACGACACGCGCTTCGATCTCAACTTCCTGCGTCTTGCGGTCCAACTGGGTCAGCAGGCGGTCGATCGTCGGAATCGATTTGGGAATGTCGTTGATGATCACGGCGTTCGTACGATCATCCGCCACGACATCGCCGCGTTGTGAGATGAACTTTTTGACCGTGACGATGACGTCTTTGGCCTTGGCATAGCTCAGGAAGCGTGTCACCGAAACTTTCTCGACGGCCAACGCTTCTGCTTCCACCTGGGCGCGACGCGCATCCGCTTCTCTCTTCAGCGTGTCCACCGTAGCGATGCGCAGAACGTTGCCTTCAAGCTCACGCGCCAGTTCGTTGTTCTTGAGTACGATGTCCAGAGCCTGGTCCCACGGCACATCATCCAGAACAATGGTCAAGCTCCCGTGCACGTTGGGATCAAGCACAACGTTCAAGCCGCTGATCTCGTGAACCAGCCGGAAGAAGTCTTTCAAGTCGACATCTTTCAGGTTCACCGAGATCGGCTCGCCTGTGTATTTCGGTCCGCTGGAAGCCGGCTGCTGACCTTGCTGCGCCTTTTGTTCTGCAGCCAGATTCACCGCCGGCGTGATGCCGGTGCTGGAACCGGTCGAGCTCTGCGCTTGCGCCGCGTTCATGCTCACGGGGAGCAATTCGGCCGCAGTCTTGTCAGAAAAACGGGCTGCTGCTTCCTGGGCCCGAACTGCGGGCTCGTCTTTCTTGGCTTGATACGTAGGTTCGACCATTACGAATTTGTTGGGCGAGGTGGTATCGCTGGCCGCTGAGTGAAGGGGGAAGCCGACGGGCTCGGCGAAACGCTCGCTGTCGTACCCACCTCCGCTGCCTGCGCGTGCAAGGTCAGCACCAGCTTTCCCGCCGGGCCGGGCGTAAGTTCGTAGGCGCAAGCCTTCTCCAGATCAACCACCACCCGGGTCGTGGGAGGCGTCCTCCCATCCATGCCGATGCGCACGCCTTTAACGCCCGCGGTGCCCACCAGAATGCGGCTCTGCCCGCTCGCCATAACGGTTTCCGGCAGTTCCACAACCACGCGGGCGGGCGAGTCCAGGCTGCTCAGCTTGGGCGTTACCGCGCCGTGAGAGCTGATCTCGACGCGGATCTCATCCGTGCCTCGGACTACGTTCACTCGCTCGAGCTCGCTCCGCTGGCCCGCCGGCTGTGACGCCGGCGTCTGGGCGGCCGCAGCCACCACCGCAGCCTCGAAGACCAGCAACGCTACGAACATGGTTAGTTGTTGCTTTCGCATTTCGCTTCTCCCCAAAACCCGCGAGCCGGGCTCGCGTGTCCTTCCTAGAACTCGAGATTTCGGCGCCGGTTTTTCCCCGGTTCGCCGCTTCCCTGTTAAACCGCCGGTGTAAAGATCCGCTTTACCACTTCCCGCGTGAACGGCTTGCCCAACTTGTCCTGCAGCGTCTCCTGGAACACCACCGAGTCGCCGGTAATCTTCACCACATAGCCGTTGAATACCGGATCGTTCTCGCGCAGGAAATAGGCCTTGTTCATACTGTTGGTTACAACAGCGATGAAGCCGGCATCCGACTTCACCACGCCGCGCAGGTTGATATTTCCGATTTCCAGACACTTCTTGCCTGTGGAGCATCCGGAACCGCCCTGCTGCTGCACCACCGGACTGAAGAACGGATCGCGCTTCCCATTCATCGCCCATTTCTTTTCTTCAGGCTTGGGTTGCTTGGACGCATCCGCGCCCTTGCTCGCAGCCGCCGGCTTGGCGGCGACCGATGCTGCAGGCTTGGTCTCGGGCGTTGCTTTCACCTGCTGCTTGGGTGCCTGAGCCGCAGGCTTCGCAGTCGGAGCGGACGCCTGCGCTACTACTTTCTGGGCAGGAACAGCCACCTGCACTGGCAGCTTTGGAGCCGGAGCCGATGCCTGCACTGCAGGTTTCGGAGCTGGAGTCGCCACCTTCGCAGCCACCGCAACTTTCGGCGCTGCCGACGGAGGCGCTATCACCGGCTTGGCGGCCGCTGTCTGCGATTTTGCCGCAGGCGTTGGAGCCTTGCCAGGTGCGGCAGCCGGAGCGTTCTTCGCCACCGACTGCGTATGCAGGGTGAGTACGAACTTGCCGGATGCACCCGGCGTAAACTCATAGGCACAGGCCTGCTCTAAATCCGCAACGACACTCGTGGTTGGAGGCGTTTTGCCGTCCATGCCGATACGCACGCCCTTGACTCCGGCGCTATCCACCGGAATCTTGTTCTGCGCGGTCGCTACTACCGTGTCCGGTAGTTCCACCACCACGCGCGCGGGCGAACTCAATTTGCTCACTCTCGGCGTTACTGCCTCGCGGGAGCTGATCTCGATCTGAATATCATCCCCATTGCGGACGACATTCACTCGCTCCAGCTTGTTGTTCGAGCTCAACGCCGGAGCCGCAGGCTTCGCAGCCGCCTTGGCCGGAGCAGGAGCCGGTGCTGCTGCTGGTTTGGATTTCGACGCCAAAATGATCGCCGGTTTAACCGCCGGAGCAGGAGCGCCCGGCGCGGGCTTCGCCGATTGGGCCGGTACTCCGGCCGCCTTCAGCGCCGCGTTGTCGATGGCTTTCGGGTTCTGTGCCCAGGCCCCGCCCGCCATCATTGCCATCACCAGAATGCCTGTCGTCAGCTTCATAGCCATCCCTACCTTGCCGCCGGAGTTCCGGGTTTAGCCCCGGGAGCTGCGGGTCCAGGTTGCAAATCGTGACTGAAGAACGTGGTCGCCGTGCACGTGGCAACGGTGCTTTCGTTGGGCGCGTACTGGTACGTGTGCTTCGCCTTCGCGTTCTGTGGATTCTTGGTCGTGGCCAGCATCAGGCCGCTGATGTTGACGATCCGTTCCAGCTTGCCTACACGGTCAAAGAAATTCAGCATCGAGTAGTACGGACCGTCCAGTTCGATATCGAACGGCATTTCCGAGTAGTACTCTTTCGCGCTGACAGGTTTGGCCGTATAGCGGCGCAGTTCCACGCCCGCCTTTTGCGCCTCGCCGTCCAGCATGGTAATGAAGCCATCCACCTGCTTCGCATCCGGCACAATGCGCTGCTCGATTTCGAGCTGCTGCTTGAGCTCCGCCAGTTGCTGTTCGATCTGTTTCAGCTTCGGCCGGTAGGACTCCAGTTCGTTGTTCTCCCGGATCTTGTCTTCCAGGGCATGCTGTGCCGTTGTGTTCTTCTCGCTCTGGCTCTTGAACACGGTGAAGTACAGCGCCGACGTTACCAATGCGCCGCCGACGATCACCACGCCCCACTGCTTGATGCCCGACAATTCGCCAAAGTTCGCCATAAGTGCGCCTCTACGACTTCCCTTTCTCGCAAGTCAGCGTGAACTGGAACGCTTGCATGTCCTTGATCTGCTCGTCCTGATAAGTTTCCTTGATCTCGACATTCTTGAAGTATCCGGTCTTCTGCAGGTTGGCGATCAGGTTGGCTACGGCATCGGCGCTCAGCGCCGTGCCTTCCAGATTCACGCTCGCTCCCGCATCTTCCATCTTGCTCAGCCACACGGCTTCGGTGTTGTTCACCGTCTCGCCCATCATGGCCATCAGGTTGACTGGACCGGCCTGCCCAGAGCGCAGTTGATCGATAACATCGACGCGGCGCTTGTAGTTGTTAGCCTGGAGCTGACGCTCCATGTAGCGGGCTTTGACGTCGGCCAATTCCCGATTCTTCTGCTCGGCCACTTTCATCTTGGCTTCGATCGCCTTGGACTGATGATCCAGGCGGTACCAGTAGCCGAGATTGAACAATCCGGCCAGCACCAGCACCACCAGCACCTTCAGTTTGGGCGAACCCATGTCGCCCATTTCCATCGAGGGCATGGCCACGCTGCTGCTGCCGCCGGCCCGCTTGTTCTTGCCTTTCGCTGATTCGAGCAGGTTGATTCTGATCATAGGGATTCAAAGCTCCTCAGGGCCAAGCCCACCGCAACTGCCATCTGGCCCGGATTCTGCTCCACCAATTCCGCTCCATGACCTTCCATCGGCGGAGTCACCCGCTGGAATGGATTGAACAATTCAACTGGCATGGAGAACTCTTGCCGCAACGCTTCCACCAGCCCCGGCACTTTCGACGAGCCGCCCGCGAGATAAATTTTCTCGATGTGCTCGCCCGCCGCGCTGGCGCGGAAGAAGTCGAACGTCTTCTGGATTTCCAGCACGATGATTTCCGTCACCTGCTGCAGGATCGGCTGCTTCGCATCCTCGCTCACCGTCCCGACCTTCTGTCCCAGCTTCAGCGATTCAGCATCCTCGAAGCTCAGGTCCAGTTCCTTCTGCAGCGAGTCCGTGTACTGGTGTCCGCCCACGCTAACGTCGCGCGGGAACAGGGGCGTCGTCCCCTTGACGATGTTGATGTTCATCACGCTGGCGCCCAGGTTCAAAAGCGCCACCACCTGGCCCGGAGCCGGCTGGTAGTTGTACTCGTAGCAGTTCTGCAACGCCAACGCATCGATGTCCACAATAGCCGGGGTACGGCCCGACATCGAGAGTACGTTGGTGTAGTTCAAAATCTTGTCCTTCTTAACCGCGACCAGCAACACATCCATCTGCGGGCTGCCCGCTTCCTCGGAAAGAATCTGGTAGTCGAGGTTCACATCGGCCAGATCGAAAGGAATGTGCTGCGCCGCTTCCTTCTCGATGGTCTCGGCCAGTTCCTGATCGCTCATCGACGGCAGCGAGATTTTCTTCACGATCACCGAGTGTCCGCTGACTGCGGTCGCCACGGCCTTGGTCTTGATCTCGTTATCGGCGAACAGCTTCGAGATCGCGCTCGAGACCGTGCCCGAGTCCACGATCATCGAGTCCACCACAATGTCGGAGGCCAGCGGTTCCAGCCCCAGGTGCGCAACTTCGATGACGCCACCCTTTTTCTTCAGTTCGACCGCCTTGATGCTCGAGGAGCCCACATCCAGGCCAACAATGGACTTCGATCCGAATCCAAACATGTGTCCGCCTTTTGTAGAGCCGGCATCTCGCCGGCTCTATTGATTACTGTGCCCCGGCAGCTTTCGTCGCCGCCTTCGGTTTGCGTCTCGTCCCAGCTTCCATCTGACTCGACTTCTCTTCCATCCACTGGTCCAGCTTCGATTTCTTGAAGCGCCAGCGATTACCCAGTTTGAACGCCGGAATCTTCTGCTCGCCCACGTATTTGTAGAGCGTGTCCGGACTCACTCCCAGATATTGCGAAGCCTGGCGAATGTTCATCACTTCTCGCGAGTCGGCCATAGTTCCTTTGCCCCTTCCGCCAGATCCTTTCCTGCTGCGACGTGCCAGCCAGCAGGCTAACTTTGGGAGACTGCCTCGCCCTCACATACGTCTCCGGGGGCTTTCGGTGTCCCGAGCATATATCAGGCCTGAAAAACCCCGCCGCCAAGCGAATCTCCGCGTTTTATAGGGTTTTATGCCTGTTTTCTGGAATCTCAAGAACGGCGTTATGGAGGGTATCCCTACATGTTGTAGTTTGCTTTCTGGAAGCTACTATTAGAGGTATGCCGGGTACGGCACCTCCCCAGTCACCAGTGATGCGGTAACCGAAGTACTAAGCACGGTACGGAGGTACTATGTCGGCGGTCCAAACTGCTCTGTTAGCAGTCTTTAACTCGTATGCGTCGGGCGGCGCGAGGTCGTAAAGCACAGCAACTGTGTGTGCTTTCTTGTCGTCAGCGATTCCCTGAACAGATACTTAAGAATCCTCTTCTCCTGAGATAATCTAGGTCTTCTTTCTCCGGAGGGAACCCTTTGCGCTACCTCGATCGTCTGCAACCAGTCGCTCTCCTCGCCATGCGCCTCGCGCTGGGCGCCGTCATGGTCGCTCACGGCTATCACAAGGTCTTCGGAGGGCTCCATCACCACGTGGAGTTTGTATCCAGCCTGGGACTGCCCGGCTGGACTGCCTACTTGTCCGCCCTGACCGAATTTGTTGGCGGCCTGCTCGTTCTGGTCGGACTCTTCACCCGGGCTGCGGCATTCGCCATCTGCATCGATCTGGCGGTTGCGATCTGGAAAGTGCACCTGCACAACGGGCTTACCGGCAATGGAGGCTACGAGTTTCCCCTCGCGCTTGCGACGCTCGCCTTCGCCCTGATTTTCTTCGGGGCTGGCCCTTTCGCCATTGACCACATCCTTCGCGGTGGTGGTTCGGGCGGCCGGGGAAAATAGGCCGGGCTTATTTCGTTTCCGGTTTCTCGGCGCCTGCGGCTCTCCCCTGCTGAATTGAATATGCGTCTCGCTGAAATTATGATGGTTTTGAAGTCCGCGGCTTGCATCCCTGCCATTTCGCAGCCGCATCCTAAAGGCTTACAGTGAACTGATTGGAGGTTTCTCTTGAGAAAGTTGGCGCTCCTCGCGGTTATTTGCGGATTCTTCCTCCTGGCCAGTCTCGCCCAGGCTCAACAAGCTGATGCCATGATCGGAGGCAGTACGATCATGTCCTCGGGGACGTCCGCGTGCCCGGTAAGCGGCGGTAGTTGCTTCGTACCCGAAAAGGGCGGCTTCTACCCAAGCATCAGCGCAGATGTCATCTTCCACAAACGCATCGGCTTCAACTTTGAGGCTGCCTGGAAAGGAAGCCAGGGAAACTACGCCGGACTTGGTATTCCCTTCCGTCCTATCTTGTTTACCTTGAATGGTATGTACCAACCTAAGCTGAGTAAGAAGACCGGCCTCGATTTCATGGGCGGCATCGGATGGCAGAGCACTCGCTTCTACGGTTACCAGCCAACGACCAATTGCGTGTATTTCAACGCCTGCTACACCAGCAGCAATCACTTTCTGGTCGACGTTGGCGGTGGCTTCCGCTACTACGTGTGGGGACACGTCTTTTTCCGCCCTGAGGGTCACTTCTACCACATCGTGAATAACACCGCCGAGTTCAGCAATAACAATGTGATTCGGGTCGGCGCCTCAATCGGGTACACCATCGGTCCAGACTAAGCTCGGGACAACGGGACAACGCCGGAGTCCGCGCGTTTTTGGTTTCCCGCGATCAATTCTCTCGTCGGGTGACTCTGTGTGCCGTTGTGGTTAGCGCTGGGCCGGATGTCATCAATGGAGCGACCGCATGCCAGAAGTCGGAAAGAAGTGGCAAGAAAGAAACTGACAAGGAGGCTGTATTGAGAAAGTTCGCGCTCTTCGCGTCCTCGTGCATCGCTCTTTTATTCGCCACTTTCGCCTCCGCTCAGCAGGCTGACGCCATGTTTGGCGCAGGCACCCTCCTCTCCTCTTCCTCCCATAGCGCTTCGGTAACGGCCGTCGGCGCGGAGAGGGGCGGGACCTACATAAACGTCAGCGGCGATGTGATCTTTAAACACCGCATCGGCTTCAACGTTGAGGGAGCATGGCGAGCGAAGCAGGGACTGGACGTTTTTGGTCAACCCTACCGGCCCATCCTGGTCGACGTTAACGGCGTGTTTCAGCCGCGCATTACCAAGAGGGTCGGAGCCGACCTCATGGCGGGTATCGGCTTCCAAAGCACACGCTTCTACGGTTATAAATCCACATCGTCATGCGTCAATCTTGGCACCTGCTATAGCAGCGACAATCACTTCCTCGTCCACGTGGGTGCCGGCGTCCGTTACTACGTCTGGGGACACGTCTTCGTCCGCCCTGAGGCCCACTACTATCGGATCAGTAACAACTTCCAGTTCAACTCCGGCAACATCGTACGCTTGGGAGTTTCGATCGGATACACCATCGGCCCCGAATAGATCGCTGCGTCGATTGCAAATAGGAAAGGCAGCGCCGGACCCGGTGCTGCCTTCAGTATTTGGGTGTTCTGCTTACTTCATCGACAGGCAAATCTCGGCTTCCCGAATCGCCTGGTTGAGGTGTTCAAGTGACTTCGCGCGATGGCCTTTGAAGTCATGCTCCGCCATTTCCAGATGCTTCTTGGCCGAGCGCATTGCCTCGAGCGCTTCTTCAACGTGAGGATGCGCTTCCGGCATGGCCGCAACAGCGGGCGCCGCGGGAACAGCTGCCGCCACAGGCAGCGCCGGCACCGCTGGGTTTGGGCCAGCCGCTGCGGCCGGAAAGGCAAGAGCGAAGAGAAGCGCTGCTACCACCGCTAAACCTGGGAATCCCACTTTCTTCATACATTCCTCCTTGTGTCGTGTTTCCACTTGTCGAGCGAGCCCCATGCCCCGCGCCAAGTATAGTCGCATCCCTACGCGCCCGAATGTGTACAGCTGGATTACCCCGCCCGCACATGTCACTCGCCAGCTAACTCACTTTCGACGTCGCCACCAGACAACAGCGATCACGAGAAGCGCCAGGACGACAACCGCGATGTCGAACACTTTCATATCTTGCACGAGCCGCTGCCAATGCTGCCCGAACAGATAACCCACTGAGGCAATCACCGTAACCCACAGCAGCGCGCCAAGAAAGTTGAACAGCAGAAACTTCCGCCAAGGCATGCGCAGCACACCCGCCAGCGGCCCCGCGATGATTCGCATGCCAAACACGAAGCGGGCAAAGAAGACTGTCACCGACCCGTAGCGCGCGAAGATCTGTTCCCCCCGTTCGAGAGTTGCCGGTTGAACCCGAAAAAAGCGCTGGTAGCGCTCCAGCAGTGGCCGGCCACCGTAGTGGCCAAGCGCAAATCCCAGGTTGTCGCCCAGCGTCGCCGCGATCGTTCCCACCACAATAATCCAACGAAGGTCCAGCGCATGTTCGGAAAACGCGAGAAAGCTCGCCAGCAGTAGAACCGTTTCGCCGGGAACCGGAATTCCAGCATTTTCCAGCAACAGTGTGGCGGCCACAGCCCAGTAGCCGTACTGGACCAGTAATCCGCGCAAGAAGTCGAGAATGTTGTGGGTCATAAGGTGGAAATCGTTCAGTTGTCAGCCGGAGTCTGAGTCAAGAACTCGATCAGCACGCGGTTGAACTGCTCTGGGCATTCTTCATACGGCAAGTGTCCCACCCCAGGGAAGACAACAGTTTGCACCCGAGGAAAATGCCGCGCCAACTTGGTCATCGACGAAACGTACACGGCCGGATCCTTGCTGCCCCAGATCAACAGCGTCGGAATCGGCACCAGGGTTGGCAGTAGTGCTTCAAGTTCCCGTACGTCGGCCGTCCACGTTCGCGCCACGCTCAAGGCGTGCTCGAACAATCCGGGAACCACCAGCGGCGCTTTATAGCCTTCAAGACTTCCTGGCGGGATGTGGTTGCGATCTCCGTACAGCCTGCCGTGAATGTAGGGATAAAGAAATGGCATCCGCCCCATGCCCAAACGGAACAATGCCGCGCCAAACTGGGTGCCAAAGAACGGAGCCAGCCACCTCCCGTGAGACGAGTATGGATTGACCGGGCAAGCCAGGATTAACCGTCGCACCTGCGTTCGGCCTCCACGCTCTGCTCTCGCGCATTCCGCCGCCGCAGCAATCGCTACAGCCCCGCCCCGCGATGTCCCCAGCAGGTCAAAGGACCCCAGACCAAGTTGTTCGACAAACTGGAGGAGGCGCAGGGCCGTACCTCGCACTGAATGATCCAGTCCCTGGGGGCGATCCGAAAACCCCGCGCCCAACATGTCCAGCGCATACACCGTTGCATGCGGCGCCAACGCCGGCATCGTGAACCGCCACGAGAACGAATATCCCATGAGCCCGTGCAGCAGAATCAGTGCCGGTCCGGAACCCGCCCGCAGGTAGCGCATTCGCGCCCCGCCCAGCTCCATCCAGCACTCTTCGATTCCCGGCCCAGATCCTGGCCGCTCGGAGGTGACCGGAAAAGAACTCCCCGAAAGCAATGAGCTCACACCAAATTCTTTCTGCCCCAAGGACAACTCTTTCCCCGCCGCTGGATTCTATTTACTTGAAACATCGCCTCTGTCGCTTCACTTTGGGGAGCTTCGGCTCCCCCCTTTTTCACCCCAAATCTCCAATGTGCAATGCCGAGGGTGCCCCATCCTAGCCGCGCCTTTTGCGGCTAGGGTGGGGATTTTGAATTCCTGAGATTCAAGCAGCAACTTTCCTTCTCTTCCCCAGCAACTTCTTCAGCACCCGGATCCCTTTGTCCACATGCTTCTCCTCCAGCAAGAACGGAGGCAGGAAGCGCACCACGGTGTCCTGCGTGCTGTTGAAAAGAACTCCTTCCGCCAGCCCAGCATCCACAATCGGACGCGCCGGAACATCAAGCTGAATGCCCTGGATGAACCCCCGCCCGCGCACCTCTTTAGCCGCCGCCCGCTTCCCGATCAAATCATTCAACTGCTGCTGCAGATACGCGCCAACCCGGTTCACGTTCTCCAGCAACTTCTCCTCTTCGACAATCGCAAGAAACTCCAATGCTACGCGGCAAGCCAGAGGCCCTCCACCAAACGTGGTCCCATGCTGCCCCGGCGAAATCGCCGACGCGAAGTCTTCCTTCGCCAGAAACGCCCCCAGCGGAAGCCCTGCTGCAAGCGGCTTCGCGATCGCCACAATGTCAGGCGTCACGCCGAAGGTCTGAAAGGCAAAGATGGTTCCCGTGCGCCCCAGTCCACACTGAATCTCGTCAAAAATGAGCGCCGCCCGATGACGATCCGCCA
>WNFA01008244.1_pt1 | contig 11828 bp, 5 predicted proteins | sample 5400481 | NCBI WGS metagenome assembly WNFA01 (sample SAMN13153340, study PRJNA577476) | soil metagenome | isolation source: 120 cm saprolite under Douglas fir tree site 2 hole 1 replicate 2 | place: USA:California | collected 2015-04-18
CGAGATCGATACGCACAGCCTGCAAGGGTGGTCGGATCTGTTCCGGGTTGCCAGACGATTCCGCGCGATCTCCAACTCGGAAATTTCGCAGCTCATTTCCTTCTTGACCGGGAGTCTGGGCGACTGTCTGGATCGCCATTATGAATCCGATAAGATCAAGACCCTGTTCCTCGCTAACAACGTCTACGGCAAGCATGGCGGACCATTTCAACCGGGCACTGCGATCGGTCTGCTTTTTCATCTGCTGAGTGGCGGAGAACATGAGCTGCAGGGCTTCTACGGCCATGTAATGGGCGGGATGGGCGCTATCACTCAGGCGCTTTCAGCAGCGGCGCGACAATTCGGTGCAGAGATTCAGACTTCCGCTCCGGTGGCGCAGATTGATGTGCGGAACGGCCGGGCTCGCGGTGTGGTTCTTGACGATGGAACGGAGATTCGTTCCACTCTCGTGCTCTCAAACGCCGACCCTAAGCGGACGTTCCTGAAGATGATCCCAGCCGGCGAACTTCCCCAAGATTTTGTCCGTGCAGTGCGTGGTATCAAGATGGATGGCCCATGCGCGAAGGTAAATATTGTGCTGGCGGAGGAACCGCGCTTCACCGGAACTTCGGCAAACGCCACTCCATTGGAGCGTACCTTCTACACTTTGGTTTCGTCGCTTGAGTTTGCGGAGCGCTGCTATGCCATCTCCAGAACTGGAGAGATCCCAGAGGAACTCTGGGTGGATTGTGTAGTCTCGTCCAATGCGGACGCCTCCCTTGCCCCTGTGGGTAAGCACATTTTGACGTGCTTCGTGCAGTATGTGCCTTATCGCCTACGGGAGGGTACATGGGACGAAAAGCGCGAACTGCTGGGCGATCGCGTGGTGAAGAAAATTGCGGAGTATGCTCCCAATGTGCCGAGTACGATTGTGGCGCGACAAGTCCTAACCCCGCTTGACCTGGAGCGGACGTATGGTCTGACGGAAGGCAACATTTTCCATGGCGACTTGACGCTCGAACAATTGTTTTTCATGCGTCCTGTCCCGGGCTGGTCGCAGTACAGGACGCCAATCGCGGGACTGTATCTGTGCGGGGCGGGAGCGCATCCCGGCGGCGGCGTGACTGGGGCTCCAGGTCACAATGCGGCTCATCAGGTCTTGCGAGATGTGAAGAAGGGGCGCATTCACGGAGCTGACGCATGAACATCAAAAGTCACAAAAGGAGCGATGCGTGAAAAAGAAAGGTCTTTTGGAGCGGCTAAAGGAAGGGCCGGTACTCGGGGATGGCGGCTATCTTCTGGAGCTTGAAAAGCGCGGATGGGTTCGCGCGGGTCCGTTCACGCCCGAAGTGGCGCTCACATATCCCGACGCCCTTCGTGAACTGCACATTGAATTTCGTGAAGCAGGCGCCGACGTCCTGCAGGCGCTCACGTTCTATGCCAGTCGCGACAAGCTGGCAACCGTGGGCCTGGAGAATCGCCTGGAGGACTTGAATCGTGCCGCTGTCCGTATCGCTCGTGAGGTTGCGGGAGATAAATGCCTGGTGGCGGGCAATCTAAGTCTGACCTGGATGTACGAGCCCGACAGTCCGTCCGCCGCCGATCGCGTCCGCAGGACGTTCGATGAGCAGCTCGCGGTGCAGGTGGATGAGGGCATTGATTTCGTCATCGGGGAAACTTTTTCATGGCTGGGCGAAGCTCTGATTGCTGTCGAGCGGGCGAAGAAGACTGGGCTACCTGCCATGGTGACCATCTGCTTCGAGAACAAAGACGAGACTGCCGAGGGAAAGACAGCAGCCGATGCGGCGAAAGCCTTGTTCGATGCCGGCGCCGACGTCGTCGGGATGAATTGTTTGCGGCCGCCGGAACACATGCTGCCTGCCATGGAGCAGATGCGCCGGGCGGTGCCGGGCTATCTTGGATGTCAGCCCACTGCCTACCGCACGCCGAAGGAGAAGCCGGACTTCACCAGCTTGCCGGAATTTCCTCTTGCCCTCGACCCGCTGCAACTCACGCGCAAAGAAATGGCCGATTATTCGCTGCGAGCGCGCGAGATCGGAATCAACTACATCGGAGCTTGCTGCGGTGCCGTTGCCGTTCACATACGGGAGATGGCTCGCGTGTTGGGCAAGGTCCCCGAAGATTCACGATTGTGGATGAAGGGCGGTGAAAAGCCAATGTCGGCGTATGAATACTACGATCATGACAAGGTGGCCGGCGCGGTGAAAAAGTAGCTCCAGACGCAAGCAGGAATTCATCGAGTGAACAAACCACCGCCGCCTGAAAATCTGAGCCTCACCGGGCCGAGTATTTCTGTTGCCGAGGCGACCGATCCGCAACGGCCCCGGCGTGTACTCGGTTTCCGCGACCTGGTGCTTTTCTACGTGGTCACCGGCATCAGCCTGCGCTGGATTGCCACTGCAGCCGCCGCTGGCCCAAGTGCGATCGCAGTCTGGATCGGCGCCTGGCTCCTCTTCTATACGCCTCTCGCCCTCTCCGTAATCGAGCTCTCTTCGCGCTATCCCAACGAAGGCGGATTGTACGTTTGGAGCAAACACGCCTTTGGCGATTTTTCCGGATTCATGTCCGCCTGGACATACTGGACATGCAACCTGCCTTATTTCCCGACCGTTCTTTATTTTGCCGCCGGTAATGCGTTATTCATTTTTCCCCGCACCACGATGCATCTCTCATCCGACGCGACATACTACATAGTATTTTCCGTGCTCGCGCTGGCGCTGGTGGCAATCCTGAACATCATTGGCTTGGACGTTGGCACTCGGCTGCACAACCTGGGGGCGCTCGCCATGTGGGTGCCGGTGGCAATTATTGTTACCTTGGGCCTAATTGCATGGCATCGCTTCGGTGCCGCCACCTCCTTCGCCCCCAGCGCGCTGGTTCCCAGCTTCAGACTCAAGGACGTCCTCTTCTGGTCGGTGCTGATCTTTGCATTCGCCGGGAGCGAAGCCGCATCGTTTATGGGCGACGAAATCAAGAATCCACGACGATCCATTCCACTGGCGCTCTTTACCGCCGGCGCAACCGTCGTATTGTGTTACGTCCTTGGAACTGTAGCCGTCCTGCTCGCGCTGCCTCGATCGGAAGTGAGCAACTTGCAGGGCCTGATGCAGGCGATATCCAAAACGACACAACGAATTGGATTCGTCCTCAGCAACCTGGGCGCCGCGGGAGCCTTTCTTGCCGCAGTCGCGCGCCTGCCTTTTGTGGCAGGCCTCGATCGTTTTCTGCCCCCGATTTTCGGGGCGCTGCATCCCCGCTGGCGAACGCCGTGGTTTGCTTTGTTGACGCAAGCCGTATTCGGAGTGGTCTTTATTGTTTTGGGGCAGGCGGGCACCAGCGTCAAAGGCGCGTACGACGTTCTGGTGAGCATGAGCGTGATTACCTATTTCATTCCGTTCCTCTATCTCTTCGCCGCCATGTTCAAACTGCAACGTGAGCCGGCTGGACCCGGCGTGATTCGCGTACCGGGCGGCAAGCCGGTCGCCTTGATGCTGGCTTCCGTGGGCTTCTGCACAACACTGCTGACTATCGTCTTGTCTGTGATTCCGGCCGCCGATGAGCCTAACAAAGTGCTGGCGTTCGTAAAGATCGTCGGATCAACCGGCATTGTGCTGCTCATCGGAGTGTTGCTGTATAGGCTCAGGAGGAAGTGGGTCATTGCGGAACCTTCAAGCGGAGCGCTGCATTCCTGACTGGAGTCCAGTGGTCGCTTGGAATACATCTTTCCGCCGTGTACCCAGTTTGGACCTTTGGCCCTCTTTCGGAGGCGTCATCCCGAAACCCGGCGCACTTCGGCCGGGTGAGGGATCTCGCGGGGGAATCCCGGGACGCTCGCCGGTCTGCGCGCGGGATCCTTCCCTCCGCCTGAAGAACGGCTGCGGTCAGGATGACGCCGGGAGGAAATGAAAGCATTTGAACCTCAAACTGCACCTACCCATCTTCCGATAGTGTTGCCAGGTAGCATCGCGGAAAACTATAAGCTTGGATTTTGTCCTTCGAGAGGACCAACATCCACTCAGCGCGGGCGCGTGGTAAGGCCGGCTTGTTTCCAGAGCTTGTCCCATTGCCAGATGCCGTACATGGCATTGTGGGCGCGGTAGCCGAGCTGGTGGGCCAGCATCAGAATCTGACCGCGATGGTGGGCCTCGTGCGCGAACATGTAGGCAAACATGGTCCCTCCGGCGGGCCATGTCGGCGCCCAACCGTCGCGAGAGAATTTTGCAACGCGGCGATTCGGAGTGGCCGAGAGAGCATCCGACAACATACGCAGGCACTGCGTGGCGCTTTTCTTGTGCGCGGCAGCAGCCTGCTTCATGGTGCAGCGGTGGGGATCGAGTGGCGGCGGACGCTTCAGATGCGGCGCGGACCTCTTCAGCCACTTAAGACGGGTGTTGTGCAGATGCGCGAAGATGGCCGCGATGGTCCGGCCATTGCCTTTTTGACCCGGCGGCAGGGCGCGCCACGCACGAGGGTCAAGATGGGAGAGGATGAGCTGGTTCATGGCGTCGTTGATTGCGTAGGTTTCCAGCAGGGTATCGCGAATCTCGGCAAGCGCCGCGTGGGATTGGACTGCCATAGAAACTCCGTCAACTTAACAAGAGCGGTGTTTCACTCCTCGGGTGCAGGTGCGGACGCCGGCGTTGCCGCCGGTCTCGGCTGACCTGCAACGATTGCCTGCCAGTTGAGCAGGGCGTTCCAAAGCAAACGCTGGTCGCCCAAGTTCATATCGCGGTGCATCGGATTGAAGTTGAAGCAGACTACGTGCCCCTTACCCACAGGCACGTCCAGAATTGCAGGCCGGCCGATCAGGTTCTCTTCTCCCCATGCCTGGCCGCTTTCGACGAACGGTTTTCCGTCGGTGTCACCCCATTCCATCACCATCCCGCTGCGGTCTTGGGGACCGTCCAGGCAGGTAGTGCAATAGGCCATGCGCAGCCAGTGACGCGGGATGTCATACAGCGGGAAGTTTTGCCGGAAGACGTAGGTGTGCGCGGGATAACCATATGCGATGGGATGGTCCGCGCGGTCGAAGGTGACCCGAACATGGGCGCCCGGAGTGCGCGTCGCTGCCTGCTGGGCCGCTGCTGCCGAGGCGGGGCCACCGCCCGCCGTGCTACGTGGAACGCCGCCGGAAGAGCGGCGGACAAATCGCACCAGTCCGCCTTCCAGCGCCAGCATGGACCCGCTGCCGAGAGTTACCATCAGCCCGCCGTCATCGATGAAACGTTGGATCTGCGCGAGTCCTTCATAGCCTATGCCTCCGGTAACGTCGTCGGATTCGGCGGGAGTGCCGAAGCTGGGCGTCTCAGCAGTCTTCTTGAAAGGCATCGGCGACCAGCGCTTCGGTAGGCCTTCAATCTGCTCCGCCAGCTCGAGATCCACATGTCCGTAAAGCAGGACGTCGATGCGCGCGCGGAGATTGCCCGCACGAATGTCCTCGTCGCGCAGATACGTGTAAGGAACTTTGCGCTGATCGAGCGAGTAACGTATCCACCCGATCGAATCAGTATCGGCCCACGGAACCCACACACCAATGCGCGGCGTTTTAGCTTTGTGGCGAGGCACGTCCGGTGGAGCGGAAACCTGGACAAAGTCGAGGCCCAGCTCCGCAGCGGTGGAGAGAATGGCGTCGTGCAATCCGGTTTGGCTGGCAAGAATCCACGATCCGGCGGGAAACTTCGTGCCGCCTTGCTCGAAGTCCCGTTCAGCGATTTGAATTTCGAAGTTAGCCAGGCGATAACGGGCGGCGAGAAACGCCTCTTGTCCGGTATCTTTCAGCAGATAAGTGGAACCCGCGCCGGTGACGCGTCCGGTTGGACGCGGAGGAGCTGTCAGCCGCGTCAGCGCAGCGTTGAGAACAGACGAGTCCGCAGTAGGTATTGCCTGAAGATGGTAATGAGCGGGAAGCTCCCACGAGACGTCATCGTAGGGCGCTTCTCCGTCTTTCGGATAGTGCTGCGGGGTGAGCAAATCGACAGCGTAGTTGCGGTACGGCTGATCGAGGCGAACCACGTAGGTTCCAGCCGGAAAGTTGCCTTCCTTCAGCTGAACGGCACTCTGCGCGCGGTCAACTTCGATTTGCTGGCCCACGAGGCGTGCTACGAGTTGGGCCACACGGGCTGGGTCACCCTGATCTTCGGGAATCAAAAACGCGTAGGGTGGCTGGGTCAGTCCCTTCTGCCAGGAATTCCATCCCTTTCTGTAGAAATTGCGCACCATTTCTTTTGGATAGTGGGCGGTTTCGTCCAGCGCTGCGAGCGCGGCAGTTTCCTGGTAGTTGAGATTGTCGCGAGCTGACCAGGTAACCTCTGCCGGTGGAGGAACCGGGCGGTACCATTCCATGGTTAAGTCGGATTTAGGAACTGACCGACGCTCAGTTTCCGCGCTGCCGTTGCCGAATGTTTCGTAGCCGCGTCCCATGCTGTTGTGATTCATGGCGACGGAATCGAGATAGAGGTCAGCAAATGCTTCGCCAAAATTCCACGTCGAAACGCCAGGCATCCCCATAGCCGTGAGTGCCTGCACTTCGTGAAAGCTGAGTTCAAGAAATTCAGCATAGGTAATCGGGTCAACGTTCGGGTTATAAGGCCCCGTGCCGTTCCACGTCATTAGCAGGGGCACACCCTCATGCAGGTCGTGCACCACGGTGGGGTGCCACTCATAAAACATACGGTGCACGGCCTTTGTGGTTTCGTGGGTTTGCTGATGGGTATCGCGGTTGATATCCACGAAGGTGTACTTCGACCAGTAGGGCGGCGACTGCCGGGGTAGAGCGGGCCGGTCAGTCTTGCCCTTGAGGTAGCGATAGAACCAGTCCACCATCTTGTCCCGGCCATCGGGATTGGAAATGGGATTGATCAGCACGACTACGTTTTCCCGGATTCGCTGGATCATCGGCTGCTCCGACGCAGCCAGCCGGTAGGCTAGTTCGATCATGGCTTCGGTTGACCCGGTCTCATCGGAATGCAGCGCAGCATTGAGGTAATAAATAGGACGGGAAGTCTGGATCAGCTTCTCGGCAGCCGCTTCGCTGGTACGGCGCGGATCCGCCAAAGCCGCGGTGGCGGCTTTCAGGCGATCGAGATCCCGGATACCAGCCTCGTCCGCGATGGCGAGCATAAGGATTTCGCGCCCCTCTTCACTATGCCCGATCGTGAAGACTCGAACGCGAGGGCTGGCAGCAGCCAGGGCGCGGGCGTAAGCGTAGGTTTTCTGCGTGCCCAATAGTTCTCCCGGAGCGCCCATGATCCGGCCCAGAAATTTCTCGGGAGAAGGAACCGTACTTGATTGGGGGACATAGGAGACCCAGGGTGAGACAAAATGTGGATCGGTCGTAGCCGCGGCAATTGCCTCGACAGAGCCGGGTTCGGGGACATCCGGGCTTTGCGCAATGGCCGGGAGCAGGAACAAGGCGAGCGAAGACATCCACACAATCGTGAGTCGGACCACGCGGCCTCCTGAAGTCGATTAAGGGCGAAGTTTAGCACGCAGTCTCAGGCTACGGCTTGGCACGCTGCTTTAGTGCCTCAGCCCGCGTCCGCTCGGTGGCGGCACTCTGCGAGTCTCCGAGCTCATCGAAGGCATCAGCAAGGAAGGCATGGGGCTCGAAGTTATCGGGTTCTGAACTTTCCGCCTGCTTTAAGTAAGGCAGTGCCTCGCCGGGATGATGTTGTAGCGTCAGAATGCGGCCCAGCAGCAGGTTGGCGCGGAAGTGCTGAGGATTGAGTTGAACCACAGCCAACAGCAGTTCGACTGCCTCAGGCACATGCTGGGTGCGGGCGTAAACCGAAGCCAGGGAGTATTGGGCGTCCGGCCATTTGGGACGCTTCTTCGCGACAAACTCGAAATACGGGACGGAGTCCCGCCAGGCTCCAGTTTCGAAAAGCGCGAGCCCCAATTCATATTGAGTTTGAACGGAATCGGGCAACTGTTCCACCGCTTTGCGCAGGGCCACGATGGCTTCGGAATAGCGCTTCACACGGGCGAGGGCAATTCCCAGCTGCATTTGTGCCGCGGTCACCAGGGGGCTGTCTTCGAGGACGCGCTTTAACAAGGGAATCGCCTCCTCATACCGTCCGTCTTCGACGGCAATCATCCCTTCCTGCAGGATGTTCGAGATTCCGATCTTGTCTTTTGGATCCGCACCCTGAAAGGGGTCTTGGAATTGACCGGCGGAATTGGAAGCAACATAGCCAAGAGCGGTGAGGTTTTCAGCTTGCTCCGAACTCAGTTTCGGCTGCGCCGTGCCCTCGTGATAGCTGGTGGTCTTGTCATGAAAGTCATTCAGTTGAGACTGCAAAGTATCGGTGACCGCGGGCAAGGATGCCGCCAGGTTGTGGGCTGCGCTCTTGTCCTGTGACTGGTCGTAAAGCTCGTGCCTGGGAGCGCGCACGAAAAGATACTTCCCAGTTCGTAGTGAACGCAACGCGCTCCAGCCAAATGCCCGATGGGGATAATCCGTCTCAGCGTATGCGGGCAGGTCGTCTGTTCCTTTCTGCACACCCTTCATTACCGGCACCAGCGACTCGCCCTGAAACGTCGGTGGCAAAGGCAGGCTCAGCATGGTGAGAAGCGTTGGAGCGACGTCTACCAGCCGCACTCGCGAGGGTACACGGCGGCGGGCGAGGAGTTCTCCCGGCAGCTTAAAAACCAGCGGTACCTGGATGGTCTCGTCGTAGAGAAAAATCCCGTGCATGCTCTCGCCGTGAGCGCCCAGGGACTCGCCATGATCGGACATCATCACAATCAGAGTGCGATCGTACAACCCGCGCTGTCGCAGATAAGTGAACAGCTTGCCCAGCGAGGCGTCCGCATAGGCGATCTCGCCCTCGTAGGGATCCTTAAAACGCTTGTCGTAAGGAGCTGGCGGATCATACGGAGCGTGCGGGTCATATAAATGTACCCATACAAAGAAAGGCGGCTGGCGGTTCTTGTTCAGCCAGTTGATGGCGTGACCCACCACGTCCCCAGCGCGGCGCTCGACGGTCGCGTAACGGTCTTCGTCGCGATCGCGCTTGATGCGGAAACCGGCGTCAAAGAAATCAAAGCCGCGATCAAATCCGGGCGCCATACTGGCCTTCGGATCGAGGATGAGCGAGCCAATGAATGCGGCCGTGTGATAGCCGCTCTTTTTCAAGATCTCCGGCAAGTAAGGCAGCAAGGCAGGTAATGGATGCCCGAAATCGGTCACGGTGTGAAACTGTGGGTAGGTGCCGGTAAAAATCGTGGCATGCGAAACCGGCGTCAGCGGCGCCTGCGAATAGGCCCGTTCGAACACCACTCCCTGGCGGGCCAGCAAGTCCAGATTAGGCGTGAGCCCTTGAGTGTTGCCGAGAAACCCCATGCGGTCGGCGCGGGTAGTATCCACGGTGATGAAGACGATGTTGGGTGCCTCCGCGTGGACGCACAGACGGAGTCCTGGCAAGAGGAAAAAGAGTAGGAAGATTGAACGCCGCATAAACAAAAAGGGAGTTTACCATCGGTAAACTCCCGGATGCTGATTCACAATGAGCTCGGCGTCAGAAATCAATCGCGAGGCCGAACTGCATGTTGCGCTGCGCGCCGGTGCCGAGAACTGGATTCAGACCTATGCCGACATCAGGTGTGGCGAAGAGCGTGCCGAAAGAGCCACTTCTCTTGTTGCCGGTCGCATTGGCAAACATGGCGTGGTTTAACACGTTGAACACTTCCCACTTGAACTTGGCGGAAAAGCGCTCGGTGAACTTGAAACGTTTGAAAATACCCATGTCCAGTTGTGAGATTCCGGGCTGGCGCAGACTGTTGCGGCCTGCATTGCCAACAGTCCCGATCACCGGGAGCGAGAACGCCGATGTGTTAAAGAATTGTGCAGGATTGTGGAAGTTGTAAGCCAGCGAGCTGCCGTCATAGTTGACGTACGTCGTCTTCAGTCCCTGCCCGGAAGGATCGGAAACGGTGCAGGTGGGCGTGCAGGCCGGATCAGGATTGGTGGGGTCAATGCCCTTGCTCGAGTAGACCGTAAACGGACGCCCCTGTTGAGCCCGGAATATTGAGTTGATGCTCCAGCCATCTCCTATGAGCTTGTGAACACCGTGGGGCTTCGGGACGTCATAAACAACTGTGAAATTGATGTTCCACGGAGTGTCAAAATTGGACGGGGCATAGTTTTTAGACACGTTGTAAGGGTTCTGGTAGTTCGACAAGAAGTCGCCACCGCGGTTCGCTGAACCAGTGTCCCGCGACTTTGACCGAACATAATTGATTTGGCCCGTCAACCCATGCAAGTCTCGCACTTTATATGCCAACTGCAGACTGTTGTAATTCGAGTAGCCATCGTTGTTTAGCTGAAGAATGTGATTGTAGTCAGGGAACTGAGTACTGAATGGCTGTCTGCTGGAATCGCACGGCAAAGTACTGATAGGACACGCATTGAGGTCACGCCAGTTGAGCAAGTCGCGGCCCGCCGTACCGACAAAGGCAACGCTAAACGACATCTTGTGGGACAATTCCTGCTCAACCGTTACGTTGTAGGCGTGATTCATGGGCGTCCGGAAGTTGCGAATCACTTGCACAACGTTAAAAGGTGGCGGCGGAGTGGACGCGCTGGTCGCCCCAAAAATGTTCACTCCTGTCGCCATGCAAACATGATCCGGGCAAAGCGTATTACCCGTAAAGAGGGCCAGGTTCTCGGTCGGTGTCGAAGTGATGTCCACCGGGAACTCGCCTTGGGCAACCTGGGTAAAGAACCCCGAACGAGTTCCACTCCACATGTTGAAATAGGTCTGCGGCGCGTGAATCGCTCCGAAATTCGGCAGGTCGTAATTTAACGAATAGCCCGAGCGAAGTACCGTTTTGCCGCTCTTGAAAATGTCCCAGGCGAAGCCAACTCGGGGACCGAAATTATTCTTATCTACTCCGTAGAGCGGCTGCTTCGACAGGCTGACAAATCCACCAGCATCTGCCTTGGGACTATCCGGCAGGAAGTTTGCGCCCAGGTGATCCCTCTCCCCCAACGCCCCCGCCACATCCCAGCGGACGCCCAACTCAAGTGTGAAATTGGGCTTGACCTTCCAGCTGTCCTGCACGTACAAACCTAGCGATTTCTGAAAGATATGGCGATTGGTAACGCCAAAGGATCTGGCAGCGTCATCTGCAACACCAAGTAATATTTCATTCAGAGCCGCCACGCGCGCGCTTTCAAAGTGGCGCGGGTCGTCAGCACCGTAGTAATAGTCGCCGTAGTTGCCGTGATAATAGAACGACAACGCGGTTCGGGATCGATCGCGCCGCGACTTGGTGTACGCATCCTGAAACTGGCCGCCCACCTTGATCGTGTGGTTCCCCTTAATCATGGTGAGATGTTCCTGCCAGTCATAAGACGCGTCCGGACGAGTGACGATGGGGTAGCCTTGAATTCCACCGACGACTGAGTATCCGGAGGCTCCAAAGTATCCAAGATAATAAAGAGCCGGCACGCCGAAGTTTTCGGTGTCCTGCGGACCGGCACCCAAGGGGCCAGTGTTTATGCCCAACGCGCTGGGATCGATGTTGTTGTTCACGCCGATGCGCTGGGAGAATCGCTGATAGCCGAAGCGGCTTTCCAGTACCTTGGTGGGGCTAATCGTCCAAGTGTAGTTGATGCCTGCCAGCTGCGCACGAGTGGGAGCTACGGAGTTCCACATGTTCGGGCTACTGGCTAAGGGCCCGGCCGATTGCGGTACGCCCGGCGCCGACGGCTGGCTCTGAAAGCTGTCGCCGAATAGGTACTTTACTGACACACGCTGCGACTGGCTAAAGACATAGTCGAACTTCACGTGGAAGTTGGTCACATCCAACGTGTTATTCGCCAC
>WNFA01009296.1_pt1 | contig 11824 bp, 8 predicted proteins | sample 5400481 | NCBI WGS metagenome assembly WNFA01 (sample SAMN13153340, study PRJNA577476) | soil metagenome | isolation source: 120 cm saprolite under Douglas fir tree site 2 hole 1 replicate 2 | place: USA:California | collected 2015-04-18
CCGGGCCCGAGCACCTGGGCGCCGCCGACGTCCGGCGAGCTGCGCGCGGCGCAGCGCGAGGCGGACCGCGTCATCGCGTCCGCGGTACATATGCCGGGCCGGCCCGACACGGTCACCGGCCGCATCGACGCCGTGCTGCTGCATCCGGCCGCGGGGCTCCTCATCCTGCTTGGCATCCTCTTCCTCATGTTCCAGGCGGTGTTCAGCTGGGCGCGGCCGGTCATGGAGCTGATCTCGTCCGGCTTCGATTCCCTCGGCGCGCTGGTGCAGGCGACGCTGCCGAGCGGGCTCCTGCAGAGCTTCATCCAGAACGGCCTGATCTCCGGCGTCGGCAGCGTGATCGTCTTCCTGCCGCAGATCCTGATCCTCTTCCTGTTCATCCTGCTGCTCGAAGATTTCGGCTACATGGCGCGCGCCGCGTTCCTGATGGACCGCATCATGGGAAGCGCCGGCCTGCACGGACGCGCGTTCATCCCGCTGCTGTCGAGCTTCGCCTGCGCGATCCCCGGCATCATGGCGGCGCGCGTGATCGACAATAAGCCGGACCGGCTCACCACCATCCTGGTCGCGCCGCTGATGACGTGCTCGGCGCGCATTCCGGTCTACACGCTGATCATCTCCGCCTTCATCCCGGCGACCACCATCTGGGGCTGGGTGAGCGTGCAGGGACTGGTGATGTTCGGCCTCTACGCGTGCGGCATCGTCGCCGCGCTCACGGTCTCGTTCGTGGCCAAGCGGCTCTTCTGGCACGAAGCCGCGATCGAGCCGTTCATGCTCGAACTGCCCGACTACAAGACGCCGCGGGTGCTCAACATCGCGCTCGGGCTGCTGCAGCGCGCGAAGATTTTTCTCAAGCGCGCCGGAACGACCATCCTCGCCATGATGATCCTGATCTGGTTCCTGGCATCGTTCCCGCAGCCGCCGGAAGGCGCGATCGGACCCGCGATCGACTACAGCCTCGCCGCCATGATCGGCCACGCGATCGAGCCGCTGACCGCGCCGATCGGCTTCAACTGGCAGATCAACGTCGCGCTCATTCCCGGCATGGCGGCGCGCGAGGTCGCGGTCGCCTCGCTCGGCACCGTCTACGCGATCGAGGGCGGCCGCGAGGCCGCGGTGCAGATCGGCCAGGCGCTCGCCCAGCAATGGTCGCTCGCGACCGCGCTCGCGCTGCTCGCCTGGTACGTGTTCGCGCCGCAATGCGCCTCGACGCTCGCGGTGATCCGGCGCGAGACCGGTAGCTCCTACTGGATGTACGTGACGTTCGCCTACATGATCACACTCGCCTATGTGGCGGCGCTGATCACCTACAACGTGGCGCGGGCATTCGGGGCGGGGTAGTCCATCACGCGGGCCGGTGCAGCACGGCTGCGCCGCGCGTAAAAATCCGCCGGCCGTTATTCAATCCGAACAGAGGCTGCGCGATCTCCGCCACCGCGGCGGCGCTGTCCTGCGCGTCGAGCACCTCCAGACCGGCCGGCTTGCCGACCGCGAGGCCGTAGTCGGACGCATTCATCAGGGCAGCGGGCGCGTGCGTTACCATGTCGAGACACTGGGCAAGCTCGGCCGGCCGGCCGAGCTGCGCCACATTGGCGTAGAGATTGGCGAGGCGCAGCAGCGAGCAGTCGCCGAACGGCGTGAACGGGTTGAGCACGTTGTTGGTGGCGAGCGAGCAGGTGACGCCAAGCGCCGCCAGGCGATGCGCCGGCGCGACGCCGCGCGGCACGTTGTGGTCGCGATCGCGCCCCATGAGAAAAAGATCGGTCGCAGGCAGCACCGTGACGGCGACGCCCGCCGCGGCGAGGCCGCGCCCGATCTCGGTCAGCCGGTTGGCGCCGACCGCCGACAGTTTCGTAACGTGCCCGACCGCGACGCGGCCGCCCCAGCGCTGCCGGTCGGCCTGCCGCCGTACCTCCTCGAGATGCATCCAGGAAGGATCGAGATCGAAGTCGAGATGAAAATCGATGTCGAGGTCGAACTTTTGCGCGATCGCGAAGATGCGCGCGATCTGCTCGTTGGGATCGGTGTCGGTATAGGGGCAGCCGCCGATCAGGTCGGCTCCCGCCGCGCAGGCCTCGACCAGAAGCTCCTCGGTGCCGGGATCGTTGGTGAGGCCCTCTTGCGGGAAGACGCAGATCTCCAGATCGATCGCCCACGCGTAGTCGCGCTTGAGGCGCGAGATGGCGCGAAAGCTCTTGAGCCCGATGCGCGGGTCGACCTCGACATGGGTGCGCATGCGGGTCGTGCCCTGCAGGATCGCCTTTTCCAGCGTGCGGCGCGCGCGCTCGTAGACGTCACCTTCAGTGAACGCGCGCTTGGCGGCCGCCACCTCGGAGATCGCCTCCTGCAACGTGCCGAGCTGGCACTGGCAGCGGCCGAGAATGCACGACTTGTCGAGATGGATGTGGCTGTCGACGAAGCCGGGGACGACGAGGCGGCCGTCGAGCCGCTCCTCGGGCCCGTCGGCGCCGAGCGCCGGCGCGATCGCGGCAAAGCGGCCGGCGGTGACGCCGATATCGACCGCCTCCGCCTCGTGGCCGGCGATGCGCGCCCCGCGCAGGACGAGGTCGAAGGTCATTGCGCCGCCTCGGTACGACCGAGATAGGCCGCCTCGATCGCCGGATCATCGGCGAGCGCGGACGCGACGTCGGCGTGCACGACGCGCCCGGATTCGAGCACGTAGCCGCGGTCGGCGACCGTGAGCGCAAGCGCCGCCATCTGGTCGACCAACAGGATGGTGACCCCCTCGTCGCGCAGATCGGCGAGCACGTCGAACAGCTCGTTGATAACCGCCGGCGCGAGACCGAGCGAGGGCTCGTCGAGCAGCAGGATGCGCGGCTTCGCCATCAGGCCGCGCGCGATCGCGAGCATCTGCTGCTCGCCGCCGGACAGGAGGCCTGCGGGGCTCGCGATGCGGTCCTTGAGCCGCGGAAAACGCGCCAGTAATGCCGCGATCTCGCCGTCCTCGTCGAAGTCCTTGCGCGCGCGGCGGCGCGCGAAGGCGCCGAGCCGGATATTGTCGCGCACCGACAGCTCGGGAAAGACCTGCCGACCTTCCGGCACGAGCGCGAGGCCGCGCGCCGCGATACGGTGCGGCTCGAGCTTTGCGATCACCTCGTCGTCGAGGATCACGTCGCCGGCGATCGGCCGCAAGAGGCCCGAGACCGCGCGCATCGCCGTCGACTTGCCCGCGCCGTTGGCGCCCAGCAGCGCGACGATTTCGCCGGGACGGACCTCGAAGGCGACGTTCTCGATCACCGGCGCCGCGCCATAGCCGGCCGTGAGCTTGAGCGCCGAAAGGATGGCATCGCGCGAGCCATCCCATGGTTCGGCGCGCGGGCGGACGCGCGCGCCGCCCTCGCCCAGATAGGCTTTCACCACCTTCGGATCGCGCCGCACCCCGGCGGCGGCGCCCGCCGCGATGGGCGCGCCCGCGTCGAGCACCACCACGTGGTCGGAAATGCCCATCACCAGCGTCATGTCGTGCTCGACCAGGATCACCGCGATGCCGAGATCGGCGATGCGGCGCAAGAGCGCGCTGAGCGCGGCCTTGTCGGCACGCATCAGGCCCGCGGCCGGCTCGTCGAGCAGCAGCACGCGCGGTCGCACCGCGAGGGCGCGCGCGACCTCGACCAGGCGGCGGTCGACATGAGGGAGGTCGCCGGCCGGCACGTCGGATGGTCCGTGATAGCCGAACGTCAGCAGCGAGACGGCAAGCTCGCGCTCCGCCGGGCCGGCGAACGGCGCCCACAGGCCGCCGAGCCGACCGCGCCGTAGCCCGATGAGCACGTTGTCGAGCACGTTCATCGTGCCGAACAGTTTCGTGGTCTGATAGGTGCGCGCGATGCCGGCGCGCGCCACCCTCCAGGCGGGCGCGCCGGCGAGCTCATGCGCGCCGAGCCGGATGCTGCCGGCATCGGGGCGATAGAACCCGCCGATGACGTTGAGCACGGTGGTCTTGCCGGCGCCGTTCGGTCCGATGACGCTGGTGATCCTGCCCGGCTCGGCCGCAAAGCTCACGCCGGTCGCCGCCTTCACGCCACCGAACGCGAGGCTGACGTCGCGCACGATCAGCGAGTCCTGCGCATCATGCCGGGCGAGGAACGCCGCGACGTCGGCACCGCCGCGGACAGGCGCGCTGCGCCAGGTGCGGCGGAAGAGTTGCGCGAGGAGGCCCATCACGCCCGCGGGCGCAAGCCACAGCACCACCAGCAGCAGCGCGCCGAAGAACAGCAGGCGATACTCGGCAAGGCCGGACAGCAGCTCCGGCAGCACCACGCTGATGGCGGCGCCGACCGCCGGGCCGAGCACCCATCCTTCGCCACCAACGATGACGGCAAGAAGAAAAAGGATCGACTGGGAGAACGGAAACGAATCGGGCGCGACGAACATCATCAGCGGCGCAAAGATCGCGCCCGCGAGCCCGGCCAGCACCGCGGAGAGCGTGAAGGCCATGGTCTTCACGATCACCGGATTGAGGCCGATCGAACGCGCCGCGACGTCCGCGTCCCGCACCGCCAGCATGCTCTTGCCCCAGCCGCTGCCGGCGAGCCGATGGAAGCACATGAGCGAGAGACCCGCGAGCAGCACCGAGAGGATCGCGGTCTCGCGCTCGGTGAAGACGAGGCCGCCGATCGCCGGCGGCGTCAATCCCAGGATGCCGTTCGCGCCGCCCGTGAGACCGCGCCATTCGATGGTGCCGTGCTGGATGATGAAGGCGAACGCGATCGTCACCATGGCGAGGTACGGCCCGCTCACGCGCAGCGCCGGCAGCGCCAGCACGAAGCCGACCACGCCCGCGATCGCGCCGGCGAGCGGAAAGGCGAGCCAGAAATCCTGGCCGTGCGAGGTGAGGATGGCCGCCACATAGGCGCCGATGGCGTAGAAGCCGACATGGCCGAGCGACACCTGTCCGGTGAGCCCGAGCAGAATGTTGAGCCCGACGCCGACCACGGTGGTGAGCGCGACGAGCGCCAGCACGAAGACGGCATAGTCTTCGCCGAACGCCGCGAACGCCGTGGCTGCCGTCGTCAGCGCGAGGATCGCAAGCGGCATCGCGGCGGCGCGCATCTCTTTCAGACCTTGTTGATCGCGGCGCGCCCGAGCAATCCGTTGGGAAGCGCTGCGAGCGCGAGGATGACGACCGAGAAGGCGACGATCTGCGTGTAGACGGAGCCGAAAAACGTCGTGACAAGGGCCTCGATCAGGCCATAGACGAGGCCCGCCAGCACCACGCCCCAGGCGGACGTTATGCCGCCCAGGATCGCCACCGCGAAGGCCTTGATGCCGAACAGCGTGCCCATCTCGGAATGCACGCTGAACAGCGGCGCGATCAGGAGGCCGGCGATGCCGGCGAGCACGGTGGAAACCGCGAACGAGGCGGCGATCGCGCTGCGCACATTGATGCCCATCAGGCGAGCGGCGTCCGGATTCTGCACCACTGCGAGCAGGGCCTTGCCGATGCGGGTGCGATGGAAGACGAGGTGCAGCAGGACCGCGATGCAGAGACCCGCGACCGGAATCACCAGCTGGAGCGGATAGACGCCGGCGCCGAACACCGAGACCGGCTTGACCGCGAGCACGGAGGGAAAGCTGCGCGGCTCCTTGCCGAAGGTGAAGAGCACCGCGTTCTCCAGCACGATGCCGCCGGCAACCGTCGCCATCAGCCAGGCGTTCGATCCGCGCTCGGCGAACGGGCGTACCAGCAGCCGCTCGACCACGAGGCCGAACAGCGCGCACAGCACGAGCGCGGTGAGCATCGCGAGCGGCAGCGGCCAGCCCAGCCGAACACCGAACGCATAGCCGAGCACGGCGCCCAGCATCATCGCCGAGCCCTGCGAGAAATTGACGGTGTTGGAGACGACGTACGTGACGTGATAGCCGAGCGCGATCAGCCCGTACATGCTGCCGAGCCCGAGCCCGGAAATGATCGCTGCCGTGATCAGCATGCGGTGTGCGCCACCCCTGTACCCCGCAGAATCAGAAAGGGACGCAGCGGGAGCCGCGTCCCTTTCAGCTTAGCATCGGTTCAGTTCATGAGCGGCAGGATTTCGTCGCCCTTGAAGTAGGTGAAGATGTAGTCCGCCGCCGACAGCGCGTCGTGGTTCTGCGGCGTGAAAGGCTTCGTATAGGTCTTGATCAGGCCATCGTATTTGTCGATGGCGTAAAACGCCTCGCGGATCTTCGGACCTTCGGTCGATCCCGCCTTGGCGATGGCGAGCGCCGTGAGATGCATCGCGTCATACGCGTTGGCGATGCCGACTGCCGGCGTCACGTCGCCGAAGCCCTTGATCTCCGGATATTTCTTCTTGAGCGCCGCGAACACCGCCGCCGCCTTCGGGCTCGAATTGCCGGAGAAGCTGAAGGTCTGGATGAAATGCACCTTGGGGGCGCTCGCGCCGGCGAGCTCGCTGAAGCGGCCGCCGGCCGGGCCCCAGTGCGACACGATCGGCACGTTCCATCCCATGCGGTCGAGCGACTTCACCACCTGCGACGACGGCGCCACGTTCGCGACGAGGAAGAGGACGTCCGAGCCCGCCTCCTTGAGGCGCGTGAGCTGCGGCACCACGTCGACGTCGTTGGTCTCGAATTTTTCGATTGCGGCGTAGGGCAGCTTCTTGGCCTCGAGCGCGGCCTTCAGCCCCTTCTCGTTCGACTCGCCCCAGGGATTGTTGATGAGAATCATGCCGGGCTTCTTGGCCGCATATTTCTTGATGGCGTAGTCGACCAGCGCGACGTCGACGAGTTCGTCAACGGCCGACACCCGAAATACGTAGTTCTCGGCGGCGCCGTTGCGCGTGATCGGCGTGCCCGCGGCCCACACGCCCATGAACGGCACCTTCGACTGGTTGGCGAAGGGCACGATGGCGAGCGAGACCGGCGTGTCGAGACCGCCGAAGAAGGCGACCACCTTCTCGCGCTGCACCAGCTCGCGCGCCGCGACCGCACCCTTCGCCGGATTGCTCTCGTCGTCGCGCACCACCAGCTCGAGCTTCTTGCCGAGCACCCCGCCCTTGGCGTTGATCTCGTCGACCGCGATGGCGAGCCCGCGCACGATCGATTCGCCGGCCTTGGCGGACTGCCCCGACAGGACGGTCACCACTCCGAGCTTGAGCGTCTCCTGCGCGTTGGCCGGCGTCACCACGAAGGCGGTGGCGGCGGCAAGGGCTGAAATCACAAAACGGCGGGACATGAATGGCATGCGTTGAATGGCTGACATGGCGGAACCTTTCGGGCGGATTGAGCCGATAAGTCTGACGCAAACGATATGCCAGCACCAGGGCCGGAAAGAGGGGCCGAATCCCTCTCACACCGTCAAATGCCGCCGGCAAAATGGGCATGTTGCCTAATCGCGCGTCACCCCGGCGCCACCGGCCAGCGGCGCTGTCCTTCCTTCTTTCCCGCCTTGTGGCGGCAGGATTTGTGCATAGGATCGAAGCAGATCGCATCATCCAGGGGATACGCCATGCCGGCTTCCGCAACCGTGACCTCCCTGCCGCTCGAGACCCAGCAGGCGGCCGACATCGTCGAGCGCTTTCTCGAAGCCTCGATGGTGCCCGATCCGGCGACGGCGGCGCGCTATATCGCACCCGATCTGAAAATCACGTTCACGGGCGGGCGCAAATACGGCCACCCGCGCGAGACCGCCGCCTTCAACGCCAAGCGCTACAAATGGGTGAAGAAGAAGATGGAGCGCTCCGACGTGGTGCCGGGCGCGGGCGAGACCATCGTCTACAATCTCGGCACGCTTTACGGCGAATGGCCGGACGGCACGCCGTTCGAAGGCAACCGCTATGTCGACCGCTTCGTGGTGCGCGGCGGCAAAATCGTACAGATGGACGTGTGGAACGACAGCGCCGAGCGGCTGCTCGTGAAGAACGGGATCGAGGCATAAGTCATCCGTCATTGCGAGGAGCGCGAAGCGCGACGAAGCAATCTCAGCCCCGACTCATGCGCAAATGAAGAGAGATTGCTTCGCTTCGCTCGCAATGACTGGGGCTAATCCGTAATCTCGCCTCGCCGCTGGCGCACCGCGGGCAGCACCATCACGACGAGGATCAGCGCCGACGCGATCAGGAAGACGAGGCTGATCGGATGGCTGACGAAGACCGAGGGGTCGCCCTTCGACATCAGCATGGCGCGGCGCAGGTGCTCTTCCATCATCGGGCCGAGCACGAAGCCGAGCAGCATGGGCGCGGGCGGGAAGCCGAGCCGCATCAGGACGAATCCGAGCACGCCGAAGCCGGCGGTGAGATAGATCTCGACCGCGCTCGAATTGACGCTGTACACGCCGATCGCCGAGAACGCCATGATGGCGGGAAACAGCAGGCGATACGGCAGTTTCAAGAGCTTCACCCAGATGCCGATCATCGGCAGGTTGAGCACGACCAGCATGAGATTGCCGATCCACATGCTCGCGACCAGGCCCCAGAACAATTCTGGCCGCTGCACCATCACCTCGGGGCCGGGCTGGATGCCCTGGATGGTCATCGCGCCCAGCATCAGCGCCATCACGCCGCTCGCCGGCAGGCCGAGCGTGAGCATGGGGATGAACTTGCATTGCGCATCGGCGTTGTTGGCCGATTCCGGCCCCGCCACGCCCTCGATCGCGCCCTTGCCGAAGCGCGACGGATCGGCCGCGATCTTCTTCTCCACCATGTAGGACGCGAACGAGGCGATCGCCGGGCCGGTGCCGGGCAGCACGCCGAAGAACGAGCCGATGCCGGTGCCGCGCACGATCGGCCCGAGCGAGCGCTTCAGGTCATCGCGCGTCGGGTAGAGATGCGTCACCCTGGTATCGAACACCGCGCGCTTCTCCTCCGGCGCGCCGAGATTGCTCACGATCTCGCTCACCGCGAAGACGCCGACCGCCACCACGATGAAGCCGATGCCGTCGGAGAGCTCGGTGATGCCGAAGGTAAAGCGCGGCACCCCGGTATTGACGTCGAGGCCGACGATGCCGAGCAGCAGGCCGACCGCGACCATGGCGAGCGACTTCACCATGTCGCCCTGCGCCAGCACCGCCGCGGCGATGAGGCCCATCAGCATGAGCGAAAAATATTCCGGCGCGCCGAATTTCAGCGCGACCTCGGCGAGCGGCGGACCGGCGAGCGCGATCATGAAGGTGCCGAACGTGCCGGCGATGAAGGAGCCGATGGCGGCGATCGCGAGCGCGGGGCCGGCGCGGCCCTGCCGCGCCATCTGGTAGCCGTCGATGCAGGTGACGATCGCGGAGGTTTCACCGGGCAGGTTGACGAGGATCGCCGTGGTCGAGCCGCCGTATTGCGCGCCGTAATAGATGCCGGCCAGCATGATCAACGCGGACACCGCCGAGACGTTGTAGGTGATCGGCAGCAGCATCGCGATGGTCGCGAGCGGGCCGATGCCCGGCAACACGCCGATGAGCGTGCCGACCGACACGCCGATCAGGCAATAGAATAGGTTCGGCAGCGTGACCGCGACCGAAAAGCCGAAGAAGAGATGCTCGAACAGCTCCATCTCAGTGGCCGGCCAGCAGCGGATAGGGCAGGCCCAGGCCCCAGATGAAGAGCGCGACCGCAAACACGGTGAGCACGACGGTGAGCAGCGCCACTTCGGTGAGCTTGAATTCGCTGCCCGAGGCGGCCGAGCCGAAGATCAGCACCACGAGCGCCGGCACGAAGCCGGCGCGATCGATCAGCACGCCGAACAGGACGAGCGACAGCGTCAAGCCTGCGAGCGCGCGCAGCGACCAGTTGCCTTCGATGCGCTCGCCGCCGCGCAGCGCCTTGACGACGAAGTAGACGCCGAACAGCGCCAGCACGCCGCCGAGCACGGAGGGGAAATAGCCCGGGCCCATGCGCAGCGCCGTGCCGAACGGATAGTCGCGCGCGATCACCACCGCGGCGACGCCGACCGCGGCGAGCAGGATGCCGGACCAGAAGTCCTTATTGTGGAGGAGCGAGAGATTCACAAAGTGGCCCCATTCAGCGCTGATCCGTCATCCTGAGGCGCGAGCGAGCGAAGCGAGTGAGCCTCGAAGGACGACGGCCACTGCGGTGCACCTCGCGCACTTGTTGCAACGCCCCGGCCGATCATCCTTCGAGGCTCGCTTCGCTCGCGCCTCAGGATGACGGAGAGGGTCAGGAGCCCCGCATCACTCCGCCTTGATGTTCCCCGCCTTCACCACTTTGCCCCACTTGTCCATTTCGGTGACCATGAACTGGCCGAACTCGGCCGGGCTCATCTTCACCACGGCGGCGCCTTCGGACTCGAGATGCTTCTGCGTCTCGGGCGAGTCCTGCACAGCAGTGAGCGCGGCGTGCACCTTGTCGACGACCCCCTTCGGCGTGCCGGCGGGCGCGATGATGGCCCACCAGTTGATCGCCTCGTAGCCGGACACGCCGGCCTCGGCGATCGTCGGCAGGTCGGGCAGCACCGGGCTGCGCGTTTTTCCGCCGGTCGCGAGCGCGCGCAGCTTGCCCGAGCGGATGAGCGGCGTCGTCTGCACCAGCGAGGAGAAGATCACCTTGGTGTGGCCGCCCGCCACGTCGATCATCGCCGGACCGCCGCCGCGGAACGGCACGTGCAGCATGTCGACGCCGGCGGTGAGCTTGAACAGCTCGCCGCCGAGATGCTGGAAGCTGCCGATGCCGGCCGAGGCGTATTGAAGGTCACCCGGCTTCGCCTTGGCGAGCGCCACCAGCTCCTGCACCGAATGCACGGGAAGGTCGGGATGGACCGCGAGCACGTTGGTGCCGCTCGCCATGATGCCGATGGGCGTGAACGCCTTGATCGGATCGTAGGCGAGCTTGTAGAGCCACGGATTGACCGCGTGCGCGAGCGAGATCACGAGCAGCGTGTAGCCGTCGGCCGGCGCGTTCGCGGCCGCTTCGGTGCCGACCACGCCGCCGGCGCCGGAGCGGTTGTCGACGACCACCTGCCGCCCGAGCCGCTCGGAGAGCCGCGTCGCAAACACGCGGCCGACCACGTCGTTGCTGCCGCCCGGCGGGAACGGAATGATCAGCCGCACGGGCCGGCTCGGATAATCCTGCGCCGCGAGGTCTTGCGGCGCGGCGAGCAGCAGTCCGAGCATCATCAGCAGCAGCAACCGCAGCTTCGGCATTCAAAAATCTCCTGGCAGTTCAGGTGAGCGTGAGCTCGAACGTGGTCGTGGTCTCCAGGTCGTCGCCGAACCAGGATTTGATCGCGGCTTCGCGTTTTCCCAGGTACGTGGCGCGACCGTCCTTGATCACCATCGGTATATCATGGCCCGGCACCACGATGGTCCCCGGCCGCCTGCGCCAGATTGTCCAGATCGCATCGAGCGAGGCGATGCTGATCGCCGCGTCATAGCTCGCGTCCGCGCGCCGGCAGGTGAGCTCGGTGCGATTCTTTGCGGCGTCGCCGGTGAAGATCACGTCGTGATCGGTCCCCTTGAGCACGTAAAGCACGTGCCCGGGCGTGTGCCCGGGCGCGAGATGCACCGTCATGCCGGGCAGCACCTCCTCGCCTTCCGCCACGGCGTGGACCGTCTTCCAGGTCTGCAGCTCGCGCACATAAAGTTCCGGCACCGGCCCGCGGCCCCACGGTTCCGTCGCGGCCCAGGCAAGCTCGTGCGCGCCGATGACGATGCGGGCGTGGCTGAACAGCGTCCAGTTCACCATGTGGTCGTGATGCGCGTGAGTGAGCAGCAGATCGGTCACGTCCTCCGGCTTGAGACCGCGCTGGGTGAGGCGGGTCTGCAGCAGCGGACGCACGCCGAAGCCGCCGGTGTCGACCAGCGCGACCCGGCCGTGGCCGCGGATGAGCGCGATCGTGCTCCAGCCGAGCCCGCCGTGGCACA
>WNFA01004368.1_pt1 | contig 11820 bp, 11 predicted proteins | sample 5400481 | NCBI WGS metagenome assembly WNFA01 (sample SAMN13153340, study PRJNA577476) | soil metagenome | isolation source: 120 cm saprolite under Douglas fir tree site 2 hole 1 replicate 2 | place: USA:California | collected 2015-04-18
TGATCTACCGCTCCAAGGTGACGGAATCCGCTCGCGAGTGGCGCGCCAGCACCATCCTGCACGAGATGGCGCACATGTGGTTCGGCGACCTGGTGACCATGCGCTGGTGGGACGACCTCTGGTTGAACGAGAGCTTCGCCACCTTCATGGCCGTGCTGGCCCTGACCCGGGCTACTCGCTTCACCAACGCCTGGACGACCTTCGCCAATGAAGAGAAGGCGTCGGCGCGGCGGCAGGACCAGCTGCCGACCACCCATCCCATCGCGGCCAATGTGGTCGACGTGGAATCCACGCACCTCAACTTCGACGCCATCACCTACGAGAAGGGGGCGTCGGTGCTGCGCCAGCTCTTCGCCTGGGTAGGTGAGGACCTCTTCTTCCAGGGGCTCCGCCGCTACTTCCGTCAGCACGAATTCGCCAACGCCGATTTGCAGGAATTCCTGGCCGCCGTCGGCGCCGGCAGCGGCCGCGACCTGCATGCCTGGTCGAAGGAATGGCTCGAGACCGCCGGGCTCAACACGCTGCGCCCGCTCCTGGAGCACGATGGGAACCGGCTGGTCGAACTGACCGTCGAGCAGGAGGCCGAGCTGGGGTGGCCGACGCTGCGATCCCAGCGCATCGGGGTCGGACTCTTCGACCTGGATGAGGAGCGGCTGACGCGGCGCCGCCGGGTGGAGTTCGACGTGACCGGCGCGTCGAGCGATGTCCCGGCCGTCGCCGGCGAGCTGGTCCCGGATCTGCTCTTGCTGAACGACGGGGATCTGGGCTACGCCAAGATCCGCCTGGACGACCAATCGATGGACACGGTGACCCGCCACCTGGCATCCCTCGACGACTCGCTGGCGCGGGCGCTGTGCTGGAGCGCCGCCTGGGACATGGTGCGGGACGCCGGGCTGGCTGCCCGGCAGTATCTGCCCCTGGTGGCCAACAACGTTCACGGCGAGACCGACATCGGCGTGGTCCAGGCGCTCCTGGCGCAATGCGAGTCGGCCACGGACATCTACGGCGACCCGGCCAACGTGCCGCAGGCCCGCGAGCTGATCGTGCGACTGGCCGAGCGCTCGCTGGAGAAGGCGGAGCCGGGGAGTGACCTGCAGCTGGTCTGGGCCCGCACGCTGATCTCGGCCTCGCGCACCCCCGCCCAGCACGCCCTGGTGCGCGGCATCCTCGATGGCTCGATCCCGTACGAGGGGCTGCAGGTCGACATCGATCTCCGCTGGCACATCGTGCGCTCGCTGGCCAGCGAAGGCGTGATTGGACCTGCCGAAATCAAAGCGGAGCTGGAGCGCGATCCCACCGACGCCGTCCGTCGCCATGCCACGGGCGCCCTGGCCGCCAGACCGACCGCCGAGGCCAAGGCCGAGGCCTGGCGGTTGATCGTCGAGGATCCGACCCAACCGCTGGCCACGCTGCGGGCCATCATGCGCGGCTTTCAGCAGCCCACCCAGCGGCCCCTGCTGGAGCCCTACGCCGACCGATATTTCGAGACGATGGGGCCGTTCTGGAAGAGCCGGATCATCGAGGTGGCCCTCGCCTTTGCCCGCGGGATGTATCCGTCGCTCGTCATCGGGGAGCGCGTGGTCAGTCAGACGGAGACCTACCTGCGAACCCAAGCCCCGCCTGGCCCCGTGCAGCGGATTCTGCTGGAGGGCCAGGACCAGATGCGCCGGGCCATCCGGGCCCGCCGCGTGGACGCCGGAGCCCCCGCCACCCCCGTCGAACTCCGGATATAATTCGTCGAGCTTATGGCCCTTCCCAAGACCCGCTATTCCCGTGCCCGTCAGGGTGAGCGACGCGCCCACCTGGCAATCAAGCTGCCCCGCCTGGTGGAGTGTTCGCAGTGCCACCAGCTGCGCCGGCCGCATACCATCTGCCAGAACTGCGGCTACTACGACGGCCGCGAGGTCATCAAGACCGAATAGTCCCAAAACGCCATTCCCAGCGGTGCCGGTAAGAAGTCTTCACAATAGCCGCGGGATATGACGTTGGATGGCACCGCCTTTCTGTTCCCGGGTCAAGGCGCGCAATTCGTCGGCATGGCGCGCGACCTGATTGGGCAGGATGAGCGGACCAGGCGCTTCCTGAGCGAGGCCGAGACCAGGCTCCAGATGCCACTTGGCCAGCTGATGCTGCAGGGGCCAGAGGCGGCGCTGCAGGCCACCGAGAACGCCCAGCCCGCCATCGTCTTCCACAGCCTGGCGCTGCTCGGCCACCTGGACGATCGCGGTCTGGCCCCGGCGGCCGTCGCCGGACACAGCCTGGGAGAGCTGGCCGCCCTGGTGGCGGCTGGCGGTCTCAGCCCGCTCGATGCCCTGGCGGCAGCCCAGGTGCGGGGACGCACCATGGCGGCCGCGGCGTCGGCGCAAACCGGGATGGCCGCCGTCCTTGGCCTGGACGATGCGACAGTGGAGCGGCTCTGTGCCGAGAGTGGGGGAGCGGTGGTAGCGGCCAACTACAATGCCCCCGGGCAGGTTGTCATCTCGGGCACGGACGCCGGGATCCGTGCCATCGAGCCCCTCCTGCTGGCGGCGGGAGCGAGGCGGGTCGTCCGCCTGCCGGTGAGTGCCGCATTTCACTCCCCCCTGATGGCCTCCGCGGCGGAAGCCTTCGGCCAGGCGTGGCAGCAGATCCCGCTGGAGCCGCTGGCGGTGCCGCAGGTGTTCAATACCGACGCGCGGGTCCATGCCAGTCCAGCCGAGGTTCGCCCCCTGTTGGCCCGCCAGCTGACCGGGCCGGTCCGCTGGACGGCCAGCATCGAACGGCTGGCGGCGCTGGGCGTCCGCAGCTTCGTGGAGATCGGCCCCAAGCGCACCCTCACCGGCCTGGTGCAGAAGATTCTGCCCAAGGCCGCCGTCGCCAACGTCGAAGATCTGCCCAGCCTGCGGGCGTTCGTGACGGCGCATGCCTGACCGCGCGCTACAGGGACAGGTCGCCCTGGTCACCGGAGGCAGTCGCGGGATCGGGCGGGCGGTGGCGCTGGGCCTCGCCCAGGCCGGGGCCAACGTCGCTATCAGCTATCGGGTGAAGCAGGCGGAGGCCGAGGCGGTGGTGGAGGAGCTGCGGCAACACGGGGTTGAGTCGGTGGCGCTGCAGGCCGACCTGGCCGAGGTGGCGGCGCCGGCCACGCTGATCGGCGCCGTCCTGGCCCGCTGGGGCCGGCTGGATGTGTTGGTCAACAACGCCGGCATCACCCGGGACACGCTGGTGATGCGGATGAGCGAGGCCGATTGGGACCTGGTCATCCACACCAACCTGCGGGGGCCGTTCCTGGTCAGTAAGGCGGCCCTGCGGCCGATGCTGAAGCAGCGCTACGGGCGGATCGTGAACATGTCCTCGCTGGCTGGGGTCGCCGGCAATGCCGGGCAGGCCAACTACAGTGCGGCCAAGGCCGGCCTGATCGGCTTTACCAAGTCGCTGGCCAAAGAGGTCGGCTCCCGCAACATCACGGTGAATGCGGTCGCCCCCGGGTTCATCGAGACCGACCTGACCCGCGACCTCCCGGCGGAGTTGCTGGACCGCGCCCGCGCGGCGGCGGCCATCCCCCGCCTGGGGACACCAGATGAGGTCGCTGCCGCGGTGGTCTTCCTGGCGTCCCCGGCGGCGGCCTACGTCACCGGGCAGGTGCTGGGCGTGGACGGGGGGCTACCAATCTAAGCCCGAATCCACCGAATCGAATTCGCATCGTGGGCGCGGAGCGGCCGATCCGGGCGTTGGCTCCTGCGCGGTCGGTCACGCATCGACCGATGCGCTCCCTCCCGTGCTCGTCGCCGCCTCAAGCCCGAATCTACCGGCTCGGGCTTTGGCTCGGCACGCCCCGCATCCCAATCGGCGTCGCTCGACCGATGGATCCGGGCTTGGCCCTAGCCGCCACCGGGCTCGCCCATTACAATGTGGGCGCCACTCTTAAACTGGGAGTCGGGATGGACGCATACGAAAAGTTTCGCGGCATTATCGTGCAGCAGCTCGGGGTCGAGCCTGCAGAGGTGACTCCCGACGCATCGTTTGTGGACGACCTGAACGCTGACTCGCTCGACCTGGTCGAGCTGGTGATGGCGTTCGAGGAAGAATACGGAATGGAGATTTCTGACGAGGACGCAGAGAAGATTCAAACCGTCGGGCAAGCCTGGGACTACGTCCAGGAAAAGTCCGGCATCGCCAGCTAAGCCTGCCGCCGCCGAGGAGCCACTCCAGAAGCTCCAGCGTGCGTTGCGGATCCGGTTCCACGACCAGGCCCTGCTGCGCCAGTCCCTGACGCACCGGTCGTACAACAACGAGCATCCCGAAGCCGGGCTGCAGGACAACGAGCGGCTGGAGTACCTGGGCGACGCGGTGCTGGAGCTGATCGCCGCCGAGCATCTCTTCCACACGTACCAGACGTCTGACGAGGGGGAACTGACCCGGCTGCGAGCCTCGGTGGTGAACACCAAGAGCCTCGCCCGCCTGGCTTCCCGGTTCAGCCTGGGCGACTACCTGCTGCTGGGCAAGGGCGCCCACAAGACCGGGGCTCGATCGCTGCAGTCCATCCTGGCCAACACCTTCGAGGCCGTGATCGGGGCCATCTTCCTGGACCAGGGCTACCGCGCCGCCTACCGCCTTTTCAGCCGCAGCCTCATCGATGTCCAGGCCTGGCCGGACGACAACTATAAGGGCCGCCTCCAGGAGGTAACCCAGGAGCGTTTCCTGGCCACCCCCCAGTACGAAATCGTGGCCACTTCCGGTCCGGGCCACCGGCGCGACTATGTCTCGGAGGTCATCTTCAAGGGCCAGGTGCACGGCACGGGGCGGGGCAAGACCAAGCGGGCAGCCGAGCAGCTGGCGGCCCGCGAGGCGCTGGAATCCCTGGGCGAGTTGCAGCAGCCGGCCCGCACCGCCGACGACCAGGTGCTGGAGGCCGTCGCCGCCCGCGAACGCGGGTAGGTAGATCCCTACATCCGGCCTGCTGGTTCCGAATGCGCCGCGCCGGTATCATCAGGCGCCACATGCGGTCGCCCTTAGCCTGGCTTATTGCCGGGCTGATCCTGACCGGCTGTCAGTCGGCTTCGCAGCCGCCTGCGGTACCGGCCACCCCCTCGCCGGTCGCGGACGTGGTGGCGCCAACCGTCCTGCCGTCGCCCGCGCCGGCAGTCCACGTCGACGCGGTGGCGACCTTCGCCGCCCACCTGGTGGCCCTCGAGTCCAGGCTGCGCTCACCGCGGACGCCGTTTGTGCAGTTCGGCGCACTGGGGCAGAACCAGCAGGATGCGTACTACCAGCTGATGGCGCATCCGGACTGGCTGTCGCGCGTCCTGCAAGCCGCCCCGCCCGATTTGAGCCCGGTCATCCAGGCCAATGTCAACGCGGAGCTGGAGCTGCGCGAGCTCAATGGGACCGCCCGGACCCTGCCCCACTGGCGCATCGACAAGCCCCAGTCACCGCCCGACCTGCTGGCCCATTACCGGGAGGCCGAGCGCGCCTACGGGATTCCATGGTCGTACTTCGCCGCCATCAACTTCGTGGAGAGCCGGATGGGCCGCATTCACGGGCTCAGCTCCGCCGGCGCCGTCGGACCCATGCAGTTCTTGCCCAGCACCTGGGCGTCCTACGGGCAGGGCGATATCTACAACCCGCGCGACGCGATCCTGGCGGCAGGCCGCTACCTGCGGGCCCATGGGGCGCCCGGCGACATGGACCGAGCCCTCTATGCCTACAATCCCAGCGACCGGTACGTCCGGATCATCTCCATCTACGCCAACCTGATGCAGGCCGACGACCGCGTGTTTCTCGGCTACTATGCCTGGCAGGTCTACGTCTACACGCCCAAGGGCGACGTCTTGCTGCCGGAAGGCACGACGACATAACGTACCCCTCTCGCCGGAACGGCCGGCTATGGAATAATGCAGCCGTGACCCGCGCCGCGGTCCACACCTACGTCACAGTTGGCGCGAAGGTCCAGCTATTGCTGGGCATTCCATGTACCTGAAGTCCCTTCGCGTCCAGGGTTTCAAGACATTCGCCAAGCTGACGAACCTGCCATTCAGTCACGGCATCACCGGGATCGTGGGGCCCAATGGGAGCGGCAAGTCCAACCTGGTGGACGCCGTCCGCTGGGCGCTGGGGGAGCGCAACGCGCGCGAGATTCGCGGCCAGCGCATGGAGGACCTCATCTACTCCGGTGGCCCTGGCAAAGCCCAGGTCGGGATGGCCGAGGTGACCCTCGTGATCGACAACGCGGAAGGCCGGCTGCCGGTGGAGTTCGGCGAGATCGAAGTCACGCGGCGGCTCTATCGCTCCGGCGAAAGCCATTACTACATCAACGGCACCGCGGCCCGGCTGAAGGACATCGATGCGCTGCTGGCCAGCACTGGCTTGCGCCAGGACGGCTACGCGGTGGTGGCCCAGAACGACATCGACTTCGTCATCCAGGCCGTCCCCGCCACCCGCCGGGCGCTGATCGAAGAGGCCGCCGGGGTGCGCCGCCTGCGTGACCAGCGGGAGGAGGCCAGCCGCCGCCTGGAGGAGGCCCGGCGCGACATGCAGCGCGCCCGGGACCTGCTAGCAGAGCTCCAGCCCCGGGTCGAGGAGCTGCGTGTCCAGGCGCAGGCCGCCAAAGAGTACCGAGGGCTGGAATCCCAGCTCCGAACCCTGCAGGGAAGCCTGGCGCGCGACGCCTGGCGCAAGGCCAAGGTCCAGTTGCGCAAAGCGGAGGCCCGCTTGGCCGGCACCCGGACTAAGCGCGACGCGGCCGCCGCCGCCCTGGCCGAGTTCGAACCCATCTACGCCGCCGACCGGGCGGCCGTGGCTGCCGCCCGCGACGCCCGGTTCACCCATCAGCAGCGGGTGACCGAGCTCAAGCTGAGCCTGGCCGACAGCCAGCACCAGGAGCGCATCGCCGTGGAACGCTCAGAGGCGGCGGCGCGGGCGCTGGCCGGCGGTCGAGCGGAGCTGCAGCGGCTGACCGCCTCGACCAGGGCCGGGACCCAGGTGGTCGAGGAGCTCGAGCGGGCCATCGCCCTGGCCGCCGGCGATGCCGCGGCCGCCACGGCGGCGATGGACGCGGCCCTTCACCGCCAGGAAGAGGCGGGCCGTGCCCGAGTCGGCCTCGATGCGGAGCGGGTCGCCCTGCTGCAGCGGCGCCAGGAGTCGCAGCGCGATCGCCTCCGAGCCGACTTCGAGCTGCGCCAGCTCGACGGCCGCATCCAGTTCCTGGGGGAGCAGCGAGAGCAGGCGGTCACCGAACGGGGCAGCTGGCTGGCTCAGCAATCCATGGTGACCACGCTGGCCGAGCGGGAAGCGGCCGGCCTGGCCGCGCTCACCCGCGACCTCGATGCCCGGGTCGCGCGGGTCGATGAACTGGATCGCCTGGTATCGGAGGCGGCCGCCGCGGTGGCCGTGGCCGAGAGGTCGGTCTCCGTGGTCACCCGGGAGATCGCCGGGCTGGAGGCCGAGATCACCGCCCTCCGCCTGCTTCGCGACCGCGCCCAGGACGCCGGCCCACTGAGTAACGGCAGCCTCCGCCTGCAGCGGTTGCTGGAGGTGATCGAGGTCGACGAACCATACCGTCGGGCGGCGGAGGCCGTGCTCGAAGGATGCCTGTACGGATGAGTGGCGAGCACGGCAGACATGGCCGAACGTGCCATCGCGCTGGTCACGGGGTCAGCCTCCGGCCGCGAGACCATCCTCGTCAGCTCCGGGACGGCGCCGGTGGAGACCATCCCCAGCGAGTTGACGAGCGCCCGCAGCCTCATTCGCGGCCCGGCTGCCCTGCAGCCGCTGCTCGGTTCGCTGCTCCACAATGTCGCCCTGGTCAAAGACCTCCAGGAGGCGCGTCGGGTGCAGGGGCGCAACCCCGACCTGCACCTGGTGACGATGACTGGCGAGCTGCTCACGTCCTTCTCGTACCGCGGTGGAGTCGAGGCCCACGCTCCGCTCGACGTCCAGGCCCGGTTGGCCACCGCTGAGCGAAACCTGGCATCCGCCACGGCCCGGCTGGCCGCGGCCCGCCTTGTCCTGGATGGCCGGCGGGACACCGAGTCCGCGCTCACGACTGAGCAGGCCGCCACCACCGTCGACCGCGACGCGGCGCGGGCCACCCACGCGCAGCTCAAGGCCACCGCTTCGGCCGCCGTCGCCGATGCCGAGCGCCATGCCCAGCGCGGCGTCCACCTGGGCCAGCAGGTGCAGCGCTACGACCGGTTGCTGGCGGAGGCCCAGGCGCAGCAGGGGGCCGCCCGTTCGGCGCTGACGGAGGCCCAACACGCGGAAGTGCAAGGGGACGGGGCCCTGCCCCAGCTTGAGGCGCGGCTCCAGTCGCAGGCAGAGGCGCTTTCGGCGGTGGTGCGCGAGCGCCAGGAGGCCGAGGTGCGGGTCGCACTGGCCGGGCAGCGCCACGATGACCTGCAGCGCCAGCACGCCGCCGCCGAGGCGGCCCGTCGCGCCCAGGGCGACGAGCTCGCTCAGCGGGAGGCGGCCATTCGCGAGCAAGAAGCCCAGCCGGTCGTGCTGCTGGAGGAAGCCGCCCGCCGGCGGACCGCGGCCACCGAGATCCAGGCCGCTCTGTCGGCGTTGGAGCAGGAGCCGGTGCCCGACGCGGCGGCGCTGGGTGCGCTGGAGACCCAGGTGCGCGGCGACGAACAGCGCAACGTGGCGCTGCAGGTGGAGGCCGCCCACGCGGACGATGCCGAAGCGGCGGCCCGCGTCGAGGTGGAAACCAGCCAGGCGGAGGTCGATCGTTGCGCCGCGGCGCTGCGCGACGAGCCGGACAGCCTCGACGAGAGCGAACCGCTGACCGAGGTGGACTGGCAGAAGACCGAGCGGGAGGTCAGCCGGCTGCAGCGGCGGCTGGATGCCATCGGCGCGGTTAACCTGCTGGCCCCGGATGAGTTCACCCAATCACGCGGCCGGTGCGAAAGCCTGACCAGTCAGCTGCAGGATCTGGAGGCCGCCGCGGCACAGCTGGTCCAGTTGCGGCAGCACCTGGAGAAGGACATCGACAGCCGCTTTCGGACGGTCTTCCAGGCGGTGGCCGCCAACTTCCAGGAGTTCTTCCAGGAACTCTTCGAGGGCGGGCGCGCCACCCTTCGCCTGGAGATGCCGGAGGAGGCGACCAGCCCGCTGGACGAGGGGGTGGAGATCCTGGCCCAGACGCCGGGAAAGCGGCTGCAGACCCTCACCCTGCTCTCGGGTGGGGAGCGGGCGCTGACCGCCCTGGCGTTCCTCTTTGCCCTGCAAGCCGTCAATCCCAGCCCCTTCCACGTCCTCGATGAGGTGGATGCCGCCCTCGACGACGCCAATGTGGTCCGATTCAATCGGGTGCTGACCCGCCTGGCGCGGGGCCAGCAATTCCTGATCGTGACCCACAACCACTCCACCATGGCGAAGGCGGAGGTCCTGTACGGCGTCACCCTGGGCGACCACGGCATCTCCCGCATCGTCTCGGTGCGGTTGGAGAGCGACCGCGGCGTCCCGGCACTGCGTGAGCGATCCGCCTAAGCGGGCTGAGGAAGCTTCTTCCGGCGGCTGGTGGCGGCGGTTTGCCGACCGGCTGGCGACCGGCCGAAAGGCGTACGTCGCCGACTTGCAGGAACTCCTCGGTCGGCCCGCGCTGGACGAGCAATTCTTTGAAGACCTGGAGGGCACGCTGCTGTCGGCCGACGTCGGCGCGGCGACCACCGAGCGCACCCTGCGCCGGCTGCGGGCGGAGGCGGCGTCGGCCCACCTCCGCAGTCCCACCGATGCCCTCCACTATCTGAAGCAAGCTTTCCTGCAGGAGATGCAGCGGATGGACCGCAGCCTGCGGCTCGATGGACAGCCGGCGGTGGTACTGGTGGTCGGCGTCAACGGGTCGGGCAAGACCACGACCGTAGCTAAGCTGGCCCACCTGCTGGGGCAGTCCGGTTGCCGGCCCTTGATCGCCGCGGCGGACACCTACCGGGCGGCGGCCATCGACCAGCTCAAGCTCTGGGGGGAGCGCGCCGCGACGCCGGTGATTGCCCACCAGCCGGGCTCGGATCCGGGTGCGGTGGCCTACGACGCCATCCAGGCGGCGCGGGCCCGCGGCAGCGACGTGGTGCTGGTCGACACGGCCGGCCGCCTGCACACCCGAGTCGACCTGATGGACGAACTACGGAAAATCCAGCGGGTGATTCAGCGGCACGACCCGGCCGCGCCGCAAGAGGTGCTCGCGGTGCTGGACGCGCATATCGGGCAGAACTCCGCGCAGCAGGTCAAGCACTTCGGCGACGCGGTCCGGCTCACCGGGCTAGTGGTGACCAAGATGGATGGCAGCGCCCGGGCCGGTGTGGTGCTGAGTATCGAGGAGGACCTGCAGGTACCCACCAAACTGGTCGGCATCGGCGAGGGTCTGGACGATCTAAACTTCTTCGATCCGGCGAGGTACCTCGATGCACTGCTGGGCCTGTGACGCGGAGGTGAGATGGCCATGACGACCAAAGGCGCTGAGGAAGCGTTCGTCAAGTTGGTGACGGCGAACGGGCTGGTAGAGGCCGACACCTGGAAGGCCGTGCTTGAGGCCAACGGAATCCCGGTTTTTCTGCGCCACGAGTCCATCGCGCAGCTGGAGCCCGTCAGCGTCGCGTACGGCAGTGTGGACCTCTGGGTGCCCCGCGAGGAGGCGGCCCGCGCCCTCGAGGTGCTGCAGGATGAGCGCACGCAGCCGGAGTTCGAGGAGGAACCGTGACCGGGATGGCCTATCTGCTCCTGGGGGCGGGAGCCCTGATCGTGCTGGTGGTGGGGGTGGCCGGCTGCCTCTGGCTGGTGCAAGTGATCCTCAACGCGCACGAGGCCGGGCAGAAAGGTTCCTAGCGGCTTAATCGGGGCTTACCGGCACTCCCACTGATAGGACCAGCCGCGCTGGTAAAAAACGAGGGCGGCCTGGGCCTGGCTCACTGGATCCCAGATGTTCCATCCTGCGAAATAGCCATTCCAGGTAGACGGCATGAACTGGAAGAGTCCGGTGGCGCCGCTGGCCTGGTTGACCGCCCCGGGATCGTAGTGGCTCTCGCAGTGGGCAACCCGCAGCGCCCAGGTCAGCCCGTCACTCTGTCCAAAGACGCGAAAGATGGCAGCCACGCCCGGCCCGGTTGAGCCGTCGGGGGCGACCCAGGCCAGGGTCCGATCGGTTGCCCCCGGGTGCGGTGGCACCGGATCGTCCCGCCCGGCTGGGACGTCGGCAGCAGCCGAGTCGCCCGCCGGACCAGTGGTGACGGCTGGTTCGGCGGCCTGGCGAAGGGGTGCCACGGTACCGATCACGGGTGGGGCGGCCAGCGTCGGCGAGTCGATGGTGGAGAGGGAAGCGGTTCCGGCGCCCAGCAGCAGGAGGCCACCGAGCAGCACCAGGAAACGGGGCGCGTGATGCACCGAGCGTGAGACGATACCCAGTCCCTCCTTCTTTCAGGAACTGCTGGCGGCCCGGGAGGGACTCAGCGAAGCGGAAACTGGGCCACCGGACACCCTACAGACAGTCGAGCGGGCGATCAACCGCACGGGCTGTCACCTTGCGTACAGACCCACTGACAGAGAACCACCAGCAGTGGCGGATGGGCCCTTAGGCCGACCGGCGAGCGGCCGGTAGGTGCTGCGATTCCCGCAACATCGGCCAGCTCGGGGATCTGCCCCCAGTGAATGCTTATACTGTCAAGGCTAAATGCTTGACAGAACCCGCGCCCGGGAGCACAACCTCCGCCTGCTTGACCTGTACGGACCGTTGCTGACGGCCCACCAGCGGCACGTCTTGCACCTGGCCTGGGAGGAAGACTGGTCCTACAGCGAAGTGGCGGAGCGGGAGGGCGTCAGCCGGACCGCCGTCTACGATCTGGTGCGCCG
>WNFA01004370.1_pt1 | contig 11817 bp, 9 predicted proteins | sample 5400481 | NCBI WGS metagenome assembly WNFA01 (sample SAMN13153340, study PRJNA577476) | soil metagenome | isolation source: 120 cm saprolite under Douglas fir tree site 2 hole 1 replicate 2 | place: USA:California | collected 2015-04-18
CATGGCCGCAAAGTTGGCAGTTTCTTGTGGACGGTTCGGATCGCGCGAGCCGATGTCGCCGACTTCATGCTAAAGCAACTAGTAAACGACTCCTATCTTGGAACAGCAGTAGGCGTCTGCCGGTAGGTCGAGGAGTTCGTCAGGCAGGCGATGGACCCTACGAAACGGGAATTTCTCGGTGGCACTGGCGAGAGGTTGATGTTCTGCGGATCCAAGGCGTGACGGAACTAACAAGCGCCAATCTGGCGTGCTGCCTGCTCTCTAGGAAGCACCAACGTCTTAACGGGATTCTATCTTGGCAGGCATGGAACGCAGGTGTACTCTTCCCGTCCCGACCGACGATTACCTAGGAGCGTAATTCGTGGATTCCACCAACCTGCAAAAACGCGCGCTCGCCACACCCGAAGCGCATCTGGCATTGCTGGACTTGAAAAAGTTCGTCGACGAAGCTACGCAGACAACGCATGCCGCCGAACTTGAAGCCGTAGCGTTGGCCATCAGACCGCGTCAAGGCGGAGATACGCTCGCGACCTTGCGGGTTGTAGTCGAACGGCTGCAATCCACAAGCTTCGTCGACGTATTATCGCCAGCGCGTGAAAAGTTGGAGACTGCTGTCTCGATGCATACCGAAGGTCAATAGTTTCTTCCGCGAAGGGTTAGATCTGAGCGCTGAGCGGATTCGCGCTCTCCAATTGTGAATCGCAGTGGACGACTTTAGGAGCCGGAGTATTGGAGTATTGCGGGCGCCGTGAACATCTTAGCGCGGTAAATCCGAATGTGATGCCAGGTCCGCTGTTGTTAACTCGGAGCACTGAACTCCCAATCGGGACCGGAGTAATCCGCCCTCACAGCCAGTCGGGAAAATGTCCCGAAAATCCGAACCTATCAAGACCACGGCGACGGGCGGGTCAACTTGCTTCCACGTGTTCTGCCGCTTCCTTTACTAGAGCACTGATCGAGACGAAACGTAGCCCCCCTTGCGCCCCGCGGTAAGAATGTAAGGGAGAGCCTGAATGCTGCGGGTTGGGTCTGAGATACCGTCGTGAAGAATGACGAAGGATCCCGGGACCAGATTTTTCTCAATCAGCCACCTTATGTACCGCACCGGAGGGTGCATGGTCATGAGGGTACGCGCAGCCAAGGACGCACTTGTAGCCATGCGCTCGGGCAAGCCGGAACCTGCGATCATTGCTGAGTACGATGATGCGAGGCAACACCCTCTCAATGCGACGCCTTCGTCTCACGGTGCACGATTCTCAAACGACGCAGGAGTTGGGCGTTAAACGCGACGATGATCGTTGAGGTGCTCATGGCAATCGCTCCGACGCTCATGGGAAGATCGATTCGCCACCGGACCAAGAGCCCGGCTGCAACTGGGATGGCAATCAGGTTATAGGCCGTCGCCCAAACGAGATTCTGAACCATTTTCCTGTACGCAGCGCGTGACAATTTGATCGCTGTCACCACGTCGCGTGGGTCACTACGCACAAGCACGATTCCCGCGGATTCCACGGCGACGTCAGTACCGGCTCCGATCGCAATACCGACGTCCGCGGTTGCCAGCGCCGGAGCATCGTTTACACCATCGCCCACCATCGCCACTTTCTCGCCCCCGGCCTGGAACCGCGCAACCGCAGACGCCTTGTCGGCGGGCAGTACTTGAGCTGCGACCTCGTCAATTCCGATCCGCTTCGCAACAGAATCCGCGACTGCCTGTGAATCACCTGTGATCATCGCAACGCGCAGACCCAAATCATGCAGCTCTTTCACCGCTTCGGCGGATTCCGGACGAATTTCATCTTCCACTGCCAGAGTGCCAATCACTCGACCGTCCACAACGACATAAAGCACTGTCTGTCCCGCGGATGCCCAGGCCGTTGTTGTCTTCTCCAGTTCGGGCGGAACGACGACCTTCAGTTCGGAAAGGAGATGCGGCCCTCCCACGGAAACACTCTGCCCGTTTACGATCGCGCGTGCGCCGCTCCCCGCCATCGCCTCAAAATTCCTGCCCTGCAGGGGATTCGCGCCGCACCGATTCGCCCCACTGACGATGGCTCTGGCGAACGGGTGCTCGGAGTCGGCCTCTACCGACGCCGCCAGTTTGAGCACTTCTTGCTCGCTTGCGCCAGAGACGGCGGCAACAGCTGAAAGCGTCGGCGCACCTCGCGTGAGTGTCCCTGTCTTGTCAAAGATCACAACGTCCAGATCGCGCGACCGTTCGAGCGCCAGCCTATCTTTCACGAGCAAACCATTTCTCGCGCCCAGCGAAGTTGAAATTGCAATCACCAGGGGAATCGCCAAGCCGAGCGCGTGTGGACACGCAATGATGAGGACGGTGGCGGTTCTTGTGAGTGCATGCGCGCTGTCACCAGCCAACCACCAATATCCGAACGTCAGCACACCTGAAGCCACTGCAACATAGAACAAGAGCGCGGCGGCACGGTCGGCAAGAGCCTGCGCCCGCGAGCCGGAAGCCTGAGCAGCAGCGACCAGTCGCATGATTCCTGAGAGGGCCGTCTGCTCCCCAACGGCACTTACTCGGACTCGCAGACTTCCTCCAGCAGCGACCGTGCCTGCGACAACGGTCGTGCCCGGCCCCTTCGAAACTCCCCGCGACTCGCCTGTGATCAGCGACTCGTCCACATCGGCGGTGCCCTCAATCACTTTCCCGTCCGCAGGCACTCGAGCTCCGGGCCGCACGAGGACGACATCGCCTACCTGCAATTCCGCGAGAGGAACTTTTTCGAGGCCTGACTCCGTTATGCGCTCTGCGCTGTCCGGCAGCAGCGCGGCCATCGCGTCGAGAGCGCCTCTAGCTTGGGCAATCGCCTTCATCTCGAGCCAGTGGCCAAGGAGCATGATGGTGATGAGCGTCGCCACCTCCCACCAGACGTCGATCTCGAAAAATCCGAATGTCGCGGCAAGCGAAGCGGAGAAGGCAACCACGATACCCAGGCTGATCAGGGTCATCATCCCCGGTCGGCGGTCAGCGAGTTCTCCCCAAGCGCCGCGAATAAACACGCTTCCGCCATACAGGAAAACAATCGTGCCAAGAAAGGCAGGGATATATTGGGAGGTAGGAAAAGTGGGAACTGTGTAGCCAAGCCAGTGTTGAACCTCCCGCGACCACGCGACAACGGGGAGCGTGAGGATCAAAGTTAGCCAGAATTTGTCCCGGAACATGGCGACCGAGTGTCCGGCATGCTGGTCGCGACCCTTATGTGCGGCCGCCGTTTTCGGAGGCATCCCGTGTGACATATGCATCGCACGTTCAGCGTGGTCGTGTTCTGAGTTTGTACTTCTCATTGGATCTACTCCTTCGTTCAATCTGAAGCGACTCCCGAGAAATTCTTAGCTTTCCATCTGCGGCTCTCTCGGTTGTAAGGTGCCACGGCGCAGCGCTCGTTCCTTCATTAGCGCGAAAAACACAGGAACCAGAATCAGCACGTGAATGGTGGACGTGACCATGCCTCCAACAATCGGCGCGGCAATCGGCTTCATCACGTCGGAGCCGACTCCGGTTTCCCACAGGATAGGGATGAGACTCGCGAGCACGACAGACACGGTCATCAGCTTCGGGCGCAAGCGATGGACTGCACCTTCGATCGCTGCTTCTTCGATGTCCTCGTGCTTCAGCGGTTTCCCTGATGCGACTCTTCGGTCCACTGCCTCGTGCAGATAGACAACCATCACCACACCTGTCTCGACTGCGATACCGAATAGCGCAATGTAGCCGACCCACACCGCCACGCTGAAGTTGTAACCGAGCAGCTTCTGCAGGATGAGTCCACCTGTGAGCGCGTAAATCGTGGGGAAGATGAGCACCGCGGATTCCACGACGGAGTGGAACACCATGTAGAGGAGCACGAAGATGACGAAGAACACGACGGGAAGAATGATCTTGAGACGCTCTTTCGCGCGTTGCTCGAATTCGTATTCTCCAGCCCACTTGTACGTGTGCCCTGGCTGCAACTGGAGCTTCTGACGGAAGAGATGGTTCGCCGCAGTCACGAATCCGCCATAGTCTTTCGAATTGAGATCGATGTAGACGTACCCGGTCAAGGCTCCATCCTCGTCGCGGATCATCGCCGGGCCGCGGGAAAACGAAATGCGCGCAACTTGTTCGATAGGGATCTGGGCGCCGGACGCTGTAGCGATCAGCACGCGGCGAAGATCCTCCACGTTGTCTCGAAAGTCGCGGTTATAGCGGACGTTTACTGGGTATCGCTCGCGGCCTTCGATATTCTCCGTGACCATTTCACCTCCGATTCCTGAACTGACCACTTGCTGGACATCCGCGATGGTCAGACCGTAGCGGGCGGCTTCGAGACGATTGACCTCAACGTTGATATAGAAGCCTTGTGACACGCGTTCCGAGAAAATGGAGCGCACTTCGGGAAGGGAGGAAAGCAGTTGCTGGATTTGTGCGCCGGTCTGTTGGATACCTTCAAGCGTCGGTCCCTGAATCTTCAAGCCGAGTGGCGTTTTGATTCCGGTCAGCTCCATGTCCAACCGATTTTCAACGGGCATGGTCCAAGTGTTCGAGAGACCCGGGAACTGGAGCTTGGGGTCCATTTCCTGGATGAGTTTTTCGTAGGTCATGCCTGGACGCCATTGCTCACGCGGCTTGAGCATGATTGTGGTGTCGTACATATCGAGCGGCGCGTTGTCGGTGGCGCTGTCTGAGCGTCCGATGGTGCCGAAAACCGTCTCGACCTCCGGGAAAGTTCGAATGATGCGGTCTTGTTCCTGGAGCAACTGCGAGGCTTGTGTGATGGAAATTCCAGGCAGCGCGGTCGGCATGTAGAGTGCCGATCCTTCAAACAACGGTGGCATGAACTGGCTGCCGATTTTGAGAGCCAGTGGCAAAGTCACGAGCAAGAACAACAAGTTGAGCAGCAACGTGGTTTTGCGATATCGCAAACACAGCCGCAACACGGGTAGATATACGGCCTGCGTGACGCGGGAGATCGGGTTCTTAGATTCCGGTCGCAGCTTCCCGCGAATGAAGAGAATCATGAGCACCGGAACGAGACTGATGGCCAGCACAGAAGAAAAACCTACTGCGAGCGTTTTCGTCCAGGCGAGTGGGCGGAACATTCTTCCTTCCTGCGCTTCCAGCAAGAAAACCGGTAAGAAGGAAACCACAATAATGACCAGTGAAAAGAAGATGGCGGGGCCTACTTGTTTGGCGGCGCTGAGAAGGATGCGCCGGCGTTCCGGCCCGGACACGCCTTCGGTTTCCGCGCAAGGATGTTCCGAAAGCTGCCGATAACCGTTCTCGACCATAACGATTGCCGCGTCGACGAGGACGCCGATGGCCAGCGCCAGTCCCCCAAGCGACATGATGTTCGAGCTAACGTGGAGGTAGTACATCGGGATGAACGACGCAACGACAGCGATAGGCAACGTGAGAATTGGAATCAGCGCGGAACGAAAATGAAACAGGAAGAGCATGATGACGACGCTGACGATGATGGCTTCTTCGAGCAAGTCCCGCTGCAAGGTTTCGATTGAGGCGTGAATCAAACCGGAGCGGTCGTAACCGGAGAGCACTTCGACTCCGGAGGGCAGCGACGATTTGGTCTCTGCCAGTTTTTTCTTTACGCCTTCGATGACCGTTAGGGCGTTCATGCCGTCGCGCATGACGACGATGCCTGCAACGGTTTCCCCTTCGCCCTGCCATTCGGCGACACCTTCGCGGATGTCCGGCCCAAAACTCACCGTGCCGAGATCACGGACGAGAACAGGCGTTCCGTTCTTCGTGACGACGGGTACGGACTCCAAGTCGTTTAGCGAGCGCAAGTAGCCGAGGCCGCGGATCATGTACTGCGCTCCGCCCATTTCGAGCAGGCGCCCGCCCACTTCATTGGTGCTCGCCCGCACTTTCGCAATCACCGTAGACAGCGGAATGTTATAGGCGCGCAGCTTATTGGGATCGAGATTGACCTGGTACTGCTTCACGAACCCGCCGATGGTCGCGACTTCGGCGACACCGGGGACGGTTTCGAGCTGATAGCGCAAGTACCAATCTTGAATGCTGCGCAGTTCAGCGAGGCTGCGCTGGTGGGTGCGATCCACAACCACGTACTCGTACACCCAGCCTGCTCCCGTTGCGTCTGGTCCAATAACGGGATGAATTCCGGCAGGAAGACGCCCGGTGATTTGCTGCATGTATTCGAGGACGCGCGAGCGGGCCCAATAGAGATCCGTTCCATCTTCGAAGACGACGAAGACGTAGGAGTCGCCGAACATCGTCTGCGCCCTTACCGCCTTGACGTGCGGCGCTGCGAGCAGCTTGGTGACGATGGGATAGGTAACCTGGTCCTCGATGAGACTCGGGGGCTGGCCGGCCCACGGCGTGTGCACAATGACCTGGACGTCCGAAATGTCCGGCAAGGCATCGAGCGGGATACGCCGCAAAGACCAGATTCCTGAGAGCACCAGCAGCAGCGTTCCCGTGAACACCAGAAAACGGCTTTGCGCGCACCAATCAATCCAGCGGGAGATCACGTTACATGCCTCCCGTGGCGTTCACGCTGAGTTGTTTGCTGGCGACGACTTGTCCGTTCTTTCTCGCAAGAATCGCGACTTGCCACGTTCCGCCGCTGTCGAGCTTCCCTGGACCCTCATAGAGCCCATTTTCTTTTTCAGCGAGAGGAACTTGCGTTCGCATTGCAGCCATACCCATCGCGGGCATGGCGGGCATGGAAAAGGTGACGGAGACTTCTGCTCCTGAGATGGGTGTCCCGCTCGCGTCGGTGAGTTTCACACGAAACGTATTGGAGCCTTTACGGGGAGGATCGGGTTCGGTCGTGAGTTCCGCCTTTGCCTGTGGAGCGTTCATCGCTCCTGCCGCGCCTGCGCCGGGCGGTGGAGGAACAAATGTACCGAGTGCCGCCTGGAGTTGGCTTTCCGAGTCGATCAGAAAGTTGGCGGACGTGACGATCTCTTCGCCCGCCTTCACTCCTTTCAAGACGATGAAGCCGTCTCCCGCTCGCGAGCCGAGTTGCACTTCGCGTGGTTCGATGTAACCGTCCTCCCGGCTGACGAAAACAACCTGCCGCGTTCCCGATTGCAAAACGCCGGTGGCTGGAATGACCAACTGCTTTCCCATAGCAACTTTCAACGATACGTTGACGAACATCCCTGGAGTGAGTTTGAGGCTGGGATTCGAAAAGATGAGTCGCGCGCGCGCTGTCCGCGTCATCATGTCCACCTGCGGATAGATGAAGTTCACTCGACCTTCAAAGACGCGACCCGGATAGGAATCGACCGTGAGTGAAGCGCGGTCGCCGACTTTGATTCTTCCCAAATCGTTTTGAAACACTTCGGCCAACACCCACACCGTAGAAAGATCGGCGACGGAATAAAGCCGCGTCTCCGGCTGAACGGTGAGATTCGGAAGGGCGTTGCGCTCAGTGATATAGCCAGAGACGGGTGAATCGACCTGGAGTTCCTGCTGGATGGCACCTGTAGATTCGAGTCTCGAGATCTCCCGTTGTGGGACGCCCCATTGTTTGAGCCGCTCCGTTGCGGCCTCCAAGAGCGACGCGGCTCCTTCGGTCACACCAGGGACTGTGCTTTGCGCTACGCCCTGCTGGTTTTGCTTCGCCACCAGATACTCACGCTCGGTGGCTGCGAGGTCGGGACTGTAGATCGTGAAGAGCGGCTGGCCCTTGCGAAGGTATTGATAGGTGGCGTCCGCGAAGACTTTCTGGATGTAGCCGGAGTAGCGCACCTGTACGGTGGAGAGGCGTGTTTCATCAATCGCGACGTTCCCAGTGACGTGGATCTCGTCTTCGACGGTCCTGATTTCCACCCGGCCGGTCCTGACGCCGATGCTTTGCAGACGTTCGGGCGAAAGCTGAACAGGGACAAGAGCTGCCTCGTGCGGCGCCATCGCCGCGCTCTCCGATCCGTTCGGAGAACTTTGGGCCGACTCGGTCAAAGTCGGCTGCATTGCAACTTCCATCTGCCGATGCTGCTTTCCGCGCCACCACAGTCCGCCGAGAACAGCGAGAAGAGCGAGATTGCCCACCAGGGCAAAGACAAACGCATTTCGATAATTTCGCATGATCATTCTCCTCTTCTAGCGAAGCGACAATCCCGTGATCTGTTCGAGCCGCGCAATCGCGGTCTCGTATTCGGCGATGTTCTGCCAGTACTCTTCGTCGAGGCGGAGCACGTCGAGAAACGCAGCGAGCAAGGCTTGAAAATCCTGTTTGTTCGATTGGTAGGTGGCCAAGGCAGCCTGGAATTCCGACCGCGACTGAGGTGAGAGTCCCTCGCGGTGAATCTTGAGAAGTTCCGAGGTTTGTTGCGCCAGCACGTACTGCGCGCGCAATTCCGCAGCGACCTGCTGCGACTGCGCCTGGAGTTCGCTTCCCGCGCGCAGCTTCTCCGCTTCCGCTTGCGCGAGTTCGGGACGTTGTTTGCGTCCTCGGTAGATCGGCACGCGTACGCCTAGGCTCAGCATGTAGTAGGCGCGAAACTGCGTGGGGTCGGTGCGTTGCCACATATATTGCACGTTGAAGTCTGGGTAGAAATCCTTGCGCGCAAGGTCCACTTGCAGCGACTGCCTTTCGATCATCTTCTTCGCGCTGGCGATTTCGGGATTCTGGACTTCGGCCGCAGTCAGAAGTTCGGCGTAGGTCTGCGCGAGAGGCGTTTCGACGAGATCGGAGGGTTCGATGTCCGGCGAATCCTGCGGGCGGTTGAGGAGCTGTTTGATTTGGGCTTCGAGCTTGCCCACTTCTAGGTGGTGCATCGCGATTTCACGAAGCAGTTTCGTCTGTTGCAGTTGAGCTTGGAGCAAGTCTTGCTGTGTGCCCATGCCCGAGCGGTAGCGGGCGTCTGCGGCTTGTTGCACCTGCTTGAGCAGTTCACCGTCCTGTTCGAGGATCGTCAACGTCCTGGATAGGTAGGCCAGTCGGAAATACGCAGCTTTGAGTTCCCCAAGGACGCTGCGGCGTGTGGACTCGATCTGTTGCTGTGAAACATCTGCTTGGCGCTTCGCAATCTCACCTTTCAAGCGCAACTTGCCCGGGTACGGAATGTCTTGCGAAACACCGAGGCCGATGTAGGCAAAGTCGCTGTTGGTGTACCCGGCAAAGGGGCGTGGACTGCCAACGCTGAAATGCTGCAACGTGAATTGAGGGTCGGGGAGTGTCGAGACCTGTGTTGACACCTGCTTCGCCGCTTGCCAGCCTTGCCGCGCCGCTTCGATTTGCGGATTGTTCTTCTCCGCTTCCGCGAGCAACTCGGAGAGTGGAGTGGCCACTCCCGCGCGCGAGGATGTCGGCTCTTGGGCAAAGGCACTTCCACCCAACGCTGCAAAAAGCAAAAGTACAGAAATACTTCGACGAAGAGCTGCGCGCGACAACCGCACAGCGAAATTCTTTCTCGCTATCGAAAACATCTCTTTCTCCTGAACGTGGACGACGAAACCGCGGATTGTCGGCGAGTCACCATCTGGGTCTCGACCGAAAACAAATCGACGGGTTAAGGGGACAGCGGAGACACAACAAGAGACATGCCGGTACGTTGCCGCACCGCGGAGAAGCGGATCAGATCAGGAGGGAAGAATGGAGAGTGTACAGCTCTGGAGGTGAATGCTGGGGAGCCTCGAAATCCAAGCGAGAAACTTCGGGATATGCCGTCGTCTGGGGCGACGCAAGAACGTCCGTCACAACCATTACCGGCGCATGGAGCGTCACGTGAGCGACCGGCAAGACGCTTGGCGATTGAGACGAAACCATGCCCTTGCAGCAATCGTGACTTTGATTGGACGGGTCGCAGGGCATAGAACCGCAGCACTTCATACTTTGCGGGTCTTGCGTCATCGCGGACATGCAGTCCGCGAATTGCAGGCCCAGCAAGGCGACCAACGCCACGAAGATAAATAGTCTATTGCGCATTGCCCCAATTCGACTCTAAGCAGATTAGACGCTTGAGTCAACGAAAGGATACAGAGCAGGTGGCACTTATCGCACGGCGAGTGAGAGCTGGATGGAAGGCTTGATATTTGTTTGAAGTCGCGAAATTCAGCGTCATTCCTTCCGAGGACGCGCCGTCATAAATTCGTAATACTAATGCTGGGGAAGGGGGAGGCACTAATGTACCGCGCAGATACTGTTTGGCTTGCTTTTTGAGGTTTTCGATATTCGGCATAGGCGCAGTGGTGTTTACTTACCGTAGGTGGGCGTTGCCCTTTCGATCTGCACCGATGCGCCCTGCGCAGTATCCAAAGGTCGCCTCGGTCAGCGCGGGAATGCTATGAGGGAAGCCAAAGACGAGAGTGACAGCGGAGGTAATCGGAACTGTCAGATAGCCGTGCCTGACAACCAACTACTCGGGCCCGCGGTGCCTTGTCTCTGCAAAACGTCACGCTGATCCAGTTGCTCGAGCTAGCCTAGCATCGCATGCGCGATTCTCATCCACACCGTCCAACTGCTCGCAAACGCATAGACGGCGGCCGTCTGGCCAAAAATCAGTAGCGGAAGCCCGTGGACGTAGACAGGGTGGATGCGCTTCGACACGACCAGGTCGCGCACTACGCCGAGAAGAATCAAAACATCAACGCCCGCGTAAAACCAATTGTGCGGCACTAAGAAACTTGGAAATCGCCCAAATGCCGCAGCCGTTAGCGAACAAGTAGCAATCAAAATCAGACGACGGTGGAATTGCGGCTTCTTCCGCCAGCAGAATGCCAATCCGAACGCCACGGTGAATGCCAACATGTCGAAAAACGGAATAATCAGAAATTGCGCGGCATCGCTGCGGCCCTCTCGCATTCGCAATCTCCCCTTTGCAATTGAGGTCGCGATTCCAACGACGGGAATCGCAATGCCCAAGGCTAGGCCGAACCAGCCGAGTTGACGGTGCAGCTTTACATTTCGCGTCTTGATCAGCGCGGATTGCACAATGAAAAACACCACCCAGCCTGTGAAGACTATCGCGTGAAAATAAAGGACCATCGGCCGCGGTGATGGTGGATTGATAAGCCTGGCATTGACGGTCTGACTGAAGCCATACACCACAACCATAGCCACCAGCAGCGACATCAGGAAGCAGAACGAATGGTGCAAAAGTCCCACACGCTTTACGCCCAACTGGTTGCCTGTCAGGGGTTCAATCTGCAGCGGCAGTGATTCCTTTCTTTGGGGTGTGACACTCATTGGATGTCTCCTGAACAAACAGAGTGATTCGCAACCAACAGCTTCAGAAAAAGAGAAAACCAGATTGGGAGGATTGTGTTGTGTCTGAATACGGGTCTGTGGACCGAATTTCCCGGAATTTCTCGGGGAGATGTACGCAAACTGGCGAGGAATGTTTCGAACGGAAATCAGCGAGGCAAAGGCGAGGATTGCGGTCGATGTTTTTGGAACTCTCCGAAAACCTGCTGGCGCGAATTGCTTTAAGTCGGCAGTCGCAGTTTCTTAAGGAGTTCGGTAAATCTCTGGTCGTGGCGCAGAGCTTTCAATAGCGGATCGGTCTGGATGGCGGGCAGTCCGGTGTCTCGCTGTTTATAGGCACGCTCCAGCCGTTCAAACGACTTGCCGGACTCGCCCCGAAACGCATAGACCTGGGCGATCTGATAGGCCGAATCAGCGTCATACTTGGCGATAAGCCCGGCCAGAGCCAAACTCGAATCCTCTTCACGGCCGAGCGCATGACCGGTGAGCAACCTTGCGAATGCGAACATTCGCATTAAGGAGCTGACTACGCTATCCCAGGGCGAGTACGTTGTGTTCGACCAGCGCACCCACAATGAAATTGCTGTCGGCCGAGGTTTCTGGGTCGACGCCAAAAGGG
>WNFA01004373.1_pt1 | contig 11815 bp, 9 predicted proteins | sample 5400481 | NCBI WGS metagenome assembly WNFA01 (sample SAMN13153340, study PRJNA577476) | soil metagenome | isolation source: 120 cm saprolite under Douglas fir tree site 2 hole 1 replicate 2 | place: USA:California | collected 2015-04-18
GCTGCCGGTCTTTAAATGGCTGGCAGAGCAGGGGGGCATCGCCGAACTCGAACTGCTGCGCACCTTCAATTGCGGCATGGGCATGATCGCCATCGTGAAGCCTGATGCCATCGAGCAGGTCACCGACATTCTCACGCAAGGCGGCGAGAGCGTTGTGCTGTTGGGTGAGGTGATACCGGCCGCGGGTGAACATCGCGTGGTTTATAACGGTCATCTCGATCTGGCGTGGTGAGGCCATGAAGCGCCGTGTCGCAATCCTGATTTCCGGGCGCGGATCGAATATGGCCGCGCTGATCAAGGCCGCGGCGGCAGAAGATTTTCCGGCCAAGATCGCGGTGGTGATTTCCAACCGTTCTGAGGCCGGCGGTCTCGAAAAGGCACGGGCGTGCGGCGTCCCGGCCGTCACCATCGAAAGCAAGCCCTTCGGCAAGGACCGCGCGGCGTTCGAGGCGGCGCTGCAGTCGGTGCTGGACCAGCACCAGATCGAGCTGATTTGTCTCGGCGGATTCATGCGGTTATTCACGGCCGAATTCGTGCAGCGCTGGTACGGCCGGATGCTCAACATTCACCCCTCGCTGCTGCCGTCGTTTCCCGGTCTCGAGCCGCAAGCCCAGGCGCTGCGCGCCGGCGTGAAAATCTCCGGCGCCACCGTCCATTTCGTCATTCCGGAAACCGACGCCGGTCCTGTTCTGATGCAGGGTGCGGTTGCGGTTCGCGATGACGATACGCCGGAGACGCTCGCGGAGCGGATTCTTGAGATCGAACACCGTATCTACCCCGACGCGCTGCGGCTCCTCGCCAGCGGCAGGGTCCGGCTCGAGGGCGATATCTGCAAAACCGCGGGCAGCGCCAGTTCCGACGATACCTTGATCTCGCCTGCCATCGCTTAAGGCTTGTGATGCTCGCGAGTTAGGCGCTGTTTACAAAGTGGTTGACGCGCGGGGCCGGCATCTGGGAAGCGGTCGCCACGACCCTTGCCCAGACGATGGCCGACAACTCCCGCCACAGCGTGGATTCGACCACGGTTCGGGGTCATGTCTCGGCTGTCGGCGCAAAAGGGGGACTCGCGAACAAGCTTTTGGCCGTTCGCGGGGCGGGTTCACCTGTAAAGTTCATTGTCTCAGCGATGCCCGAGGCATCCCGCCCGTCTTCCACCTCACGCCCGGCGCAGCGGCGGGCTCCAGTCAGCGAGACAATTGGCGAGAAGAAGCCACAGCTTCATGTCTTTTTACTTTTGTGTACTTTCGCTCGAGTACCCGCAGGCGCTTTCTTCTTCAATTTGATCTGATTGTAATCAACAGCGGCACGGACGAGATTTTTTAGAGCACGCTCATTAATCTTATCACCCTCGAAAAAATCGATCGCTCGTCTGGCGTTGCCTTCGAGGCCCGCGTTGAAGAGCTTGTCAGGATCTGGGAGGCTCGCCCCGTGGGAAAAGGTAAGCTTCACCTTCTCTTTGTGGGCGTTGGCGACCGCGATTATTCCGTCGTGAGACCACACCGGGCTTCCCATCCACTTCCATTCCTCGATTATCTCCCGGTCGGCCTCAAGGATGCTCTTGCGGATGCTGGCGAACGTTTTGCCACGCCAGTCTGTGAGTTCTGCGATCAGCTGGTCAATACGTTCGGATGGATTCACTGGATCTTTATGCCTCGAATTCGGGTCCCGTTTCATATTGCTGCTATCCGCAGATCCCTACGCTATGCAACTTTGTAAACCGGGCCTAGGATAGTTGACGTGACATTTGCCCGCGACGAGGTCGACCGCCTGTCGAACGCGCCTTTTGACGCGAAAAGCCGCGACCGCGCAATCGAGGCCCTCCGCTCGGGCGAGGTCGTCGTTTATCCGACTGAGACGTTCTACGGCATGGGTGCCGATGCGCTCTCGCCGGCCGCGCTCGACCGGCTTTTTGCACTCAAGGGCCGCGAGCCCGGCAAGCCGGTCGCACTAATTGCAGCGGACGCCCGCTCCGCTTTCGACCTTGCGCGCGAAGTATCGGACGCGGCGCGCCGACTCGCCGACGCATTCTGGCCGGGCCCGCTGACGCTTGTGTTGCCCGCGCGCGATGATCTGCCCGGGCCGCTGATTGGGCCGGACTGCCGTGTCGGCGTGCGCGTCTCGTCTCATCCCATCGCCCGCGCGCTCGCGGCTGGCCTCGGACGTCCGATCACCGCGACCAGCGCCAACCTTGCGGGAGGGCAACCCGCGCGCACGCTTGGTGAGGCGCGTGACACATTCGGTGCCAAAGTTAAAGTGTACCTTGAAGGCGGCAAACTCGCGGCGAGTGCCCCGAGCACCGTGGTCGCGTGCGACCGCAATGGGTGGCGCGTGCTGCGGGCAGGCGTGATAAGCGATGGCGCAATCGCCGCCGCGCTCTCCGGAGAGGGTCTCAGATGAGCGGCGAACGCATCGAACCCTTCGCGGCCCTGATGTTCAATCGTTCGCGATGCGGCGCGCTCGCTGAGGTGGTCGCGCCACCCTACGACCTTATCGACAAGGCCCGCCAGGACGCGCTTTACGCGCGAAGCCCGTACAACATCGTGCGGCTCGAACTGAATCGCGACGCCGACCCCTACGCTTCGGCGGCGGAAACTCTCGCACGATGGCTGCGCGAAGGAATCGTTGAGCGCGCCGCGCACCCGTCGATTTACTTCTACACTCAAAGTTTTGAACTCGAGGGGCGAAGGCTCGTCCGCAACGGGCTCATCGCGCGAATCAGGCTCGAAGAATTCAGCGCGGGGCGCATCCTGCCGCATGAGCGTACGTTCCCCGCCGCCAAGGAGGATCGCCTACGCCTGCTCACTGCGACGGGCACAAACGTCAGTCCGATTTTCGGTCTTTACCCGTCTGGGAACACTGAGCTGGAAGGGCTGCTCGCACGTGCCGCCGGACGAGAGCCGAGCATCGACGTGACCGACGACGCGGGCATCGTTAACCAGATACGGCCTATCGACGCGCCCGAGGAAATCCGCATTGTTCGACATGCGTTGGCGGAGGCGCGGGTGCTTATCGCCGACGGCCACCATCGCTACGAGACCGCGCTCGAGTATCGGCGCCGGATGCGATCCGCCGCGGGTAATTCAGGCACGACGATGCCGTACGACTACGTGATGATGACGCTGGTCGCGTTCAATGACCCGGGCCTCGTCATCTTGCCGACCCATCGGCTGATTCGGCGGTTGGACCGCGACGCGATGATGTCGTTCGCCGTGCGCGCGCGTGAATTATTCGATCTCGAAGAATTTGAAAATAACGACGCGATGCGCGCGGCGCTTTCGGTGCACGGGCGCGGCGCGTTGGGCATTGCGCTTAAAGGCGAGCGCGCCATGCGCCTATTGCGCCTGAAGAGTTACGATGCACTCGCCTCGACGTTGCCTGACGTACCTAAGGAGGTGCGCGAACTTGACGTCTCGATTTTGCATACGCTGATGCTCGACCGAATCTTCGCGCTCAGGCCGGACGAGGTGCGCAAAGGCGGCAATATCGAATACACGATCGATGCGCGCGCTGCGCTCTCGGCGGTTGAGCGCGGCGAAGCGGACGGCGCCTTCCTGATGAACCCGCCATCGGTGCATGACGTCGAACGCGCATGCGGCGCCGGCGCGACGATGCCCGAGAAATCGACCTACTTCTATCCCAAGCTGCTCACTGGCCTCGTGATGAATCAGCTCGACCGATGATTCGAGATGATTAGAGAAGACGGTTCGACGCGCCTCGTGCTCGTGCGGCACGGCGAGACGACGGGCAAGTCGAGCATCCGGTATTTTGGCCGTACCGATGTTGAACTGTCCGAACTGGGGCGCGCGCAGATGCGCGCAGCCGCGTCGTGGCTCGCAGCACGAACGGGTGTCACAAGTTTCGCGCCGGTCTTCGCAAGCCCGCTCAAGCGGGCGAGCGAAGGCGCGCGCATTATCGCTGGCGCCATGAGCGCGACGGTTACAATCGACGAATTCGTCGAGGTCGATTTCGGGCTTTTCGAGGGGCTGACGGCGGACGAGATTCGCGCTCGCCACCCAATCGAGTTCGCGCGATGGAACGATAACCGGCTTGCGGACGGCTATGCCTATCCCGGGGGCGAGAGCCGCGCCGCGTTTACGGCGCGGGTCGAGCGCGGGGTTGAACGGATGCTCGCGGTGCTCGATGGGGCGGTGGCGTCCGCGCCGGACGGCGCGGACGCCACCGCCCCATATCGCGCGCCCGTTCCCGCGCAATCCGGCGCGGGAACGGGTGCGCTCGTTTCAGCGAGCCACCGGTCCCGCGTAGTCCCGCATAGTCCCGCAATCGCCCTGGTCGTGGCTCATCGCGGCGTAATCCGCGCGATCACGCGCCGGCTCGCCGGTGCCGAACCTGAAATCGAGCTCGGCTCGATTCAGGTGCTCAGTCGAGCAGATCGGCGCGCCGGATGGCGCGCCGACCTGCTCGACGCGACGGAGCATCTGCGCGGCCTCTGACGGGCGACCGCGCTTTTTCGGTCGACATTCAGCTAGCCTGCCACCGATATCGTCTGCGGCTGTCTAGACCGAATATCTAGTGAAACACGCTCACACGCGGCGAAGTACCGCGAGCCAGCGGCCGTAACACTGCGCGAGCGGTGTCGTGAACGAAAGGTCGCTATAGGATGCAATCATCTCGAACACCCCGGAGGCGCGCGCTGCGAGTTCCATCAGCGGCGGTATCGTATAGCGCACCGGCACGAGGTCGCGCGTCACCACGTCTCCGTCCTGGAAGTGAATCGTACATTCCAATTCGTAAACCGGCTGCTCGACTTCGTACCACGGTACCGGCCGATGATATTCGCGGATGTCGACGCGCACGCGCCCCGCTTTGACACTGCGGCGCCGCCAAAGCCTGCGCGCCTTTATCAGCTCGATACCGTCGTGACGGTCGATATCGACGCAATAGAGTCCGCCCCGCCGCAGCAGGTCCCCGACAGACTTCAAGTGAGACATTAAGTCCGTATTGCGGGTCATCACGGGGAACGTCTCCGACATGAAGAACGCAACATCGAAGGGTTGTTCCGGGAGGCGAAATTTTTCGATCTTTCGGCGATAGAATCGGATAGTCCCTGCATGTCCCGATTCTGCACGTCCCGCGGCGATCATTGTGGGCGACCGGTCGATGCCGGCGACTTCGACACCCTCGCGCGCGAGCAGTTGGCCGTGGGGCGAGTCGCCACATGCGATATCGAGCACACGCCTGACGCGACGCTTCAAGTGCCGCTGCCAGACGCGCCTCAGGAATTCCACCTCGCGCTCGATATCGCCCGGCTTTTCCATGTGGACGCGGCGGAAGATGTCGGGAAACTCGTAGATGCTGCGTTCCATGCCGATGGAGCTTAGCGGCAGGGGCGCACGCTGCCAAAAAGAAAGGGATACTTGAGGCAACTTGAGGTTCGAGGGGCGGCGAATGATAATCCGCGCACTTCGCCGGACGCGCCGCATGCGCCAGGAGTATCGAAACAGATGAGCAAGCCGCTTGAAGGGATAAAAATTATCGAGATCGCGCAGGAGATCCAGGGGCCGTTTTCGGCGCTTTTCCTGGCGGACCTCGGGGCGTCGATTACGAAGGTCGAAAATCGCGAGACCGGCGATTTGAGCCGTTGGCTGCTGGCTGGGCTGATCGGCGGGCCCAACGTGAAAAACGCGGGCATCTCGCACTACTACATCGCGATGAACCGCGGCAAACGCAGTATCACGGTCGACCTCAAGAAAAAGGCGGGCGTCGAAATCGTCCGGCGCATGGCCAGGGATTACGACGTGCTGCTGACCAACCATCGGCCCGGCGTGCTCGACCGGCTCGGGCTCGGTTACGAGGATTTGCGCGTGATAAATCCTCGGCTCATTTACGCGCAGGCGAGCTCGTGGGGCCCCAAGGGGCCGTGGGTATCGCGCCCCAGCCGCGACACGCTCGCACAGGCGGCGAGCGGGCTGATGTCCAAGACCGGGATGCCGAACGATCCACCGCTTGCGGCCGGTGCGGCGCTCGCCGACCAGTCGGGCGCGCTGACGCTGGCGGGCGGCGTGCTGGCGGCGCTCTTCGCCCGCGAACGCACGGGGAAAGGTCAGCGCGTCGACGCGTCGATTTTCGGAACGATGATCGCGGCCCAGGGATTCGAGATTAACTATGCGGCACTGACCGGCGAGGAGCCGGAGCGTGCCGGCCGCGGCCATCCGTTCCTCCACGGCGTGTGGGGCGCGTTTCGCACCAGCGACGGCCACATATGTCTCGCAGGTGTCGACGACAAGCGCTGGCCCGACTTCTGCCGCATCATGGGAATCCAGCATGTCGAGCAGGATCCCGAATGCGCCGACAATCCGACGCGCAATTTCCACGGCAGCAAAATTGAAGCGATACTTGATGGGATCTTTCCGCAGAAGAGCACGCGCGAATGGCTCGAGGAGCTTACGGCGGCGGACATCCTCGTGACCGAGGTGCTGACTTATAAGCAGGTGCTCGCCAGCGAGCAGGCGCGCATGAACGGTTACGTCATGAGTCTCGACCATCCGGTGGCGGGAAAAATCAGTGTGACCGGATGCCCGGTTTCGTTCGACGGCGAAGTCACGACCGAGGCGGAGCAGGCGGCCGAGCACGGGCAACATACGGAGGCGGTGCTGCTCGAATTCGGTTACACATGGGAGGAGATCTCCGCGCTGCGAGATGCGCAAGTCGTGTAGGGGCGATTTCCACTATCGCCTGCTCGATCTCGTAGTGCGCACTTCTGGCAGCTTCGGGTAAGAGGCCGCCCAGCCGAACCTCTATAGGACCGACTGGGCGGGTTACATACGTTGTTTCAGGCAGGCCGTTCGTTCAGAAGGCGACCACGATATTCTGGTTGAAGCTGCACGCCCCAAGCGTGAACGATACTGTCTGGCTCACTCTCTTGTTGTTCACAGTCGCGTCCACGGTGATCTGGTAGTCGCCGGCCGTTAGTTGGATCGGATTGGTCACCCCGCCCCACTCGCGCTGGAACTGGAACGAGGCACACGGCGCCGTCTGCGTCACCTTCTGTAATGGCGCGTCGCTCACGTTGTCGATCGAGATAGCCTTGCGGTTCGAGTTGAGCCGATGAAGCTCGATCTTATCCACGCTTGCCAGCGGCACTCCACCCGCCGTTACCAGCACCCGCGCGCCTCTCGATGTACCTTCACCGCACAGATTCCGCGACATGGAGGTCGTCGCATGGGTTATCGGGTCCGACTCCCATGTCACTTTCACCGCAGCGCTCTCCGCCCGCGTGATGAGGGTCGGCTTGAAGACAGTGTTGAGGTTGCCCTCGCCGAGGATGTGGCCGGGCTGCAGCGGCGTCGACAACGACGGCAGTCCCGCCAGTGAATAGTCTGCCGGATTGCTGCCCGGTAGGGCGGGGCTCGGTGGCCCGATCGTCACGGCCGTGATGTTCGTTGGACAAGACCCGTTGTTAGAGACCGGGAACGGATTCTTCGAGCTGCACGCACCCACGCTCTGAATCACCGTCGCCGGGAAGTTGTAGCCAAACGGCGCTACATCCGGCGGCACGTCGATACTCACCGCCGGCGTCGTCGCCGTCAGCGGAATCGTGACCGTCGGATTGTTCGGGTCGTCACTCGTAATCGTCAGCGTGCACGACTTGGGCCCGATCGAGGTCGGCGTGAACTTGATGGTGAGCGGTAGACTCGCATCCGCGCTGATGATCGCCGGGAACGGGTTGCCCTCGATCGTGAAGTCGGGGCAGCTGGTCGACGCTCCGGTCACATGCAAATCGCATGGCCCGGTATTGGCCACCGTGATAGTTTGCTGCCCGTTGGCTCCGCCGACGCAGACGTTGCCAAACGTTCCGGAGCCGCTCACCGTGATGTGCCCTGGCGGCGCGTTACCACTGACCGGGACGCTCGCCGAACCGCCATTGCTCGTGATGATCATCGAACCCGATTTCGCTCCGAAGCTAGCGGGCTGGAATCGGATTGGAACTTCCACCGAACCGTTACCCGCCACGGCCAACGGGAACGATACAACATTTGCGGTCTTGAAGTCGGTCGGATCAGTCGAGCTGATTCCAGTGACCGAGAGCGCGCAAGCGTTGGCGTCGCTGATCGTCAGGTTGAGATCTTTGAACGAGCCGACGCACACGTTGCCATAGCTTCCGCTGTCGGCGATGATCGTGCCGATCTTCGGACTGACCCCAGTGCCGGTCGCGGTAAGGTCGACGAAGGGCGACCCCGGATCATTGCTGGCAATCCGGATTGTCGCGGATTCGTCGCCGTTCGCAGACGGCTTGAACTGAACCGTAAAATCAAGGTGCGCGTCGGGGCTGATCGTCACCGGCGTCGAGGGAAGGGGTTGCACGCTGAAATCAGGCGAACCCAGCAATCGCTGAACGCTGTTGATGACGAGATTCTGCGTCCCGACGTTTGAAATCTGCAGTGTCAGAGTCGCAGTCGTACCGAGGCAGGTGTTGCCGAATTGCAGATTGTTTTGCGGACTGACCGAGATGATTGGGCCGCTGGCCGCAACAAAATCGAAAACCCCTCGGCCGAACGTCCCCGCCCGCAACACCCCCGCCGTCGAATTGATCCGGAGATCAGTGACCGGAGAGTTTGGGAAGTGAAAACTATCCAGCGTCGTCCAGCTCTTGCCGCCGTCCACCGATCGCGCGACACCGAGGTCGGTGCCTGCGTTATATCGTGCTCGGACTGGAGGTGCCATCGAGGACGATGGCGTCGAACGGAACGTCGACCGGTGGCGAAATGTCAGTCCATGAGCTACCGCCAATCGTCGTCATGAAAACATGTCCCGGCTTCAGGAGCGTCTGGCTGTTGAAGCCGGACAGGACGGCGTAAAGCACCGTCGGATCGTTCGGATCGAAAGCAAGCCGGTTCACCACCCTGTTTGGCAGGTCGCGCGTGATATTCGTGAACGTCACGTTCGTTACTGGCGTGGCGAGCGCGTTGGTGCTCAAGTAAACAGCGTTACCCCCATCCACCACCGCGACATTATTGCCGTTGGCCGGCGCCACGGCTGTCGGCCCTACATCTACGTTCGCGGTGAACGACGTGATCTTGCTCCAGGTCCCACCGGAATCCCGGCTTTGCCACAGCTCGCCCGGACGAGTCGTCGGCGTCGCGGTATTATCAGTGTTGCTGGCACCCCCGAAGTATAGAAACCCGCCGTTCTTCGGGTCGACATCCAGTATTCTGGAAAATCTGTACTTGATTGTCAGCCGCGGGGTTGTGCGGAATGTTATTCGTGATGTCTACCCAACTTCCGCTGTCGCCATTACTGGTTGATTTGGTCGGTCCGCCGTTATTTATCGCGTACGCCGTACTCAGATTGACGTCGTCGAAGACCGTTACGAGGCCGTCGCCCCCCATTGTTTTGAGCCATGTGTTGCTGCCTTTCCACTGCGCGGTTCCGTTGTCCTGCAATGCGCCAAGGTTAACGGTCGCCGTCGCGTCCCGCTTGACGTCCATGTGATAAAGCATTTCAGTCTGCAGGCCGCCGCTATTGATCGTGGCTGGGGTGCCTACCCCCGCTCCGGTCCACGACCCTCCCGAGTCCACGCTCCGCCAGATACCGCCGTCATTGCCCGCGTAGATAATCGACGGCGCGGAAGGCTGCGGAACGAACGCCCACTCATGACTATCCGAGTGAATCCCATTCGTAACGTCACTGAAGGTGCTGCCCGAATCAGTGGACCGAAAGCTGTTCGTCCCGCCCCACAGAATAATGTCGTTACTGCCATCTCCTGGAGAGGCCGGATCAACGGCTATGGTATTCGTATAGAAACACTGGCACTGCCCAATGCCGGTTGCACTGCGCTGGTTCCACGTCCCGCCTTGGTTGGTAGTCTGAAATATTCCCAAGATCGGGGTGTAAGGACTTGGTATGAAGTTGCCGCCCCGGCCCTCGATCGTGACATAAACTACCTGAACGCCCGCCGGATTTGGGCTCGCGGCCGGCGGTGCCAAAGCCACCGCAACTTTACCGATACTCGGCGCCTTAGCTGGCGGTGCTGCGACGTGTGTCGCCAACGCGGCCGCCACGACGCTGGTGGCGCTGTTCAGCACCTGCGTCCAATTCTGCCCGCCATTGGTGGACATCCGCACGCCACTTGAATTGACCCCGGCAAACAGTACTCGGTTTGCGATCGGCGAAGACGTGTCCAGCACCAAGGACTGCGCGACCCCCGTCGCGTTAGTTCCCTGAGTCCAATTCTGCCCGCCGTCGCTGGACTGCCAGAGCCCTAGATTTCCAGCGAGATAAAGCTTCTGGCTGTTCGCTGGGTCGACGATGATCGAGTAAATGTCGGTGTTGGCGAACTGCGACGCGTTGCCGTTATTTCCGGCTGGAAATCCCGATCCGAGAATGATCCAGCTCCCGCCGCCATCGGTCGTCTTCAAAATGCCCAGCGTTGCGTTGAGCGCCGCGCCTTGTGCACCGGTGGTGTTATTGACCTGGGTCGAACTGCCTACATAGACCGTGTTGGTGTTGTTCGGGTCGATCGCGATCGCGGACGGCTCGCCAATCGCGAGCATCGGCTCATGGTCGGTCAAAGGCGTCCAGGTGGCACCCGCATCATCGGTGCGCCACACGCCGCCCCCCGTGGAACCCATAAAGATCACATTCGGATTGTTTGGGCTGATCGCAATTGAGTTGACGCGCCCATTCCAGAACGTACTGGAGCCCGCGTCTATCGGGCTTGGTCCGATCGGCTTCCAAACGACGCCCGACAGGGCAATGATCGGACTCAGGATCAGCGGGCTGAGCAGCGAGCTCGATCCAGATGACGTGGGCGTTGCCGCTGGTGCCTTCGACTTCTTACCGGGCAGAGGTTCAGAATTGGGCAGTGCGTCCCATTGTTTCTTTGCGTTCTGGTATGCGTTTTTCGGTATAAGCTTGTTGCCGTAGGTCCGGCTCTCCAAGAAGTGCTTGACACCACCATTTGGATCGCGGTCTGCGCCACTCCCCCCTCCTCCTCCACTAACACCTGCCGACGTGGAGGTCCCCGTCTCCTGAGAAAACGATCCGGTTAGCGCGAGAAGCATCGCTCCGATAGCGACCAACGCGACCGTCAACACCAACTTGATGCGTCGAAGCATTTTTTCTCCCCCGATTGCGGAACTGCCACGCGGTGCCAACCCAAAGGGCAGTTTGAGGTTTAAAGAACGCGTGCGTGCGAATACGTTGTGTGGGAATCGCTAAAAGTCAAACAGGCAGCATATGATAGCGATAGTGAGTGAGGCTGGAACCAGTAGCGTTAATACAGACTATTCCACGCTTTATTAGATTAAATTGAGCCTATTCGTTTGTGACTGTCTCTCTAAATATCTTCACAGTAATTAGCCAAATATAGATTTTCGCTTAGCTGTAGTAGGCCACAACGAGCACGATTAATAGTTTATCCACAGGGGCCCGGCGGAGGCTTTGAGCTTTAATAGTACAATTTACTTTAGCTGGGCGTTTGACGCAGTTTGCGGTGTCGACTCGACAGTCGGCCATCTCAATGGCCGGTGCATGATGTGGGGCTGTCCACGTTGCGCCATTCGAAGAGCCAGATCGACGCGAGAGTGGAGGAGGCACGAGCGACCTGACGCGCGACCATCGTGAGGTCGCGATCCATCAGCGCCCGGTCGTAACCGTAGCGGCTGCGCCCGAGTTCGGCGCGTACCGCGCGATCGGAGGAAACCACGGTCGGGAAGAGCTGATACGCGTCACGGATTTCGGCGATGACCGGCGTCCATACGGATTCGATCGTTTCGATACGGACCTGCGGGCGGGCAAGAGGCTCGATTTCGCGCACGTAACGATCGGCGGCGCCCTCGAAGCGGCGATGAACTCC
>WNFA01005495.1_pt1 | contig 11815 bp, 15 predicted proteins | sample 5400481 | NCBI WGS metagenome assembly WNFA01 (sample SAMN13153340, study PRJNA577476) | soil metagenome | isolation source: 120 cm saprolite under Douglas fir tree site 2 hole 1 replicate 2 | place: USA:California | collected 2015-04-18
GTGGCGGCCTCTTCCGAATCGATGACCAGCGGCGGACAGATGCGGACCGCGCGCGAGCCTGCGGTCAGCAGCAGAAGTCCGCGCTCGAAGGCGGACTGGACGACCTCCGCCGCCTGGTCTGCGGTCTTCATCTCGAACGCGACCATGAGGCCAAGTCCGCGCACGTCGGTGATCTCGCGATGGGTGGCCGCGATCTCGCGCAAACCGTCCTGGAGCTGTGCGCCGACCCTGGCCGCATTGTCCATAAGGCCTTCCTCGAGCAGGTCCAGCGTGACCAGCCCCGCCGCGCACGCGAGCGGGTTGCCCCCGAACGTGCTCCCGTGCGAGCCGGGCGGCCAGCTCATCTGCTCGGCGCGTGCGACGAACGCTCCTAAAGGCAGCCCCGAGGCGATGCCCTTGGCGAGGCACACGATGTCCGGCTCGACATCCCAGTGCTCCACCGCCAGCAGGTGACCCGTGCGGCCCATGCCCGACTGCACCTCGTCGGCCACGAGCAGGATGCCGTGCTTGCCCGTCAGCTCGCGGAGGCGAGGTAGGAAGTCGTCGGGGGGAACCAGATAACCGCCTTCGCCCTGGATGGGCTCGACGAAAACGGCGGCCACGCTCTCCGGCGGCGCGACCGTGGTGAACAGCTCTTCCAGACGGGCCATGGTCTCGTCCGTCGTCACCCCGCGCGAGGCGGACGGAAAGGGCGCGTGGAATACGGACGACAGCAGCGGGGCGAACCGGCGCCGCTGGCTGGCCTTTGAGGCCGTGAGCGAGAGGGCGCCGAACGTCCGGCCGTGGAACCCGCCGATGAAGGCGATGTAGCTGGGCCGGCCCGTGGCGTACCGGGCCAGCTTCATCGCGCCTTCGATCGCCTCGGCGCCCGAGTTGGTGAAGAACACCTTGGCCGGCGTCCCCGGGAGGATCTTGGCCTCGAGGCGTTCGGCCAGCTCGATCTCCGAGCGGTAATAGAAATCGGTGCCGGACATGTGGAGGAACCGCTTGGCCTGCTCTTCGATCGCGGCCACGACACGAGGATGCGAGTGCCCGGTGGTGACGACGGCGATACCGGCTGTGAAGTCAAGGAAACGGTTGCCGTCGACGTCGGTGACCCAGCAGCCGCTGCCGCGATCCATCACGAACGGGTACGCCCGCGTGAAGCTGGGTGACATTGCCTTGGAATCTCGGGCGATCCACTCGGCGGCCTTGGGGCCGGGGAGCGGCGTGCGAATCATCGGTCGGCGCTCTGCAGCCATGCCCGCGGACAATATCAGCGTGGTCAAGCTGACGGAGCGCCAAGTTCGGATCCTCAACGGCCGCCACTTCGCGACCGTGGCGACGATCATGCCCGACGGCAGCCCCGAGGCCACCGTCGTTTGGATCGAAACCGACGGCAAATACGTCTACTTCAATACCGCCTTTCCGCGCCTGAAGCCGCGGAATTTGAAGCGCGACAACCGCGTGGCGATCACGGTCTTCGATCCCGCGCGCCCCTACCGAGACGCGATGGCGATCCGGGGCCGCGCGGAGCTGATCACCGAGGGCGCCGAGGAGCACATCGACAAGCTCGCGCGCGTGTACACCGGCCGGCGATTCAAGGGCTTCCGCCCGGATCAGCAGCGGGTGATCGTCAAGGTGACCCCGGAACGGATTCACATGCAATGATTCCTGAGTGATGGCCAAAGCAGCCAAGGCCGCCACCGTCAGGGCCGCTACGCACGACGACCTCGCCGCCATCGTCGGGATCTACAACTGGGCCGTGAACCAGACTTTCGCCACCATCGACTCCGAGCCGCTAGACACCGAGGAGGCGGCGCAGTGGTGGGAGGCTCACGGCAAGCGCTCCAAGCTCCTGGTGGCGACTGACGACACCGGCGTGCTCGGTTGGGCGCGCCTGTTTCCGTGGAATCAGCGCGGCTTCGACGTCGTCGAGGACCTCGTCTACGTTGATCCCGTCCACCACGGACGTGGCATCGGCAAGGCCCTCCTCACAGAGCTGATCACCGAGGCGCGCGGCCTCGGCTATCGCACCATCGTCGCCACGATCGCCACCGACAACCGGTCCGGCCTCCACCTGCATACGAGGCTCGGTTTCGAGGCGGTCGGCACGATCCGGAATGCCGCGCACAAGTTCGACCGGTGGATGGACATCACGCTGGTCCAGCGCTCGCTCGACGACTGAAGGCGGCATGCCTCAACACGCGATCAACCGCCAGCACCTCTATTACGAAGACAGCGGCGGCCAGGGTTTGCCGGTTGTGCTCTCGCACGGGCTCCTCATGGACCACGAGATGTTCGCGCCGCAAGTGGATGCTCTGAGTTCGCAATACCGAGTCATCACGTGGGACGAGCGCTGCCACGGCCTGACTGAGGCGACGGCCGACCCGTTCACGTACTGGGACTCGGCCGACGACCTCGCTGGTCTGCTCGACCACCTCGGCATCGAGCGCGCAGTGTTGGGCGGGATGAGCCAGGGCGGGTTCCTGTCCCTACGCTTTGCGCTCCGCCGCCCGGAGCGAGTGCATGCGCTCGTGTTCTTCGACAGCCAGGCCGGCGTCGAGGATCCCGATAAAGCCGAAACGTATGGGGTAATGCTGGACGTCTGGGAGGCTGAGGGTATGCCCGATCCGATGGCAGAGACCATCGCGGCCATCCTGTTTGGTAGCGACTGGCCTGGCCGCGGGCCCTGGATCGAGAAGTGGCGGCATCAGCCACGAGAGCGGCTGCGACCTTCATTCAACACGTTGGTCGGTCGAGAGGACATCCATGACCGGCTTAGCGAAATCAAGGCGCCGGCTCTGGTCATCCATGGCACCGCCGACACAGCGATCGACATGGAATTGGCCGAGCGCCTGTGCTCCGGGCTCGCCAACTGTCGTGGGCTCGTGAAGATCGAGGGCGCGGGTCACTCCGCCAACCTCACGCATCCGGAGCCGGTCAACCGCGCACTGATCGCGTTCCTGAGTGAAGTGAGGATGCCGGCTCGGAAGAGCTAACCCGGAGACACAACCTCGATCGGCGATCGCGTCGCGTATGCGGGCGGATACACAATGTTCATGACACCAACCGCTTGCCATTGGCCGACGACCGCGGCCGCGCGCGTGTTCTGACCTTCGTCGAGCGAACCGGCGGCGCCGAAACGGACGCCGCCCCCGTTGATGCTGTCGCCCACGGGCACATCAACGCTCAGAGCGGCCAGGCGAATGGACTCTGATGTCGCGGTGCCGGGCATCCGGCCGAGGAGTTCGTGAAACAAGGTCCAGCCCCCGACGAAACCTGCCACCGCCGGAATCGACATCGATGCCCCACCGTTGTCTCGCGCATAGACAGAGCGCGCCTTTTCGAGCAGTGCTAGCCCCGCCGGTGACAGCGCCGAAGAGCTGATATCGGCGTCGGGCTTGTCGGCCGCATACACGCCGACCGCGCCTCCGCCCAGCCGCCGACCGAACTCGGGCATGCAGAACGCCGAGCTGGTCCCGACCGCCGCCTTCACCCCGACGTGCCGGCTGAGCAGCGCCTGCCAGATGGCGACGCCGTCGTCGAGATAGCTCACGTCCCACAAGAAGTCAGGGTGATCGGCAGCAACTCGTGTCGCGATGGCGGGCGCGTCGTAGGCGCGCGGGTCGTAATCGATGACGTCGACAACATCAATCCCAAGGCTCGAGGCCATGGCCTGCTCGCCACCGCCAACCGAACGGCCGTAGATGTCGTTGACGCGGATGATCGCCACCCGGGGCGCTTGCAGCTTGTAGTCGGGGATCAGCACGTCATGCGTGAACGTGACCGCCATGCGTCCGAGCGCGCCGCCTGTGGCTACGGTACGAAAGACGTAGTGGCGTTGCGCGGTGATGGGATCGGCGACCGCGCCCGTCTCCCAGTACACGGTCTTCAGCCCCTCGGCGCGAGCCGCCGCCGCGGCCGAGAGGGTGCTGCCGTACGTGCCCAGGATGGCGGGCACGTGGTCGTCGCGCACGAGGTGGTCGACCGCAGCCGCGGCCGCTTGTGGGGTGTTGGCGTCGACCACGTCGAGGCGCACTGGAACTTTCAACGCGCCGCTGCTCTCGGCCAGCTGCAGCGCCGCCTTGACTCCGGCGAGCTCTTCGTTGCCGCCGGCACCTTGCGAACCGCTGAGCGGGTAGATCGCGCCCAGGACGAGCTCGTTGGACGGCTTGGCGTGCGATTCGCCGCAAGCAGCGGCGACCAGGAGCACCATCAGGGCGGTGACGACAACGCGCATCAACCGACCAGCTTAGGCGGTGGCGGTTCGCTCCAGCGTGGCACCGCTCCGCGCCTCGGCCAGCTGGCGATCCAGCTTGTTGGCAGGCGCGTAGCCGTAGTTGACGTGAAGCGCGCGGCCTTCCGCGGACATCACGACCGTGGTCGGCAGCGTGTAGACCTGGAAGCGATCCGCAAGCTCGCGCTCGGCGATCGCGTCGACCTTGTCCACCCGCACCGGGCCGAGCTTCGCCAGCGCCGGCTCCTGGTGAGTGCGGCACACGGTGCAGTTCTCGCCGGTGAAGTAGAGGATGTATGGATCCGCGGCCGGCGCTGACGTAGCCCCGACCGCCCGACGCCGCGCGTGCGAAGACCGATAGGCCTCCAGGCCGGCGGCAGCAAGCACGACTATGCCCGCGGCCGCCAGAGCCAGGAGTTGAATGGTCACGCCTTGATCAATCCCCGCTTGCCAAGCTGGAAGTAGATCTGGCATCCGAGGCAGTAGCCGAACGCCAGGTTCACGAACGCGAGTGCGGCGACGAGCAATGCGATCGCCAACCCGAGACCAACCGTGATTACGGCTGTTCGTGCATCGACCGGCAGCAGCAGGAAGACTGACGAGATGGCCAGGAAGACTCCGCCCAGGCCCTGTGCGAAGTTGTGGGGTTCGGGCCGATCCTGCACAGGCCGCGGCTTGACGATGCCGAGCGGCTTGAGGACCTTGAAGTAGAGCTGCTTGAAGGGCGCGAGCTGAGGCGCGAAGGTGCCCAGCAAGAGGACGACCGCGAGCAGCGGGATCAAAAGCTGCAGAGGCCGGAAGAAAGCCCAGCTGCCGAAAAACGCGACGAGCACGGTCGCCACGATGCCGGCCTGGTTGACCTTGAGCGCCGAGTGGTCGACGGTGGTGAGGGCCATTACTTTTCGATGGGAACCCGGATCGAGCTCCCCCACTCCGTCCACGATCCGTCGTAGTTGCGCACGTCGTCGTAGCCGAGCAGCTCCTTGAGCACGAACCACGTGTGGGCAGAGCGCTCGCCGATGCGGCAGTACGCGATGATCTCGCGGTCTGGCGTGATCTGCTTGCCGCCGTAGATCTCCTTCAGCTCTTCGGTGCTCTTGAAGGTGCCGTCCTCGGCGTTGACCGCCGTGCCCCACGGGATGCTGACCGCGGTCGGGATGTGCCCGCCGCGCTGCGCACCTTCCTGGGGCAGGTTTTCAGGGGCCAGCAGCTCGCCGGAGTATTCCTTCGGGGAGCGGACGTCGACCAGGCCGGCCTTGCCGAGCTTCGACTGCACGTGGTCGCGGTAAGCGCGGATGTCCTCTTTGGGAGAGCCGTGGAAGTGATATGCCGTCGCGGAGTAGCTCGGGACGTCGGTGTTGTACTCGCGTCCTTCCTTCTCCCACTTGACGCGTCCGCCGTCGATCAGCTGCACCTTGTCGTGCCCGTAGTACTTGAGCGCCCAGTAGGCGTACGCGGCGAACCAGTTGTTGTTGTCGCCGTAGAGGATGATCGTCGTATCGGGCGTGATCCCGCTCTGGCCGAGCAGGTTCGCGAGGGCCTCCTTGCTGGCGATGTCGCGGTTGATCTGGTTCTGCAGGTCTTTCCTCCAGTTCCAGCCGACGGCGCCTTCGATGTGACCCTTGTCGTAAGCGGACGGGTCGACGTCGACTTCGACGACACGAAGGCCCTTGTCCTTGCTGTGTTCCGCGATCCACTCCGTCGATACGAGTGGCTTGGTCGATGTCGATGAGCTCAATTTCCCAACCTCCAAAAAATGCCAATGACCGAATTGATTCGACTTGACGAAAGATCGGGTCGAAAGGGCGCGCCCGACAGCGGGCGCGAGCTTAAGCCCGGGGCCTAGCTACAGAAGCAGGCCGGGTTGTGAACCAGACGCTGGGCAGGCCAGACGAGGTCCCGCATTGACACGTCATTTTATGACAACCAGCCGGCGGCGGTCGGGATTCCGGATGATAGGCGGCGTAATGCGAATCGATCTCATTAAGTACCAGGCGCTGGGCAACGATTACCTAGTCCTCGACCTACCCGGCCCAGTCGACGAGCTGGTGCCGCTGCTGCCGATCCTGTGCGACCGCCATCGGGGTCTCGGCTCGGACGGGCTGCTGGCCTTCGACCCGCCGGCGATGTCGGTTCGCATCTTCAACCCGGACGGCTCGGAGGCCCAGAAGAGCGGCAACGGACTACGGATCACGGCGGCCCACGCCGTCCTCGAGCACGGCGCCGGCGACGCGTTCGACCTGCACACGATCGGCCGCGCCAACCCGGTCCGAGTGCTCAGCCGCGACGGGGCGGAGGTCACGACCGAGCTCGACATCGGCCGCGCCTCGTTCCGAGCCGCCGACCTCCCGGCGAGATTCGACGGCGAGCCAGACCGTGTTCCGCTCGACACGCCAGTGGGGCGCGTGGAGGCGATGCTGGTCTCGGTCGGCAACCCCCACTGCGTGGTGTTCGGCGAGCCGGCGACCAAGGAGCGCTGCCTGGAGCTCGGCCCCTACCTGGAGAACCACGTTGCGTTTCCCGAGCGCACCAACGTCCAGCTCTTCGAGGTCGTCGACAGGGGGCGCGTCCGCATCGAGATCTGGGAGCGTGGGGCCGGCTACACGCTGGCTTCGGGTACGAGCGCCGGTGCCGTGGCGGCCGCTTGCATGCGGGCGGGGCTCGTCGACGGCCAGGTCACGATCCAGATGCCCGGCGGCGACCTCCACGTCCGGAGGGAGAAATCTGGAAACCTGGTGCAGTCGGGCCCTGCGCGCCGCGTCTACCGAGCCCGTGTCGACCTGGCGGACTTCCCTAGGGGGGAGTAGCTGCCAGCCTCGTGACCGCGTCGGGGAGATCCGCCAGCCCCGGCTGCACTGCGTCAGCCAGGGACGGATCGTCCTTCTCACCCTGCCGGTTGACCCAGATCCGGCGAATTCCGAGCTGGGCCGCCGGTTTGATGTCGTGGTAGTAGCTCTGGGCGACATGTATCCACGCGTCGGCGGAACCGCCGAATACGGACTCGAAGCGCCGGAAGTGCGCCAGGTCCGGCTTGTACGCCGACACGTCCTCGGCAGTGATGACCGCGTCAAACGGTTCGGGCAGCCGGCGTTCCGTGAGCGCGATGAGGTCGCGGTCGCAATTGGTCAGGAGCGCTAGCTTCCAACCCTCGGCATGGAGTGTTCGTAAAGCGGGGCCGACGTCGGGAAAGACCGGCCAGTGCGGGATCGTTGAAGTGAGCGCGGTGGCGTCGTCGTGCTTGAGGTCGAGCTTGAGCTTCGCCGCGGCGCGACGCAGCGTCTCGGCAAGCACCACGCGGTAGCGGCGAAACGGCCTCTCGTTCTCGACCTCAGCCTCGATCTCGATGTAGGCGCCGAGCAGCTCGGCGCCCCGACCGGGGAAAAGCAGCTCCCCGGTCGTCCCGATGCCGTGACGCCAATCGACCAGCGTCCCGAAACAGTCGAATGTCAGCCAACGTGTGGCCATCGTGTGGTCAGCGCCCGGGCGCGCGGTAGGACATCGTCTTCTTGCCGGCCTGGTCGACCTCCTCCGGGGTCAGCAGGACCGTTGTCTTCAGGCGGGAAAGCGCACCGGTGGACGCGACACCCATCGAGAACGCGGCTGCCGTGGTGTTGTCGATTCCATCGACCACAACGTAAACGTCGGTCTCGCCGAAGCCGTAGTAGAACGACTCGAGCCTGCCGCCCAAAGACTTGATGGCCGCTTCGACGGCCGCTCGCCGGCCGGTGCCCCCGTCTTTGAGGACGCCTTTGATGCCGTCCGCCGAGTACGAGGCCTGGAACATGTATCTCGCCATGACTTTCCCCTCCAACTAACGAGCAGGCGCCTTCACCCAGCCTTGGGCAGGTACTCCTGAATAGCGTGCGCCAAATGCTGCATGGTCATCGATTGCAGCCACACGCGGCCCGGGCCCGTGAGCGCGGCCAGGAACAGACCGCCGCCGCCGAAGAACGCGTTCTGAATGCCGGGGACGGTCGTGATGTTGAACTGCACAGACTCCTGGTACATGCCGACGTGGCCGGGATGCACGCGCAGGGTGTTGCCGGCCTGCAGGTCGTAAGTCACGACCTCGCCGTTGAGCTCGACCCACGCCGTGCCCTGGCCCTGCAGTCGCTGCATCCGAAAACCGGTGCCGCCGAATACGCCTGCGCCGAGCCTCTGCTGGAAGCCGATCGAGAACTGGACGCCAATCGTCGCGCACATGAAGCCGTGGCGGTGAACCATGTAGCCCTGGCCCGGCGCGATCTCCATGGGCAGGATCTGCCCGGGAAGCTTGGCCGCGAAGGCGAGCAGCCCGGGACCACCGACCGCCGTGTACTCCGTCATGAACAAAGTGCCGCCGGCGACGGCGCGCCCGAGAGCGCCCATGAAGCCGCCCTGCTGCCCGCCGGCCGACGTGGACGTCTGCATCTGGATCGCCATCGACATCCACGACAGCTGGCCCGATTCGGCGAACACCTTGTCGTTGGGTTGCATGTTCAGCTCGAGCACCGGCATGACGGTGCCGACGATCTTTGGCTCCATGTTGCCTCCTGGCGAATTCCCCTCTCCCCTCGGGGAGAGGGTTAGGGAGAGGGGCGTGAATTGGCAATGACGACTGTATCAGCCGCCCGAGTCGCCCCCCGCGTGATGGACGTGCTCGAGGGTGTGACGCCGCGCTGACTTGCGGCCGGGCGTTCGCGAGCACGTCTCGCAGACTCCGACCACCAGCACCTCGGTGTGCACCGGCTTGAATTTATGGCGGTCCTCGAGGTGCCGTTCCAGCTCGCTCACCAAAGCCTCTTCGATGTGCAGGACGCCGCCGCAAAGCTGGCAGACCGCGTGGTGATGGTCGCCGCTCGCGAGCTCGTAGTGGGTCGGCCCGTCGCCAAGGTGCGCCGCATAGACCGATCCCGATGCGGTGAGCGCCTCCAGGGAGCGGTAGACCGTGCTGCGCGGGAAGCGGGCCGAGGTCTTCTGCAGCTCGACCGTTATCTCATCGGCGGTGCAGTGCCCGCCCAACCGCACGATCGCGTTGTAGACCATCGTCCGCTGCGCCGTCCGCCGCATCCCGGGCGCCAGCATGCCGCCGCTCTCGCCTCCCCGCTTCGCGGGGAGGTCGGCGGGGCCGCGCAGCGGCCCCGCCGGGTGGGGAGAATCACTCATCGGGAACCGCGCGAAGTGATCTATCGGCCTTGGTCAGCAGCCGGCACCCATCCGCCTCAACCACGACGTCGTCCTCGATCCGCACGCCTCCCCAACCCGGGATGTAGATGCCGGGCTCGACGGTGAACACCATCCCGACCTCGAGCACGGTCCTCGAGCCTGGGTCGAGCGAAGGGTCTTCGTGCGCCTCGAGGCCGAGTCCGTGGCCGGTGCGGTGGAAGAATCGATCGCCTAGGCCCGCGGCCTCGATGACCTTCCGCGCTGCCGAATCCACATCGCCGGTGGTCGCCCCCGCCCTGACCGCGTCAATCGCGGCGTCGTGCGCCGCGAGGACCAGGCCGTGGATCTCGCGCTGACGCGCGGTCGGGGCGCCGACGACGGCGACGCGAGTTGTGTCGGCGCAGTAGCCCTCATAGGCAGCGCCAAAGTCGAGCAGGACCAGATCGCCCTGACCCAGATGCTGTCCCGAGGGCCGGCCGTGAGGCAGCGCCGAGTTGGGGCCTGACAGCACGAGGGTCTGGAAGGCGAGCGCTCCCCCGGCGGCGCCGATGGACGCGCCGATGGCGACCGCAACCTCGAGCTCGGTCTGCCCTCCATGAAGGCGGCCGAGGATCTCATCGGTGGCCGCGTCCGTGATCGCGGCAGCATGCGCAAGCTTCTCCAGCTCCACAGGCGACTTGGTGCGGCGCAGGCGTCGAATCTCCGGCGCCAGGTCGAGCATCTCCCGTGTGTGCAGGCGCTCGCGCAGCGCCTCGGCGACCGCCAGCGTCATGTGCTCCTTCTCGACCCCGAGCCGGGCCGCACCAGCCAGCGCGTGGTTGACAAAGTCATATGCGTCCTCACCGTCACGCCACGTAACGATTTCGGCGTCGGTCTTCGCCCGCTCCGCGTTTTCGCGCTCGATCGCCGGCAAGATCAGGGTCGCCCGATCCGGCCTGACGGCGAGCGCCACGAGCCGCTCGTAAGGTTCGGCGCGTACGCCGGTCAGGTACGCAATCGACACCGGCCGCGAGATGTAGGCGGCGTCCAGGTCGTGCTTCACCATCCACGCTCGGACCTCGTCGAGCCGCGTGGCGGTGAGAGCGTCAGTCAACGCCGACGATTCGGACCCGATACGAGCCATTGGGCGTCTTGATCTCGACCTCCTCACCCACGCGATGCCCGATCAGCGCCTTGCCCAGCGCCGACTCATAGCTCACCCGGCCGGCCTTGGGGTCTGCCTCGGCAGGGCCGCCCGAGCCCTTGGTCGTGTTGATCAAGACGTGGTTCTTGACGATCGCCTCGAGCTCTTTGACCCGCGCCTCCATCATCCCCTGCTCGTTCTTGGCCGCGTGGTACTCGAAGTTCTCCGAAAGGTCGCCGAACTCCCGGGCGGCTTTGATCTTGGCCACGATCGCCGGGCGCTTGACCGTGGTCAGCACATGGAGCTCGTGCCGTACCGCCTCGAGCCCTTCGGGGGTGATGTGAACGTCGTTGGTCATGATTCCGAGTCTAAACGTCGGGCGGGCTAGTTCTTGGGCAGCTGGGCCTGGACTTCCTTCATATACCGGCGCTGGAGGAAGGTGGATACCCCGTAGACGGCCGCCGCCAGCGCGAGCCCGGCGACGAAGGCCAGCGCGGCATGGACGGTTTGGTTCGGGATGGGCGAGAGGGCCACGCCGTCGTCGCCGATGATCGCGGCCGCCGCCAGCGCGATCGGAGTGATGAGGGGGATCTGCTGCATGCGCTTCATCACCGGCGGGACGGGCGGGTCGACGCGAGGGACCATCCGCTGGCCCATGACGCCAACCGACCTGACGTGGCGGAGGTTGGGAGTGATAGTCAGCACGACGTTCACCTGGTTGCCGGGCACCTGCTTCAGGCGCGCCGGCGGGACAAGGTACTGCTCGACCCCGCCGCGAGTTTGCACCATCAGCATCCCCAGGCCCATCGATGTGCTCACCATGCTGGCGCCCACGAGCTGGCCCTGCACAAGCCGGCCCTCCGCCGTGCGGTCCTTGAGCGCGAGCCGGAAGCCGGGCGCTATGAAGCTCGCGAGCAGAGCGATCGGAACCACCCACGCAATCGAAGCCACGATGGCTACTGGAAGGCCGTAGATAGGCGGTACGAGGATCACGATGGCGGCGATTATCAGCACGCACGAAACCGCGACGCCGATCGCGATGTAACCAATCCGGATGACCAGGTCGGGTGCATAGCCCTGCAGCATCCCGCCGGCCTGCACGAATCTTTCCCGCTGGCGCCTGGTCTGTCCGGCGCCGGTCGCCGCACCGGCCTTCGGCTGGATCTTGCGCATCTGCTGGCGCACCTGTCGCGTCTGCGCGCGCTTCTTCCCCACTAACCGCAGTGTATAGGCGAACTCAGCTCGACCGTTGCGAGGGATCCACCGCGGGCACGAGCACGCGTTTCACATAGGTGACGCCGTTGTGGGTGAAGCTGCCCGAGAACAGG
>WNFA01005106.1_pt1 | contig 11814 bp, 10 predicted proteins | sample 5400481 | NCBI WGS metagenome assembly WNFA01 (sample SAMN13153340, study PRJNA577476) | soil metagenome | isolation source: 120 cm saprolite under Douglas fir tree site 2 hole 1 replicate 2 | place: USA:California | collected 2015-04-18
AAAGGTTGGAATGCGATACCGGAGTGAGCTTTAAGGAGCTGCACCGCACCCAACGCGAAATGATCCAGGCCGAGATGGACGGGGAGCAGGCCAAGCATGAACTCATCGAGGCCAACCTGCGCCTCGTGGTTTCCATCGCCAAAAAGTATGGCAATCGCGGGCTGCAGTTCCTGGACCTGATTCAGGAGGGCAACGTCGGCCTCATGAAGGCGGTGGACAAGTTTGAGTACCGCCGCGGCTACAAGTTTTCCACCTACGCCACGTGGTGGATTCGCCAGGCAATCACCCGAGCCATTGCCGACCAGGCGCGCACCATCCGCCTCCCGGTGCACATGGTCGAGATCGTCAACAAGCTGATTCGCATCTCGCGGCAACTGGTCCAGCAGCTGGGCCGCGAACCCACGCCGGCAGAGATTGGTAAGCATCTGGACATTCCTGCGGCCAAAGTGCGCAAGGTGCTCAAGATCATGCAGGCACCGATCTCGCTGGAGATGCCGATCGGCGAGGAGGGGGATTCCCATCTCGGTGACTTGATCGAAGACCGCGCCGCGGTCTCGCCCGCCGAGGCCATCATCAACGTGGACCTGAAGGAACAGACCGCGCGCGTGCTGCACATGCTCAGCGCGCGTGAAGAGAAGGTGGTCAGGATGCGCTTCGGTCTGGAGGACGGCTCGGAGCACACGCTGGAGGAGGTTGGCCTAGAGTTCGCCGTCACCCGCGAGCGCATTCGCCAGATCGAAGCCAAGGCCCTGCGCAAACTGCGCCAGCCTTCACGCTCCGGCAAGCTCAGGTTATTTCTCGACGATGTGCACGAATAACGCTGCGGGCGAGACGTGCACGCAGGGAGAACCCTTGGAAGGGATGGCGCAGCATCTGTGAGTTGACCTAGGCAGCCTCACTGCGATGCGGTATACAGTGGCTAGTTCGCGATGTGTTCCGCAGAGCATGCAAGGCGTATATCGCGTCATCAAGAGCTTCTCCCTCTTCGATGTTGTCTCCGGCGGCATAGAACAACTCCCGTGCCCGTAGTGCAAGTGTTTTCTCTGCTTGCGCAATGAGCTCCGGTATTCATGATTTCTCCCCGTCTCGCTTCCGAAGCAGGTCCGAACGTGTCTTCAATGGCACGTCAATTATTAGATACGATGGTGCCGGTGATCCCTACTGGTAGGTGACTCGTGTTCGCCAGTGCGGTAGAGTTTGGGACGAGCTTCATTGACAAGCAGGATGCGCCCGCCGTGGACTGAACCGTCCAGAGCGCGAACAGCATCTCGCGCCTCCCCAGCACTAGTCATCTCCACGAACGCAAATCCCCGCGGTTGACCTGTGTCGCGATCCGTGACGACCGTGACCGTTTTAACTGCTCCGTACCCCGCGAATAGTGTCCGAAGCTGGTCTTCGGAAGTGGCAAAATCTAAGTTACCGACATAGATGTTAGTCATGGCTTACCTCCGGTGGTTTGAGCATCGCTCGGTTTGGGCAGTCGGCATACAGCCCTGCTGCTATCGGTCTATAAGGCCTTACGCGACAGGCAGAAGCCTTAACCCCTGCACCCCGTCTTCAGGAACCTTGTCGCGGGCAATGACCTCGTCGGCGCAGGTAGGAGACAGGTACGTTGGGGGTCCAACTAGGAACCTGATCCGCTGCCCTGGATGCTGGCGCCGAATCGTTCGCCAGAACTCCACTGCTTCTTTGGATCTATGGCGCACGTCCAGCAGTACCAAATCGAAAAAATCGGGCACCCAGAGCAATGCTGCTTCCGTGACGCTCTTGGCCGTCTGCACGTGAACTCCGTGGCTTCTCAGCACGCGGGCGCGCAGCGTCTGCATGGCTTCGTTGCCATCGATGATGAGCACGTTTTTCGTACTCATTTGAGAATAAATCGGCGATTGCTGGGACACAGAACACCTCCAAGTCTCCCGGAGGCGGGCGGTTCGGAAAGCAGGGTTACCTTTGAGAAGCGGGCGTCACCAGAAAGATCTAAACCTCGACTTTTATCTCTTTCGCAAGGGGGATTGGTCGCCCCCCAAAGCGAACGCGAAAGCCCGTTTGCTTCAGGCTGCTACGCGAGCGGCGGTCTTTTGCAAGGTCGAGTTGGCCACCTCAAAGTTTCGGACCTCAGGAGTACCGTCGACCACTTTCGCCAGGGCCTTCAGCACTTCTGGATAGCTTCCGCGGTGGTAGGCTTCCGCGTCTTCCTTCTTGTCCCAAAGACTGATGGCAACCACTTCCGTTCCAGATCCGGTGGCGACGAATGCGATTTCGTCTTGAAATCCGTGCTGTTTCCGGAGGAGAGGAAGGATCTCGTTCTCGATTGCCTGGGTAAACTCCGCACGGGTATTGGGCTTCAGGTGCATGGAAACGTGACGAGCAAACATGTCAACCTCCAGGGTTGTCGTGACATAAGAGGGGGAAACTTCAGATGGACTGCCTTAGTTCAGAGGATCTGAAAGAGGAGAAGACGTAATTCGCTCTGTGGAACAGCGTATACCGAATCCTAGGGTTGTCAAGTCGGAAATGTCGTAGGTCGCGCTGCGGCTTTGCCCCAATTTTCAGTAGCCTTACAGGTCCAGCGGGTGTGCAGCGGTGCGGGTTCGCAGCCAATCCCAAGCGCGCGTTATGTCAGCGGGATCGATGAACAAGATGTATGCCGAGAGAATGTCCCACTGGAACAACGGGATGTTTAGAGAGTATTCGAGACTGAGATGAAACAGCAATCCGAGCGTCAGTACGATGTAGCGGAGTTCCTTTACCCAAATTAAGACGCCCAACGAGAATTCCAGAACGAGCGCCGTCCAACTCTCCAGCTTGAGCATCAGCGGGTGGAGAAACCACGCGGGTATGGGGAAGCGCTTGAACTCATCGAGATGAAGTATGTAGTACATTGCGGTTCCTTGCAGCCACGGGGCTCCCTTCAGTTTCACGCAGAAAGTTGCGAAATACATGAGCGCTAATTCGAACTGAATCATGCGCTGCGCCCATGGGCTGCGTGGCTGGATGCTGGCGTCTTCCTTTCCACGCCAGATACGGATAAGACGATCTACAGAGAGAGCCGCGCCAGCGGGGGCGAAGATCAGGAAGAATCCTGCGACTCGCAAGAACGTGTCTCCAGCATGGAGAATGTAAACGTTTCTTTGGTGGATCGAGGCGAGGCAAAGAAAAACCAGCAGGCTGTTGAGGCGAGTCAGGAAGCCGATGGTCAGGAGGATGGCCGATCCGAGGAATATCCAGAAGAGGGCATTGATCCAGGCGTCGGTTTGCGGAATGATTGCGAACAAGTTTAGCCGCGTGCCTGGCTCAAGCGTATGCATGGTAGAGAGGCTTACCCATGCGTGGGGGCCGTACCAGGTCAGCCAGTCCGGCCGCAGCAAGGTAAGAGTAGCGATGACCAGCAAACCGTATATGACGCGAAACAATGCGATGGGTAGCGGCGATTGTGGCGCGAAGAAGAACTGATTCCACGCTTCAAATAAGGACCTCAGTCTCACTGCAGATCCTCAGGCTTCACGCCATAGCCGTAGAGAATATGCTGGCCCCAAGGCTCGGGAATGTAGGAGCCGTCGGCGCGGGGAACAATGAACTGCCACTTCTGGATCAGCATGACGGTTCTTGCCGGATGCGAGGGCGTGCTGTTTAGACGCGCGATGTAGCGGGCAGCATCTGGCAACAACGGGTCGTTTTGATCCAGCGGGAGGTTCTCGGCATACTTTCGGTAGCGTTCCTTGAAGTAGCGCTCGGTCAAGCTCAGTTGCTCCATTCGCGGGAAGGTCCAGGTGGTTCGGGATCCGTCTTTGTACACAATGGTGGCCTCGATATAGGTGTTCGCTGCTTTGGGGATTGGGGAGAACATATCCCAGGACTGAAACAGTCCCGACCACAGAAAATAGGGGCGCACCCGGTCCTTGCAAAGCGTGATCAGCGGGCTGTCGATGGGGAGACACCAGCAAGCAATCGCCAGAACATGAAAGATCAGGAAAGCGTTGATTGCGATGTATTTCGCCTTTGCCGGCGCGGTTGTCGGTGCATTTGCCGGACCACCGACTTGCTTTGGTCGATTGCGCATGGGATCAGAACAGGGATTTTACCTAAATTGCTTCGTGAGAACGAGGTGGTTTGACGAAGTTGCATGCTGGTTCGGAGATAAGGGCATGTGTGGATCGTGGGAAAGAAGGCAGAAGGGTAAGCGAGCGGCCCCGAGCTATCCTTGACACCCTCGCCAGCGCTCCCTAGAATTCCATTTAGGAGTGGTGGAATCTTAATCTAAGCCACTGCATCTAAAGAATTTAATGGGGCGCTTCAGCCCCGTCTCAGGTAGATATGCCAGCAGGACCAGCGGGCGGACGGGAACGGGAAATCCTGACCGCTATCGTCGAAACATTCATCGCCAGCGGAGAGCCGGTGGGGTCGCGCACGCTTGCGCGCTCCAGCCGCGAAGGGCTGAGTGCGGCTACGATCCGGAACGTGATGGCAGATCTGGCTGACGCGGGATTTCTTGAGCAGCCGCACGCTTCGGCGGGACGCGTTCCTACGGCGGAGGCTTATCGTTATTATGTCGAGCAACTTAGTGGGGAGGCGCATCTTTCGCACGAGAACCAGAGCATTATCCAGGACACTCTGACTGGCGTCACGGACGTGGAGGAGTTCATGGAGCGCACCTCGCATGTGCTCTCTCTGATATCGCACAGCGTCGGGATCACTGTGGCCACAAGCGGACCACGGAACGCGCTCGATCACGTTTATTTTTCGCGGCTGAGCGATCAGAAAGTATTGGCTGTGGTGGTTGCACGCTCGGGGGTGGTGCGCGACCGGGTGCTTCGGCTGGATATTCCGCAGTCCGATCTCGACTTGGCGGCGCGCTACATCAATGAGAATTTTCGCGGCTGGACTATGGACGACATGCGTGCCGAGCTTGCTCGTCGCATCGAACATGAACGCAGCGAGTATGACCGGCTGATGAAGTCTATTGAACAGCTCTACCAGCAGGGGGCGCTGGCTTCCAGCGACGACACGCAGGCGGTGTTTGTGGAAGGCGCGGCGAACCTCGTTACAAACAGCGTTACGGGGAACGAAGATCGCTCGCGGTTGCAGGACATGCTGCGGACGCTTGAGGAGAAGGAAAAAGTTGTGAAGCTGCTCGGCGCTTATCTGGACACGCGGCAGGAAGCGGTGCGCGTGGTCATCGGGCTGGACGAGGCTTTGCCTGCTTCGAACTTGCAGAATTTCGTGCTGATTGGGGCGCCTGCTCGGGTTGGCGGCGAAGTGATGGGGTCGCTGGCGGTGATTGGACCTACGCGGCTGGATTATCAGCACACCATGTCGGCGGTGTCTTACATCGCGCGGCTGTTTGACAAACTATTGAATGAATCGGAGTAATTCGCGGTATGGCTAAGGGAAACGGAAAGACTGAAGTGAATTTGGATCTGGATCGGGAGCTTCCAGCGGCGGAAGACGAAGAAACTGGGCCCATCCCGATTACCGGCAAGACAGCAGACGAGAGTGCAGCATCCGAAACGGAAAAGCTTAAGGCCGAGCGCGACGCGCTCCTTGATCGCCTGGCGCGTCTGCAAGCGGAATTCGATAATGCCCGCAAGCGCGCGGTGCGTGAGCAGCAGGAATTCCGCGAGTATGCCGCGGCCGATGTCATCAAGAACTTTTTGCCGATCCTTGACAGTTTTGAGCGGGCGCTGAAGGCTGGCGGGGACTCCAGTGACTTTCGTAATGGCATTGAGCTGATCTACCGTCAGTTTCAGGATGCACTGCAGAAAATCGGAGTGCAGCCGATCGTTGCGGTGGGGCAGGCCTTCGATCCGCGGATTCATGAAGCGGTTGAGATGGTGGATACCACCGAGGTCCCGGATCACCACGTCCTCGACGAATTGCAGCGCGGCTACAAATACAAGGAGCGGCTGCTGCGTCCTGCGATGGTGCGGGTCGCTCGCAATAGCCGCGGGTAGGGCCGGGATGCTCAGGGGCTAAAGCCCATCCTGATTTCGGAAGGCTTACGCGGCCCTGAGGGGCCGCTCTTCCGCGGCGATGCATAGATTCACGGCGATGCGTAGATTCGCGATGATGCATAGATTCGTGATGATGCATAGATTCGTGATGATGCATAGATTCGTGATGATGCATAGATTCGTGATGATGGATAGATTCGTGACGATGGATAGATTCGTGTGATTTGCTTGGCTGATTTGCTTTACTGAATTATTCAACTGAAGAGTGGGGGAGTTTCTGGCCGCTAATACAAAACGCGATTTTTACGAAGTCCTCGGTGTCACCCGGGTGGCCACCGAGGTTGAAATCAAGAGCGCTTACCGCAAGCTTGCGATGACGTATCATCCAGACCGCAATCCTAATAATCCTGAGGCGGAAGACAAGTTCAAGGAGATCACGGAAGCGTACGCAATCCTCGCCGATGGCGAGAAGCGATCGCTGTATGACCGCTTCGGACATGCCGGCGTGGGCGGCAGCACCGGAGGTCCAGCCGGATTCGATCCCGCCATCTTCCAGGATTTCGGCGACATCTTCGGCGACATTTTCGGTTTTGGCGACGTGTTCGGACAGGGCGGACGTCGCCGCAGCCGCGCCCAGCGCGGAGCCGACCTTCGCGAAGATTTGCATCTCGAATTTGACGAGGCGGTCTTCGGCACCGATAAGAAAGTGAATGTTCGCCGCCATGAGACCTGCGACGCGTGCCGCGGGAATGGTGCGGCGCCCGGCAAAGCCTCGGTCCCCTGCCGGTCGTGCAATGGTCGCGGGCAGGTGCGGTATCAACAGGGCTTCTTCAGCATCGCTCGAACTTGCCCAACTTGCCAGGGCGCGGGGAGCGTAATCACCGATCCCTGCCCGAAGTGCAAAGGCGAAGGCCGCTTGCTGCGCGAGCGCGTGGTCGAAGCCCAGGTTCCCGCGGGAGTGGAGGACGGTACGCGAATTCGCTTCAGCGGTCTGGGCGAAGCGGGCGCGTTTGGAGGTCCAGCCGGCGATTTGTACGTTGTCCTGCACGTCAAAGAGCACGCCTTCTTTGAGCGCGAGGGCAACGACCTGCACTGCGTGGTTCCGATTTCGTTTCCGCAAGCTGCCCTGGGCACGGAGATTATGGTTCCGACGCTGGAGGGAGAACACAAGTTGAAAGTTCCCGAAGGCACGCAGTCGGGAACCTCGTTTCGCATCCGGAACAAGGGTGTGCCTGTGCTCAATGGGCACGGCAAAGGCGATCTTTTCGTTGAGGTGCGAATACAAACGCCTGGGAAGCTGGGTAAGCGCCAGCGCGAACTTTTAGCCGAACTCGCGGAACTGTCTCCGGTGGAAAACAAACCGCAGCACCGGTCGCTGTTGGGGCGGGTGAAGGACATGTTTGTTTAGGAAAGTTCTCAGTTCTCGGTTCTCAGTAAAGGCCCAAACTTCTTGCCGCACATTCGATTCGAGTGTTTTTTCTGAGAACTGAGAACTGAGAACCGAGAACTGAACCATGACACGCCGCCGCTGGATGGCCGACGAAGTATCCGGAAATACTGCCGCTCTGGTAGGCGACCATGCTGCGCATCTTGCTCGCGTTCTGCGCGCTGAGGTCGGGCAGGAGTTTGACATTGCAACCGGCGAAGAAGTTCGCCGCGGGACAATCACTACAATTTCGTATGATCGCATTGAGTTCGCGCTTGGCGCGAAGCAACACCTTAGGCTAAGGTCGGCCGCCCCGAAGATCACGCTGGCGCTCGCCATCTTCAAATTCGACCGCATGGATTGGGCGATCGAGAAATGCACGGAAATCGGGGTCGCTCGCATCATCCCTGTCATCGCCCGGCGGACGGATGCTCATTTAGCCAGTGCGGCGGTGAAGCGCCGGGAGCGCTGGCAACGTATTGTTCGTCAGGCGGCCGAACAGTCGCGGAGGTCTGCGCCGCCTGAGATTGCAGCGCCGGTCAAATTGAAGAATCTTGGGGGCGACGGTGTGCTGGCCGCTAAAGCGTTGCGTGTCGTTCTCGCCGAATCGCTATCTGGATCAGACGGGGAAACTCGGCTGAGAGAAATTTTGCAGTCCCACTCGTCCGTGATCAAAACCGGAGACGAAGTGACGCTCGCTGTAGGCCCGGAGGGCGGATGGGCTGACGGGGAGCTGTCGTGGTTTTACGAAGAAGGATGGGTTGCGGCCTCGCTCGGCGACACAATTCTGCGAGCGGAAACTGCGGCTATTGTTGCAACTGCTCTTGCTTTTGACGCACTGCGTTGATTCCCTGGCTGGTTAATAAAAAAGTCGTGACGCGCGCCGCACGTTCAGCGGCTGAAGCCGGCACTGAAAACAAGTGTGTTATCGCAGCGGTGAACCGCTGCGCCACCCAAAAGCAAGAACAAAATCGAGTTTTTCAGTAATCTGAGAAGCCGCTTTTCATTCAGACGCACTTACGGCACGACTGAACGTCGTGTCCTTCCAGTTCGTGAAGAAGTCTTAGATTTTTCCGCAGGCTCTGACGTCTGCCCTTTCCAAGACCCGCTCGAACCAAAGTCTTGCCGCAGTCTGAGACGGGGCGAGCCCCGTCTCTACGGACGATGTTCCGGCCGGGAAACCCCGAGTTTTCCGAAGCCGGCTGCAGCCTTCCACAACCAGCTCTGATATTCTCCGGCTAGTGAGTTCTCAAGTGGCTTCAACTGTCTTACCTGCGACGAAGTTCCTTCCCGATGAACGCCAGCAGCAGGCCATTGGACACGTTCATGGTCCGATGCTGGTGATCGCCGGTGCCGGCACCGGGAAGACCACCGTGCTCACGCAGCGCGTGGCCAACCTCATTCGTGAGGGTCACGCCCGCCCCGACGAAATTCTTGCGCTTACCTATACCGACAACTCCGCCGCTGAGATGGGGGCCCGCGTCCGAGGGGAACTGAAGGGTAGCGCCATCGACGGCCTGCAGACTTGCACCTTTCACGCCTGGTGCAACGGATTGCTCCACCGTCGCGGAGCTAATTTCGGTGTGCTCGATGAAAAGGATCTCTGGGTGTTCTTGCGACGCCGTATCCGCGATCTGCGTCTCAAGCACTTTGTGCGGGCTGCCAACGTCGGCCAGTTCCTCGACAACCTGCTCGAGTTCATGCGGCGGTGCCAGGATGAACTGGTCGGCCCGGCGGAGTATGCGCGCTATGTCGAGCGCATTGAGCGGGGCGAGGTTCCGCTTCCTCGTGTTGCCCGCTCGAAGCGACATGCGGAGATGGAGGATGTCGAGATACTGGAGCGCTGCCGGGAGATTGCTCGCGTTTTCGCTACTGTGGAAGACATGCTTCGGGAAAAGAACCTGGGCACCTTCGGCCACATGATTACCAACGCGTATCAGTTGCTGAAGGATGATCCTGCGCTCCTCGAAAAAGAACGGCTCGGCACTCGCTTTCTGCTGGTCGATGAATTCCAGGACGCGAATTTTGCCCAGGTCGAAATTCTTTCGCTGCTTGCCGGGCCGGAGGCGAACGTTTTTGTTGTGGGCGATCCGGATCAGGCGATCTACCAGTTTCGTGGCGCTTCGAGCGAAGCGTTCACGCTGTTCGCCAAGAAATTTCCCGGGGCGCGAGTCGTGGCCCTGGAAAAGAATCGGCGCTCGCTCACGCCGATCCTGCGCTGCGCTTTTAGTATTGTGGCGGAGAACCCTCAGGTATTCGCGCAACCAGCGAGTTCGAGATCGTACCAGCGTGCACCCCTTGCATCGCTACGCGATGAAGAGGCCGAGCATAGAGGAGACGGCACCGCTGCGCCGCTGGTTGAAATTGTCACTTGGCTGGACAGGGAGGTCGAGGCTGCGGACGTTGCCTATCGGATTCAGAAGAAGCATAGGGAGCAGCGCTGCAAGTGGAACGATTTTGCGGTGCTTTATCGCCAGCATAGCCATCGCGATGAGTTGGTCCATGAACTTGCGGAGCGGGGCATTCCATTCTCCATCGAGGGCCTGGATGTTCTGCACACGCCCGAAGTCCGTGATGTACTGGCGTGCTTAAGCGCGGCGGTATCGCTCAATGATGCGGCCAGCCTGTTTCGCGTGGCGGCGCTGCCGCAGTTTGGCATCAATCCGGTGGAATTGCGGGCGGCAATGAAGGCGGTGCGACGGGACGATCTCGATCTCCGCATCGTCTTGGGAAAGCTGCCGAACGGTGCCGCGGTGCTCGAAAGCGTAGAGAAGATGCACCACGAAGTGGAGAAGGATGGGGCTCGAGCGGACTATGCAGCGAATCTCATCGTCCGGCACTTCGAACTGCCACGGTCGGCATTGGTGCTGGCGTTCCTGAAGTTTGTGGAAGAGTGGCATAAGAAAGCCACCACCGAAACCGGGGCTCCTGCCGAATTCCTCGAGTACCTTGATTATTTTGTGGAGGCGCGGGGCTCAATCGCGCTTCAGAGCAACCCGGGCGATGGGGTGCACCTCTTGACGGCGCATGCAGCGAAAGGGCTCGAATATCGGCACGTAGCGGTGCTGCGTGGGTCGTCAACCTCCTTTCCGTGCAGTTATCACGAGCCGCTCATTGCGTTTCCGGCGGAATTGCGAACTTCGGGTGCGTCTTTGATACCCGACAAAACGTTGCACGAGCAGGAAGAGCGCCGGCTTTTCTATGTGGCCATGACGCGCGCCAAGGACACGCTTGCGATCTATGCGAAGCAGGGCACGGGCAAGGAGACGAGGCCAAGCAAATTCCTGCGGGAGTTTATGGGCAGTCTGCCTTACAGAAAGTTCTGGTCAACACACTCGGCAGCGGCCGTGCAAGATACTTTGTTTGCGGAAGAGGAACAGAGAATCGCGCTGGAGCATTCGAATGTGGCCACGTGGCTGATGATGCCGCCATCGGCGAGCTTCACCACGAGCCTGAGCGCGTCGTCCATCGGCACTTACGAAATGTGTCCGCTGCGCTTCAAGCTCGAACGGGAGTGGAACCTTCCCCGCGATGTCGCCGCCGCGCTGCATTACGGAGCAGCCATGCATCGCGTGTTGCACACCTTCTACGATGCGCAACGCTGTCAGCGCGAGATTGGCGACGACGACTTGATCGAACTGTTTCGGGCTGACCTGGCGGGTGCGGGCATTGCCGACCGCTATCAGTATGAGCTGTATCTGCGGCAGGGAATGGAGCAGTTGCGGCAGTTCTTTGAGGTTGCACGCAGCGGGCCGCCGCCGGAAATTATTGAGACCGAACACAGATTTGAGCTGCAAGTGGGGTCGTCAAAATTGACCGGGCGTGTGGATCGCATGGATCGCACCGGGCCGGACACCGTGGCCATCGTGGACTACAAGACGGGCAAGCCGTGCTCCCAAGAGGATGCCGACGAGAGCCTGCAACTCTCCTTGTATGCGATTGCGGCGCGGGAGACGTTGGGAAAACACGCCGACCGCCTCGTTCTCTATAACCTCGAAAACAACACGGCTGTCTGCACGACGCGGACTGACGCGGAGCTGGAAGAGGCAAAGTTGCGGGTGCAAAAGGTGGCGGACGGAATCGCGCGCGGGGAGTTTGCTGCCAATCCGAAGTATCACTGCGCGTTCTGTCCCTATCGCAATCTTTGTCCGGCTACGGAGAAGATCGTGGCGGCGCCGCAGAAGAAATCGGCTTCTAGAGTGAATTAGTGAGGCGGGCGGTGTCGGGTGGGGAACCGGGTTTCTCGGCTGGACGGGCGAGGCGCCCGTCTCTCCATTGTGACTAATGTGGAGAGTGTTGTAAAAAACTTTGGGGACGCTCATCGCGTCCCCTTTGTCGTTGCCTGTTGCAGTTGCTTAGTGCTTTTTGCTGCTTTTCTTCTTTGCTTTCTTTTTGGTTGCCATGGATCTATTCTCCCTTTCCATTGTTCATGGAATT
>WNFA01004378.1_pt1 | contig 11813 bp, 7 predicted proteins | sample 5400481 | NCBI WGS metagenome assembly WNFA01 (sample SAMN13153340, study PRJNA577476) | soil metagenome | isolation source: 120 cm saprolite under Douglas fir tree site 2 hole 1 replicate 2 | place: USA:California | collected 2015-04-18
GAAGCATCCGGGCACGAATACGATTTAATCGTGGTTGGCGCGGGACCTGCGGGTTCAGCATGCGCAATCACGGTTGCACGAAGCGGCGCCCGTGTACTACTGCTGGATAAAGACAGCTTCCCAAGGCACAAGGTGTGCGGCGAATTTGTCTCCTCTGAATCCCTGCAACTGGTCGATTCCTTACTGGACAACGATCATGAATTTGCCGCGAGACCAAAGATCACATCATCACGCGTGTTTCTCGATTCCCGCCAGATCACCATACCCGTGGAACCGGCGGCGTCCAGTATTCCCCGCTATGATCTGGATGCTGCGTTGCTGCGAGCAGCGAGAAGTGCCGGCGTGGATGTGCGCGAAGAGGTGCTGGTACGCGACGTTGACCGTGAAGTCGAAGCTCCATTTACCGTTACAAGTTCGATCGGAACATTCAAGGCAAAGGCCGTTGTTAACTCCACTGGACGATGGTCACAGCTCACACAGCGCGAGGCTTTGAATAAGAGAAGCCAGGACAAGACAAAATTAATTGGCCTGAAAGCCCACTTCAATGAAGCGTTGCCGCCGAACTCCGTGGATCTCTATTTTTTCCCGGGAGGATATTGCGGGGTTCAACCCATTGATCCGAATGCCGTCAACACCTGCGCCATGGTGCAGGCGAGCGTCGCTCGATCGCTGGAGGAAGTCTTTGCGCTTCACCCTGAGCTTCAGCGGCGCAGTCGCAACTGGCAGCAGCAATTCCCCACGGTCACCACTTCAGGCTTACGCTTTCGGGACCCCCGAACAGAAGACCGCGGCATGCTACTGGCAGGTGACGCCGCTGCATTCATCGATCCGTTCGCGGGAGACGGTATCTCGCTCGCGCTGCATGGCGGAGTCATGGCTGCGCAGGCGCTTGTTCCCTTTCTCCAGCAAAGGGCTTCCCTTGCCCAGGCACACGCGGCGTATCGCACGGCCTATTTCCGGCAGCTTGCGCCGGCTTTGCGGAACGCCTCGCGCATACGAAAGCTGCTTGCAGCGCCGGCATGGCTGCGCGCCGGCATCATCAGGCTGGCAGGCAATGAAATGATAGGCAGGATGATTGTGCGGGAGACAAGGGCGCGAGGGTAGCCGGTGGCTACGGTCTTAAAATCCCGAGCGTAGCGAGGGGTCCCTATAGCCGCGACGCTTTTTGGTGGGTATAGGGATCCCTCGCTTTCGCTCGGGATGTGAATCTTTACCCGCTATGGGCCGCTACCTGCGTGCGGCGCAGAACACGTCTTGCCACGGCCAGCAGATCAGCTACTTCAAAGGGCTTCACCAGGCAGAAGATCTGCGTGGCATCCACGAACGTGCGCACGGAGGGATCAGAGACATTGGAGAGCACAAGGATGGTCTTGCGCACCAGGTCCGGTGAATGTTTCTCCATGTAGCGGTACACGTCTTCACTCGACCAGTCGCCGGGAATCTTGCTGTCGAGGAAGACAGCGTCAATCACTTCATGCGACAGATACTCAATGGCCTGGGCGCCGGAGTTAGCGGTCAGAATGGTCAAGCCGGCGGCGGTGAGCACTTCACGCTCAAAATCAAGCACCGCTTCTTCGTCATCCACCAGCAGAACCTGGCCTTCAAGACGCGATTCGCGCCGGGCCACGATGCGCTCGCGCTCGCTCAGCGGCTTTTCGCCCACGGCCACCGGCAGGCGGACCTGAATCAAAGCGCCGCCAGAGGGATGGTTCCTGGCGGCAATTTCTCCGCCATGCTCTTTCACGATTCCATAACAGATGCTCAACCCCAGACCGGTCCCCTTGCCTACGCTCTTCGTCGTGTAGAACGGATCAAACACATGTTTGGGATCATTCAGGCCCGGGCCGGAGTCGTGGAATTCGCAGACCACATTTCCGTTGTCGCTGAAAATCTTGATGCGCAGGACGCCGCCATTGCGGCCATCGAGCATGGCGTCCGCCGCGTTATTGATGATGTTCAGGTACACCTGCTCAAGCTGGTGCGGATCCACGATCACTGACGGCAACACAGCTTCGAACTCACGCTGCACGTTAATGTTGTTGACCTTCAGGTCATAATCGCGCAAAGCGATGGTATCTTCCATCACGCTGCGCAGGTCCACGTGCACGCGTTGGGGTTTATGCTGGCGCGCAAATGAAAGCAGGTTCTGCACGATCTTCTGGGTTCGCTGCGCCTGTTTGTACAGCTTCTGAATAAACTCCTGGACGCGTGGCTCCAGCTTTTCACTTTCCAGCAACTGTGCATAGCCCAGAATGGCCGTGAGCGGGTTATTCAACTCATGGGCCACGCCGGAAATTAACTGGCCAACCGCGGACATTTTTTCGCTTTGCAGCAGTTGTTCCTGCGTGCGCCGCAGGTCTTCATACGCACGACGCGTCTCATGGTAAAGCTGGATTTTTTCAATCGTGGTGGCCAGCTGCCGCCCCACGGCAATGAGCACGCCTTCTTCTGATCGGTTGAAATTGCGCACTACGCGGCTGCTGGTGGCCAGCACGCCCAGAATCTTTTCTTTGCGCCACAGCACCACCCACATCCACGCGTGCAGCCCCTCGTTGGCGATGATGCTGGTGATTATGTCCGGAAGTTTGTCTTTGCTCTGGTGATCAACAATCTCTGTATGGTTGGCGCGCAGAGCTTCCACAAAGTCCGCCGGCAGAAGAAACACGTCATTATCGGCGATGATGGAGCTGCGATGGCCGTAAGAGGCTTTCTTCAACAGCGCGTTGGTTTGATCGTCAAACAGGTAAACCGAAGCCGTATCGGTGGCCAGCAGCTCAACAATCTGCAGCATGATGAGCTGAAGAATTTCATCCAGGTCAAACGACTGGTTGAAGGTAACGGCAATGTTGTTCAGGACATAAAGCTCGCGATTGCGGCGGCGGATCTCATCCTCCGCGTGCTTCATCTCCGTCACATCCATCACCACGCCCTGATAGCGCTCCACGCGCCCGCCAGGATCACGCGTGGCAAAGCTGCTTTCAATCACATAAATTTCATTGCCATCTTTGCGCCGCAGCCGGTATTCAAAATTTCTAACAAAGCCCTGGCGGCTGATCTCGCTGAGAAATTTCTTGCGGTCTTCGTTGTCAACGTAGAGAGACTGGAGCACATCCAGCCCAAGCACTTCCTCTTTATGCGAGTAGCCCAGCATGCGAACAAAGGCTTCATTGCAATCCACCAGCTTGCCATTGGGCGTGGACGCGAAAACTCCTTCATGCATGTGATTAAACAGGGAGGTGTAGCGCTCCTCAGAAGCTTTGGCCTCCGTGATGTCCTTGATCACGTGCACGGTGCCTGCGCGGGTCATTTCCTCATTCGTGTAGGGCGAGGTTGACACCACTGAGTAGCCCCCAAAGCAGGGATCTTCTTCACCCGAACACTCTGCGTGCGCGCAATACGGACAGTTGCTCCAGTTCATCCCTGCGCCCGGCATGATGCTCTCGCACAACTGGCCAGTAACGTCAACGAATGGCATTTCGAGACGCCGCAACAGCGCCTGATTGGCCCGCAGGATGCGATAGTCACTGTCATGCACCAGAATTGAATCCGGAATGGAATCAAAGGTGCCCGCCCACTCACTGCGTGACTGCTCCACTCGATCAGCGAGTCTGTGATTTTCCACGGCCAGACCCAACTGCTTGGCCGCCGCTTTCAAGAACGCCCGCTCGTCACCGCGATGGGCACGGAAACTGTCAATCCCCAGGACCAGCACCCCAATGCGAGAATTCTTCCCTTCCACGGGCACCAGCAGTATGTGGTGGATGCCTTCGCTTCCCAGCGCTTTGGCCACCTCCGGGGGATTGGAATCCGCCGCACGTACCACGCACACCGTGCTGTCGCGTAGCGCCAGGCCGCCTACGCTTTCATTCACGTCGAGAATAAAATCCTGTTGCTGGAAGGCCTCAGAGAGTCCGCTGTGCGAGACCATGACCAGCTTGTCGCCCTCCAGCAATCGGAACCACGCCGCATTGGCGCGCGTGATCTTCATGAGGTGGGTCAACACCAGATTTACCGTGGCTTCAAAACCCTGCGATTCGGAAATCTTGTGGGTAATCGTGTTAAGCACGTCCAGCCGCTGAATCTGCACGCGCGAATCATCCAGGACGATAGTCATCATGCTGATGCCAAGGGCCAGGTCCACCAGGAAGTCATGCCACAGTTCCGTGGTGGGGCTCTGCGATAGATGAAGGTGAAGAATAGGAAGCATTGCGGCCAGAAGCCAGCGTCCAACGTTCGGCCGCCCCCAGGCCAGGCGCAGCAGTTGTATGGAAGCGATGAGGGCCCCCAACCGCCATAGCCCAGCAAAAGCCGTGTTCAGGGTCTCCACGCGCGGGAACCACACGGCGTGAAGCACAATCAGCACCATTGCGGCGCCCAGAACGACCCCAGTGGGAAGAATCAGCCGTTTTTCATCCGTGTACAGCAGGACGGCACTGGAGAACAGCCCTATTGCCAGCAAAAAGCACGCCCACGTCAACACCGTGAGCACGATTGAGTTCTGATCTAACTGGCTGATGGAGAGAAGCTTGGATGCGCTATAAGCAATCCACCCTGCGATCCACGGGACCAGGTATTTCTCCCGGAAGCTGCGGTACAACAGTACTGCCCCAGCCAGAAGAATGAGAAGAGTCGAGCCTTTCGCAAGGAAGGCTGATTGCAGAACCAGATCCATGATCACCAGTGTTTTGAGGTAGGGGAAATGTTATATATCATAAACCCTTCATGACTCAGATATTTTGTACATTAGGCCATTGTATTTCCGTGTAGTCTGCGTTAGATTAAACTTCCCCCCGGCAGGAAATCCTTCATGAATACAGATCGCATTCTAGTCGTTGACGACGAAGAATCAATACGTGAAATCATATCGTCGATGCTGAGTGCCGCGGGGTACAAAACCCGCTCTGCCAGTTCAGCCGTTGAAGCCCTTGCCATCCTGAATGCTTCCGGTGAGTTTGAGCTGATGCTTTCTGATCTGATGATGCCGGAAATGGACGGCATCGCCCTTCTGGAACGTTCCAAAGAGAAGTTTCCTGACATGCCGGTGATCATGGTCACTGCTGTGCATGATATCTCAGTCGCGCTGGCCGCCATCCGTAACGGCGCCTACGATTACCTGCTTAAGCCTTTCGAGCGTGAACAGCTTCTGGCCATGGTTCGCCGGGCCCTGGAAACGCGTCGCTTGCGGATGGAAAACCGGGCTTATCAATCGAATCTGGAATCGCTGGTGGCAGCCCGCACCGAACAACTTCGCCATGCCATGACGGAGTTGGAGCGTTCTTATGACGTAACCCTTGAAGCGTTAGGCGACGCGCTCGACCTGAAAGATGCCGAGACTGAAGGACACTCCAAGCGTGTTACGGCCTTTACCATCGCCATTGCCCGGGCCATGAGTCTTTCCGGCGAAGATATTAAGATTATTGCGCGTGGCGCTTTCCTGCATGATATCGGCAAGATGGCCATACCAGACGCGATTCTCCGCAAACCTGGGGCCCTGACACCGGAAGAAACTGAGATCATGCGCGAGCATTGCTTCCGCGGCTACCAGATGCTTAAGAAGATACCGTTCCTCTCGCGGGCCGCTGAGATCGTTTATTCGCACCAGGAGAAATACGATGGCACCGGCTATCCACGTGGACTGCGTGCGGAAGAGATACCCATGGGCGCGCGCATCTTTTCCATTGCCGATACGCTGGACGCCATCACGTCAGACCGCCCTTACCGTGCTGCCCAGACCATCTCAGCCGCTCGCGAAGAAGTCCTGCGCTGGTCCGGACGCCAGTTTGACCCCGAAGTAGTCCGCGTCTTCATGGACATGCCAGACACCATATGGGAAGACCTGCGTAAGGAAATTAACTCCCAGAAATTCAATTACGCCATCAAACTGCCCGCCGTCGCCGCCAAAGTCACATAGAAATACCGTCGCCATCCGCTGAGCTCAATTCCCCGCATGCAGGAGTGTCTGCGCTCCACAACCCAATCCCGCGATTACAATGAATATCGAACTGTCGCGCGTATTTGCGGCAGTTAAAACCGCGCGTGAAGGTGAGAGCGATGGCTGTATTAACTGATTCTGCGATTCAAGCGGCTCTAGGCAAGCTTCCAGGATGGAAGCGCAACGGATTGGCGATTGAGCGGACCTTTGAGTTTGCCGACTTCAAACTGGCGATGGCGTTTGTGAACAAGATCGCTGAGGCTGCTGAAGCGGCCAACCATCATCCTGACATCGACATTCGCTATAACAAGGTGAAAGTGTCTCTGGTGTCCCATGACTCAGGGGGAGTCACGGAAAGGGACGTGCGCATGGCGGAAAGAATCAATGCGATCGCGGGTTGATCAGGAATAACGATCAGGTATAAAGATCAGGCCTGCTCTTCCAGGGCCGCCGCCAGATTATCCAGGGCGCGCTGGATGGAAGTGAGCTGATCATCCAGAAAATTGTTGAACTCGCCCAACGGGTCGCCGTGCTCCACCAGACGATCAAAGGCATGGCGAAGCTTTTCCCGTCCCCGTTCGCTGGCAACCATCAGTCCCAGCCCACTCAACCCCACCACCGCTACAGGTATGAACCAATTCTTCATAGTCACCCGACCGATATAGGCCTATTGCCTAGGTGTTAAGATGTAATCAGCATGCTAAAGATGTGTCCGATTGTACAGTTACTTCAGTAATGAACTTTTTCCCACCGCAACAACACCTATCGCCCTGGGTTTAACGCTATCAGAGTAAGTAACTGAGATGCCGGAGAGCAGCTCTCGGGTAGCCATCCTGCATCTCACGTTGAGCAACTGTCACTAAAATTCAGGTCAACTGCTTCAGATTGACCCCAAGAGGTGCAAGCCATGCAGCCAAAGTGGATCGCCTCCGTTTGTGCTTTGGGAATAACGCTCGCCATGAGCGCCGCGGCCCAGGACAACGGAAGCTCAAACTCACAAGACAGCCCGGTTTTGAAAACACGTCCACAGGACGCTTATCCCGGACCGCCTCCGCAAGCTGGTGGCTACCACCCCAATCCTGTTTATGGCGCGCCGCCGAACGTTATTCCGGAGGGCCAGCGCTTTATTGTGAAATTAAAAGACACGCTGGACACCAAAAAACTGTCAGAGGGAAAACACTTTAAGGCCGAATTGCGCGAAGACCTGACCACGCCCAGCGGCCTCATCATTCCTCGCGGACGCAACGTGAAAGGCCATGTGGCCCGCTACGAGCATGGCTTTACCGGCGCGCGCATTATGTTGGCGATGGATGAGATTGAAACCCGCCACGGCTGGGTGCCGCTGATCGCTACGGTCACTGGCGTCCCCGGCGATGCTTCCGTCAAGTCGGTCGGCGACGAAGGCGAACTGGCAAAGAAAGGTCCGGACAAGAAGCGCGTAATTGAAAACGCAGCCATTGGCGCCGGTATTGGCGCGGTGAGCGGTTCAGTGCTTGGCGGCGGCAAAGGCGCTGCCATTGGAGCAGCGGTTGGTGGCGGGCTCGGCACCGGAACCAGTCTGCTCTTTAAGGGTGGCGATATGAAACTGGATAAAGGCACACAGCTTGAAGTCCGCCTGGAACGCGACCTTCAAGTACCGACTCATTGATTTTATGAGGGCAATTTCATGAGGGCCGCAGGTTAGGAAGAGTAATTGCTTCTCTGATCTGCTGCCCTTTTCGATTTCGATGGCATCCTAAATACAATGGCAGTGCTCCCCACAAAACGACCCGAACCTGGCAGGCGCTTCTCCCTGTGTGCACTTGCCCTGGTCGTGATTCTGATCATTCTGGTCTTTCTCATTCATCGCAACAGCGTCGCCCCGGGGAATGCCAATCCACCCGCCAATACTCATCAACGCAATTGATCGAGATTTGGTAATTGCGTAATCTGGTAATTGAGTAATTGCGTACTGAGTAAATCAGATTTCGATTTCAATTACCCAATCACCAAATTACCAAATGATCTTTATTTCAGCGCACTACCCATAAAGCTGCCCACATCCTTCTTCAATTCGCCCAGCGACTGGTCCTGTATATACATCATGTGTCCGGCGCCGTAATAGCCAAGCGAAACGCGCTTGTGTTCGTCAGCGTCCAGGCCCATGTGGTTGAGCGTGTACTGGGTCCCGAAGTATGGCGTGGCCAGATCGAAGTAACCTGATCCAACAAAGAGCTTCATGAATGGATTCTTATCGAAGGCGTCTTTGAGCGCCTGAGCGGTGTCAGGGAAGCCGCCCCGTTGAACGCCCCAATCCCATTCGTCAAAGCGGAAGCCGCCGCCCAGGATGTAGTACTCAAGATCAGATTTGTAGCCGAGTTCGGTGCGCACGTACTGGTTGAACATGGCGGTGTAAGGAGGACGAATGGCGTTCATGCTGGGATCGGATGCCGCGGTCTCCAGCGGCGTGCTGCGTTCGTTGCCCAGGAAACGGCTATCCAGGCGGCCCACGATCTTTCCCTGATCGCGCATCAGGGCCTTGGTGAAGTGGCCTTCATCAATGCGGAGATTATTCTGCTCGACGTAAGCTTTGCTCAGACCCGTGTAACGCGCCAGTTTCTCGGCGACAGCAGAACGTTCCTGCGGGGTAAGCCGATCGCCCTTGGCCAGCGCTTCCGCATAACCGGTGGCGGCCCACTGTTCAACTTCAGCCCGCAGTTTGGGAAAGTCCTGCTGCAGGTCAGGCGAAAGCTTTTTGTGATACCACGCGGCGTCAGCATATGTGGGCAGGAAGATGATGTAAGGCAGATCGTTGCCGACGGTGAAGTCCGTGGTCTGAAAATTCAGGATGCTGGAGATCAGCATGACGCCGTTAAAGGCCACGCCGTGTTCGAAGAGATATCCGGAGAGCCCGGCGGCACGCGTGGTGCCATAGCTTTCGCCAACCATGAACAGCGGTGATGACCAGCGCTCATAGCGTCCGAGATAAAGACGAATAAATTCCCCCACCGATTCGATGTCGCCCTTGAGGCCGAGGAATTTCCTGGTCTGGTCGCGTTTCACGGCGCGGCTGTAGCCGGTGCCGACCGGGTCGATGAAGACCAGGTCCGTCTGGTCGAGCCAGGAATATTCGTTGTCCACAAGTTGGTAGGGTGGCGCGGGCATCATGCCGTCGGACTGCATCTTCACACGCTTTGGACCAATGGCTCCGAGATGCAGCCAGACAGATGCCGATCCCGGACCGCCGTTGAAAGAAAACGTGAGCGGACGCTGCGCCGGCTGCTGGCCATCCAGCGTGTAAGCGATGAAGAAGATATGAGCTTCGACCTCGCCGGTTTCAACGTTTTTAAGCGGCAGCGTGCCCGTGGTGGCGGTGTAACGCAGAAGCTTGCCGCCAACATGGGCCTCATGATGTGTCACCACGGGCGGAGCATCCGATACATCCTTCTTTGGCTCGGCTTTAGCGTCGGCGGCCTTGGAGTCAGTGGTCGCGGACTTGGCAGTGTCAGCAGAGGCCGGAGGCGTAGAGGCACGGTCTTCACGGTTGCGCTGAGCGACGGCACAAAGAGAAAGGGTAAAGACAAGACACAGGTACAGCGGCAGGGCACGGCGCAAGGTCATTGAAATTGGTCTCCAGCCAGTTAGACGGGTATATGGAAAACACGTGAGTTTATCTGGGGGAACGGAAAAGGGCAAGAAGGCATGTGCTTGTACATCCCGAGCGTAGCGGTTTGTTCATCCCGAGCGTAGCGAGGGATCCCTACCGTCTCGTGGACCTTATCTTTCCATACCCCAGCAGTATCAAAAAATTAAGCGCGCGCGCTCTGATCGTTACCATTCTCGGCCTGGTGGCTATAGGGTTCCCTCGCTTTGCTCGGGACAAAAAACTAAACCTTCCCAAACGGATCTTCCAAACTCGGGCTCTGCGGCGTGAACAGTTCAGCGCCGTTGTCTGTGATGTGCATATCATCTTCCAGGCGAACACCGAACTCGCCGCGGATGTAAACACCCGGCTCATCACTGAAACACATGCGTGCTGCCAGCGGCAGCTTGTTGCCGCGAACGAGATAGGGCCATTCGTGACCGTCCATGCCAATGCCATGGCCTACGCGATGTCCGAAGTGGGCGTAGTCTGGTCCGTATCCTGCATCGGCGATCACCTTGCGGGCAGTCGCATCCACAGCTTCGCATGGAACGCCCGGTTTCGCCGTGGCCAGCGCGGTGGATTGCGCTTTGTGCACGATCTCAAAAACTTTTTTCATCTTGTCCGTCGGCTTGCCCAGAACAACGGTGCGGCTGATGTCAGACTCGTAGCCTTCCACCTTGCATCCACCGTCCATCAGCAGAATGGTGCCTTCTTTGATCACCTGGGGCTTGGCCGATCCGTGCGGTAGAGCGGAATTCTCGCCCACCTGCACTCCCGCACCGCCCTGAAATCCCTGGCGTGCATGTGCCGCCGAGACCATCTGGGCAAAATCCTGCTGCGTCATGCCTTCTTTCGTGGAGAGGTAAGCCGCTTCATAAGCCGCCAGCGTGACCTGATTAGCCAGCATCATCAATTTCAATTCATGGTCGCTCTTAATCATGCGGCAGCCCGCCGTCACCAGCGTAGCGCTGGTGATCTGCGCTGCAGGAGCGGCGTTGCCTACTCCTGAGCTGAAGACGTAATGCACCGTCTCTTCCATGCCGATCTTCCCTGCCGCGATGCCACGCTCCTTCATCCCGTTGGCAATGAGTTGGTAAGGGCTCTCATCTTCCTGCCATATGCGTACGTCGGCCTTGGCATCACCCATGTTCATCATGATCTGTTCGCGGGCACGGTCTTCTTCAAAGGCCGGGCTCACATAAAATGGATTGCCCTTGGCCGGCACGATCATGGCAAACAGACGCTCGCTCAGCCACCAGCGTATGCCGGTGAAATAGTTCAGCGATGTGCCGCCAATCATCATGATGGCGTCCAGCTTGTTGTCCCGCATCAACTGCTGTGCGCGTTCAAGTCGCAACAGCCGCTCTTCAATCGTGATAGGAAGGGCTTCGCTTTTGCGTGATTTCAATCTTGCGATCGGCGCAGGCAGCGGCTTTTCTGGCGCACTTTCCTGTTCCTGTTGGGCGAATATGGCCCCAGGCTGCGCGACAGCCAGCGTAGTAGCGATACCGGCGTTCTTCAGGAAACTGCGGCGGGAAGATTTCATCAGGGCTCCTTAGTTTAGCGGGCACATGCCCAGGTCAAATGTCGTACGATTCATGCCATTCTCTCAAACCCTGTCATCCTGACCGAAGACGAGCGACGCAAGTCGTGAGGCTGAGTGGAAGGATCCCGAGAATGTATCCTGCACCATGCCGATACAGGGTGTTCTCCCCGAATGCAGCACGCTAAATTTTTGTACTCAAACCAGGCGATGCTCGAGAGAATTCCTCAAAGCCGCATGGTCACGATCGGCATCCTCGCGATCCTCGACTGCGTCGTCGCATCCGCTCCGACTGCCCGAGTGAACTCGTGCCCTGACACTCGTCTCGATCGCGAACACAATTGTGACAAATCAGCAGGCAATCTCCTCAGCTCTGTGTCAATTTACTGCTTCGGCGCCACTGGCTGGCCGCTTCCAGTCGCTGCTGGCGTGGCAGCTTTATCCGTTGCGGCAGGCACGTTACCTGGCTTCGCCGCTTCACGGGCAGCCCGGGCTGGCGCTGCGGCCGGCTGTCCCGGCTGGTCAGGCGGAGGCACCGGCGGCATATCAGCTTTGGCAAAACTTGGCAGCATCTCATCGCGCATTGCCAATTGATAGATCGCCGCGGCAGCTACGATCGCGGCTTTCTGTGCGTCTTCCGGAATAATGCGCTCGTAAGTATCGATGTTGGTGTGCCATGTGTCAGTGAAATACTCAATCGGGTCCTGACCCAT
>WNFA01009229.1_pt1 | contig 11812 bp, 9 predicted proteins | sample 5400481 | NCBI WGS metagenome assembly WNFA01 (sample SAMN13153340, study PRJNA577476) | soil metagenome | isolation source: 120 cm saprolite under Douglas fir tree site 2 hole 1 replicate 2 | place: USA:California | collected 2015-04-18
GTGACAGCGGGAGCCGCGTGGCGCGCGGGCGGTGCCGGGGCGGGCGCAGTGGCGGGTCTCGGAGCCGGCCGATTGCGAACCAGCGCGTCCAGCTCCTCGAGCTTCTGGATGTCGGCCTCGACCGCCTGCAGGTCCTCGCGCACCGACACCAGCTCCGCAAGCACGTCCTGGTGCACCTGTTCCCATTGCGACTCGTCGTACTCGCCGACCGAATGGCGTAGCTCGGTCTCGGTCAGCTTTTCGGCGGCGAGCGCCTCCTTTTTTTGTAACTCGCCGCGCATATAGCGCTTTTCCTGGATCGCCAGGCGTGCGCTCTCGGCGTGAGCCTTGAGCTCCTCCATCACCGCGACGAGCCGCGCCTCGTAATCCTCGCGCACGCGCGCCCGCACGTTGCCCGGCGTCGCGTCCGCCGAGCTGTTCAGGCGCGCGATCCAGGCTTCGTACTGGCGCCGCTCCTCCAACAGCCGTTGGATGATGGCTGTGCTCTTAGACATGCCCTTCGACATCTCGCTCCCGTCGGAGGCGGGCTGCCGCCTCAGGACTCAGTTCGTTCACGCGTCCAAGCGTGCGCGCGACCCAGATGATGCGCGCGCCGTGCTCGAGACTCTCCATGCGGATCCACGCCGCGTCGAGCGTGGCGCCGACCGTCACCGCCCCGTGGTTCGCCAGCAGCCAAGCCACATGCCCGGCCAGATGCGGTTCGAGCCGGTCGCCTAACTCCCGCGTCCCGGGCGTCCCGTAGGGCACCAGGGGCACGTCCCCACACTGCAGGATAAGCTCAGGCAGGACCAATATATGCAAGTCTTGGCCCGCGACCGCCAAACCGGTCGCCACAGGGGGGTGCGCATGCACTACCGCCCCGACGTCCGGCCGGCGCGTCAGGATCCGCAGATGTAAGTCCAATTCACTCGTAGGGTTATGCCGCCCGCGCCGCTTGCGGCCTCGTAGGTCCACCTCGACCATATCCGCAGGCTTCACCAGGGCCTTGATCACTCCGGTCGGCGTCACGAGCACGCGGTCGGGCCCCAGACGGACCCCCAGGTTGCCGTCCTGTCCGGCCATGAGCCCCCGTTCCGCGAGCTGCCGGCAGCACAACGCCATGCGGTCGGCCACCGCGCGTCGCGTCACGAGGCGGCGGGAGCCTCCGCCTGATGGACGACCTTGCCGCCGACGATTGTGAGCGCAGCGCGCCCGGTGAGCGCCCGGCCTGCGAACGGCGTGTTGCGGCTTTTCGAGAAGAAACCTGCGGGATGCACGGTCCAGCGCGCGGCGACGTCCAGCACGACGACGTCGGCGGCCGCCTCGGGTTTCAGCGTCCCGCCCGGGAGCCGAAATGCGACGGCGGGTGCGGTGCTCATGCGAAGGATCAGCTCGGGGAGCGTCAGCATTCCTCCCCCTACGAGCTCCGTATGAGCCACTCCGAACGCGGTCTCCAGCCCGACGATCCCGAATGGCGCGTCGTCGAAGGCGGCTTCCTTGGCGTCGTAGGCATGCGGGGCATGGTCGGAGGCGATGCAGTCAATCACCCCCTCCTTGAGCGCCTGGCGCAGCGCCGCGACGTCCGCCGTCTCGCGTAGCGGCGGGTTCATTTTGGCGTGCGTATCGTAGCGCTCGCAGTCGCGCTCGGTGAGCGTGAGGTGGTGCGGTGTGACCTCGGCAGTGACGCGGACCCCCTGCTCTTTGGCGTTGCGAATGAGCGCGACCGAGCCACGCGTGGACACGTGGCACAGATGCACGTGCCCGCCGGTGAGGCCGGCCAGCAGCACGTCGCGTCCCACCATGATCTCTTCGGCCGCCGCCGGGATGCCTTTGAGACCCAGCCGGGCGGCGACCAGTCCCTCGTGCATCACGCCGCCCGCGGCGAGCGTCGGCTCCTCGCAGTGGTCGGCGACCGGGATCTCGAAGGTGCGCGCGTACTCGAGCGCGGTGCGCATGAGGTGGCTCGAGACGACGGGCCTGCCATCGTCGGAGACGGCCACGGCGCCCGCCCCGACCATCTCACCGAACTCGGAGAGCCGCTCTCCCCTCTGGCCAACCGAGATGGCCCCGATCGGGTACACGCGCGTGAGCCCGGCACGAACGGACTGGCGCACGATGAAGCCGACGGCTGCCTGGTTGTCGGTGACGGGATCCGTGTTCGGCATAGCGCACACGGTGGTGAACCCGCCCGCCGCGGCGGCCCTTGCGCCCGACGCGATCGTTTCGACGTCCTCGTTGCCGGGCTCGCGCAGGTGGACGTGCACGTCCACGAGCCCGGGGGCGACAACCTTGTTCCCCACGTCCCGAACCTCGGCGCCGTCGGGCGTCCCGAGCCCGGGGCCAACCGCGGCGATTTTCCCGTCCTCAATGAGGACGTCTGCGACCTGGTCGAAGCCCCGGCTCGGGTCGATCACGCGGCCGCCCTTCAGGAGCAACGACCGCATCACTCCGCGCCTCCGGACCGCTTCGCCGCGTCGGCCAGCTCAGGACGCCCGCCGGCCAGCAGGTACAGCACGGCCATCCGGACGGCGACGCCGTTCGTCACTTGGTCGAGGATCACGCTGTGCGGCCCGTCGGCGACGCGGGAATCGATCTCCACGCCGCGATTCATGGGCCCCGGGTGCATGATGGTCATGGGGCGTGCCGTCCTTTCCAGCCGCTCGGCGGTGACGCCGAAGACGCGGTAGTACTCCCGCACGCTCGGGATGAATCCCATCTCCATCCGCTCGAGCTGAAGCCGCAGCACGTTCAGCACGTCGGCCCACTCGATCGCCTCCTCGATGCGGCGGAAGCGGCACACGCCGAGCTCCTCGATGCCGCGCGGCAGGAGCGTGTCGGGGCCGCACACGCCGACTTCGGCGCCGAGCTTGAGGAGACCCCAGATGTTCGAGCGGGCGACGCGCGAGTGCAGGACGTCGCCCACGAGACACACCTTGATGCCGTCGATTTTGCCGTGTTTGTCGCGGATGGTGAGGAGATCGAGCAGGCCCTGCGTAGGATGCTCGTGCTTGCCGTCGCCGGCGTTGATGACGTTGGAACGAATCCGGTTGCCCAGGAACTCGGCGGCGCCGGAGGAGGGATGGCGGATGACCACCATGTCGATCCGCATCGCCTCGAGGTTTCGGGCGGTGTCGACCAGGGTCTCGCCCTTCTGTACCGAGCTGCCGCTCGCGGCCACGTTGACGGTATCGGCGGAGAGGCGTTTTTCCGCGAATTCGAACGAGATCCGCGTACGCGTGGACGCTTCGAAAAACAGATTGACGATGGTCTTCCCGCGGAGCGCCGGGACCTTCTTGATGGGCCGCTCGGAGACTTCCTTGAAGGGCTCGGCGGTATCGAGGATGAGCCGGATCTGGTCGGCCGAGAGGTCTTCGAGCCCGACCAGGTCCTTGCCGAGCGGGGGCGCCGTCATGCCGAGGCTCCCGGACGCACCAGGGCCACCTCGTCGCGTCCGTCCAGCTCCTCGACCAGTACGTCGACCCGCTCCCCGCTGTTCACCTTGACCTGCTTGCCGACGATGTCCGGCTGGATCGGCAGCTCACGCCCGCCGCGATCCACCAACACGCAGAGCGAGATGCGCTTGGGGCGGCCGAAGTCGGCGAGCTCATCGAGCGCGGCGCGGACCGTGCGGCCGGTGTAGAGCACGTCGTCCACGATCACCACGTGCTTGCCGGCGAGGTCCCCCGGGATGCGGGTCTCACCGATCACCGGCTTGGGGCCCACGGTCTCGAGGTCGTCGCGGTACAGCGTGATGTCGAGGGCGCCGCGGGGGAGGAGCACGTTCTCGTCCTTCTCGATCACCTTGGCGATTCGCTCGGCGAGCTCGACACCGCGCCGCTGGATGCCGATGAGCGCGAGATCGTGGGTGCCATGGGAGAGCTCGAGCACTTCCACCGCCATACGCTGCAACGCCCGCGACATGGCGCGGGCGTCCAGGATGATCGTGCGGTCGGGCCGGCTCATCTCAGGCTTGGAAGGTAACCAGCCAGCCAACGGGGTCAACGGGAAGCCCCGCCGGTCTCTGGTCCGGCGGAGGCGTTTGCGCTAAATCCTAGCACGTCTCCTCCCACAGGACTCCGTACCGTGACGTCTCGCCGCCGCTTCCTCGGTTCGCTGGTCTCGGCCTCCGCCGCCCTGCCCACGGTGCCCGCGCTCACCAACGACGCCCTCGCGCACGTCGTCCGCACGGTGGGCGCCGTGGCCGGCCGGCCCCCGGCCGCTATCGCAGAGGACGAGGACTTCTGGCGCGAGATCCAGAACGGGTTCACGCTGGACCGCACCCTCATCAACCTGAACAACGGCGGGGTCTCCCCCTCGCCGCGCATCGTGCAGGAGGCGATGCAACGCTACCTCGCCATCTCCAACACGGCGCCGGCCGTGACGATGTGGCAGTGGCTGGAGCCGGAGATCGAGAGCGTGCGGCGGCGGGTCGCAGCCGACTTCGGCTGCGATCCCGAGGAGCTGGCGATCACACGCAACGCATCCGAAGCACTGGAAATCGTCCAGCTCGGGATGACCCTGCAACGCGGCGACGAGGTGCTGACCACGACGCAGGACTACCCGCGCATGATCACCACCTGGAGGCAGCGCGAGCGGCGCGACGGCATCGTGCTGAAGCAGATCCGCTTCCCCGTGCCGCCGCCGTCCCAGCACGACCTGGCGCGGCGCTTCGCGGAGGCGATTACGCCGCGCACCAAGGTGATCCACGTTTGCCACATCACCAACCTGACGGGCCAGATCTTCCCGATCCGGAAGATCATGCAAATCGCGCGGGACCGGGGCATCGAGACGATCGTCGACGGCGCGCACGCCTACGCCCACTTCCCGTTCACCCGCGACGAGCTGGACTGCGACTACTACGGCACCAGCCTGCACAAGTGGCTGCTGGCGCCGCACGGCACGGGCTTCTTGTACGTGCGCAAGCAAAAAATCGCGGGCATCTGGCCGATGATGGCGGCGCCGCCGGAGATGAACGACGACATTCGCAAGTTCGAAGAGATCGGTACCCACCCGGCGGCGAACCACAACGCCATCGCCGAGGCGCTCACGTTCCACCAGGGGATCGGGGCGGAGCGCAAGGCGGCGCGGCTGCGCTACCTGCGGGACCGCTGGGCGAAGCGGCTGGAGCAGGTATCGGGGGTGAAGATCCTGACGCCCTATGACCCGAAGCAGTCGTGCGGCCTAGCGTCGTTCACGCCGGGGAGCCTCGACGTGGGCAAGCTCACCGAGTACCTGTGGGACAAGCACCGGATCATCGTGACCCCTATCGTGCATCCCGAGTTCAACTGCATCCGGGTGACGCCAAACGTCTACACGCTGACGGCGGAGGTGGACCGGTTTGCGGATGTGGTGGAGCAAGCGGTGCGCCGGGGGATTCCCGTGTGAAAGGGCTCCACGGCGGCGGGCGATCGGAACCACGCACCCGCCGCTGCGGGAGCTGAAGGCGCAATGGGAGCGCTACCGAGCGACGCTATGAACGGTGCCTGCTTGACGCGCCAGCGCGCGAGCGCAATGTTCCGGCAGCCCAGTTCGAGGCAACCCGGCCGACGCCGAGCTCCCATTCCGGGAACTCGGCGTCTTGCCTTATGGGACCAAGGTGCGGCTCGATTCGCAGCTCCTCTCGATCGCGTTCGCGACGCTTCTCACCGCCGCGAGGCTGCTGTCGTCCCAGACGCTGGGATCGCCCGCGCCCAATTTCACTCTGAAAACGCTCGCCGGCGGAACGGTGAGCCTCTCCGATTACACGCGTCGTCCCCTGCTTCTCAATTTCTGGGCCTCCTGGTGCAAACCATGCCGTGGGGAGATGTCAGACATCATCGATGCCTTCAACGCTCACCAGGATCAGGATCTGGAAGTGCTGGCGATCAACCTGACGGATCAAGAGAGCATGAAGGACGTCCAGAAGTTCGTGGAGGCATTCCAGATGCCGTTTCCGGTGTTGCTCGATCAGAAGGGGAAGGTTCGCAAGAGCTACGCGTTGCGCGGCGTCCCGACGTCGGTGTTCATCGACGCCCAAGGCGTCGTGCGCATGGTGAACCCGGGCCCGATCACGAGCGAAGGGATCCAGCAGGGGCTCGCCGCGATATTGCCGAAGCAGTAACGGGCTGCAGGTGACAAGAGGAGGAGGTCGTATGCGCTTTGACCCAGTAGCAGTTCTCACAATCGGCGTCGGCCTGCTCGCGCTCCCGAGGCAGTCGTTCGCGCAAGGCTGAATGCCGGTGCGCTTCACAACCCCCAGTTTGGGGGGACAGGGCGAATTGCAGGTAGCGGATCTCGCAGCGCACCAGTGGAGGATCGCGCTGGGGTACCGTCATCTCCACGCCGACCAGTTGTTCGTAGGGACGCAACTGCTCCCGAGCAGCCAGCCGCTCATCATCAACCTCCACTCGGTTGACGTCACCACGTCGTACGCCGTGACTGATCGCTTCAGCCTGAGCCTCACCGTACCGTTCGTGGACGGCATGCAGTCCCGGATGTATGCGGACTCCGCTCGCCACGCGGTCACGGCGCTCGGATTGGGCGACGTCAGTCTGATCGGCAGCACATGGTTGCTGGACCCCCACAACCACTCCGGGAATATCGCGCTCGGTCTCGGAGTGAAGGCGCCCACAGGAACCCACACTGCGACGGACGCTTATTTCCTCAAAGGCGGCACGTCCATCCAGTACCCAGTGGACCAATCGATCGAACCCGGTGACGGCGGTTGGGGCATCATCCTGCAGCTGCAAGCGTACCGGCGAGCATTCCACAACGCGATCGCGTACCTGACGGGCTCCTACTTGGTCAACCCGCGCAAACTGACCGACGTCGCGAAAGACCCGGGTGGCACCGTCTACTGGTCCGTGCCCGACGTCTATTCCCTACGTCTCGGTCTGGCGTACGCCGTGTGGCCGCAGCAAGGCGTGTCTGCCAGTCTCGGCGGACGAATCGACGGCCAGCCGGTCCGCGATCTCATTGGCGGCGGCGACCCCGGTTTCCGCAGGCCGGGATACGCCATTTCGCTTGATCCCAGCCTGTCTCTCACGACAGGGCCGAGCCAGCTCACCTTGAGCGCGCCAATCAGATTGAGTGCGAACCGCGAGGCGAGCGTGCTAGACCTGCAGACCGGCAAACACGGGGGAGGGGATTTCGCCAGCACGCTGATCTTCGTGAGCTATTCGCGGCGGCTGTAATCACACGCGTCGGGCACCCGGCGGTCGCGAGACTGCCGGGTGCCCTGGTGCGTACCGACGCCTACTCCCTCGGCCGGCTGCCGCTATCCTTTCTTGTGAGTCTCGTCTCTCGCGTGAGTCTTTTCCTTCCCCTGCTTCTCCACCCCAGCATCCTCCGCCACGTCCTGCCCGCGAAGCCGGGCGCGCGTCGTCACGTACAAGTCGTTGCCCCCGACCCCGCCAGGCCGGTTCGAGTGGAAGTAGAGTGTCGTGCCATCGAACGACAGCGCGGGGCCCCCATCGAACGCGGTGGTGTTCACCACCGCTCCCAGGTTCGCCGGCGTGGACCAGGGATCGAGAGTCGAGGCCCGCGTCGACACCCACAGGTCCTCGCTGCCCACGCCGCCCGGGCGGCCACTGGACAGGATCATCTCGAGCCCGTCGCGCCGAATGGTGGTGCGCGTGTCGCGGAACGGGCTGCTGAGCTCCGAGACCAAGATGGGCGGGCCGAACGCCCCTTCGTCTCCGATCCGCGTGCTCGCGTAGATGTCGAAGCCTTGGTCGCTCCCCGGCGGATTGTTCTGCACGGTGAAGTACAGGGTCGTTGTGCCTGCGGTCTCGTCCTCGAAGATGGTGGGGCCGGCGTTGACGTACGGGGTATTCACGACGCAGCCGAGATCCTCCGGGGGTCCCCATCCGAAATCATCTCGTGTGTCACGACGACGGGAGACGTAGATGTCTGCTAGGCCACATCCGCCCGGGCGGAAGCTGTGGAAGTACATCCGATGCCCGTCCGGTGAGAACGCGGGAGCGACGTCGTTGACGCTCGAGTTGACCGTCGGGCCGAGGTTCTGCGGCGGCCCCCAGGGATCATCGACACTCGCGCGCTGCGAAACCCAGATGTCGAGCCCGCCGAAGCCGCCCGGGCGACCGGAGGTGATGTACAGGCTGAGGCCGTCCTTGGAAATCGCCGGGCGGTTGTCGTCGAGTGGCGAATTGACGAACGGGCCAAGGTTGATGGGCATTGACCAGGGTCCCCACTGGGGCCCGTCCGCCATGACGTCGGCCGCGACGGTCCGGGAAGCGTTGGGGCCTGCCGGCCCCATATCGACACGACACGCCTGGAAGAGGGTGCCGAGGCACAACAGGGCGAAGAATCTCGTGCGGGGTCTTCATTGTGCGCCTCCCTTTGTTCGTCGAGGTAATGCGCTTCGTCATTTTCACCGGGGCCTCCAGTCGGGGGAGAAGTTTCTCCCCGGGCCATGCGTGAGCCAAACGAGTCCAGAGCCATCTTCATTCATGACGCCGATGTCCTGGCACTGAGGGCACTCCGCGTGGTCTAAGACGATCTTCGCCCCGTCGGGTGACCAGGCGACATTCGCCCACATGCCAGGGGCGATGACGTGGACGTCGCTCCAGACGTCGACGCTCATCACACTGATCCCCCCGTCTTGGCCGGAGAAAGCGATCTTCGTGCCGTCGGGCGACCAGGCGGGCCCACCACCTGCGCCGACCCATTCCTTGCCCGTGCCGTCCGGGTTCATGACGTTGATGTGGAGCTCGCACGTTCCATTATTCTCATCGCAAATGCGTTGGGCGTAGGCGATCCTGGTGCCGTCGGGAGACCAGGTGGCCTCGAAGTCGTCCCACAAACCGAGATTGTCCGTGAGCCGGGTGGGGTTCGAGCCGTCCGCGTTCATCACGAAGATCTCGGGAGTGCCAAGCTCGCCGGCGGTCGTGAAGACAATTTTCTTGCCGTTGGGTGACCAGGATGGTTGGTATCCGCCGTAGTTGATGAGAGTGGGATTCGAGCCGTCAGCGTCCATGACATAGATGCCGCCTCCTCCGCTGAAGGCGATCTTCCTGCCGTCAGGCGACCACGCAGGGTCAATGCCGGGGCTAGTGAGTCGGATGGCGTTCGACCCGTCAGCGTTCATCGCATAGATCTGAAACTGGTAACCGTCGCGGTTGGATGCAAAGACGATCGGCCCAATGACTGTGCAGGCCACGTTGAACGCAACCAGCACCGTGTCGCCGGCGAGGACATCAAAGGCGCGCGTGATCGCACCGTTGGGCGCGCAGTTGGGAGGAGCGCCGGACAAACTGACGCTGTGGCTGCCGGCGGTTAGCCCGGCCAGGCTCACCTTCCCGTTGACGGAGACAGGCTGCCCCGCGCCGCTATCCACGCTGACCGTGTAGCCGTTCGTAGGGATGTCGGCGCCGCTTGTCGAAACGGTCACCTGCAGCACGCCTGTCGTTGGTCCTGCAATCCCAACCGGCGTTGAGTCGCTGCACCCCGCAGCCGCGAGCACCAACCCGCACGCGATGACGCCCCGCGCGCACCGGCCGGCAGTAGTCACCCTTTTCATACCTCCTCCTTGCAGCCGCATTGCTGCCCTCGTGGCCAGAGCCTACGTTTCCCTTGCCAGCCAGTATGAGGCGAAGGCGTCAGGCCACCGTCATGGGCGCGTCACGCCCGCCGTGACGGGGCCCGGCCTCGCAGGGGCGTCCATGATCCGGTTCCGAATGCTGGGCGGATTGAGCCTGACGGCGGCCGACGGGCGCGAGCTCCGAAGTCTCCTCGCACAACCCCGGCGGCTCGCGCTGCTTGCCTACCTTGCTGCCGGCACCCCCCGTGACTTTCAGCGGCGCGACAGCCTCGTCGCGCTGTTCTGGCCAGAGCTCGACCAGAAACACGCTCGCGCGGCGCTCCGCGAAGCACTCCACGTGCTGCGCTGTGCGGTGGGCCAGGGCATTGTGACCAGGCGTGGCGATGAGGAGATCGGCCTCGACTCCGACCTCTTCTGGAACGACGTCGCGGCCTTTGACCGAGCGGTCGCCGCGGCGGAGTGGGGCGAGGCACTCGAGCTCTATCGGGGCGACCTGCTGGAAGGGTTCTTCATCTCGGAGGCGCCCGAGTTCGAACGCTGGTTGGAGATGGAGCGCGCCCGACTCAAAGACGCGGCCAGTCGCAGCGCGCACGCGCTCATCGAGCGCAGCGAGGCGAGCGGTGACCTCGCGACTGCCGCGACCTGGGCTCGACGCGCCACGGGGCTCACGCCTTTCGATGAGGAGCTGGTGCGCCACTGGATCTCACTGCACGACCGGCTGGGCGACCGTGCTAGGGCCGTGCAGGTGTACGACGAATTCGCGTCACGACTTGCTCAGGAATACGAAATGCAGCCCGCCACCGAAACGCAGACGCTGATCGCTGCGGTGCGCAGTCGAGAGGCCGCGCCGCCGCTACGTGCGCCAGCCGCCTCACCTTCGCCTCCCCCACCTTCGCCCGCCCCACCCACGCGCTCCAGTCCCCCGACCCGGGGCCGGCCGAGCGTGTGGTGGTCCGCACCACTTGTCGCGGGCGTGGCGGCCATCCTGTTGCTGGCGAATCCCGGCGACTGGGAAGGGCGGGCGCGGCCGGGAGCGCGAATCGCCCGGATTCGCTCGCTCGCCGTGCGACCGCTCGCGGACCTGTCGCGCGACACGCTCCACTCCTGGTTCGCCGACGGCATGACCGAAGCCCTCGTTACCGACCTCGGCCGCATCAGCGCATTACGAGTGACCTCGCTTGGCGCGGTGCAGCCGTTCAAGGACTCCTCATCGTTCCAAAACATGGTCCGTGAGCTTCACGTCGATGCGGTCGTCGAAGGCGGAGTGCAGCGATCGGGAGACCGTGTACGTGTGGACGTGCGCCTCATTGACGCAGCGTCGGGTTACCAACTCTGGGCAGACCGCTTCGAGGAGAGCGACCGCGACCGCTTCGCGCTCGAGGACCGCGTCAGGCGGGGCATCATGGCCGCCCTTAAGGTTCCGGTGACGGCCACGGAGAAGCGCAGCCTAGATACTCCTCCCACCAGCGTCCCGGAGGCGTACGATCTATACCTGCGCGGCAGGCTGGGAGCCAGAAAGGTCACACCGGCGCACTTGTCGAGCGCAATCGCGTTGCTCGAAAAGGCGGTTGCCCTGGATCCCGGATTCGCCGCCGCGTACGCAGAACTGGCGCACGCGTACGCCCAACGGGTGTTCGCCCTGACCCCGAATGACACGGTGAGCTGGGAGCGCGCCCTCGTGGCCGGGGAGAAGGCGCTGCGGCTCCGTCCCGATCTCGCGGAAGCGCATTTTGCGCGGGCGTACGTCCTGTGGGGCCCGGCCTACCGATTCCCTCATGTTCTGGCGATCCAGGAGTACCGCCGCGCGCTGGCGCTGAACCCGAGCCTGGAGGACGCGCACCACCAGCTGGGGGTGGTTTACAACCACATCGGATTCCAGGACGACGCGATCGCCGAATTCCAGCAGGCCCTGGCCCTGGACCCCACCGACCTGCTCGCTGAGGAGCGTATCGGGGTCGCCCTCGTCCATCAGGGGAAATACCAGGACGCCCTGCGCGTCCTTCGACAAATCCCACCTGACAAGCACCAGCCCCTTTGGCACTATCACGTCGCCTGGGCGCTGCTGCATCTCGGCCAGGACAGCCAAGCGTCAGTGCTGATCGAACGCTACTTGCGCGAGCACCCCGAGGATCGTGGGGGTCTGCTGACGAGCGCCCGCGCCTTCCTGCGCGCGGAGGGGGGGGACGTGCCCGGCGCAACGGAGGACATTCGCAGAGCTGAAGCGATCGGTGCCGGATATATCCACTTCCATCATTCCGCGTCCCGAATCGCCTCAGCCTACGCTGTGCTCCG
>WNFA01004381.1_pt1 | contig 11811 bp, 10 predicted proteins | sample 5400481 | NCBI WGS metagenome assembly WNFA01 (sample SAMN13153340, study PRJNA577476) | soil metagenome | isolation source: 120 cm saprolite under Douglas fir tree site 2 hole 1 replicate 2 | place: USA:California | collected 2015-04-18
GAGATCACCTTGACGCAGTTGCCGCCGACCACCAGGGTCATGTGCGAATCTACGATCGAGGAGCGAGAGTCGCCCTTGAAATCGGACGAGACCAGTTCGTGTTCCTCGTATCCCAGATAGCCCTTCAGCGGCCCTGACTCCGATGCCTTCTTTAGCGCCGCATTCACATCGCCCCTGGAAGTCTTTTTCTCAACCCAGGCCACCAGGTCTACGACGGAGACGTTCGGCGTCGGCACGCGCATCGCGAATCCATCAAGCTTTCCATCCAAGTCCGGAATCACCAGCTTCAGAGCCTTCGCCGCACCAGTAGAAGTGGGGATCATGTTGATCGCCGCAGCCCGGGCACGGCGCAGATCTTTGTGAGGAAAGTCGAGAATCACCTGATCGTTGGTATAAGAGTGAATCGTAGTCATGGTTCCGCTGACAATCTTGAATTCATCATTCACGACCTTGGCAATCGGCGCCAGGCAGTTCGTCGTGCACGATGCATTCGAGATGATGTGATGCTTGGCCGCGTCGTATTTCTCGTGGTTGACGCCCAGCACCAGCGTGATGTCCTCACCCTTCGCCGGCGCGGAAATGATGACTTTTTTCACCGGCCCGCGCAGATGCTTCTTGGCATCGCTGGCATCGGTGAATCGGCCGGTGGACTCGATCACCACCTGCGCACCTACCGACTCCCAGGGCAGCGCAGCCGGGTCTTTCTCCTTAAAAACCTTGATGGTCTTCTTATCGATCGTGATGCTGTCGGCCCCCGCACTGATGTTGTGCGGCAGGTTGCCGAGGATCGAATCGTACTTCAGCAGATGCGCCAGGGTATTGGGATCGGTCAGGTCGTTGACCGCGACGAACTCGAGATTCGAGTCATTGAGCGACGCGCGCAACACATTGCGTCCAATTCGTCCGAAACCGTTGATGCCGACTTTGATTGCCATAGTTCCTCCGTAAGATTTTATGAAGGCAGAATCAGAATTGTTTCAGGGCCAAGCTACAAACAATCGATGTTAGCAGGGAAGTGGAAGTTGCGTAAATGTCATCGGCACGTATTTAGAGCTCATCCCCCGTTGTCATCCTGAACGAAGACGCGCGGAATCGCGCGGCGCAGTGTAAGACCTCTGCAATCCTGCACTCAATTGTGTTCCCGTCACCGAAGCACATGCGCAAGATTATCGACAAGACGCCGAAAGGCATCGCAATAAGTCGCACCGATCGTCAGTTTTTTATGGGAACGTTACTTCCAGGTAGGCATCGGTTCGCCACCACAGAAACGGAATCCGTGCCGCCCAGTATTTCCGGTTGATGGTCTCGCGGGCGTGCTTGTGCTCCTCCGGCGGCAACATTCTTGCGATGGCGTCGAGTAGTGGTCCCGTGATCACGCCCCGAATCGTGCAGGGAGCGACGCGCACTTTGGGATTGTTGCGAATTCGCTTGTACTTGCCCGAGTCGGAGCGAGTCATGATGTAAAGCCGGTCATCCTCTTCGCCGAACCACACCGGAGTCGCCACCGGGGTACCGTTCTTCCTGAACGTAGTCAAGGAAATGTATTTCTGTCCCCGGATCGCTGCCGGAATAGGGCTTGGCATTCCCCGATTGTAAGCCTCTCCGCGATTTTCTCCCTCGGCTGTCACCTATGGTTCGTAACCGGGCTTGCCAGATTGCTCCGGTCCAGCGATCTGTGTTACAAGCCAGAGATGCGCAAATGGATGCGCGACCGCTTACAGCGTCGCAAGAAGAAGGATCCTGAACCGGCAAGCGCGGCGGCACCCCCGCCATTGCAGCCGGCATATTTTGAGGCGGAAGCGTCGTCAGCTTCGGTTCCGGAAGCCACTCGGGAGCCCGAGCCTCCCGTTGCAGCAGCTGAGATGGAGTCCCGCCCTCCTTCCCGGGAACGATCTGGCGCAGAGTCCTCCGAGCAACAGGATAATATGCCGCGCGCAAGACGGCAGCCCGGGTCAGCAGGACCCGCCGATCGCGGCGGCCGCACCCGTCGCCGTCGCGGCGGCCGAGGAAGAGGTGGTCGCGGTCGCGAGCAGGCAGTAGCTCAAGCCTTCACGCCAGCTGCCGTAAAGGGGGCGATTCCATCCTCGCCGGTAGAAGAAGAGTCGCCGGAAGCCGGCGACGCGGAAGCAGCCGCGGCCCCAATGATCGAGGTTCCAAAAGTCCCCGCCACTGCTCCGGCCCCACAGCGACCGCCTAAGGGGATAGTGGTGCTGGCGATCGGGCTGCCCGGTTCGGGCAAGAGTACGTGGTTCAAGCGGCACAGCGTGGTGCCGCTCTCCAGCGATATGGTGCGCTCCTTGCTGTTTGACGACGTGCGCGAACAGCGCTTCCAGGATCTCGTCTTCTCCAACCTGCGTTCCATGCTGAAGGCGCGGCTGATCGCGAAACGTCCCACGAATTATGTGGACGCTACCAACCTCACGCCGCAAGAGCGCCAGCACTGGATAAAACTCGCCAAGGACTACGGCTACGAAGTGCACGCCGTGTATTTCGATGTGCCATTGGAAGTCTGCATCGAGCGCCATTCCCGCCGCGACCGCGTCGTCCCCGAGGACGTCATGCGCCGCATGGCAGCCAAACTGAAAGCCCCGGCCTTCACCGAAGGCTTCGCCAAAATCACGGTGGTGCGAGTGAAGAAGAAAGAGGAAGCTACCGACTAAGCCGCAAGCTTTCCCCCTTAACCTTCCCGTGCCGCCTGAATTTCCAGGGGACGAGGGGACCATTGGAGGATTAGGGGTGGGCTGTCCAGAGCACGTGCTTGCATCGAGCAACCTTAAAACAGCCGCGAAGCGGCGGCATGTGAGAGCCCGGCACGGAAGTGCCGGGTAAGCGTGGGAAGTTCAAGCGAGTCCCGTAGGGACGACACCAGGCGTCATCCCTTGAGATACGGCAACAACTCTTTGAACGCAGCCGATCCCGAAGACCGCATAAGCTCATAAATCATCATCTCGGTAGACGAGATGACAGTACCTGCCGCACGCATTCTGTCCAAGCCAATCTTCCAGTTCCATTCCGTGCGCGAGCTGACCGCGTCGGAAGCAACGTGCACCAGGTATCCTTCGCGCAGCGCGGCCAGTGCCGTTTGCATTACGCAGATGTGGCTCTCCATGCCGCACAGCAGAAGCGTGTTGCGATTACCCGGCAGTCGCTTCAGCATGGTGCAGAACACGTCACTGCCGAAGCAGGAAAACAGCTGCTTGTCGATGGGTTCCGTTTGCGGAAGCAGGGAAGCGATCTCCGGAACCGTTCCGCCGAGTCCTTTCGCGTATTGCGTGCTGACCAGCGATGGAATCTTCAGAATGCCGGCCGCACGGATCAACAGCTGCGAGTTGCGGACCAGTTGCTCCTTCTGAAAAATTGGCGGCAGAAGCTTGGACTGAATATCCACCACAACGAGGGCGCACTGGTCGGCCTCCAGTGGCCTTCGAGCCATCTCCGCATAATCAGCCGGGGCAATGTGATTCAGAGCCGTAACCATGACGATATCCTCGCGCCGAGTCGAGTGCTGTCTGATTCTAACGCTTTGCTGGATTCCGGATGGCCTCAGTTCTGCGCACTGGCCGCGCTGCTCGAAAGAATGACCGGCTGTTCGTCTCCCGTCCTCACCTGTTCATAAAAGTTGCGCAGGGCCTCGTAGTACTTCGGATCGAGCATGAGGACATTCATCATCAGTTGCCGAGTTATATGAAGAGAGCCACCCTTGTTTTGCGCCTCGGAGTGATAGGTGCAGACCTTGACGTCGATGTCCTTTTGCTGCGGCAGGTTGCTGATCTGCCACCCTAGCGGCAGGTCGATGGTCACATCGTCCAGGTCTTCGTAGGGGTAACTGAAGTAGATAGGATGAACCCGGGCAGTATGGTCGAAGAGGTGCTTTTCCCCTCCACCGAACAGTCCGACCGCCAGCAAGGTGCGGTGTCCCGCAGCGCTCGCCCAACCGAGTACCTTCAGATCGAACTCTGCCACCAGCGTGGGCCCGGAACTCGTCCAGTCGGGCTTGTTCGTCAGTTCCGCATCGACGGCAACGGGGATGTACTCTTTTAGCTCATCTTCGAGAAACTTCTTACGCTGAGTATCGTCCTGGTTTCGTTCCTCAACCCTTCGCCGCAGAGCGGAGAGTCCCGTAAATGTGAGGATCGCTTTTCCTTCGAGGGATCCGGAATCGGTCAACTGGAGGGACGCCTTGCGCTCGATTCGTGACTCAGACGGTGCCGGCAGCGAGGTAGTCACCCACGTGCCGCCGTCCTCGTCCAGCCGTAGCCCCGGAGCCGCTGTTTCGGACCAGGGCAACATACCGTAGGGAGTAAACTGGGCTCCCGGATCCAGGTAAAGGTCCTTGCCATTGAGCTTGATGACGACCACATTCGTGTTGAGGCCGTCGGGGTTCATCAGCTTGGGCTTGAAAAAATGCTCGTCCCGGGTCGACAGAAGAACCGGGCTGGCCTCAAATCCGGCCGCTCGAGACAGCGCCATGAATAGCCACGTGATGGCCCAGCCGTTTCCGTAGCCGCGCTTCCACACTTCCTCGACGTTCTCGGTATCCTTTTCCTTATCCCGCTTGAGTTCCTGCTCCGTTTTCTCCCGTTCGAACGAAGTGTTACGAATCTGCTGTACTCGTGCGTAGATCTTCTGCAGCTTCATCTCCGGCGGGTCGGCGGGCGACACGATTTGCGAGACCGCTTGTTCCATCGCCTTGCGCTTGTCGGTGAAGTACTCAATTCCCCTATACAGCAGCTTGCCTTCTTCCTTCCAGAACTTGTCGGGATCCTTTTCCTCGTATCTTGTGTACATGAAGTCGACACGGAACTTCATTTCATTTTGTGGCGGCATGTAGTCTTCAATCTGAAAGGCCGGCACATTCTCGGTTTCCAGACGGATGACATGGTGGTCTTCCTTGGGAGGGTTGGTCCCTGCGGGGAGGCCACTCGGCCAACTCCACTTCAAGGCGAATCGGTCACTGCTATGAAGGGAAAACCTCGCGTGCTTGGTAAACAATTCTTCGCTCAGCAGCCACTGCGAATCGAAGACGTAGCCTCCCTCGAAGTTGCGGGTATAGCGATATTCGATGATGCTTCCCGGCTGCACCTCAGACAAGGTGAAGGTCTTGGCCAGAAACTTGACTCCCTTGGCCTTGACGATCATCTTCTCGTAAACCTTACCGTCAAAGTTCGCGATACTTCCGTCAGACCGGATGGTTCGCGCTTGGATTTCCTTAATGTTGCCGTGGTCCTTGAGGAAGGGGATCTCCACGTCGGCGTACTTGCGGCCTTCCTCCGTCAGGATCTTGATGCGAGCGTAGATGCGTTCGCGGTTGTCCCGATCGTCGCGGTCGACTTGCCGGTAGAGGTAAACAGCAGGGGCTCCGGGCGCCTTGGGCTCGCTGGTCATCTTCAGTTCGTCCTGTGTGACCGGCAACCAATCGTCAGCACGGGCCGGAAGGTTAGCGAGGAGAGTAGAGAACGAGCACAACAAAAGAGAGAAAAATGTACGCAGGTGAGCCGACAGGGGACGCCCCTTGGCTGCAAGCAAAACGAGGTTTGCGCCTGCAGTCATGGGACTGCAGCGGTCTCTGCAGCCTGCCGTTTACTCGGGCCCGTACGGTATTGACGGACTCGTCGTTGGGGAAAGAAATTTGCCCGAGCCAGGAGTGCACCTCCGACCCCTCATCCGGAGGACCTTGCCCACTGCAAATTAAGCGATGACTGTAGTCTGAGGGGAACTGTTCGTCAAGAGGAGGGGCACACCCCTGGCAAGATAGCCAGCCGCATATAAGATGCGCACAAGTGTCCGCGAGCGAGCTAAGGCGCCCTGCGCGGCACCACTTCAATCGTATCTCCAGCGTGGAGTTTTGCTTCTTGACCCTTTTGCAGAGCGATCAGCATCGCGGAAACGCCAACCGCGAAGTACCGTGCCTTGGTTGCCCCCAGCGCGCCGTCAACTGCATCGTCTGCCAGCTTCGCCGCCGCAAGCGATCCGCCCAGCTTGAGCAACCTCATCTTGTTTCCGCCGTGAATCACGCCCTCGGGGTCCTTCATGACTGGCACAACCGGATCGGTGAACACGAGGACCATCGATCCGCTGCGCAGCATGCGCCGCGCCCGGTGCGTGATCAAATAGCCTTCGTAGATCTTTCCGAAAGAGTCCTTGGCAGTGAATACCGTGCCCGTAGGAAGCTTCGAGCTAAGGTCTGCGGTCAGGGTCACCGTGGTTGTCTGCGCCACGCTGATCGTCGTGAGGCTGATGGTCGCGAGCACAAGCAGCGCCAACGATAGCAATCGCAATTCGGTTTTCATCTGCTGAGTGTCTGGCATCCTGTTTCTTACAACCTCCCCGGTCTCAACCTCTTTCGGTTGACCGGTGTTTGCTTCGGACCAAAAAATGGAAGCTTTACCTACGCACGCAAACTCCAGGCAGGCAAAATAGCAAACGCTGGAATCCAAATATCCTCGACGTTTGTAACTGATTGGAAAAGCGTGCTTTACAACTGCGTCGTCACGCACACACGTGGGGGAGAAGGAAGAAGAATATATCGACCCCTTCCCCAGAGCAATGCCACTTTTGTGCCGGGCAGCCTCCATCCGGCACATAATTTGACGGGTGCACCGACGCTCACTAGAATCGAGGATCAGTCAGCTTGCCCCCTCGTTCAACGGCTAGGACACCTGCCTCTGGAGCAGGTTATCGGGGTTCGAATCCCTGGGGGGCAGCCAAACTCCTTCTTTAGCGTAGATAATGCTAGCGTGATCGTGATTGCAATGCAGGTCTTGAGTGGACCCATCTAGTATTAGTCTCTAACTCTCGGGAACGGCCGGGCAGCCTGGAAATTCACTAACGAACGTGTTGCCGATGTATTGCAGGTCCTTGACGCCGATCTCGCTGGTGTAGAAACCGTCGCTGGTTAAGCGCCGGAGGAAGGCAAAGAACTCCACGCCCTGGCTGAGGGCAGCGTCCTTGTCGGCATTCTTGCGATAGGCCATCAAGTTAAGAACTTGCTTCTTCTGAGCCGATGAACAGGCGAGGTAAGTGTTGCCGAAACGATCGGCGCAAAGGCCATCGAGCCACATCATTCCGCCACCCAGCGACACTTGATAGTCCTTGTTTTCGCTGGTGAGCAGATCGATGAACTCCGGCGCCCCCGCCTTGACCGCGCCTGCGGAGTGCTCGTCCGCCGGGATGATGGCATCGCAAAGCGAGGAAAGCGTCTGGTATTGGTGCACGGAGAAGAACTTGGCCCGGTAGGTTCTGCTGGGACTGTGGGACCTCTCCTGAGCGATCATCTGATGTACGCGCTGGGCCGCCTGCAAAGGAATACTCTGCAGGACGGAGCCTCCAGCGGCTCCCAAGGCCAGCGTTTTCAGAATATCGCGGCGAGTGATCGGGTTGTTCGCCATCCTTATCTCCTAATCTCCTACAGATTTCCCTTGCGGGCCTCGTCGAGCAAGTGCTCGGAGGCGCGCCATGACAGCGCCAGGATCGTGAGCGTCGGATTCTTGTCGGGGTTCGTGACCAGGCCCGCGCCATCGACCACAAACAGATTCTTCACGTCGTGCGCCTGGCAATATCCGTTCAGCACTGATGTTGCCGGATCAGCGCCCATGCGTGCCGTGCCGACTTCGTGGATGATGACACCGCCGTCGGCGATCCCGTGAGGATTATCGCTCGGGCGGCTCTTTGTAACATACGTGCCCCCGGCGGCTTCGGTGATGGCGCGGAATGTTTCTTGCATGTCCTTGGCCATCTTGAGTTCGTGGTCGCTCCACCGGAAGTGGAAACGCAGTACGGGGATACCCCATCGGTCCACCTGGACAGGATCGATTTCGCAATAACTGTCTGGATTGGGGATCATCTCGCCGCGTCCCGAAAGACCGATGTAGGTGCCGTAGCGCTTACGGCACGTCTGTTTCAGGCTCGCGCCGTAACCTTCCTCTTCATCGCAAACGTCGTAAAACATTCCGACTCCGGGCATGCCGCGGCCTCCCCCCATTTCGATGTGGTAACCACGCGGGAAATCGTTTTGGCAGTCATACTTCCACCAGGGCACGTACACGTGCATGCCACCGATTCCGTCGTGGTTGTGCGGAGGGATTTTCTCCATCTGCGGGAAGTGGCCCTCGCCATCGCTGCCCACTGAGTCCATCAGGTTGCGACCGACCATGCCCGACGAATTCGCCAGGCCGTCGGGAAAAAACGAGGACTTGGAGTTGAGCAGAAGACGCGCGGACTCACAGGCGCTCGCCGCCAGCACCACGGCCTTCGCGTGGACACGCTTCTCCGAGCGACTGGCTTTATCGACGTAGGAGACGCCCTCCACCTTGCTGTCTTTGCCCACCAAGACTTCCCGGGCCATGGCGCCCGTAATGAGTTTCAGGCGTCCGGTCTGCTGCGCAGGCGGGATGAGAACCTGGCTCGAACTGAAGTTGGAAGCCAGCCGGCAGCCGCGCCCGCACTGCCCGCAGTAATGACAGGCTGGGCGGTCGTTGAGCGCCTTGGTGAGAATCGCCATTCTCGACGGAATGCACGGAATCCCAACTTTGTCGCAGGCGCGCTTGAAGAGCACTTCGCTGCAGCGTGGTTTTGGCGGCGGCTGGAAGATGCCGTCGGGCGCACTGGGAATGTTTTCCTTCGTACCGAACACGCCGATGTAGCCTTCAACCTTGTCGTAGTAAGGAGCAATGTCCTCGTAGGAGATCGGCCAATCCTCACCCAGGCCGTCGCGAGTCTTGGATCGAAAATCCACGGGCGCGAAGCGCAGTGCGATGCGGCCCCAGTGGTTTGTGCGTCCGCCCACAATGCGGGAACGGAACCAGCGGAACTTCGAACCGGGCGCTACCGTGTAGGGTTCGCCTTCAATGGTCCACGCGCCGTTCGGTGCCAGGAACTCATTCTCCAACCCGTTGTCGTTCTGAATAGCATTGCCGCCGATGCCGGCGCCGCGGTGCGGTAACTCGTAGGGCCACACATGCTCCTTGTAGTCCACGTCAGGATTGAGTGGCGGGCCCGCCTCAAGCAACACCACATTCAGCCCGCCCTCGGTCAGGACCTTGGCGGCCATACCTCCTCCGGCTCCGGAGCCAACAACGCAGACGTCATAAGGCTTGGGGGATCGAACGACCTGAGGCATAGAGGCCTGACCTACCTTTCCTGAATCGCTGATTGTAACGCGCAATGCAGGATCTGCCTGCAATTGTTGGATACGGAGCAGACCCTCTGGGGCGAGGTCATTTCATCCACGATACGGTTCGGACCCCACGTTTCCGCCTTCTAAAGTCCGCTTTCTGTCCTGCCGATTAGAACTACGGTGGACGATCACAGAGGAAGGATTGCCTCTATTCCGAGACCCCATCCGAGAAAACGCACCATGGCCAACATACGCGCGCTCATCGTGGACGATTCTTCGGTGATGCGAAAAATCGTGGAGCGTTCCTTGCTTCGGGCCGGCATTGAACTGGCGCAGGTCTTCGAAGCCGGCAATGGCGCCGAAGCGCTCGGCACCTTGCAGCAGAATAAAGTCGACCTCATCCTCTGCGACATCAACATGCCGGTCATGGATGGTCTGGAGTTTGTCAAGCAATTGCCGGGCGTGGAGAATGCCAAGGGCGTTCCGGTGGTGATGATCACCACCGAAGGCAGCGAAGGGCAGGTGGTACAGGCTCTGTCGGCGGGCGCACGCGGCTACATTCGCAAACCCTTCACTCCCGAGCAGGTGAAAGAGCACGTACTGCCCCTGCTGGCAGAGAAACCATGAGCAGCGCGCCTCCAACTCTGGCCTCCGTGCAAGGGCGGGAGTACTGGGTGCCCTTGCTGCAGGTCGCGGCGCAAGAGGTTTTCGAACTGATGCTGGGCTGTCCTCTTCAGGTTCCGCCCGAGCCGCCCGCGGAGCAGAGACTCGATATCACGGCCATGGTGGGACTGGCCGGGCAATTGTGCGGAATCCTGACGCTGCGCTGCAATGCGAAATCGGCGGTCCGCATGGCTTCGGAGATGCTGGGCATCGAAGCCGATCAGGCTGGACCGGAATTGTGGGACGCGGTCGGTGAAGTCTGCAACATGACCGCCGGCAACTTCAAAAACAAAATCACCGGCCTGGGCGATGCATGCGTGCTCTCCGTGCCCACCGTGATCACCGGCGGGGACTACAGCCTCCACTCCTTCGCGAACGCTGGCGCGCTCCGCGCGGTTCTGCTCTTCGAGGGCGAGCCCGTCGTCATCGCGCTCGAGATTCACAGCTGATCCTCATCTTGGGCCGAGCTTTCCACGGACTCCCAGGAGCAAAGGGAACGGAACTTCGAGTTCTCTCCTAGGGCCGGGCTGCAAGTTGCAAGGTCGTGGCCCGGACAATCTCGGCTCCGATCTGATCCAAGGGAAGAACTCTGTCAGCCAACCCGGAGCGCGCAACAAATCCCGGCATTCCCCAAACCACGCTGCTGGCTTCATCCTGTACGATAATTCTCGCGCCCAGTCCGGACAGCACTTCACACCCTTTGAGTCCGTCCTGTCCCATGCCGGTGAGAACTACTGCCAGTGCTTTCGCGCCGTACACCTTGGCGACGGATCGGAATAGCACGTCCACGGAGGGCCGGCAAAAATTCTCCTTGGGTCCCTGATGCGTCTTCAACCGGACAACTCCGTTTTCATTACTGGTCACCATGTGAAAATCGCCAGGGGCGATGAAGGCACAGCCAGCGGTCAGGGTCTCTCCGGATTTGCACTCGCGCACCGGAAGCATCGACCTTGCCGAAAGCCGCGCTGCCAGCAGGGATGTAAAGATCGCTGGCATGTGTTGGGCGATCACGACCGGTACCGGAAGATTCGCGGGCAGTGAAGGAAGCAACCGGGCCAGAGCGTCCGGTCCTCCGGTTGAGACCCCGATGGCAACGATCTGCACCGGAGTCATCAGCCGCAGTTTGTGTTTTGGACGCAGTATCGTCGGCGGCATGCTGGGAGCCCCTTGCTCCCCTGCCGCAGTCACCGAAGCTACGGGTAAATGGCACAACCCACGAATTCTTGGGAGCAGTTCGCCCGACACCATTTCTGACGTGGCCGCCATGTCGGTGTTGCTCGGCTTGGTGAGATAGTCGGTCGCGCCCAGGGCAAGCGCTTCCAGTGTAGCCGACGCTCCGCGCTCGGTGAGCGTGCTGAACATGAGGATGGGAACACGCCAGTCGATCTTGCGCAGCTCGCGCACCGTTTCGAGACCGTCCATCTCTGGCATCTCAATGTCGAGCAAAACGATGTCGGGTTTGAGCGCCGCAAACATAGCCAGCGCGATACGGCCGTTGCCGGCCGTTCCCACAACCTCCAGAGCTGAGTCCCTGGAGACTGCGTCGGCCAGCGTTCTGCGGACGACCACGGCGTCGTCGACGATCAGCACCCGCTTTTTCGTCAGTTCGGGCATCCTTACCTTGTCCCGAGTGCCTTTTTACTTGCCGGCGTGGGCCGCCATGCTCCTGGCGACTCGAGGCGGCGCAGCCATCGGGCGCCCGGTTTCCGCGGCATCGATCTTGAATTGCGCCACCAGGCCGCGGAGTTGCACCGCCATTTCTGCCAACTCGTCAGCCGCCTTCTGCGACTCCTGCGCGCTAGTGGAGGTACCCCGCGCCGCTTCTGCCACTCCCTCAATATTGTTCGAGATCGCTCCTGACCCCTTGGCCGCGTCCGCCACGTTGCGGGTCATCTCGTTGGTCGTCGCACTCTGCTCTTCTACCGCGGTGGCGATGGTGCTGGAAATGTCGTTGATCTGATTGATCACGGCGCTGATCGTGCTGATCGCTTCCACCGCCCCCTTCGTGTCGGTCTGAATCGCCATGATTTTGC
>WNFA01008345.1_pt1 | contig 11808 bp, 10 predicted proteins | sample 5400481 | NCBI WGS metagenome assembly WNFA01 (sample SAMN13153340, study PRJNA577476) | soil metagenome | isolation source: 120 cm saprolite under Douglas fir tree site 2 hole 1 replicate 2 | place: USA:California | collected 2015-04-18
TGCTCCTGCATATCTCCTGCAACAGGACCTCGCTCAGGCCGACTCGATCCTCACTGCCGCGCTGGAACCTGGTGCCGCCATGCAAACCATCGGGCAGCGGCTCGTCTGGGCCGCACGCGCCGAACTTGCCCTGGCTCGCCATGATCCCAGTCTGGCACTGGACATCACCGATCGGCTGATCGCGTCTGCTGCCAACCTATCTGACGAACGTGTCATCCCTCGCCTCTGGAAGCTGCGCGGTGAGGCCCTGGTAGCGCTTCATCGGACAGCGGAAGCCGAAACGATGCTGCGAGCCGCGCAAGAAGCTGCGCATGCACAGGGGTTGCGACCATGGCTCTGGCGCATTTGTATTGTCCTTGGCAAGCTCTATCAGGCCCTGGCACGAGAGGTTGAAGCCGAGCAAGCGTTCTCGACTGCGCGAGCGCTCATCGAAGAACTTGCTGCCAAGGTACCAGACGAACAAATACGGGTGCATTTCCTTTCTCAAGCAACGTCTACGCTTCCCCAGAAGCGTCCGCTGACACCAAGCCGTACGGCCAAACAAGCTTACGACGGGTTGACGGCACGAGAGCGCGAGGTGGCAGCTCTGATTGCCCAAGGCAAAACCAATCGGGCGATGGCCGAGCAGCTCGTCCTTAGCGAACGCACGGTTGAAGGTCACGTTACCAACATCCTGACCAAACTTGGTTGTACAACGCGTACTCAGATCGCAACTTGGGCGGTCGAAAAAGGATTGGTTAGAAGAAACGAGTAGCCTATTCGAACCATCCCGTGGGGACGCGACATCCCACCTGTTGGTCCACGCTGCACCACTTGCTTTCGCGTATTACCTCACTTAGGATCTCCGTACCGCCTCCCCGAAAATCTCCGTACTGCTTTCCTGCTATTCAGGTACTTTCCACGATGGCAAACCCGCCTTTTTCGGGCATACTGCTGGTGTCGGTTGGAATGACACCATATGACAATCGCACAGATGAAAAGCATGTAAGCAAAAAAGGAGAAACGGTATGACAACGCAACAGAGTATCGATCAGGCAAAGACCGACGCCTTCGTGGGCAAAGTGCTGGCTGACACCGCTGGCCTGGCCGTGACGGTGATGTCGAGCATCGGGGACCGGCTCGGCTTCTTCAAAAACCTGGCCGGGCAGGGACCAGCCACGAGTGCTGAGCTGGCGGAGCGTGCTGACGTCAATGAACGTTACGCACGCGAGTGGCTCAGCGCCATGGCCAGCGCTGGCTATTTGGAGTATAACCCGGCAACTCGCCGCTTCACCCTCCCACCTGAACACGTTCCTGTCCTCGCTCAGGAAGGTGGTCCGGTCTTCTTTGGTGGCGTGCAAGAGGAAATAGTGGGGTTGGCCGGACCGATCAACCAGTTGATGCAGGCCTTCCGCACCGGTGGTGGCGTCCCGATGGAGTCCTACGACCCCAGTGCCTGGGAGGGCATAGCACGCTTTACCAGTGGCTGGTTTGAGAATCTACTGGTGCCGGTGTGGCTGCCAGCCATGCCAGATGTCCTGGCCAAACTGGAACGTGGCGCCCTGGTGGCCGATGTGGGCTGTGGACAGGGAAAAGCCCTGATCAAACTGGCCCAGACCTATCCGCAGTCGCGCTACGTGGGCTATGACAACTTCGCTCCTTTCATCCAGCAAGCCACGGCCAACGCCCAGGCAGCGGGCGTGGCAGATCACGTGCGCTTCGAGCACTGGGACGTATCAGCAGGGCTGCCCGAACAGTACGATGTCATCACCACATTCGACGTCGTGCACGACGCGGTCAACCCACGTGGGCTGTTACGGGCCATCCGCACTGCACTCCGACCTGGTGGGCGCTATGTGTGCCTGGAAATCAACAGCTCAGACAAGCTGGAGGAGAACATCGGGCTGCTCGGTGCTTTCTTCTACAGCTGCAGTGTACTCTACTGCATGACGACCTCGCTAGCGCATCATGGTGAAGGGCTGGGCACCACTGGCATACCGGAGTCGAAAATGCGCGAACTGTGCACGGAAGCAGGGTTCAGCGATGTGCGGCGAGTTCCAATGGAGAATCCGTTCAACATCCTTTACGAGGTTACGCTGTAGCGGCGTCACTCGCCTTGTCCTCAAGTCAGTTAGTAGCACAAACCAGACAAAACGAAATGAAAGAGACACATGAAAGAGAGGAGACGAACATGTACGGAACCGTTGGACATTATCGCGTCAAACCTGGTATGGAAGGGCAACTCGTCGAGCAAGTCCGTGTGTTTGAAGCGGCTTCGGTCCCAGGGACTGTAGCAACCTATGTCTATCGTATGGATGCAGATCCGAACGACTACTATATCGCAGTGGTATTTGCAAGCAAAGAGGCCTATTGGGCGAACGCGCAGAGTCCTGAGCAGGATGCCCGCTGTCGCCAATTGCTGCCACTGCTCGAAAGTGAACCCGAATGGCATGATGGCGAAATCGTCTATGCGCTGCAGGCGCAAGCAACAGTGTAGGAGAATGATATCTGTCCTGGCACCTCTTGCGGCTACCAGGACAGATGCACCTACTTGGACGCTGTACATAACGAAAGCGGCTGATGCTCCTGAAAGCGAACAGTGACGGAGAGAAGCAGATGACGAACCAACTGAAACTGATGTGTGTGTTGGCACATCCCGACGACGAATCATTGGGCAATGGAGGCATACTCGCGAAGTATGCCGCCGAGGGGGTTGAAACCTATCTCGTGACAGCAACGAGGGGCGAACGAGGCTGGTTCGGCGACGAGGGTGAGTATCCAGGGTTGGAAGCGCTGGGCAAGATACGCGGGGCCGAGTTGCTGGCAGCCGCCAAGGTGCTTGGTATTCGCCACGTCGATTTCCTGGATTATATTGATGGCGACCTGGACCAGGCCCATCCTGCCGAGGTGATCGCGAAGATTGTAGGACACATGCGCAGTGTGAAGCCCGATGTGGTGGTGACGTTTGGACAAGATGGCGCGTATGGGCATCCCGATCATATTGCCATTTGCCAGTTCACCACGGCTGCCATCGTTGAAGCGGCCAATCCAGGCTCTTTGTATCATCGCGACCTGGCTGCCCATGCTGTCTCGAAGCTATATTACATGGCACCGATACTGCAACTGGGAGTTGCGTATCAAGCTGTTTTTGGTGACGTGGTCATGCACGTGGATGGAGTGGAGCGACGTGGCATTGGGTGGCCGGAGTGGGCTATCACCACTCGTATTGACACGAAAGACTACAGGCAGACGGTGTGGGAAGCGGTCTTGTGCCACAAGTCACAGTTGGTTGCCTATCGTCAGCTCGAACACGTATCCGAGGAATACCAGAAGGTGTTATGGAGTTGTCAAACGTATTACCGGGCCTTCAGCCTGGTGAATGGCGGACGCAGGGTAGAGACTGATTTGTTTGAAGGACTGAGGTAGGTGTATCGGGAGCTGGGATGGAGACAAAAGAAAATGGACACTTCATCTACTGAGGAGGAAGTGCTCGAGTGAAATAGCCTCCACACACGTCGTTTCGCTCGGGAGATTAGCACCTGAAAGGAGAAGTGCTATGAGACGTGATCCAATTCACCTGATGCAGCAACTTTGGCCTTGCGGTCATAACCTGCCCGGGCATCCTCAATTTCAGCATAATGAGTTTCAGCCCACGTGCAGATATCCTTCAGTAGCTCACTAAATGTCTCGCCTAATGGAGTCAGGGCATACTCAACTCGAGGTGGTACAACGTGGTAGACTGTGCGCTTCACAAGCCCATCACGTTCTAAATTTCGTAGTGTTCGAGTCAGCATTTTCTGGGAGATCCCCTTGATCTCACGCTTTAGTTCACCGTGCCGTTTCACACCAAACGCCAACGCATACAGTACAAGTGCCGTCCACTTCTCAGAGAGAAGATCAAGCACCTGCCGCGAACCATACTTCAAGTCGAACACCGTAGGTTGTGAATATTCCTTCGTCTCCACCTCATTTACCTTCCTTAATCTCTCTTAGGCACTTCTAGGTACCTACTTACCAAATGAGATAATACCATGCTATAGTATCCTTAGCTGATAGGGACGTCAATACCTGTCTGGTAATGTAGCAGCGTCCCCAGGTACGTGATAATATACACCTATACATTCATACCCGGATGACGGATGAGTCATATGTACCTATGCGCAATGGTTCCGGCCATAAATAGTTGTCGCCGGCATCTCTATTAGGAAGCATGAGAGCTGGCCGGAGTCGGACGCACACATTAGGAAGGAATAGAAAATGGCAAAAACATGTACACATCTTGATCAGATACGAGAGGTCACACCGAGCGCCAATGGGTGTGAGGACTGTTTGAAAATTGGAGACACCTGGGTGCACCTGCGACTCTGTCTTTCATGTGGGCATGTGGGTTGCTGCGACTCTTCAAAGAACAAGCACGCCACCAAGCATTTCCACGCGAGCAATCATCCGATCATTCAGTCCTTCCAGCCCGGAGAGGACTGGGCCTGGTGTTACATCGATCAGCTTATGCTCGAGCCTGCTTGATCGATTCTTGACCCTCCATAGACACTACTTCTTGGTGGAACCAAAAGGAAAGTAGAAGATGACACAGAGAACAAGTCTTGTGGTACCCGTCAATGAGCGGGACCACAGTCAAGGACCTGCAACAGCCGCTGTAACGCTGGTACAATATGGCGACTACGAATGCCCTTACACCCGCCAATCGACAACCGTCGTGAGAGCGATCCAGCAACAACTCGGGGACAAGTTACGCTTTGTCTTTCGCAACTTCCCGCTCACCGAAATCCATCCCCACGCGCTGCACTCTGCTGAAACTGCCGAGGCCGCCGCAGCTCAGGGCAAGTTCTGGGAGATGCATGATTACATCTTCCACCACCAGCATACGCTTGAGGATTCCGACCTCGAGCAATTTGCCATAGCGGTTGGCCTGGATATGCAGCAGTTCGCACGTGATATGGCAGAACGTCCTTACATTAGCCGTATCGAGGAGGATCTTCAGAGCGGCATACGCAGCGGTGTGCGTGGAACGCCGACGTTCTTTATCAACGGCGTCCTCTATCCAGGATCCTGGGAGCAGGAAGCACTGCTGGCTGCAATCGAAGAAGCGAGCGCGTCCTAGCAGTATCAGGCCTTCCTGCCGTGCTCACAGTGGCATATTGATGGGTTTACCTGTCCCCATAGTTAAGAGCAATGGATATCATAGATAACCACGTGGAGAGCAACATGGACACGAGACTAAATACAAGCGAAAGAGAAACAGCAGAACTCTGGCCACCGTTGCCATATGAAGAATGGAAGGATACGTATAATACGCTTCATATGTGGGCGCAGATTGTTGGCAAAGTCAGAATGGAGCTGACCCCACTTGTGAACCACTGGTGGAATGTTACCTTCTATCTCACGGCTCGTGGGCTGACGACGTCTCCCATTCCCTATCAAAACAGTACCTTTGAAGTCGATTTCGACTTCATCGATCACAACCTCTTCATTCAAACCAGCGAGGGCACTTCAAAGGCCTTGCCATTGTTACCACGCTCGGTGGCGGATTTTTACCGCGAGTTTATGGAAGCCTTGCGCTCCCTCAATATCAACGTGACTATCAACACGCTGCCAAGTGAAGTGACAAACCCCATCCGCTGTGATGAAGATTTTGTGCATGCCTCTTATGATCCAGAATACGCCAACCGCTGCTGGCGCATCCTGGCGCAGTCGGACAAAGTCTTTAAAGCATTCAGGTCCCAATTTATCGGCAAGAGCAGCCCTGTCCATTTTTTCTGGGGAAGCTTTGACCTCGCGGTGACCCGTTTTTCGGGACGACGCGCACCAGAACGCCCAGGGGCGGATCGGATCACGCGGGAAGCGTACTCGCATGAAGAGATGAGTGGTGGATTCTGGCCAGGTAGTGAAAATTTCAGAGTACCGGCTTACTACACCTATACCTATCCTGAACCACCTGGACTGAAGGAAGCCTCGATTCGCCCCGATCAAGCATTTTATAGTCCCGAATTGTCTTTATTCATCTTACGATATGATGACGTTCGGAACTCAGGCGAGCCCGAAAAGATGCTCATGGATTTTCTCCAAAGCACCTATGAAGCTGGGGCGAATCTGGCGCATTGGGATCGCGTGGCATTGGAAAGGTAGATACTCCCTTCAAAGGTCTATCACCTTTTGCTCGTTATTAGATGAGTGCAACGCCGAAACCAGGGCGGTGCACCCACTTTTTGCGTCCAGTCTCAGGTGAAACCAGGAGTTCATCTCATCCGTGTTACAGAAAAAGCATGACATTTGGGCTGGAGGTATATATAGTGAACACGCCACAAATTCTTATCGTTGACGATGATACAGCCCTGCTACAAGCACTTCCTCAAACAGTATCGCTTCGGATGGTCGAGGTGCGGGTGGACACTTCCGATTCGGCCCCAGGAGCGCTCGAATTGATCCAGGAAAATGACTATGATGTCATTGTGAGTGACATCAAAATGCCCGGAATGGACGGCCTGGCGCTGTTGGAGAGGATACAAGAACTGCGGCCGGAGACGCCCACCCTGCTGATCACCGGTCATGGCGAGCATCAACTGGCAATCCAGGCCTTACGCGGCGGGGCGTACGACTACATCCAGAAACCGATTGATCGCGATGATTTGGTGGCCTCATTGCAACGTGCTATTCAGACGCGCCGGTTGCGACGCCAGGTGAAAGAATTGCTGCTGTCCCTTGAACTGCATGCTTTATCGTTGGAGCGCCTGGTACAACAGCGAACACAAGAGCTGCTCGAGGCAAACGAAGCGAAAGACAAGTTTCTTAACATTGCCTCACACGAACTTAAACCGCCACTGAGCAGTCTGAAAGGCAAGGTGCAGTTGCTTCATCGACAGCTTGAACACACAGATGCGCCGCAAGTAGTGAGCATTGGCCTCCTTGACATGGAACGCTCAATCAGTCGTATGGAAACGCTTGTGAACGATTTGCTGGATGCCTCACTGATCGAGACCAATATGTTCGTCTTGCACCGTCAACGATGCGACCTGGTCGAACTCTGTCGACACTTGATAGACGAGTTCACGGCTGGATCTGGTCCAATTCGCACTTTTGAAGCGCTCGGCGAACCGATCGAAGTTGAGGTGGATGCTGATCGAATAAGCCAGGTCATACTTAATCTGATGTTAAATGCACGTAAGTATTCACCAAAGGGTTCTCCCATCACCGTGACACTGCAACAAGTAGGCTATGAAGCCACTATCTCGGTACGTGATATGGGGGTTGGGATTCCAGCCGAGGTGCTCTCCCGTATTTTCGAGCAGTACTACCGCGTTCCGGGCAATGACGTACAGGACGGGACGAGCTCAGGGATGGGGTTGGGGCTCTATATCTCGCGGAAAATTGTGGAACGACATGGCGGACATATTGACGTACGAAGTAGTCCTGGGCAAGGAAGTGTTTTCTCTATTGTACTGCCACTGTACATTGATCCTGCAACAGATACTATCGATGCCGGCAAACTTGCGCAACATACCCAGGCAGTCTGGACCATAGCCCATTGATCCCAGCATATGGCACGTTGGGAAAAACGGAAGACACATGCTGAGCGAGTAACCTTGCCATATGTTATACTGGAGGCACAAGGTAGTGTATCTAAACGTGTTGTCTACATATGGAAGAGCATATCAGGCAGAGATGACGGCAACATATACAGCAGGGACGCGCATCGACCATTATGAGATCATTCGATTGCTTGGGCATGGTGGAATGAATCATGTCTACCTTGCTGAAGATCTACACAATCAGCAGAAGGTTGTTCTGAAGTTTCCCAACGACGATTTGATTGGCAATGTTGGTGTCTTTGAACGCTACAAGCGCGAAGCTGAGATAGGTAGCCGCCTCAACCATCCTAACGTACAACGCCTCCTCAACACCGGTGAAGAGCGATCCGAACACTACCTGGTCATGGAATACCTGCAGGGACGTACGCTGCGTGAAGTGCTCGAAAAATGTGCCCCCGACCTGCTCCCGACTGACGAGGCGCTACGGATCACTATCCAAATCTGTGATGCGTTGGCTTACTGCCATGAACATGGAGTCTTTCATCGCGATATCAAGCCCGAGAACATCATGATCCTCAATGATGGCAACATCAAAATTATAGATTTCGGCGTTGCGTTACTGGAAGGCGCACGCCGTGTGACATGGCGAGGTTTATCGGGAACCGTAGGTACGCCGGATTACATGTCCCCAGAACAGTTGCGGGGTGAGCGCGGTGCAGCAAGCTCCGACATCTACGCGGTTGGCGCGATGCTTTACGAAATGCTTTGCGGGCATACACCTTTCGAGGGTGAAAATGTGTTTGCCATCATGAATCAACATGTCTCTCAAGACCCGCCCTCGATCCTGCAATGCAACCCGGACATTTCTCCCGCTCTGGCTACGGTTGTGATGCGCGCTATTCGTCGTGATCCAGAGAAGCGATACCAGTCTATGAGAGACATGCTATACGACCTCCAACACCTGGATCAGATTACCCCTGTTCCCTACATCCCTGAGATTTCCAGGCCAGGTAAGCGCTATCAGCGCGCTGTACTCCTGACGCTCGTTATTATTGCTATTTGTCTCACCATCATTGCTTTCGGTATCCTCGCCCAGTTGGCGCACCACGTTGTCCGATAACAGGATGCGAACGAGAAACTACCTGCTCAGAAAACCAGTAGGCCTAATACATACATTGGTGACACCAGGGGCAAGATAGCAATAAAAGCAAATATATTGTCAATCTTGATACAGTAAATCAATGTATTTTTGAGAGTAGCGTCCCATCATAGAAGAAGAAAGACAATGAAGTATGAGCATAACAACTTGATTTGACAATCAATATGTAGTATGCTAGGTGAAAACAGGGAATTGAGGCGAAAGGGCATTCTCTGTTTCAAGGAGTGTAATTCACATGGGAAAGAATCGCTACTTGACAGCGCAGGAGGCTGCCAATGAACTGGGCATCAGTCTTGATTCGCTCTATGCCTATGTGAGCCGGGGATTGATTCGCTCAGAAGCAAGCGATGGACAGAAACGAAGTCGATGGTACCCCCTAGAAGATGTGCAACGACTCAAGAAACACAAGGGAGAATACCACCATCCAGATAAAGTGGCCGCAGGCGCGATGCAGGCAGGCACCCCGATAATGGAATCCGCCATCACGATGCTAACAGATGACCGCTTCTACTATCGGGGTCACGATGCCCTTGCACTAGCCACCACTCACTCGGTCGAGCAAGTAGCTTCTTTAATCTGGACAGGAGATTTCTCGGCAGAACAGTCCTTGTTCTCGCGCACTCCACCGGAAGATATGCTTGCCTGGTATCAGAAGATACGTTCCTACCCTGGCGATTTGGCTCCACTGGAAGCGTTCCAGGTGTGTCTTCCACTGGCGGCTCTCAATGACATCGCGGCCTATGATTTGCGTTCGGAGGCTGTGGCTCAGACGGGGACTCGTATCTTGCAACTGTTAGCCGCAGTTGCCGTCGGTGAGCAGTACAAAACGCACGGGATCGCCCAGACGTTGCAAGAGGGATGGGTTCCAGATGATGAGCAAGCCATCGCATTATTGACGGCAGCCCTTATTCTCTGCGCCGATCAGGAGCTCAACGTCACCACCTTTACTGCTCGCTGCGTCGCTTCAGCCGGTTCAACCCCTTATGCAGTTGTTTGTTCCGGGTTATCGGCCCTCCAGGGGGTCAAGCACGCTGGGCAGACAGAACGGATTGAAGCATTTCTCCGGGAAACCGGCTCTCCTGGCAACGTCCGTTCGTCCATGACGAGCCTGCTCAAACGAGGAGAACCTATTCCTGGATTTGGGGAAGTGGTTCCCGGATTTGGCCCTGTTTTCTACCCAACTGGCGACCCACGGGGAAAACTCCTGCTTGAGCTCACTGCTCAAGCCCATCCACAATCTCCCGCTGTGCTTCTTGCGCAGCGTATCACAGAGGAAACATATGAGCTGCTCGGCGAACGTCCAACGATTTTTTTCGGACTTGTTACGCTCGCCCGTGCGTTAAATTTGCCATCTGGTGGCGCGATAGCGCTCTTCGCTCTGGGACGAACGATCGGTTGGATTGGTCATAGCATCGAGCAATATCAAGCAAATCAGGTGATTCGTCCTCGTGCTCGGTACATCGGGCCTCCTCGGCTTGAGAAAGTTTGATGGTTCTGGTAGGCCTCGAAGCCTGCGGAAAAGGCAAGGGAGGTAGTATATCGAATTATCTACCATTTCCTCTCCGGCCGTCCCCGGCCTTGCCGGAACGAAGGCGTTCAGACAAAGGAAAGCCTGCTGGCTGCCTCAAAGGCGTGCGCGCTGGGGTACCGTTGGTGACGCGCTCTTGCTGTCGCCGTTTCCCGCCAGATGCCGGATGGCTGTCATGCTTTGGTCGAGCATGTCTGCCGAGCTCCTGATTCGGTGAGACATGTGTGCGGCTCCGTACCGGCCGCTGCTCGCCGCTCTGCTCGTGCTCCTGCGCTGCCGCAGCCTCTGGCTTTGCAAGCGGAAGTGTACCAATGGCTTCCTCGTCAAGAGCGAGCCGCTGCAATGCCTCGGGCTGCCCTAAACTGCGCGCCATACGTCGCCATTGGGGTACCTCTGATGGCGCCAGCAGCGTGATTGCCTTGCCCCGTCGCCCCATTCTACCCGTGCGACCAACCCGGTGCGTAAAAAGATCGCTCGATTCGGGAAGTTCGTAATTGATGACCTGATCGATCCCAGTGATGTCCAGCCCGCGTGCGGCTACATTGGTGGCAAGCAGCGTCTGCACCTGCCCGAGGCGGAATGCATTCAGCGCCGCCTCACGCGCGCGCTGGCTCTTATTGCCGTGCAATGTCCCCACCGTAAACCCGAGCTTGCTCAGCTGTTTCCCTAACTTTTCGACCCCGTGCTTCGTCCTGCCAAAGATGAGGCTGCTTTCTCCCTCCGTGGCATGCAAGAGCGTACAGAGCGCTGCCATTTTCTGCTCCTGCGGGACCTGGTAGGCAATCTGTTCGATGGTGCTTTGCGCACCCATGGCCGGAGTTATGGTAACGGTGACCGGGTTGTTGAGGAATTTTTGCTGGAGCGTCGCAACCCAGTCCGGCTTGGTCGCGGAAAAGAGTGCTGTTTGTCGCGTGTTCGGCGTGGTTGCCAGGATCTCTTCAACGACTGGTGCGAAACCGCTATCCAGCATCTGGTCTGCCTCGTCCAGCACGCACATCCGCACCTCGTCCAGCACCAGAGTGCCTCGATCGAGATGGTCCTTCACCCGTCCTGGTGTGCCGACGACAATCTGCGCACCATAGCGTAGCGCTCCCATTTGACTGCCATAGGGCCGTCCTCCTACCAGCAGCGCCATCGAAAGCCGTCGGCTGGCAGCCAGTGCGCCCAGCACAGCGTGTACCTGGATGGCCAGCTCGCGCGTTGGCACGAGTACCAGCGCCTGGACGACACGTGCATTCCTCGCTACTCTTTCGACCAGGGGGATGCCATAGGCGAGCGTCTTACCCGATCCGGTGGCTGATTGCCCCACCAGGTCACGCCCGGCCATCAGCGCTGGAATTGCCTCGGCCTGAATAGGCGTCGGCTCTGTAATCTCCATCTCTGCCAGGACCGCGCGCGTCGCGGGTTGCAAATGGAAGTCATGAAAAGATAGCATGAAAAAATCCTCTCGGTCAATACGCCCTTTACGGGCGCGGTACATCTCCCCTCTCGGTACAGTGCCGAGAGGGAATACCAGGAGCAGGCCGTAGGATACGGGAGCAATGCCGGCTCTGCTGATCTCAGGTACGAACATGCGTGCAGGAAGGGGTGATTCTAGA
>WNFA01029430.1_pt1 | contig 11807 bp, 9 predicted proteins | sample 5400481 | NCBI WGS metagenome assembly WNFA01 (sample SAMN13153340, study PRJNA577476) | soil metagenome | isolation source: 120 cm saprolite under Douglas fir tree site 2 hole 1 replicate 2 | place: USA:California | collected 2015-04-18
GCGCTCTGCCTCCTCCACTTCTTCCAGCGCGACGCGCTGGGCTTCCAGTTCGTGCAGCGCGGGAAGTGGATCGAGGCCTTCAACATCTATTACTTCGTCGGCATCGACGGCGTCAGCATCACCATGGTGGTGCTGACCGCGCTCCTCTGCTGCATCTGCATGGTCGCGTCGTTCGGCATCGACAAGGGCGTGAAGGGCTACTACGCGCTCTTCCTCCTCCTCGAGACCGGCATGCTGGGCGTCTTCTGCGCGCTCGATTTCTTCCTCTTCTTCGTCTTCTGGGAGATGATGCTCCTGCCGATGTACTTCCTGATCGGCGTCTGGGGCGGCCCGCGGCGCGAGTACGCGGCGATCAAGTTCTTCCTCTACACGCTGCTCGGCTCGGTGCTGATGCTGGTCACCATCCTCTACCTGTACTTCGCCTCCGGTGGCTCCTTCGACATGACCCAGCTGGCCGCGCTGGTGGCAGGGAAGATCGACATGCGCGTCCAGCTCATCCTCTGGACCGCGCTCTTCGTCGGCTTCGCGATCAAGATCCCGGCCTTCCCGTTCCACACCTGGCTGCCCGACGCGCACGTCGAGGCGCCGACTGCGATCTCGGTCATCCTCGCGGGCGTGCTGCTCAAGATGGGGACCTACGGCATCCTGCGCATCAACTACGGCATCCTCCCCGCGGCGACCCTAGCGCCCGCCTGGCACGGCCGCTCGCTTGCCTTCTGGCTGCTGGCCGCGCTCGGCACGTGGAACATCGTCTACGGCGCGGTGTGCGCCATGGCGCAGGCCGACCTGAAGAAGCTGGTCGCCTATTCGAGCATCAGCCACATGGGCTACGTGATGCTCGGCATGGCTGCCTTCACCCCGCAGGGGATCAACGGCGCCGTGCTGCAGATGTTCAACCACGGCACCGTGACCGCGATGCTCTTCCTCCTGGTCGGCGTCATCTACGACCGCGCCCACCACCGCCAGATCGACGGCTTCGGCGGCCTCGCCTCGATCATGCCCGTCTACACGGCGGTCACCGGCCTCGCCTTCTTCGCCGCCATGGGGCTGCCCGGGCTCTCGGCGTTCATCTCCGAGGTGCTCGTCCTGCTCGGCGCCTGGAAGGTCTACCCCGCGCTCACCGTGGTCGGCGCGAGCGCCGTCATCCTGACCGCCGGCTACCTCCTGTGGACGCTGCAGCGCATGTTCCTCGGCAAGCCCAACGAGAAGTACCTGACGCTGCCGGAGATCAACCTGCGGGAACTCTGCACGCTCGTCCCGCTGGGCGCGATCGTGATCTTCCTCGGCGTCTACCCCACGCCGATCCTCGACCTGCAGAGCCCGGCGCTCGTCCGGCTGAACGACCAGGTGCAGGCCGCCGCGCGGGCCGCGGGGACGGAGCGGATCGCGGATGCGCGCTAGCGGACGATGAACACCAGCGAGAGCCTCGCCTACTTCCTGCCCGAGCTGGCGCTCTCCGCCGCCGTCCTCGCCGTCATCTTCGCCGACCTGGCGCTCACCGGGCGCGCGGGCCGGCGCGCCAGCGAGTGGCCGGGCAACCTGGCGCTGCTCGGCGCGGGCACGGCCCTGGTGCTGACGCTCGGACTCCGTCCGCTCGGCATCCACGGGCTGCTCGATGACCCGACGATCCACTCGGCGAAAGGGCTCTGGCTCTTCGACCGCATGATCGTGCTCGACGCGTTCAGCGTGTTCTTCAAGGTGCTGCTCGGCCTGGCGCTCCTCGCCGTGATCTGGATGTCGCTGTCGTCGAGGGAGATCCGTGGCCAGCCGAACGAGGGGGAGTACTTCGCGCTGCTCCTCTCGAGCGGGCTCGGCATGTTCCTCATGGCCTCCGCGGCCACGCTCCTCATGGCGTACCTCTCGCTCGAGTTCGTGAGCCTCACCTCCTACGTGCTGACCGGCTTCCTCCGCCACAACCGGCGCTCGGGCGAGGCGGCGCTCAAGTACCTCATCTACGGCGGCGTCGCGTCGGGGGCGATGATCTACGGCATGAGCTGGGTCTTCGGGCTGACGGGCGCCATGGACTACGCGGGCATCGCGAAGGGTGTCGCCGCGCTCGACCCCGCGAGCCGGGGCGCGCTCTTCCTGGCGCTCGTCCTGGTGCTCGCCGGGTTCGGCTACAAGATCGCCTCGGTGCCCTTCCACATGTGGGCGCCCGACGTGTACACCGGCGCGCCCATCCCGGTGACCGCGTTCCTCGCCGTCGGTTCGAAGGCGGCCGGCTTCGCCATGCTGCTGCGCTTCTTTCACTTCGACGTGCCGCCGCCGCTCCCGCAGCTGATGAGCGTGCTCTGCGTCGCCACCATGACGCTCGGCAACCTGGCCGCGCTCTCGCAGACCAACATGAAGCGGCTGCTCGCCTACTCCTCGATCGCGCACGCGGGCTACGCGCTGCTCGGCTTCGTGGTCTTCGCCGAGCGGGGCGTCGAGGCGCTGCTCTTCTACCTGGTGGTGTACTACCTGATGAACCTGGGCGCGTTCTGGGTCGTCATGCTGATCGCCAACGCGACCGGGCGCGAGGACCTGGAGGGCTACCGCGGCCTCGCCTGGCGCGGCGGCGCGGCGCCGGCGCTCGCGCTCGGCGTCTTCCTCTTCTCACTCGCCGGGCTCCCGCCGCTCGCCGGCTTCATCGGCAAGTTCAACGTCTTCGCGGCCGGCATGGAGGCGCACCTCTACGCGCTGGTCGTGGTCGGGCTCCTGAACAGCGTGATCTCGCTCTACTACTACGCGCGCGTGGTGAAGACGATGTTCCTCGACCAGCCGACGGCGGACGATGTGGCCATGCGCTTCACGCCGGGCGAGCTGGGAGCCGTCGGCGTCCTCTCGCTCGCGACCCTGGTCCTCGGCGTGAGCTTCAACTGGCTGCTCCGCTGGGTCGCGGTCGCGGGCAAGGTCTTCACGGGGTGACCCTCTACGTCGTCGCCACGCCGATCGGCAACCTGGAGGACGTGACGCTGCGCGCGCTGCGCGTGCTCGGCGAGGTCGACCTGATCGCCGCCGAGGACACGCGACGCACGCGGACGCTCCTCGCGCGCCACGGCATCGCGCGCCCCCTCACCAGCTACTACGACGCCGTCGAGCGCCGGCGCGCGCCGGCCATCATCGAGCGCCTGAAGGCCGGCGCCTCGGTGGCGCTCGTCTCCGACGCGGGCACGCCCGGGATCGCCGACCCCGGGTACCACCTGGTGCGCGGCGCCCTCGCGGCCGGCGTGTCGGTCGTGCCGGTGCCCGGGCCGTCGGCGCTGACGGCGCTCGTGTCGGTCGCCGGCTTCCCGGCCGAGCGCTTCGTGTTCGAGGGCTTCCTGCCCTCGCGTGCCGGCCCGCGCGCCGCGCGTCTTGGGGCGCTGGCGCGCGAGCCGCGCGCGCTGGTCTTCTTCGAGGCGGCGCGCCGGCTCGGGGTCTTTCTCGCCGCGGCGGAGGCCGCGCTCGGCGACCGCGAGGCGGCGCTCGGCCGCGAGCTCACGAAACGGCACGAGGAGATCCTGCGCGGCCGGGTATCCGAGCTGCGCGAGCGGGTGGAACGCGGCGCGGCGCAGCGCGGCGAGGTCACGGTGCTGGTCGCCGGCGCGCCCGAGGCGCCGCCCGCGTACGACGAGGCCTCCATCGACGACGAGCTGCGCGCGGGGCGCGCGGCGGGGCGCGGGCTCCGCGAGCTGGCGGCGGAGATCGCCCGGCGCACGGGACTCAGCCGGCGCGAGGTCTACCGGCGCGGGCTCGCGCTCGAGCGACCGGGCTAGCGGGGCCCCGCGGCGCGCGTGGCGATGGCGAGCAGCATGACCCGGCCACGGGCGACGTTCCCCAGCCGGCCCTCCGCCGAGAGCATCGGGAAGCCGACGACACCCGCGGCGAGCAGAGCGCGCAGCCCCGGCTCGCTCCCGACGAGCGCGAGCCCGGGCGCGAGCTCCTCCCGCCGCCGGAGCGCCGGCATCGGTCGTCCCACGTAGACGGCGACGGCGCGGATCGGCTCGCCCCAGAACGCGAGCGGGGTGGGAGGCGGGTAGCGGGCCGCGACGGCGGCGGCGAAGGGCTTCAGCGAGTCGCGGCGGCTGATCGCCGCCTCGAGCGCCGGCTGGCCGGACGCCATCCAGAGGACGGTGCCCGCGGCGACCAGGGTCACGAGCGCCGCCCACGCGCGCCGCGCGAGCGCGACCAGCAGCACGCCGGCGATGAAGCCGACGCCGGCGACCGCCGCGGCCGGCCCGCCGGGCGCGATGGCGGCGAGCGCGCCGAGCGTGCTCGCGTCCGAGGGGCTGAGCGGGAGCTGACGCACGGCCAGCGCGAGCACCACGAGGCCGGCGGCGACCACCGCCGCGAGGGCGACGGCGCCGCGGGCGCCCGGCCGGCGCGGGCGCCGCGCCACGAGGCGCAGTACCGCCGGCGCGGTCATCAAGGCCAGCGCCGGCAGGCCGGGCAGGAGGTAGTAGCGGAGCTTCCACTCCGCCGGCGTGAAGGCGACCAGCGGCGCGGCGGCCCAGCAGAGGAGGAAGCGCAGCCGCGGGTCGCGGAAGCCGCCGCTCCGCCACGCCTGCCAGAGCGCCAGCCCCGCGAGCGGCGTCCAGGGCAGCGCGATCGCGGGCAGGTCCAGGTGCTCGCGCACGAACGGCTGCCCCCAGCCCGCCAGCGCGGCGGCGTACCAGCCGAGGCCGAGGACGGCGAAGGCCGCGAGCCCCGGCACGGTCAGGATGCGCGGCAGCCGGCGCAGCTCGCCCTGCCAGGCGAGGAAGCCGCCCAGCGCGAGCGCGAAGAGCACCGGCGCGACCGGCCCCTTGGCGAAGGTCGCGGCGCCGAGGAGCGCGAGCGCCGCGCTCGCATCGCGCCGCCGCCCGTCGCGCCACCAGCGGAACGCGCGCCCGAGCGCCAGGGCGAGCAGCAGGACGAGCAGCACGTCGGGGCGCGCCACGCGCGCGTGCGTGAAGAGGGCAGGGGTGGTGGCGAGCAGTGCCGCGGCGGCGAGGCCGGCGGGGGCGCCGAGCAGGTCCGTGCCGAAGCGCGCCGTCCAGCCGACCAGCGCCGCGCCGGCCAGCGCGGAGGGCAGCCGCACCGCCCGCTCCGAGAAGCCGGCGGCAGCGCAGGGCAGCGCCGCGAGCCAATGGTAGAGGATCGGCTTGTCCGGGAGCAGCTCGCCGTTGAAGCGCGGCCAGAGCCAGTGGCCGGCGACGACGTCCTGGACGATGCCCGCCTCGCGCGCCTCGTCGTCGCCGACGACGTCCGAGGCGCCGAGCCCGTGGAGGGCGAGAACGAGATAGCCGGCGGCGAGGAGGAGCGCGCCGCGCTCAGCGCGTGACGACAAAATCCCGCTCGCCGCGCGGCTGGGTCCACTCGACGGACACGTCCTCGACGCGCGCGCCGCGCGGGCCGCGACGGGCCCAGGCGATGACCGCGTCGACGTCGTCACGCTCGCCCTCGACCTCGGCCTCGACCGTGCCGTCGGCTCGGTTCCTGACCCAGCCGCCAACCCCGTGCCGGCGCGCCTCGTGCTGCAGCGAGCCGCGGTACCAGACGCCCTGCACGAGGCCGCGGACGACGAGCCGCGCGCGCACCGCCATCAGCGCTCCAGGAGGCGGAGGAACGCGGCCTCCTCCAGGATGCGAACCCCGAGCTTCTTCGCCCGGGCGAGCTTCGAGCCGGGGTCGGCGCCGACCACCACGTAGTCGGTCTCCTTGCTCACGCTCGAGGCGAGCCGCCCGCCGAGCGCCTCGACGCGGCGCTGCGCCTCGGGGCGCGTCATCGCGGCGAGCCCGCCCGTGAGCACGAACTTCTTCCCTGCCAGCGGGCCCTTCGGCTTGGTCACGGGCGCCGGCCTGACGCCCAGCTCGAGCAGGCGCCGGATGACCTTCCGGTTCTGCTTCTCGGCGAAGAAGCGGTGGATCGAGGCGGCGACCTCGGGGCCCACGTCCCGCACCTCCTGCAGCTCCTCCTCGCTCGCGTCCATCAGCCGGTCGAGCCGCGCGAAGTGCTCGGCCAAAGCCTTCGCCGTCGCCTCGCCCACCTGCGGGACGCCGAGCGCGACCAGGAAGTGCGGCAACGTCGCCTGCTTGCTGCGCTCGATCTGCGCGCGCAGGTTGGCGGCCGACTTCTTCCCCATGCGCTCCAGGTCCGCGAGCGTCGCCTCGTCCAGGCGGTAGAGGTCGGCCAGATCGCGCACCAGCCCGCGCTCGACCAGCTGGTCGACCAGCTTCTCGCCCAGACCCTCGATGTCCATCGCGCCGCGCGCGCCGAAGAAGCGCACGGCCTGCTTCAGCCGTGCGGGGCAGGAGAGCCCGATGCAGCGGTACGCCACCTCGCCCTCCGCCCGCGCCACCTCGGCGCCGCACACCGGACACTTCCCGGGCATGCGGAACTTCTTCTCCTTACCCGTGCGCTTCTCGGTGAGGACCTTCACCACGTAGGGGATGACGTCGCCCGCGCGCTCGATGAGCACCGTGTCGCCGATGCGCACGTCCTTGCGCTCGATCTCGTCCATGTTGTGCAGCGAGGCGTTGCGGATGGTGACCCCGCCCACGCCCACCGGCTCGAGCTCGGCGATGGGCGTCAGCACGCCCGTCCGGCCCACCGAGGGCACGATCGCGTTGACGCGCGTGGTCGCCTGGCGCGGCTTGAACTTCCAGGCGACGGCCCAGCGCGGCGAGCGGGAGATCTCGCCGAGGCGCTTCTGCAGCCCGAGGTCGTTCACCTTCACCACCAGGCCGTCGATCTCGTAGGGGAGGCGGTCGCGCTGCGCCTCGAGGCCGGCGAACAGCGCCGCCACCTCGTCCAGCGTCCGGCACACACGGCTCTTCGGCACGGGCTTGAGACCGGCCTCGGCCAGCCAGGCGAGCGTCTCCCAGTGGGTCGTGAAGCGCGCGCCGTGGATCTCGCCCACGCCGTGGCAGGCGAAGTCGAGCGGGCGCGCGGCGGTGATCGACGGGTCGAGCTGCTTCAGCGATCCGGCGGCGGCGTTGCGCGGGTTCGCGAACACGGGCTGGCCGGCCTCCTCGCGCTCGCGGTTCAGCTTGCGGAACGGCTCGAGCGGCAGGAAGACCTCGCCGCGGACCTCGAGGAGGGCCGGCGCGGCCCCCGCCTCGCTGCGCAGGCGCAGCGGCACGCTGCGAATCGCCCGGATGTTGGGCGTGACGTTCTCGCCCACCATCCCGTCGCCCCGCGTCGAGCCGATGGCGAGCGCGCCCTGCTCGTAGACCAGCTCGACCGCCACGCCGTCGACCTTCGGCTCGGCGACGTACTCGATGCGCTCGCGGCCGAGGAACTTCCGCGTGCGCTGGTCGAAGGCGGCCATCTCTTCGGGTGTGGTGACGTTCTGCAGCGAGAGCATCGCCTGGCGGTGGCGGACGGCGGCGAACTCGGCCAGCGGCGCGGCACCCACACGCTGGGTGGGCGAGTCGGGCGTGCGCAGCGCGGGATGCGCCGCCTCCAGCTCCTGGAGGCGGCGAAAGAGCGCGTCGTACTCGGCGTCGGAGATCTCCGGGTCGTCGAGCACGTAGTAATGATGGTTGTGGCGTTCGATCTCGCGCCGCAGGCGCGTGACCTCCTTCTCCGCCCGGGCCATCCGGCGGTCCGTCTAGCAGCTTGACGACCCTCCGTCATCTGCTATGAGAGCCGGGCTCGTGCCGCGTTGCTCCTGGATCCTGCTCGCGCTGCTCGCCCTGCCGCGCGGTGTGCTCGCGATCGAGCTCGCCGTGGTCGCCGACACGCTGCCCAACGGGCTCCGCGTGCTGCTGCACGAGGACCACTCCGCCCCGGTCGTCTCCTCGCACATCTTCTACCGCTCCGGCTCGCGCAACGAGAGCCGCGGGCAGACCGGCATCGCACATCTCTTCGAGCACATGATGTTCAACGGGGGGAAGAAGTTCGGCCCCGGCGTCTTCGACAACAAGATCGAGGAGAACGGCGGCTCGACCAACGGCTACACGACGCGCGACTACACCGCGTACCTCAACAACTTCCCCAAGGAGGCCCTGCCGGTCATCCTCGACCTCGAGAGCGACCGCATGGCGCACCTCGCCATCACCAAGCAGAACCTCGAGCAGGAGCGCGGCATCGTCATGGAGGAGCGGCGGCTGCGCATCGACGACCAGGTGAGCGGCGTGATGAACGAAACGCTCTACCTGCAAGCCTTCGTCGAGAGCCCGTACCGCTGGAACACGATCGGCTTCATGTCGGATGTGAAGCGCATCACGCTCGCGGCGGCGAAGGCCTACTTCGAGACCTACTATGCGCCCGACAATGCGACGCTGGTGCTGGCCGGCGACCTGGAGCCAAAGGCGGCGATGGCGCTCGTGCGGCACTACTTCGGCTGGATCCCTCGCCGGCCCCCGCCGGCGCCGGTGGACGCGAGCGAGCCGCCGCAGGACGGCGAGCGCCGCGCGGTGGTGCGCAAGAACGCCGAGCTGCCCGCCGTGCTGATCGGCTATCACGGCGTGCGCGTCGGTGATCCCGACCGGCCGGTGCTCGACGTGATCGAGCAGCTCCTCTCCAACGGCGACAGCTCGCGGCTCTACGAGGACCTGGTGCGCGGGCACGAGGTGGCGACCGGGGTCGAGGCCAACAACGACTGGGGGATCGACCCGGACCTCTTCTGGATCTACGCCCAGGCGCGGCCCCGGAAGACCGCGGCGGCCCTCGAGGAGCGCATCGATGCGGTCGTGAAGCGCCTGGCGAGCGAGCCGGTGCCCGAGGCCGAGCTGCGCAAGGCGAAGAACAAGCTCGCCGCCCAGCTCGTGCGCGACCTGAAGACCGTCGGCGGCAAGGCCAACCAGCTCGGCTTCTTCGAGACCGTGCTCGGCGACTACCGCGCCATGTTCGGGCTCGAGGCCGGGTGGGAGAAGGTCGACGCCGGCGCCGTCCAGCGCGCGGCCGCCGCGTACCTCCGGCCGGCCTGCTGGTCGCCGAGTACCACGAGCTCCCCCTGGTCGAGTTCCACCTGATCGTCGGCGCCGGAGCGGCCCAGGACCCGCCGGGCAAGGAAGGTCTGGCCGCGCTCACCGCGGGCACGCTCGTCCGCGGGACCGGCAAGCTCTCGGCCGACGAGCTGGCGAGCGCGATCGAGTCGCTCGGCGGCCGCATCGCCGCGACGCCGGGCACGGACGGCACGATCATCAGCGCGGAGTTCCTGAGCAAGGACTACGCGGCCGGGCTCGATCTCCTCCGCCAGGTGCTGCTCGATCCGGCCTTCGCGAGGGACGAGGTGCGCCGCGAGCGCGACGAGCGGGCGGCCGGCATCGTCGCCGCGCTCGAGGACACGAGCAGCGTCGCCGAGAAGTGCTTCGCGGGCTTCCTCTACGGGGCGCACCCGTACGGGCGTCCGGTCGAGGGCCGCAGCACGACCGTCCCCAAGCTCGGGCGGGGCGACGTCGCCGACTTCTACCAGCGCTGGTACCGCCCGAACGACACCATCCTCGTGCTGGTGGGCGACGTGGCCGCGAGCGATGCGCTCGCGAGCCTGCGCGAGGCTCTGGGCGCGTGGCGCCCGCGCCCGGACGCGATCGCGACCCGCGCCGCGCCGCCGGCCCGGCTCACGGCCCGGCGCGTGCTCCTGGTCGACAAGCCCGACGCCACCCAGACGCAGATCCGCCTCGGGAACATCGCCATCGCACGCAACAACCCCGACTACATTCCCGCCACGGTCGCCAACACGATCCTCGGCGGCGGCTTCACCTCGCGGCTGATCGAGGAGCTGCGCGTGAAGCGGAGCCTCACCTACTCCGCGTGGAGCACCTTCGCGGCGCGGCTCACGGGCGGCGACTTCCGCCTGGGCACGTTCACCAAGACGCCGACCACGGCCGAGACCCTGGCGCTGGCACTCTCGGTCGAGGGTGACTTCCGCAGCCACCCGCCGGCGCGCGAGAGCCTCGCCAAGGCGAAGACGTACCTGCGCGGGCAGTTCCCGCTGCGCATCGAGAGCCCCGACGCCCTCGCCGCCCGGCTCGCCGAGGCCGAGTTCAACGCGCTCGGACCCGACGAACTCGCCACCTATCGCGAGCGCGTGGCGACGGTGACGGCGGAGCAGGTGGCCGAGGTGGCGGGGAAGCTCATGCCGCCGCCGGAGGCGGTCGCCATCGTCGTGGTCGGCAAGGCCGCCGAGATCCGCGACGCGCTCACCGCCCAGTTCGGCCCGCTGCAGACGCTGCCCGCCAAGGACTGCGAGAACCTGTCGGCGGCCCCGCGCTAAGCGGGCTACAGCGCGCTGCCGACCGCCGTCGGCTCGGGCTCCCCCGCCATGCGGACCACGGCGAGGAAGCGGGGCACGTACTCGCGGCTGATGCGCGGGAGGTAGCCGTTCTCGGCGAGCCTCCAGAAGGACGCGTCGGGGTCGTGCTCGAGGGCGCGGTCGACGCGGCGCTCTCCCGCGTTGTAGGCGGCGAGCGCCAGGGCCCAGTCGCCGTAGCGGTCGTGGAGGAGGCGGAGATACCGCGCGGCGGCACGCGTCGCCCGCTCCGGCTCCACGCGGTCGTCGCGATGGGCGTTGACCACCAGCCCGAAGCGGCGCGCGGTGGCGCGGCGGAGCTGCCAGAGGCCGCGCTCCCCCTTGCGGCCGCGGGCGGTGGGGTAGAAGCCGCTCTCGATCACGGGCAGGAGCGCCAGGCTCGGCGGCAAGCCGTGCTCCTCCAGGATGCGGCGGAGCCGGGGCAGGTAGCGCGAGCCGCGCGCCAGGCTCTCGGCCATGTCCTGGCGCAGTCCGGGATGCTCGCGCAGCCGGAGCTCCCAGGCGTCGACGCGCGGCTGGTCGACCACGCCCAGCGATCCGTGCAGCGCGCTCGGAGGCTTCGGCAGCAGGGCCACGCCCGTCGCCTCTGGCGACGGCGGCCGCCGGAGCGGAGCGCATGCGCCTAGCGCCGCCATAAGTATGAGCAGGACCGGTCTCGCTCGCATTGGGCTGGCGAACAGAGCAAGCCGCTTGCCGCTTCGCTAAGGCGCGGGATTCGCAGCTCTCGCCACGCGCGCCCCGTGTCGCCAGCGCCCATTTGGTGACGCTCGCGCGCCGCTCGCCGGCCAGCTTTGAACGGCGACCTTGCGTCGCTGAAACGGATGTTTTAAGCATTTGTTTGTGGGCGGCACCAAGGACCGGCTGCTCGCCGCCGCAGGCGAGCTGTTCGCCGAGCGGGGCTTCCACCGCACCACGGTGCGCGACATCGCGGCCCGCGCGCGGGTCAACGTGGCGGCCGGGAACTATCACTACGGCTCCAAGAAGGCGCTCTACCTGAGCGTTCTCCGCGCCCAGTTCGCCGGCGTCCGCGCGGCGTTGCGCGCGCGCGGCGCGGCGCCGGCCGAGGACGAGCTGCGCGCGCTCCCCCGCCGCCGGCTGGCCGCCCTCCTGCGCGCGCGCGTGAACGTCATGCTCGAGCTGCTGATCGGGCCGCCGCCCGGCGTGCACGGGACGCTCATGCACCGGGAGATGTGTGATCCGAGCGAGGCCATGTCGGTCATCGTCGACGAGTTCATCCTCCCCATGTTCGGGGAGATGCGGGCGATCGTGGCGCGCCTCGCCCCGGGGCTCGAGCGGAGGGCGGCCGAGCGCTGCGTGTACAGCGTCGTCGGCCAGGCGCTCTTCTACCGCTTCACGATGCCGGCGATGCTGCGCCTCCTGGAGGTACCGGCGTACCCGCGCGGGTTCGCGCGCGAGCTGGCGGCGCACATCACGGAGTTCTCGCTGGGGGGGATGGAGCGGGTGGGGGGGCGGCATGGGCGGTAGCGGGGCGGGTCGCGGGGGGCCTCCGGGGCGAGTCGGGAACCCGGGCGTCGAATGCTTTGGGTGGCAGTGGCTCCACAGCACGCCCGTGGTTCGCGCCCGACTTCGCCCCGGAGGCCCCCCG